>Ga0181600_10001569_pt1 | contig 17822 bp, 15 predicted proteins | sample 041ome_2_FD_132982 | JGI IMG/M metagenome (GOLD analysis project Ga0181600, IMG submission 132982) | Coastal salt marsh microbial communities from the Groves Creek Marsh, Skidaway Island, Georgia - 041406US metaG (megahit assembly) | ecosystem: Environmental > Aquatic > Marine > Intertidal zone... | reverse complement strand
TCAAGAGCCGTAACCATACGCTCCTGATTTATCCCATTGCTGGTTTATCCTTTGTCCTAAGACTGGTTCCGAAGGCGAACCTAATTTCTAGTATGTTAAAGAACGTTTTGTTTTAATAACAAATATATTATACTAACTTATTTATTAAAGTTTTACTATTTGTTTATAATTTTTTTCTAAACATTGTAATTTATCTTCAGCTTCAGCTAATTTAGATAAAGCATCGTCTGCATTATTATAGAAATCATCAGTTGAATGGTCTCCAATACCAACTGCGTTTTCACCTAATAATTTTAATGACATCTTGGCTTTTTCGATTTCAGCTCGAGCCATTGATTCTAACATTCTATAAAGATATTCGTTCATGTTTTTTTTTATTTTTTAAATCTCAAGTATGAGTTATTTGTTATGTTTATGATTGAAACCGCTCCTATGAATTGCTCTAGTGATTTAGAGTCAGTGTAACTCATAGCGGATTTCAAATAATGTTCAAAGTTTTCGATCCACCCACTTAGGGTATACTCAACTTGTCTAATTTCAGAAATACCTTCTGATGTTTTAATTTTTTGGTAGCCCCATTTTCTTTGAACATCTTTAGTGGACATACCTCTAAATTTTTTAAATATTTTTCTACCAGTGTGATACATATCTTTAGCTTCATCAATGGTACATTCGTTTAAATCTAAACCATCTGGTCTATTTCCAAATTGAGATTCATACATGCATGTTGCAGAGCTTTCTAAGGCTTTATTAAAGATTGATCCTAACATTACAAAATCTGCACCTAGTGCTAATGCTTTAATAACATCTGAGTAATCTTTCATTCCACCATCGGCTACTATTTTAGCCGGTGTATCTAAAGCTAAAGATTCTTGGTAACATTCTTGAATTAGAGAAGCCATTGGATACCCTATGCCTGTTTGTTGAGTAGTAAGGCAGCCCGCTCCGTTTCCAATTCCTACTCTAACTGCATCAGCTCCTGCTTCAGATAGAATAAAGTATGTTTTAGGGTTAGCCACATTACCCACCATTAAGTAGATATCTTCACCAAATTTACTCTTAATAGCTTTGGTGATAGTTTCTAGATCATTGATATGACCATTAGCTATATCTATCAAGTATCCTCTATGTCTCTCTAGTGCATCGGAGTGATACATTCTAGTTATCTCATGTAAAGAATATGATTCAATTGCTTTATCAGATCCTTTTTCCCCTCTGGGGAGACATGGAATTACTTTGTTAGATATAAAATAAGATTCATTTTCACTAGATACAACGGTATCCATTGGGGCTGTTATTAGAGGTAGGTTTCCATCGGGATAATATATATTTATATCTTTCCTAGATGAAATTGACGTCTGGATCGATGGACATATTAATATGTCGTTGAAATCAAATTTTATGTTATTCATATTCATCAAGTTTAACTTCATCGATGCTATCTAAAACAGCGATTACTTCGTTAGACATGATAACATAATGAGGAGCGTCTTGATAGTTAATATCAATTCCTGCATAACGATTACATAGAACAATATCTCCAGGTTTGACTTTCATTGGATTGTGTTGAGTTCCTTCTCCACATGCGACGACTGTCCCAATGTTAGGTCTCTTTACAGCTTTGCCTGGCAATAAAATACCTGATTTAGTTTGAGTTTCTTTCTCGACAGGTTTGATTAAAATTCTTTCGTATAACGGCTTCATATAAGTACTGATTTATTTTTTAATTCTATTAATTTAGAAAAATTGAATTTTATGTGAGAAATACTCTCGTTCAATTCTTGATATTCTTGATTTTTAATTTCATTAGGTATCATTACAGTAGATAACCTAATTAGTCTGATATTTAATAAGAGGTGATCTTTAAGTCCAGAAGCTATTTCTTCGTCCTTAATTTTGTTAATCTCGATCATCTTAGAGACACACTCGTCTAATATAGAATCTTCATTAAGACAATTATCAATTCTTTGAATCAGATCACTGGGGTACATCTCAAGTAGATACTCGGTAATCTTTTTAACCTTAGAAGGAGTCATTTTATGAATTCTAGGAATAGAATCAGATTTATCACCTCCAAAAATCTTAGCCAATAGCTCTTGAGTAGGATCTATGTTAAATCTCTTATATCCTTTGTTTTCAAATTTAGAGATAACATTATCAATACCACTTGAAACATCTGTTTCTTCTAAGCTAAAGAAATCTTCGACTTTAGATTGATCCTTAACTGACTTCTCAGTGTACATAATCTTTTTATGCTTAGTCATCATTTTAGGCATGACTAATAAAGTGTAATACTCTGAGTTTTCAATTAGCTGCATCATGTCTTTATCTACAGTATAGATTGCTACATTAGAGTTTGCTTTTTCATGTAGCATGGCGATCAGGTCATCTCCTTCCATTCCATTTATTCTATGAAAATTTATTCCTGATTTTTTTTCTAAGTGTACTTGGATTTCAGATTGAAAATATTCAAAGAAGAGATGTATCATATCTTGCTTTCTGTCTGATTTGTATTCAAACTCCGATACGCTACTAGTTGATTCAGATTGTTGGAAGTATTTTTTTACATATTCTTTTCTCCAACTTTTTGAGTCAAATACAATATGCACCTCATTAACTTCATTTTGAACTGGAGATATCAACGAAGTCAGATAATTTAAGCAGAAATCTCTAAATTGTATTCTAGCGGTTTCCTTTAAAATATACCTGTCTTCGTTAAATATATCCTTCATGTAATATTCATCTCTAACAGATTTATCGTTAAATAAAATTCTTTTTACCACGTTCACTGCTACATTGATGTATGCATTTCCATCTATTAGATATATCATATTACTTTTTTGTGTAAATTTATCCGTTTGTAGTTTCTTCAGTTTTAGCTGCTTCAACCGGAGCTTCACTAGAGCTTTTCTTGATTGCTCTAATTGCTGCGGAAATCAATTCTGACTCTGAGATGTTAAAGGCTCCTTTTGCTTGTGAAAAGTTTGCACTTGCAATCAATACAAAAATAGCCTGGTTAACGTCCATATTAGTAAGCCACTTGGAATATTCCTCTTCATTATTGTATGAAATTGTTCCAAGTAAAACTACTTTATTTGGATCCTCGTTTTGAGTGTTTTGATCGGTTGTTTGTTTTTCAACCGTTTCTTCTGTTACGTTTTGTGTTTCTTCTGACATAGTTAATTTAAATTTATTTTATAGATTTTTAAAGATATCATCATATTCATCTTTATCAAGAGAAGATTCTGTAGAAGCCTCTGTCTCTGTTTCAGTTTTAGCTTCTGTTTCACTAGAAGTACTGAAGAAATCATCATTAGAGCTAGATGAAGAAGTTGGAGTAGAAGATTCCGTTGGTACTGAATTCGTAGAACCTCCTTTTAGTAACTCTTTCATTTTCTCATCTCTAGTTTCAGCAATAAGCATGTCAATCACTTGTTTGTAAGGAATAGCTGCTTTTAAAGCCTCTGCTACTTGAGCATAGGTTTCATCGGTCCATGATTGATGTCTGTATTCATCTAGTGAAGGTGCATTTTTGTTAAAGAATTCAGTAACAAGCTTAATTGCTCCTTCTTCATTTTTCATGGTAACATCGTTATCACCAACCTTGAATCTGAATGGAGTAACTTCATCCATGAACTTACATTTTGTCCAATCTCTCCATTGTTTGTTCTTTTTAGTAACAACACATAAGAAATCTTTTCCTTCAAGTAAGTGAAATGGATTAGTCGAAGAAACGTTATCTAGTAAACCATCTTCTTCGGGGTTGATTTGATGTTCAATTAAATCGTTAACTTGTGCTCTATACTTAAAGACTTTAATTGAACCTTGTAATGATTCAACTTGAGGGTCTTTTGCTACATACACATAAGAGTGGTGGGTATACCATCTAGAGTAATTTTGATTGATCTCTTTAACGATAGTGGGTTCTTCTTTGTAAAGTTTACCAAGAATAGTACTTAAAGTCCAAAGAACAGAAGGTTTATTTTCGTTGGATGGACAATCTACCACGATTGATTTTTTGGCAATCGGGTTCCAAATTTTAGCAGAATACTTGGTGTATTTTGATTCGTTTTTGTTTCTAAGATTTGGGATAAATCTAAAAACTGATTTATAAACACCTCCGCTTAAATCAGGATTTGGGTCATACAATTTTTCATCTACTTTTTTCTCATATCCTTGAGATTGGTTTGTAGATACTGCTTCGTCTGGTAAATTAAAAAAGTCATTCATAGCTGTAAATTATTTTATTTTGTTTTTTATATTATACTTTTTAGTAGTGTATAGTTTTAATTGGATTTAGAAATATTTTCTCTCAAGGCTTTTGCAGCCTCTTCGATTTTATTGATGTTTTGTCTGATTGTTGGGTGGTGAATTTGCTTTCTAACTAATTGAGCACTCTTTTTAACCCTAGACCCTGCGCTTTTGTTTCCTTTTTCATAGAATTTATCAGCGTCTTCTTGACATGTTTCAAGTAATGTTTCCATCTGCGAGAAAAGTTCTTGCTTAACATCTTGAATTGTTTTCTTAAGTTCTTCAAATTGATTCATACTTATTATTTTTTCTTTTATTTTACAAATAAGTATGGTAAAGGTTTTAAATATTATCTATAATATTATCATATTTGTTTGACAGGGTTGCATTTGGATAGTAAGTTAAAGTATGCTCTATCCATTTTCTAATTATTTCTAGCATCTCAGGATGTGTCATAAATCCAGATTCAACAAATGGAGCAAGGTGATTATCAAATAGTTGATCTATTGGTTTTTCTTGTGAAATAGATTGTTGATACATTCCTTTGACCATTGATTCAATCTCTTCTGGCATTAGAAAGTATGAATGCTTTTTACCATTCTTTTTACGATGAGATTTTTTTGATGGATTTACGTTATCATAATCCTTATTCCAACCCTTTTGATTAAGATGGTTTAATTCATGTGATATAGTATTAATTAAGTTATAGTACATCTTTTTGTAATCTTCTGAATCTAAGATTTTTGAGTTTAACGCAACAACTACTTCAACTTCTGGAATGTTACCATCAGTCATAAAAGTATTTCCAGTTAGAGTATATCCTTTCTGGTTTAGTTTTACATGTTGCCAACTCATTTTACCAAAATAAGGATCTTTGGAAAGGTCTAAATCAGGCTCTTTTCTAATAATGACTCTAAAATCTACATCTAGAAAAGGTTCTGTTATTTCAAGTTCTTGAAGATTTACGTACTCTCCATTTGTTTCATCGGCTTGGTGAATGGAGCTAATAGATAAATCAGCTAGTGTTTTAACTAATTGTTCCATGTCAATACTTTGGTTAGCATGTTCCAGTAAGAAATCTGAATATGGGATTAGATTTTTCAAAGACCGTTAAGTTTATTTTTCAGTATCAATAAATGTAACCTCTAGATCGGTAGTCAAAGGTACATTGTTTTTATCAAATTCAACTGTTATTGTTTCTAATGAATTAAAAGCATCTTTATTATGTTTATCTTTATAATGTTGAACTGAATCAGTTCCATTTACTAAACCTGCTTTGACGTCATTTTTAAACTTATTTAGATACTTTCTGTCAATGTCAGATATGGAAAATCTTTCTCCAATTATAGCGTTTTTAACATCCTCTTTGATTTTATCTACTTTAGACTTAGAAAAATCTTGAAGGCCCTCTCTATCTTTATTTATGGATTTGTTTAGCCATTCATCGAGTTCATTTTCTTTTATCTTATAAAGATTGTATCTTTTTTGAACAGGTCCTACCGTTGATATTTTTTTACCATCATCTAGGAATATGAAAGAATAGGTGTTTATTTTTTTAGGGGCAGCTGCTGGTGTTTCTCCACCTAAGGCCGCATCTAATCCTAAATCCTGTTCGTTTAATTTAAATGTTTTATAATCTTTAATGTATCTGTATTTCACGTTGGCGATTATTTATTTAATTTATTTATTCGAAACTGTTTAAATAAAAAAGCAGGAGTAGCGAATCTCCTGCCTTTATTTCGGGTAACTATCCCGGTCCTAAAGCTCTATGACGTTTCATAGAACATTAATATTATCCATCACATGCTAAACATTCAGGGTCCATTGCCATTTTTGCGATATCTCCTCTTAAAACAGATTCTGTTCTCATGTAATATAAGGTTTTAATTCCTAGTTTCCAAGCTTCCATATGACACTGTGATATCCATTTTGGGGTAGCTTCAGTTGGAAAAGCAAGATTTAAAGAAACGGATTGATCTATATACTGCTGGCGCAAACCTGCTTGTCTTATTAAATCAAGTTGATTGATCTCTTTAAATGTTTTAAAAACTGTCTTGAATGCCACTGGATCATCAACTGGTGAAACTTGAGAACCTTCAGTTAATTTTCCATTTACAAAGAACCAATTGTCTAGTTCTTTGATACCTTGAACAGATCCTCCGTCAACGAGTATTTGATTCCAAATTTCTCGAGTGTTTAATTTCATTTTTCTAAGGCATTTTTCCAAAATTGGATTTTTTCTAATGAAAGTACCTTTTGCTGATTGATCTGTCCATACGTTAGATGGCCATGGTTCAATACCAGCTGATACGTTTCCAGATAATTTAGAGTTAGAAACAGTAGGGGCAATTGCTCTTAAATGAGTATTTCTCATTCCAGTTCCAATGCACCATAGGGGTTCTCCATATTCTTCAGCCATGTCTCTAGAGGCCCTTTCAGATTCCATTTTTAATTGACTGAATATTTTTCTAGTTTCATATTGAGCAAGCAAACCTTCAAAAGGGATACCTCTGTCTTGTAAATAAGTATGCCAACCAAGTACTCCTAATCCTAGAGCTCTTCCTTTTTCAGCAAATCTGACTGAGTTATCAAACCCGTTCATGTTCTTTGCTTTTTGAATAAATTCCTCTAAAACTCCATCTAGGAATAAAGTAGACGTATAGATTAAATCGGAGTGTTCCCATTCATCGTATTTTGCGAGATTTAAAGAACTTAAACAACATACAAAAGAGTGACTTTCATCGGTGAATAGCGTGATTTCACTACAGATATTTGTCATGAAAACTTTAAGCCTATTTTGTTGATACGCCTCAGGATTTTGATTATTGACATTACCTTTATACATGATATAAGGCTGACCTGTTTGTCTGCGCTTTTTAAGAACAGCTGCATATTTTTTTCTAGCCTCAGGGTCTCCATTTTCAACCTTTCTCATGAATTTATTAGAGATGACTACACACTGATTCATGTTTAAACATTGACGATTAACATCTCCTTTGGGTTCTCTAATCTCTAACCATTCCCAGAAATCCCCATGTTCAATATTGATATTTGAACTAGCAGCTCCTCTGCGCGTGGTACCTTGATTGGTTGCATGAATAGTTGAATCGTTTACTTTTATAAATGGAACAATTCCATCTGATGTACCGTTATTAGTAATTGGTGAACCCGCTGGTCTAATTTGATTGTGGCCAATCCCAACTCCACCTCCATGTTTAGCGAGTAACATCATTTCAAGATTTTTACCGCCTATATCTTGGATTGAATCGGCTACGTCAATTCCAAAACAACTAATAGGAAGCCCTCTTTCTGTTCCAGTGTTAGCTAAAACAGGGGTAGCTAAGCAAAGCCAGCCTCTCCATATATAATCAAAAAATTTAGAAGCCATTTCTGGTTTCTTTAGACGTCTAGCGACTGTTGTAGCTACTCTCCAATATGCATCCTTTGGAGTTTCACCTTGAACTAAATATCCTCTAGATATAGTCTTTAGGTAAACTTCAGTTGTTCCCCATTCAGGAATATCAACACCTTTTTCCCAGCCTAATTCATCTAAGATTTTGTTAATTTCCCTAGTGCTAGGTTCTTGATAATCTATTTTTTTAGCCCCTGATCCTTTACTATGGGTTTCGTCTTGTTTTTGCATTGTATATTATTTAGTTATTTTAAAAAATGTCATCCCAATCATCATCTTCCCCAGCTTTAGCATAATCGGTAGGTCTGATTGCGAAAAAGTCAGTATGAGTATGTCCTCCTGTAAGGTGGTAAAACCACTCTAGTTGATCTGCACTAGACTCATCATATTTAAAGATTGCTTCGTAGCCTAATTCATCTAGTTTTTCATTAGCTCTTCTGTATATGAAATTCTTTAAATCCTCTTTTTTAAGGTTCTCTAGATCACCTTGTTCAAACATTTTATCAATGAATTTCATTTCCATTTCAACCATTAATTTGGCTGCTTCTAAAACCGTTTCTTTTGCTGATTCTTTTAATCCAGTATATTCTTCACACATGTGATTAAATAGCCTGCAACCCATTCTAGAATGAAGGGATTCGTCTCTAACTGACCATTTCATTTGCTGCCCTATTCCCTTTAATAGATTTCTCAATTGAAAGCTGTATAATACAGCAAACGAGCTATAAAGACTTACGCCTTCGGCAAATGCACTAAATATGGCTAGTGATTTAGCTATATCAAGCCTAGCTTCTGGGTTTTTTGCTAATTCTTCGTGGGTCCAATCTGATCCAGTTGACATTAACAATTCAAATTTATTAGATATAGTAGGCTCGTGTAAAAAACCTTTGAAATCTTCAAGACCTAATGTTTCATTTAAATAAGAGTAGGCTGTTGCGTGAATAGTTTCCTGTGATCCAAACATCATTGCCATTTGTTTTATCTCGTGTTTAGGGAACCATTTTGTAACTAAGGTTGTCCAATAGTCTGAAACTGCACATTCAGTTTGAGCAAATCCTAATAAAATATTTCCTACTAGGTTTTTTTCAGCTTCGTTTAAATTTTCATTCCAATCTTTTAGATCAGATTGCATTGAAATCTCAGTATGTAACCAAAAAGCCTGCGCTTGTTTTAACCAACCTTCTGTGTAATATTCAGGATATTCAAAAGGTTTATACTCTACTCTCTCTTTAAATAACGCCATAAGTTTAATTTTTTTAAGACAATGGGCTAAACACTTTATAGCTTTAGCCCATTGTAAATTTATTTATTTAGAAATCTTCAATATTCAACAAGTGGATATGATTTTCTAAGAAATTAGAGAGTAACTAAACGTTTTGTTCAATGGGTCAACTTTATGTACAAGTACTTTGGAAAGAGTAGACAAATCTACGTTATCGTATTCTTTTCCTAGATTTATTTCTAGAGGCTGACCTTCATAATATATTTCAATGGCATTGGATCTTTCTTCAATAATAGAAAAGTCAAATTCTTTTCCTTCAAGACCCTCTTTTATTTTTTCCCACTCTATTAATTCATCTGGAATTGATTCCTTGTTTAGAGAAAGAACAATTCGATATTGATTTTTCTTTTTATTATAATTCACACCTTTAACGTACACATCGATATCATCTCCAGCTTTTAGATTTTTCTTTATTTCATCATAATCTTCAAAGTCAGAGCTATGAACCAGACCAGTGTAGTAATTTTCTAATTCAACAAATATTCCAAAATCATATGGCTTATTAGTTAATTTACCAGTGTACAACTTACCAAACCTTAGATCAGATACTTTGGTAGGGAGACTATGTTTGATATATTTTTTATAAGAAACTATGAATAGATTATTTGAACTATCGTAATTATCTACCATTACGTTAATGGTTCTACCTAAAAGAATTGAGAAATCCTTAATGACATTTGCACCAGCTTGAGAACCAGGAACAAAGCAATCTATTTCATTTTTATAAGTTGCAATGTATCCTCCTTTGATTAATTTTTTGATAGTGACCTCGAACCATTTATTATTTTCAAAACTATCAAGTAACTCATCTCTATAATTAATAGAACGACTTTTCTTTTCAGAAGCTACATACTCACAATCGGAACTTGCTTTGTAGAGAATAACCTTAAAGGTAGTTCCATTTCCTTTTCTTAAATCTTCTAAATCACCTGCGTAATCTTTAAATGGAACTATGATCTCAACACCTGAATTAGATTCTGTTGTTTTGATTGAATCTGTTTTAAAGCAGATTGAATGGGCTTTTACGGTGTAAAGTTGACCAACCTCAAGGTCTTTAGATACATGTAAATCTGCTCCAGTTTCTGATTCGTATTTTCTATACATATCGTACAGGTCCTGAGCGTATGGTTCTTTACAAAGAACTTTAGTACCATTTTTTACATCAGAATCAGTTAGCTTTACTTTACTGTTGTATTTTTCGTTTGTTAGAGAATCCCAGTCAAAATCTTTTAATGGGCTGGTCTCCTTAAGGTTATTTTTTTGCATATTAAATAATTTTAATTATTATATTGCAAAGCTTGGGACAGGTTTTAAATAAATGATCTAAAAAACCCAACTTTATCGGCTGCGTTTGATATAAATTCATCTAAGAAAAGTACAAATAAAAAGTTTCTACTTGATAATCTTTCCCATGGTGGTATATCATCGGCGTTCATAACAGGATGTAATTTTCTCTGAACATCGCTTAATCCAAAGGATGCTGCTGAAACAGGTATTACGTAACTAAATGGATTATCCATAATTGGAGCAACAACGGGTTCTATTGATTTTTTGGCTTTATCAAGAGAGGCTAGATCAAAAGTGCCAATACTTGCTGAGTTAGGTGAATTAATTTTAATCAGTGCTTCTGCGCTAAATTTAGCAAAATCTATTGGCCCAAATGGAGGTTTTATAAAGGAAGCTATTTGCTGTTTTGTTAGGCTTATTCCCTTAGTAGCTTTTAACAGGTTGAGTATGCTGTAGAAAGATTCCAATTTATCGGTCAATTCATCTAATTTATTAAGTATCTTTGATTCTAATTCAGACTTAATATCAGTTGAATTTAAGTTACTAAAATTATTTTCAAGATCAACAGGTAGACACAGCAATAGGTCATCCATATCTTGTAAAATTATATTCCTAAGAGGACCAATTAGAAGATTTAAATCTATTGAAAATTTCTTTGAAATAGTAAAAGCCTTTAATAAGTCAGATGGCTTTGACGGTAAAGCCAGGGATTTTAAAACTCCTGAAGAAGAATCAAGAATGTCTTTTTGTTCAAGTTTATTTGGGATATTCAAATTACTGGGAACATTATCATTGATTATGTTGAAATATAAATCTTTGATTGTATTTGGAGATATCTCATCTCTTCCGCCAAACAATTCTTTTATGCTTTTGCTATTTAATGAATCTATATATGTATTTAATATAGACTTAGCACTTTTAATGGGTGCAAGAGTGCTGCTGGATGGGGTAAAATCTGTTTCTATAGGTAGCAGTTCACTTAGATTTTTAAAAGGATTAAAACTAAATTTATTATTTGAAACCTCTTTCAACTTTTCTGGTGTCATTGAATTGTCTAGTTTTAACTGTTCAGTTTCGTTATGATTTGATATCTTAGCGTTGTTAATAGAAAGAGACTTTTTAAGATCTCTTTTTTTCTTAGGATCTCTCTCGTTTTGGATTCTATTTTCAAGGTCTAGATTTTCCTGTTTTAGCTTGTTAACATCAACTGTTGATTTTCCTTCTAATTTGTTTGTTAATGAAAGAGTGATTTCTTTTAATTTATCTTTTATTCTTTTTTCATTTCCCTCAATGGTTATCTTGCCTTTTGAATTTGTAGGTATGTCATTTACTTCAACTATATCTAAAGTAGAATCCAGTTCTCTTTTCATAGAATCTTTAATATTCTTGTTTTTCTTAGAAGTTGGATCGTTTTTAAAATTACTGATTTGTTCTTTAGAATCTTCCTTTAATTGATCTAATGGGGGTGGGGTTGGGTTCAATTTAGTTGAATCCTTAGGAATTTGAATAGTTGGCAACTTTATCTTGTCAAAGAAATCCATTATGTCTTTTTTGAGTGCAGACTTTTTGTTTGACATAGATGCGTTTTCTTTAGAAAGTTTCTTTCTTAGTTCTTTTAATTTTTTTCTTTTCTCTCTAGGATCGATGTCTGATTTATAGATTTCATCTATTCTCTTTCTAAGTGATTCTCGATCATTTTCTATCTGCTCCTGTATTGCTAAACTGTTAGCAAATTCGGGTTCACCAAGTTGATTCATTCTATCTCTAACAGCGTCCTTAGCTTTTTCAATAGCGTCCGATGCTGACTCAGGTTTATCAATGTTTTCTTGAAGTTTCTGGTTTTGAGTTTTTGGTGTGATAGATTCATCTAGATCAGATATCTTTTTCTGAATTTTTTTGTATCTAACCGAGTCTTTTTTTGCTCTATTTAATTTTTCAACTAGGGCTTGACGTTCAGCTTGATATTCTTCTTTTTCTAAATCTGAAAGTTTGTTTAATCCGTTTTGATTAGAATTTATAATAGAATCTTTAGCGGTTAATATGTTAAGTGGAATTCTTATTGTTGACTTAACTAGTTCGTCTTGAGAATATCCAAATCTACGACCAGGTCCTCTAACTGTTAATTGGTGGTATTTAGACCCAGTTGAATCTATTCTAAACATTATAGGACTTATAAATGCACCGTTAATTGTTAAGAATACAACAATAACACCAGTTGGATTTGGAATAACAACTAGGGGAATCCATATAATAGGTAAAGGTATCTTAATTAGTTTAGCAGGGGTTGGAAAAAACAAACCAACTGGCCAATACCTAAGAGATATGGGGGATTTGGGAATAGGAAGCAATGCAACTTTATTTAAAATCTTTGAAAATTCAAGCCAATATTTGTAATCAAGAATAGTAGGTAGAGTTGGATCAGTTTCTTCAAGAGATTTTACACCAAATGGATCATCACCTTTGGCTTTTTTGACCTTTGATTCTAATTCAGCACTAGATGTAGGTTGATCTTTTTGTGAAAAGCATTCGCTATCTATACTAATAAGTAAAGCTTTAACCCTTTCTGCTGTTGGTTTTATTTCCTCCAGTCTTTTTTCTATTCTAAATATTTCTTGATCTAAATTATTACTTTTTGTTATGAAGTCAGCTTGTGATTGTTCTATTGCGTCTATCACTGTTCTTAGAGCCTGGCTTTCGTCTGTGATATCTACATTTATTCCACCTATTGCTAGTAATAAACCAATATCTGCTCTTGCTAGTTTTTTTACGTTAGATGTAACTATGTCAAATGATGGTTTTAATCTTTGCTCTCTAATTTTACGCTTCTTTGTTTCTATGTTAATTTCTAAGTTTTGATAAAATTTTTCCATTCTATCAAAGTCCTGTATGAAATATTCGCTTGCACCTTCTTTCTTCTTAGTTAAACCTGTGTTATTCAAATTAGGGTCAACTAGGGTTTCTTGATCAGTTAGACCTTTTTCGTTTAGTGTAAATAAGTTTGCTAATGGATCTTCTAATTTATTATAATATTCAGTGTAGAGGAGACCTGTAAAAACTGAGCCTATACCAGCATTTGTTATACTAACGGTTTGAAGTGAAGAATTTTCAAAAGGTGTATTTTTAAAAAAATCATTTTTTTCTAATCTAGAATTATTTCTAATTGGAAAATTGATGAGCCTGCTGTTTCTTTCTCCGGATTCTTCGTTATATACATCTTCTTCTGATGGAATATATTCTAATCCAGGAAAATTAAGCGTAAAAATAAAAGTAGACCTTTGGAACAAATCATTTATTCCAAAAGGAGTGTTCCTAGTGAGATTTAAAGTTGAAGAATATCCCTTTATCGAGTTTGATATTATGTTATAATCAGTTGAAGAAAGAGCGTCTGTAACAGCGGAAGCTAGCGAAACAGATCCTGGTACGAGCCCTTCTTGGTAAGCGTTACTTACTGTTTTAATGGAATCTATATTTAGTATTGGTTCTGAATCAGTAGCCTGAGATAATAAATCTTTTTGATTTTGAATATCGATACTCACTTGATCTATTTCATCTACAATATCATTATACTCAGCTAATAAAGCGTCAGCTTGGGTAGCAGCACCTTCGTTAAGAGCCAGGTAGTAGCTAGTATACACTGTGGTTTTTCTGGCTTCTAATGATACTTCTTTATTTTCAAGTCTGCGTATTTCTTCAAGTATAGGTTGAAACTTATTGAGTAACCGATTCATGGTAGTCGCCCTTTCTTTAAAGTAAGCCAATATTACGTTATAACTATCTCGATATTCAATTAGTTTTTCTAAAAGAATCTTCAATTCAGAATACTCTAATTGTTCTGCTTTGAGTTGTTTATTTGCTTTTTCTAAAGCAGCTTCGCATTTTTCACCATTGTCTAGATCAGGAACTGTAGTATCTAAATTAATATCATCTGCTATCTTAGGTAGATCCGCTGGAAGATCTATATTACATCCAAGTTCTTCTAATTGAGATGCTGTAAAGACGGGGTCTGAAGGTAAATCACAAAGTGCCTGCTGTTCAATGATCTCGGCCAGGTCAGGATTTGCTGCAAGAAGATCTTCAATCTGGGACTGAGCTATTTTATCTAGCTTTAAGTCTCTATTGATGTCAGATACTGCATCATCTATATTTGCACTTTTATCTTCACAGGACATTTGTGATAAATTGTTTTTATTATTTATTTAAAAGAAAAAAGGCTCATGAAGAGCCTTTTAATATTAACCAGGTGCAGGAATCCAACCTACTTGATCTCTATTGTCCATATACCGTACTCCAGGAACTCTATACAGTTTATTATGAAGACCAATCCATGCGTCCATGGACCGTGTAACCCAATCCACCTACCTGGTTCTATTTTTTATCAACTTGTTGTTCTGATAAGATACATTCAGTTGTCAACATTAAACTTGAAATAGAAACCGACTGATCTAAGGCGCATCTAGTTACCTTCAATGGGTCAATGATTCCAGATTCAATCATGTTTACATATTGATCAGAACGAGCATCATATCCATTTTCACTTCCATCAGGAATACCATTGATGATTACTTCAGGGTTTAAACCTGAATTTTCAATGATTGTTCTAAACGGTTGAGAACATGCTTTTAATAGGATTTCAGCTCCAATTTTTTCGTCTCCGATGAAATCATAGTCATCTAGGTTGATAGTTGAACATACTCTAACTAGAGCCATTCCTCCACCCGGAACAATCCCTTCTTCAATAGCTGCTCTTGTTGCGCTTAATGCATCGTCTAAACGATCTTTCTTTTCATTTAGTTCGGTTTCAGAATAGGCACCTATTTTTAAGATGGCAATTCCACCATCTAATTTTGCTAGTCTCTCCTTTAACAAGAGTCTTTCAGATTCATTGTCTTTATTGGAAATAGAGTTTTTAAGAAGTTCAATTCTAGAATTAATATCTTCTTTTTCACCGTGTCCATCAATTACAATTGTTTTCTCACTTGTAATTTTAACTTTTTCACAAGAACCTAAAACGTCTTCCATTGCTCTAGGATCTATCTGAGTTAGATCATAGCCTTCTTTTTCAGACATGTATATTGCTCCAGTTAAAGCAGCGATATCCTTTAAGGTTTCAGTTTTATTTGAACCATATCCAGGTGTTCTAACTGCTGCTACATCTAAGACTCCTTTGATTTTGTTTAATACTAGAGTTTGAATAGCGTCACCTTCAATACTGTCAGAAATGATAAGTAAAGGCTGTTTTTTACCATTTGAAAATTCCAAGAAAGGAAGTAATTGTTTCATACTTTTTATAGACCCTTCATAAATCATTAGTAAGGGTTTTTCTTGATTAATTTCTTCTTTTTCTGGATTATTTATGAAATATGGTGACACGTATCCTGCATCTATTTGCATTCCCTCAACAATATCTACATAAGTATCAAATGTCTTGCTGTCTTCTGCAGTAATTACTCCATCGAATCCAACTTTTTCAATTGCGTCTGCAATAATACCACCTATTACTTGATCTCCGTTTGCTGATATTGTTGCAACGTTTCTAATTGTCTCAATTTCGGAAACCTCTTGGCTCATTTCAATTAACCTGTTTTTGATATCAATAGCAAGTTTGTCCATTCCTCTCTTAATATCCATTGGGTTGAATCCAGCTTCAATCATTTTGATTCCTCTATTAATGATAGCTTGTGATAACACTGTTGCGGTAGTTGTACCATCACCTGCTTCATAAGCCACGTTCTGGGCAACCTGCTTAACCATTTGAGCTCCTAAGTTTTCAACATCGTCTTCTAGAAAAACCTCTCTAGCTACGGAAACCCCGTCTTTTGTTATTGCAAATTGTTGTTGTCTCCCAAGTACAACGTTTCTACCCTTGGGTCCAAGTGTTACTTTTACTGAATTAGCTAGTTTATCAACACCTTCTTGAAGAGCGTTTCTAGAATCAGATCCAAATTTAATTTTTCTAGGATTCATACTGTTTTAATTTTTTATTTTTTATTATACAATGATATGGTGTTAGGTTTTATATTATTAGATTAGTTTCGTTTAAATAAGCTCGTATTCTATCTCTAAAGTCCACGGCTTTGTAGATCTTACATTCTTTTTTTGGAATCCACAATAAAAAACCATCTGATAATTCCAATCCTGTTTCCTCTTCTACAATTAATCTATATAGACTTACCTGCATTGAATATTCGTTGTGCTTGTTTTCCCAAATATCGTCAAAAGGGGCTTGCATTTTCTTAAAAGTTCCTTTGAAATCTTTATCTGTTGTAAAATCTTTATTGGTCTTATAGTCGCCGATCATGAATTTACCATCAAACTCAAATATAGCATCGATCGTTCCTGCGTAACCCCATTTTCTGGAAAAAACCTTTTTTTCTTGAAACACAGATTTTAACTTATGTAATCTTTTATCATAAAAGTCCTTGAAATTAGCTATACGAGTGTCAACTTCAGGTCCACTCGTTGCTATTTCTTTACCATGCTTGTAAAAATGTTCGATCCATTCGTGAACTTCAGTTCCTAAGTCAGCGGCGTTCCTGCCATTTTGTTTCCAGGTTTCAAGTATTTCTTCAACAGGTAATCCATAGAGAGGATTGCTGGGTTTTAGATTTTCTGCGGCAGTTTGTCCATCAAACGGTTCTTTGAAATTACTTGCAAATCCCGAAACTGATTGAAAGGTTTGAATAGCATCACCGGTATTATTACAGTGATACGTATACTTATGTTCTTCTTCGTTGAATCTAAACAATGGGTCGTTAAAAACCTCAAACCTAGATATATCTATATTTTTAATCATATAGTATTATACAATTGATATTATAAAGGGTTTTTTAACGAAAAATAGAGATAAATAAAAAAAATAAATTATCAGAAATGGCACATATTTCAAATTTTAATAAATTTAAGTTAATGTTAGAGAATAATAATGTTAACTATATAGATTCAAAAGCTATTAACGAAGCGGTAAAATTAAAAGATCTAGAACCAATTCAAGCAGGTAGCGATATACCTTCATTAGGGATAAACAGGGGAGGTGCTTTAGATAACGCGTATAACATTGCTTTAAGTTATATTAAAGCTAATGGAGAAGATGATGAAATCAGAGAAATGCTTCAATCATGGAGAGCTATATTAAAAGACGATAAGGATCTTTTACCTACCGGTTTTGTAGGAACCGATACTCGAGGTTGGAAAGCATCTAACTGGGCAGCACTATCATATGCAGTAGAAGCAGGGCATAGAGTTAAAGGAGGTCTTTCTGCAGGTAAAAAATTCATGGAAGATGCTAAAAATGTGAATATGGAAGAGTATTCAGAATATGATATAGATTTAGTTCCAAACACGGATTCTAGTTTACGTACAGATGTTTACACAATGGGTAAGGTTAAAGGACAAAAAGTTAGCGATAAAGGAGAGGAAAAATCTAGTCTTATGTCAGCTACTAAACAATATATCAATGCGTTTAATTTTTATAATTATGCTGCGGGAGGAGACACTTATGAAGGAGATGCAGGTTTAACCAATAACGGGTTTTTTGATTTTGAGTCAGAAAACATAAATGGAACAAGCTTAACTATATATGTTGATAAAGTA
>Ga0181600_10001554_pt1 | contig 17898 bp, 13 predicted proteins | sample 041ome_2_FD_132982 | JGI IMG/M metagenome (GOLD analysis project Ga0181600, IMG submission 132982) | Coastal salt marsh microbial communities from the Groves Creek Marsh, Skidaway Island, Georgia - 041406US metaG (megahit assembly) | ecosystem: Environmental > Aquatic > Marine > Intertidal zone... | reverse complement strand
CCGATCCGGTCGAGCCGGCCGATACGCTGCTCGACCAGGCCGGGGTTGAGCGGCAGGTCGAAGAGCACGAGGTGGTGGGCGAACTGGAAGTTGCGGCCCTCGCTGCCGATCTCGGAACAGAGCAGGAGTTGCGCGCCATCCGCCTCGGCAAACCACGCGGCGTTGCGGTCGCGCTGGACCAGCGGCAGGCCTTCGTGAAACACACCGACCTTCGCCGACATGCGTTCGCACAGGGCCGCGTCGATGGCCACCACCTTGCGCTGGGTGCGGCAGATCAGGAGCACCTTGCGCGCGGGGTCGGCCTGCAGGAACCCGGCAAGCCAGGCGATGCGCGGGTCGTCGCGGAAATTGTGGCGGATCGAGGTCGCCTGACCCGTCTCCTCCGCCTCCAGTTCGCGGGCAATCCGAGTGAGCAGCGTCGGGTGATCCGACGCCAACGGCACCGGACAATACTCGCGTTGCGGAAATCCGGTCATGGCCGTGCGGGTGTTGCGAAACACCACCCGACCCGTGCCGTGCTGGTCGAGCAGCGTGCGCAGGAGTTTTTCGCGCGCGCCGGGCCGGCCGGCATCCAGCGCGGCGAGGTGTGCGGCGAGGCCGTCCGGATCACGGACAAAGATGTCCCGCAGCTGGCGGTGGTCGGCGGGTTTGAGCGGACGCTGTTCGACAATCTTGTCCGCAATGCCGGCCACCGCGCCGAAGGCCTCGGCCTCCCGGGCGAACGCCGCCAGGTCGGTGTAGCGATTCGGGTCGAGCAGTCGCAGCCGGGCAAAGTGACCGGCCAGCCCGAGCTGCGTCGGCGTGGCAGTGAGGAGCAGTAGACCCGGGGTGCGTTGCGCAAGCGCCTCGACGAGGGCGTACTCCCGGCTCACGTCGGCTGGGTCCTCCGCCCACGCCAGGTGATGCGCCTCGTCGACCACCACCATTTCCCAGCCCGCCTCGACGATCTGGGCAAACCGCGCCTCGTTTTCGGCGGCGAAGGTCACGCTGCACAGGGCGAGCTGGTCACTGAGAAACGGGTTGCTGCCCGGCTCCGCCGCCTCGGCCTCCGCACAGCGTTGCTCGTCGAAGATACTGAACCAGCGGTTGAAGCGGCGCAGGAGCTCGACGAACCACTGGTGGACGAGCGACTCCGGCACGAGAATCAGCGCCCGCTTGACCCGGCCGACCGTCAGCAACCGCTGCAGGATCAGGCAGGCCTCGATGGTCTTGCCGAGGCCCACCTCGTCGGCCATCAGGACCCGCGGCAACTGCCGGGCCGTGACTTCGGAGAGGATGTAGTATTGGTGCGGGATGAGTTCGAGCCGGCCGCCCAGCATGCCGCGCACCGGCGAACCGAGAAACCCCGCCCGCGCCGTCAGGGTGCGGCGGCGCAAGTCGAACACCTCCCCCGGATCAGCCTGCCCGGCCAGCAGCCGGTCGAGCGGCCCGCCACTGCTCGCCGCGTCGCTGATCTCCGCCTCGGTCACCGCCCGCCCCTCCCCCACGTAGGTCAGCAGCCCGTCCGTCTCCTCCACCCCCTCGATGGTGAACGACCCACCGTCGCGCAGGCCGATGGTCTGCCCGGCCTTGAAGGTCACCCGCTTGAGCACCGTGGTGCCCCGGGCGTAGAGCCGGCGTTCCCCGGCCGCCGGGAACGCCACCGCGATGCGTCCGTCCGCGAGGCTCTCGACCACGCCCAAGCCCAGCTCGGGCTCGGGCTCACTCACACAACGTTGGCCGACAACAGACAGCGACATACCCGACAACGTAGCCGCAGCCGGGGGATTTCAAAGCGTTTCGCCCATCCAGCCCCCACCATAGGCCGTTACCCATACCAATGTTCGTAATACGAACATTGGCCCGGAGCTCAACGAACGGCGCTTGCGGGGTGGATTTCGTCACAAAACTGCGCTGGGATGACAGGCCATGTTTTTCACCCCGACCCCTGATCTCACCGGCCGCACCTCCACCCTGCGCTGGGGCGTCCTCGGCACCGGCAACATCGCCGGCCAGTTTGTCGACCATCTGCAGGCGCATGGCCTGAACGTTGTCGCCGCCGCCAGCCGCACCGAGGCCAAGGCCGCAGCCTTCTGTGCCGACAAGGGCATCGCCCTCGCCCACGGCACCTACGAGGCGCTGCTGGCCGACGCTGAAGTCGACGCCGTCTACATTTCCCTGCCCAACCACCTCCACGCCCCGTGGACGATCCAGTGCGCGCAGGCCGGCAAGCATGTGCTCTGCGAGAAACCCGTCGCGCTCGATGCCGCCGAGTTCGACGCCATGGTCCACGCCGTGCAGGCGGCCGACGTATTTTTCATGGAGGGGTTCATGTATCGGTTCCATCCGCAGTGGAATGTCGTACACCAGCTCATCGCCGACGGTCGCATCGGCGAGGTCCGCACGATGCACGCCTCGTTCTGCTACAACATGGGCGTGAAGCTGGAGAACATCCGGCAGTCCCGCCCCGCCGCAGGCGGCGGGTTGATGGACGTGGGCTGCTATTGCCTGTCGGCGCTGCGAATGATCGCCGGCGCCGAGCCCGTCGCCGCCCACGCCACCGGCCACATCGGCCCCGCAAGCGAGGTCGACGAATGGATGGCGGGCACGCTGACCTTCCCCGGCGACATCACGGCGACCTTTCACTCCGCCACCCGCGCCGCCCAGCCGACGCTGGTCGCGATCTACGGCGACCGGGGCTTCATCGAAGTGCCCGCGCCGTGGCACCCGGATCCGGCCGCCGCCAAGGTCCGTGTCAATGGGGACGGCCAGGACGAATGGATCGAGGCGGGCGACGGCCTGAAGGCCCTTGCCCGCGAGGCGCTGCTGGTCGAACACCACCTCGCCGACCGGCAGGTGCCGCAGATGAACTGGGACAACAGCCGCGGCCAGGCCGCCCTGCTGGCCCGGCTGCGGGCCGAACTCGGACTCGCGTTCTAGGCCCCGCCGGGGGGCGTCACTCGCGGTTGCGCGGGTGAAACTTGCCGTGCTGCTCGACCAGCCGCTTCTCCTCGACCGCCGTGTAGATCTGGGTCGTGCCGATGTTGGCGTGGCCCAGCATTTCCTGAATGGCGCGCAGATCGGCCCCGCCGCTGAGCAGGTGGGTGGCGAAGGAGTGGCGCAGGAGGTGCGGCTTCACCGGCTTGGTGATGCCGGCCCGCCGCGTGTGTTCCTTGACCAGCACCCACACCATCTTGCGCGAGATGGCGGTGCCGCGGTTGCTGAGAAAGAGTTCGCTGCCGGTGCGGCTCGGTTTCACGAACGCGGCCCGCGCCGACTCGAGGTAGGTGGCCAGCGCGCGTGACGCCGCCCCGCCCAGGGGCACGATCCGCTCCTTGGCGCCCTTGCCGAACACCCGCACGAAACCGTGCTCCAGGTCGACCTGCTGCAGCTTGAGGCCGCACAGCTCCGACACGCGCAGGCCGCTGGAATAGAACAGCTCGAGGATCGCGCGGTCGCGCAGGCCGAACGCGTCGCCGTTCGTAGGGGCGGACAGGATACGCTCGACCTCCTCGGTCGTCAGCGTGGCCGGCAGCTTCCGGCGCAGCTTCGGGCCGGACACCAGGTCGGTGAAATCGTCCGGGCGCACACCCTCGTGCACCAGGTTGCGGGCAAACATCCGCAGGGCGGACAATTTGCGGGCCGCGCTCGCGGCCGAGAGCTGCCGGTCGCTCAGGGCCCGCGACCACGCCGCGGCATCATCCGGGGTGACCTCACGCCAGTGGGTGCGCCCGCGCCGGGCCAGGAAGTCGGCGCATTGCTTGAGATCGTTTTCGTAGGCCTCGACCGTGCGCTGGGATCGCCCGCGCTCCAGGGTCAGCGTGGCGCCAAAGTCGCTGATCGCCTCCTCCAGGGCGGGCGGCAGTTCAACGGCGGACGCTACACGACGAGCCATGGCCGGTCAGATTGGACGGCACCGCGGCGCGGTGCAAACTCTCCCCGGATACACTCAGCGCCGGCGGCCACCCCCGCCGCGACGCCGTGGCGGACCCGTTCCGGTGCGCATGCGGTAGGTGATGCGCGCTTTCTCAAGGTCGTAGGGACTCATCTCCATCTTCACCATGTCGCCCGCGGCGATCTTGATGAAGTGCTTGCGCAGTTTGCCCGAGATGTGGGCGAGCACCGTGTGCCCGTTGGCCAGCTCCACCCGAAACATCGTGCCCGGCAGGACCGAGACGATCTTACCCTCCACTTCGATCGAATCTCCGTCAGGCATACGATGAGGCCAAATGGCCTTGGGTGAGGTGCTTGGTCATGAATTGTTGAGTGCGCAAAAGCCACTTGTAAGCCAAGGTCGCCCCCGCTTAGTCAAGGCTTTAACTCGATGGTCGCCCCCGAAAGCACGCCGCCCCCCTGCCCGTTCGAGAAACGGTTCCCGTCGCAACTGGTGCGGGACGACGTGTTCTACATGAGCCTGGCCTTCAACCAGGCCATTGATGCGTGGCGGCAGGACGAGGTCCCCATCGGCTGCGTGATCGCGCGCGACGGCGAGGTCATCGCCTCCGCGCACAACACCGTGGAGGGGGCTGACGATCCCACCGCCCACGCGGAGATGCTGGCCATCACCCAGGCCGCCGCCGCCATCGGGGACTGGCGGCTGGAGGACTGCACGCTCTACGTCACCAAGGAACCCTGCCCGATGTGCTCCGGCGCGGCCATCATGTCGCGGTTGCAGCGGGTGTGTTACGCCGTGCCGGACCCCAAGATGGGGTGCCTCGGCGGCGCCACCAACCTCAACGACCTGGCGCGCAGCAACCACCGCTGCGAACTCACCGCCGGGGGCGTCCTCGAGGACGAATGCCGCGATCTCATCCAGGCCTTCTTTCAGGCCAAGCGCCGGGGCCCGGCCGACCCGCAAACCCCAGCGGGCGGTTGACGGATGCGCCGTCGCGCGGCACTTTACCCCTTCTCAACCAAAACACCCAACCAGCTGAAAATATCATGGCATACACGCTGCCCACTCTTCCCTACGCCGCCGACGCGCTCGAACCTCACATCGACGCCCGCACGATGGAGATCCATCACGGCAAGCATCACCAGGCCTACATCACCAACGCCAACAACCTGCTGGCCGATCACGCCGATCTGGCCGCCCTCGCCGTCGACGATCTGATCGCTGACCTCTCCAAGGTCCCCGAGGGCATCCGCGGCGGCGTGCGCAACAACGCCGGCGGCCACTCCAACCACGCCTTCTTCTGGACCATCCTCGGTCCGGGCAAGGGCGGCGCCCCGACGGGTGACCTCGCCGCGGCGATCGACGCCAAGTTCGGCTCGTTCGACGAATTCAAGACCGCCTTCGCCAAGGCGGGCGCCACCCGCTTTGGCTCCGGCTGGGCCTGGCTCTACGTCGACGGCAGCGGCGAGCTCGCCGTCGGCTCCACCGCCAACCAGGACAGCCCGCTGATGGGCACGGCCGTCGCCGGCATCGGCGGCAAGCCGGTCATCGGCCTCGATGTCTGGGAGCACGCCTACTACCTGAACTACCAGAACAAGCGCCCCGACTACATCGCCGCCTTCTGGAACGTGGTCGACTGGGACGCCGCCGCCGCCAACTACGCGGCCGCCAAGGCCTGAGGCGCGACCTCCCTTCCGTTTGAACGAAAGCCGCTCCGGTTCCGGAGCGGCTTTTTCATTTACCGGTAGGGACGCTTCGCCGAAGCGTCCGCCTCGTTCATCGTGCAGGAGCGGAGGCAGATCGCTCAGGGGCGGACGCCTCGGCGAGGCGTCCCTACCCAACGTCTCTAAGCGCAGGCCGCGTCGATCGCAGCGAGTTCCTCGTCGCTGAAACCGGGGGCCGTCGCGCAGGCCACGTTCTCCTCGATCTGCGCGGTGCTGCTGGCGCCAATGAGCACGGTGGTCACGGCCGGCTGCCGCAGCACCCAGGTGAGCGCCATCTGCGCGAGCGTCTGGCCGCGCGCGTCGGCGATCCGGGCGAGGCCGAGGATGCGGCTGTGGTTCTGCTCCACTTCCGACAGCTGCAGGAAGCCGCTCGCCCGCGCCGCCCGGGAATCCTCCGGAATCGACTTCAGGTAGCGCGAGGTGAGCTGCCCCTGCGCCAGCGGTGAGAACGGAATGCACCCCACCCCGAGTTCGGTCAGGGCCGGCAGCAGCTCGGGCTCCACCCAGCGCTCCAGCAGCGAATACTTGGGCTGATGGATCAGCAGGGGCACGCCCATGTCCTCGAGGATGGCGTGAGCCTGGCGGGTCATGGCCGCATCGTAGTTGGAGATGCCGACGTAAAGCGCCTTGCCGCTGTGGTAGGCCGAGGCGAGCGCCCCCATCGTCTCCTCCAGCGGCGTGTCCGGGTCGGGCCGGTGGGAATAGAAGATGTCGACGTAGTCGAGACCCATCCGCTCCAGGCTTCGGTCCAGTGAGGCGAGCAGGTATTTGCGCGAACCCCATTCGCCGTAGGGGCCGTCCCACATGCGATAGCCGGCCTTGGTCGAGATGATGAGCTCGTCGCGGTAGGGGCCGAGGTCGAGGTTGAGAATCTTGCCGAAGTTCTCCTCCGCCGAGCCGGGGGGCGGACCGTAGTTGTTGGCCAGGTCGAAGTGGGTGATGCCGAGATCGAAGGCGTCGCGGCACATCTGGCGGCCGTTTTCGAAGACGTCGACCCCGCCGAAGTTGTGCCAGAGCCCCAGTGACAGGCGGGGCAGCTTGAGGCCGCTGTGCCCGCAACGGGCAAACGGCACCTGGGAGTAACGATCGGACGCGGGGCGGTAGTCGGACATAGGACGCGGAGCGTGCACCGCCGGAGGCGCGATGTCCACGGCGGTTCGGCGGGCGGCGGCAAATGTTGAGCGCCGCCGCCGCACCGCGGCGGGACTATTTCACCGGCAGGGGCGACAGGTCCCAGATATCCTTCGCGTATTCGCGAATCGTGCGGTCGCTGGAGAACTTGCCAACGCGGGCCGTGTTGAGGATCGCCTGCTTCGCCCAGCCCGCGGAGTCGCGGTAGGCCGCATCGACCCGGGCGTGGGCGTCACAATAGGAGCGAAAGTCCGCCAGGACCATGAAGGGATCGCCGCCGTCCAGCAGGCTGTGATGCAGTTCACTGAAGGCATGGTGCTCGCCCGGGGTGAAGAAGTCGGAGCCAAGCCAGTCGATGACCGCGCGCAGCTCCTCGTCCGCGTGGTAGAATTCCCACGGGCTGTAACCCCGGGCGCGGCGGGCCTCCACCTCCTCGACGGTCATGCCGAAGATGAAGATGTTCTCGTCGCCGACCTCCTCCTTGATCTCGACGTTGGCGCCGTCGAGCGTGCCGATGGTCAGGGCGCCGTTGAGGGCGAGTTTCATGTTGCCCGTGCCCGAGGCCTCCTTGCCGGCGGTGGAAATCTGTTCCGACAGATCGGCCGCCGGGATGATGCGCTCGGCGAGGGACACCCGGTAGTTGGGCAGGAAGACGACCTTGAGCTTGTCCTTGATGCGGGCGTCGCGGTTGATCCGCGCGCCGATAACGTTGATCGCGCGGATGATGTTTTTGGCCAGGTCGTAGCCCGGTGCCGCCTTGGCCGCGAAGAGGAACACCCGCGGGACGATGTCGAGGTTGGGGTTCTGCAGCAGGCGGCGGTAGAGGGCGAGGATGTGCAGCAGGTTGAGGTGCTGGCGCTTGTATTCGTGCAGGCGCTTGATCTGCACGTCGAAGAGGGCGTCAGGCGACACCGTCACCCCGCACAGTTCCTCGATGATCGCGGCGAGGTCGGCCTTGTTGGCCCGCTTGATCGCCATGAACTCCTTTTGAAAGGCCGCCTGGTCCGCGTGAGCCTCGAGTTCGTGCAGCTTGTCGAGGTCGCGCGGCCAGTCCTGGTGGCCGAGCGTGCGGGTCAACAGCGCCGAGAGGCGCGGGTTGCAGTCCACCAGCCAGCGCCGTGGCGTGATGCCGTTGGTCTTGTTCTGGAATTTGCCGGGATACAGCGCGTCGAACTGCGGAAAGAGGTCCTTCTTCAGCAGCTCGGTGTGCAGCGCGGCGACACCGTTGACCGCGTGGGAGGCGACGACCGACAGGTGGGCCATGCGGACCTGCTTGCCCCCGTTTTCCTCGATGATGGAGCAGTCGCGCAGCTTGGCGACGTCGTGCGGCCACTTGGCGGCGACCTCCTCCAGGTGGCGTTGGTTGATCTCATAGATCAGCTGGAGGTGGCGGGGCAGCACGCGGCCGAACAGCGGCACACCCCATTTTTCCAGGGCTTCGGGCAGCAGGGTGTGGTTGGTGTAGGCAAAGGTCTTCGTGACAATCGCCCAGGCGGCATCCCAGTCGAGGTGCTCCTCGTCGAGGAGAATGCGCATGAGCTCGACCACGGCGACGGCCGGATGGGTGTCGTTGAGCTGGACCGCGACCTTGTCGGCGAAGTTGTCCCAGCTGTTGCCCTCCACGCGGAAGTGGCGGCGGATGATGTCGCGCAGCGAGCACGACACGAAGAAGTACTGCTGCACCAGCCGCAGCTCCTTGCCGTTCTCGGTCTTGTCGTTCGGGTAAAGCACCTTCGAGACCGTCTCCACGGTGGCCTTCTCACGCACCGCCTCGACGTCACCGCCGCGGTTGAAGGCATCGAGGTCGAGTGGCTCAGTGGCGCGGGAGGTCCACAGGCGCAGGATGTTCACCGTGCCGGTGCCGTAACCTACGATCGGGATGTCGTGTGGCACCCCGCAGAGGGTGCGGGTGTTGACCCAGACTGGGCGGTAGTTGCCCTGGTCATCGAAGACATTCTCCACCTCGCCGTAGATGCGTACCTCCTGGGTGTATTCCGGGTGCATGATTTCCCACGGGGTGCCGAAAATCATCCAGCTGTCCGGGTGTTCGATCTGCTCGCCGCGGTGGTTGAACGCCTGGCGGAAGAGCCCGAACTCGTAATTGATGCCGTAGCCGATCGCGGGCAGATCGAGGGTCGCGAGCGAATCGAGGAAACACGCCGCGAGCCGGCCGAGGCCACCGTTGCCCAGGCCCATGTCGTCCTCCACTTCGCGAATCGTGACCCAATCCACGCCCAGCTCCGCCAAGGCTTCCTGGGTGGCGTCATGCACTCCGGCGTTCTGCAGATTGCTGAGCAGCAGCCGGCCCATCAGGTATTCCAGCGACAGGTAGTAAAGTCGGCGGGTGTTGGCCTCGTTGTGGGCCGCCTGGGTGGTGATGAGTTTCTCCAGCACGGTGTCGCGCACCGCCATGGAAACGGCGAGCGACCAGTCGCGGGCGGTGGCGTTGCCCTGGTCCCGGGCCAGGGTGTGCGTCAGGTGCCGCAGGATGGCATCACGCATGGCGACCACCGGATTGTCGGTGGCACGGCGGGCCGGGGCGGCGGGCTTCGAGGCGGCTTTCTTCTTGGTGGCAGGCATGAATAGGAAAAGGGTCGGTGCGAGGAAGCGGGAACAGTGCCAAGCGGTCATCGGGCGGTCACTCCGTTTCTGCGCCGGATACCCCGCCGGGCCTCGGGGGCGTTGCGCAAACGTTACTTCTGAAAGCGCCGGGCCAGCTCGCCGTGGGACAATTCCACCAGGGTCGGCCGGCCGGCCGGACTGCTCAGCGGCGTGCGGCAGGCAAAGAGCCGGTTCACCAGGGTCAGCCATGGTGCCTCGCCGGCCGCCTCGGGCAGGCGGACCGCCTTGGCCGCGGCGAGCCGGGCCAGTTCCTCGCGCGCCAGATCGAGATTGTTTTCGGGAAAGCGGCCGTCGCGCATGGCCCCGAGCAGGTCGCGCATGAACGCCTCGGCGTCACCCGGCTCCATCCAGGTCGGCACCGCCTCGATGCGGAAAAAGTGACGGCCAAATTCGTCGATCTCGAACCCATGGCGCTGCAGGAACTTCAGCCGGTCGAGCAACAGGGCGGACGCCACCGGATCGAGCTCCACCGGCACCGGCAGCAGGAGGCGCTGGCTGGCCGTTTCCCCGGCGCGAAATTCCGCCTGCAATTGCTCAAACCAGACCCGCTCGTGGGCGGCGCGGCGGTTGACCAGCACCAGGCCGGCCGGGGTCTCGAACACGCCGTAACTGCCGTGCCCCACCCCCACGAACCGCCAGCCGCGCGTCGGCGCGGTGGTGGGCGAGGTCTCCCCGGGCGGCACCGCGCGCACGCTCTCCACGGTGGGTCCGCGCAAGGGCACGGCCTCAAGGCGGTGGAGCGTCGGGGCGGAGCGGGATGATGAAACGACGGAGGGCGGCGGGATGTCAGACGTGGAGCCGGCCACAGGCGGCGCGGCTCCCGTAACCGGCGCCGGGGGAACCTGTCCCGGACCGGCGGCATCACCCAATTCCCGCAGCCGCTCCAACACCGCACGGATCACAAAGCTGCGCACGGCCGGCTCGCTGCGAAACCGCACCTCGCGCTTGGCCGGATGCACGTTCACGTCGACCTCGGCGGCGGGCAGGTCGAAGAACAGGAACGCAGGCGGGTAGCGGCCCTTGGGCAGCGACTCGTGGTAACTCTCGATCAGAGCGTAGTTCAGCGTGCGGTTGTCCACCGGCCGGTGGTTTACGAAGATGATCATCTCATGGCGGGTGGCCCGCCCCACGCCGGGCTGCCCGATCAGGCCGGCCAGCCGCATCTCCCCTTCCCTCGCCTCGATCGGCACCAATTGCCCGGCTATCTGCCGGCCGAAGATTTCCGCCACCCGGTCGCGCAGTTCCGGGCATTCGGGGGAGCGGAAGATCACGCGGCCATCCTCGATCAGCGTGAAAGCGACCCGGGGATTCGCCAGCGCCAGCAGCCGCACGCCGGCGACGATGTGCGCGGCCTCGGTCTGGTCGCGTTTGAGAAACTTGCGTCGCGCCGGCACGGAATTGAACAAGTGGGCCACCTCGATGCGCGTGCCCACCGGCCGGCCGCAGTCGCGCACGTGCACCAGCCGGCCGCCGTTGACCACGATCTCGGTGCCGAGCTCGGCGTCCTCCGCGCGGGTCTGCATCGTGAATTTGGACACGCTGGCGATCGACGGCAGCGCCTCGCCGCGAAAGCCGAAGCTGGCCAGGGTGTTCAGGTCACCCGCCTCGCTGATCTTGCTGGTTGCGTGCCGTTCCAGCGCGAGCTGGGCGTTGTCGCGGTTCATGCCGTGGCCGTTGTCCTCCACCCGCATCAGCGAGCGGCCGCCGTGGCGGAACTCCACCTCGATGCGGGTGGCGCCGGCATCAAGCGCGTTCTCCACCAGCTCCTTCACCACCGCGGCCGGCCGCTCGATCACCTCGCCGGCGGCGATCTGGTTGGCGACTCGGTCGGGCAGAATACGGATGTCGGGCATGCGGCAGGTCGAACCGTCAGCCTCGCAGCCGACTTCGTTGGCGCAAACGGTTTTTGTCCGCTGCTCAGCCGCCCGGGCGCCCGGAGTCGACGGGGCCCGGCGGATCCTCCTCAAGTTCGCGCAGATCGACCAGACTGGCCAGGTAGGTGGCCGCCCGGAAAGGCCGCAGCACCGCGTGTCCAATGACCAGAGACCGGGCCTGCTCGGTGCGGTCCTCCGGCAACCGGGCCAGCAGCGAAGAGAGCACCACCACGCTGACCGCTACCACCGCAAAGAAGACGAGAAAGACTTGCCGGTCGATCATGGCTCCCCCGCCCGCGTCCTGGGCCCGCAGCAAGATGCCCCACCCGATGGGCGACAGTCCGCCCAGCGTCGAAGTCACCGCGCCCTGCACCGCCACCATCAGCACCTGGCTCTTTTCATCCACCACCTGCGCCAGGTACTTCAGGTTCGCTATGGTCCAGGCCGCGGCGGCCAGGCCGAGGACGAAATAGGCCAGATAGAACGCCGCGCGGACCTCCCACTGCCCGCGCACGCCCGCCCACCAGAACACCGCGATGGCCAGGTAGAGGATCATCGACAGGAGGAAGAAAGGCTGCGCCCCCCGGCGGTCGATCCGGCGCCGGATGAACGCGGCCGCGAAAATCACCCCGAGGTAGCGCAGCACCTCAAAGCTCATGATTTCTCCCGCCGTCAGCGCGGGTCCGGTCTTCAGGTAGTAGGCCAGGAACGGCGGAATGGGCGTCGACACCACGCCATACGCCACCGCCAGCCACAGGTAGTGCCGGAACGGCGACGGTCGGAACATGTGCCGCGGGGTGTCGCGCCACACCCGGGCGAGGCTGATCCGCGGCGGCCGCTTGGCCCGGGGCAGGCGCCGCAGCGAAGTGAAGCTGAACACCGACCCCACCATCGCCACGCTGTATTGCACGAGCAGGGCGACGAACACCGGCAGCTGGCTGAACAGCACCACGCACAGCAGCAGCGTGCCCACGCCGGCGATGCCCGACAGAAACTGATCGCTGCTGAAATAGCGTCCACGCGCGTGCGGCGGCAGGATGGCGTAGAGCCAGGGGGTGATGGCGGCGGCCCCGATGGTGCGGAAGAAGCAGAACCAGAACACGCTGCCGATCAGCATCGGGGCCATCCACGGCGCCACCCCGCTGACCTGCGCGGCGATGGCCAGCCACATCGGCACGATCAGGAAGAGACTGCGCAGCCCCCACCCCGTCAGCATGACGCGCTTGTAGCCGTAGCGCGACAGGAGCGACGTCGCCAGAACCTGGATCGGCGTGAGCAGGAAGACGAACGAGTAGGCCAGCCCCACCTGCAGCGGCGTCGCGCCCAGGGCCTCGCAGAACAGGACCATCGGCGTGCCGATGCCGATCTGCCAGGTCATAGCGTTGAAGAACCCGAACATGAGTCCGGGCCGGAACGGCGCCAGTTCCGGGTCAGAATTTTCCGTCGGAATCAGGCGCACCCGCACGTGTAGGCCTCGGCTGGGACGGGGCGTCAGGCGAGACGTTTGCGCCAACGGGCCAGTTGACGCTTCACCTGGGCGGGGCCGGGCATGCCGGTACCGGTGCGCTTGGCCATCGCCCGCTTCAGGTCGAACACCGCAGCCCAGTCGTCACCCAACTTGGGGTGAATCGCCCGCACCTTCGCGGTGGGCAGCTCGTTGAGCGGCACGCCGGCCGTCTCGGCGGCCTTGACGACCGCGCCGACGACGTGGTGCGCCTCGCGGAACGGCACTCCCCGCTCGACCAGGTAGTCGGCGAGATCGGTCGCCAACAGCGCCGGATCGGCCACCGCCGCGGCGCAGCGCGCGGGTTTCACCTTCGCGCCGCCGAGCGTGCCGGCGAGGACCTCGAGCGAAAGGATCGTCTGGTCGAAGCTGTCGAAAACCGGTGGCTTGTCCTCCTGGAGATCGCGGTTGTAGGTCAGCGGCAGGCCCTTGGTCATCGTGAGCAGCGCCGTCATGTTGCCCTGCAGCCGGGCCGCCTTGCCGCGCAGCAATTCGCAGGCATCGGGGTTCTTCTTCTGCGGCATCAGCGAGGAGCCGGTGCAGAACGCGTCAGGCAGGTCGACGAACGCGAACTCGGAACTCATCCACAGAATCATATCCTCCGCCAGACGGGAAAAGTGGGTGCCGACGAGTGCGCAAGCGGTAGCGAACTCGACGAAGGTGTCGCGGTCGGCGACGGAATCCATCGAGTTCTGCGTCACCCGCGGTTTGCCCTTGGCGTCGACAAAGCCGAGCGCGGTGGCGGTGAACTCGCGGTCGATGGGCAGCGTGGTCCCCGCCAGCGCCCCCGCCCCCAGCGAGCACCAATTGGCATGGTCGGCCACGATCGCGAACCGCGCGCGGTCGCGTTCGAACATTTCGAGATAGGCGCCGAGATGGTGGGCCAGCGCAACGGGCTGGGCGCGCTGCAGGTGGGTGTAGCCGGGGATCAGCACCGCGCCGGCCCGCTCGGCCCAGGCCAGCAGCGCCCGCTGCGCGCCGGCCAGGCGGGCGTCGATCTCGCCGCAGGCCCACTTGAAGAAGAGCCGCATGTCGGTCGCAATCTGGTCGTTGCGGCTGCGGGCGGTGTGCAGCTTGGCGGCGGCGGGCACGCGCTTGGTCAGCGCCTGCTCGATGTTCATGTGCACGTCCTCCAGCGCGGTGTCCCACGTGAAGGTGCCGGCCGCGATCTCCTTGGCGATCGCATCGAGGCCGCGGTGGATGGCGGTGCGCTCCTTGACCGTGATCAGACCGACGTGGGCCAGCATGGCGGAGTGGGCCTTGCTGCCGGCGATGTCGAACGGCGCCAGGCGACGGTCGAAGGAGACGGATTCGCTGAACGCGAGCATCAACTCCGCGGGGCCGGCGGCAAAACGGCCGCCCCAGGTCGCTTGGGATGATTTAGCCATGGTCGGGCGAGCACACGCCCCGCCCCGCCCGCGCGCAACGCGAAACATCGGCCCGCGGGCTCAGTTCGCCGCGGCCGGGCGGTCGCCCACAAAGGGCCGCAGCTGTTGCATCGCGGTAGCGACGGAAAACGGTTTCTGCAGGTAGCCGGCGGCACCCGAGCGGTGCACCGCGGCCTGCAGCTTGGACTCCACGTGCCCACTCATGACCAGGACGGGCAGGTTGGGTCGCAACGACCGGATGGTGGTAAACACATCCCAACCGCTCAGCCGCGGCAGCCCGAGGTCGCACAGAACCAGGGTCAGCTGCTCACTGTGTTGGCGAAACTGCTCCAGGCCCTGTATGCCATCCGTGGCGGTGAAAACCACGCAATGGACCCGGCGCAGCGCCGAGGCGAGCGTCTCGAGCAAACCGCGCTCGTCGTCGATGATCAGTACCTGGGGGACCCCTTCGAGCGGGACCGGCGTGGCCGACACGGACGTGTTGCTCAGCACGCTGGACACCTCCGGGGCCGGTCCCAGCGGCAGGGCGACCCGGAAAACCTTCCCGCCGCGCGCGAGCGATTCGGTCTCAAAGAAGCCCCGGTGGGCGCCCACAATGCGCTTCACCACCACGAGTCCCAGATCGCGGGACGACTCGCTGGCCACCTCCCCTTTGGGGACCGGCAGCGCACTGGCGGTGTGGACCCCCTCGTGCCGGAGTTCGAGCAGCACGTGGTCGGACGCGTCGGCCTCGGGCCAGCGTTGCCCGGTTTCCTCCCCCGTGAGCACGGCAGTGCGCACGCTGACGGCCCGGGCCCCGGCAGGATCGATGCGGTTGAGCCGGGTCAGCAGCTCGTCGACGGCGTCCCCCAGCTGCTGCGGATCGAAAGGCAGTGTGCCGAGCTGGCGATGCAGGGAAAAATCCACGCGATACGGCCGCTCCCCGCTGACCGAGCGACGGTGCTGGATGCAGGTGTCGACAAAGGTGTTGAAGTCCGCCGCCTGCAGCACGGGCTCCGCCCGCTGGCCGAGATACAGCGTCTGGCGCACCAGCGAGGACGCCCGTCGCACGGCCCCCTCGATGCCTTCCGCCACCACCCGCGCGCGCGCTTCGTCCACCGCCCCCTCCTGCAGCAGGGCGGTGTAGCCGAGCATGATGGACAGCAGGTTGTTGAACTCGTTGCTGATCGAGCCCACCACCGCCGGCAAATCCTCGCCGTTCGCGGCCGGCCGCTCCGGTTGGTGCTCGCTCATGAATACGGCGCGCTCGTCCGGTCAGGAGGGTGACCGGGGCATCTCGTAAGGGTTGCTGGGCGGGAGGTCATGGACCGAGGGGGCAGAAACAAACTGGCGCGCCTGGCGGGAGTCGAACCCACGACCACCAGCTTAGAAGGCAGGTGCTCTATCCAACTGAGCTACAGGCGCGTGCAAAAGCGTGGCAAAAGGAACCACAGGTAAACACGTTTCAACGCAAGCCCCGCGTCACCGTTTAACAAATGCGACGCTCCCGCCTTGGGTTGATCCGGTAAATCGCTCAACCTCAGTCGCATGTCCCCCGCCGCCCCTTCCTTTTCCCTCGCCGGTCGCCGGGCCCTCGTCACCGGTTCCTCCCAAGGCATTGGCCTGGCCCTCGCCGGTGGCCTGGCCGCCAGCGGCGCGCACTTGGTGTTGAATGGCCGGGACGAGGCCAAGCTCGCCGCCGCCGCCGCCACGCTGACCGCCGAGGGACTCAGTGTGGAAGCCCGAGCCTTCGACGTGGCCGCGGAGGAACAGGTCGCGGCCGCCGCCGCGGCGCTCGGTCCGATCGACATCCTCGTGAACAATGCCGGGATCACCCGTCGCGCGCCGCTGGTGGACATGACCCTGGCCGACTGGCAGCAGGTCATCGACACCAACCTGACCAGCGCCTTCCTCGTCGCCCGCGCCTTCGCGCCCGGCATGATCGAGCGCGGTGCCGGCAAGATCATCAACGTCTGCTCGGTGATGAGTTATCTCGCCCGCCCCACCACCGGCAACTACGCCGCGGGCAAGGGGGGGCTCGCCATGCTGACCAAGGCGATGACCGCCGAGTGGGCGCAGCACAACATCCAGATCAACGGCCTGGCGCCCGGCTACATCGAGACCGAGCTGACCGCGCCGCTGGTCGCCGACCCGCAGTTCAGCGGCTGGGTGACCTCGCGCACCCCCGCCCGCCGCTGGGGCCAGGTCGCCGACCTGGTGGGCCCGACCGTATTTCTCGCGTCACCGGCTTCCAACTACGTCAACGGCCACCTGCTCGTGGCCGACGGCGGCATGCTTTCCGTGATCTGAGCCGCGCCGATCTCCCATGACCTTCCGTTACATCGACACCCACGTCCATTTCTGGGACCGCGACCGGCTCCCCTACACCTGGCTGGATGACCTGCCCGCCATCGCCCCGCCGCACACGCCCGCCACCTACCAGGCGGAGACCGCGGTGACGCCACCGGAAAAAATCGTCTTTCTGCAATGCATCAGCGACCTCGCGCGCGCCCTCGACGAGGTGGCCTGGGTCGAGGAGCTCGCGCAGGCCGAACCGCGCATCGCGGGCATCGTGGCCTCGTGCGCGATGGACGCCGGCGACGCCACGCTCGCGCTGCTCGACGCCCTGGCCGCGCGGCCGCTGGTCAAGGGCGTGCGCCACAACGTGCAGGATGAGGCACGCGGTTTCGCAACGCGGGACACCTTTGTGGCCGGTGTGCAGGCCTGTGGGGAACGTGGGCTGAGTTTCGACCTGTGCTGCTATCATCCGCAGCTGCCCGATCTGACCGAGCTGGTCACGCGCTGCCCGGGCACGGCCTTCATCCTGGACCACCTTGGCAAGCCCGGCATCCGCGCCGGGGTCATCGACCCGTGGCGCGCGGAGCTGGCCGCGCTGGCGGCCCGGCCGAACGTCACCGCCAAATTGTCCGGCATCATCACCGAGGCGGACTTCGCCCGCTGGACGATCGACGACCTGCGGCCCTACGTGGAGCACTACGTCGCCACGTTCGGGCCCGACCGCATGGTGTGGGGCAGCGACTGGCCGGTGGCGAAGCTCGCCGGCACGCACGCCGGCTGGCTGGCCACCGCGCGGGAGCTGCTGGCCGGATTGCCGGCCGACGCGCAGGACGCGATCTTCTATCGCAACGCCCTGCGCGTGTACCGGCTGTAGCGTCAGGCCCCGGGCTGTTCGCCGCGGATCGGCTTGTCGCGCCAGAAGGTGGCGAGGGTTGCGCCGGTGATGTTCATCAGCGAACCGAACACGGTCGGCGCCAGGCCCACGGTCGCCATCTTGCCCATGGTCTGGGCCAGGCCGGTGGCGAGACCGGCGTTCTGCAGACCGACCTCGAACGAGATCGTGCGGCAGGACTTCTCGTCGAGGCCGAGCAGGCGGCAGCTCCAGTAGCCGAGGATGTAGCCGGCGACGTTGTGCAGCAGTGCGACCAGAATGAGGATGGCACCGATCTCGAGCAGGTTGTCGCGGCCGCCGGCGGTCATGATCATGAGGATGAACGCGATGCCGCCCATCGAGATCTTCGGCATGAGGGCGTCGAGCCAGGCGGTCTTGCCGTGGAACAGCTGGTTGAACACGAGGCCGCCGACGATCGGGAAGATGGTGATCTTGATGATGCTCCACATCATGCCCCAGGCATCGATGGGGATGTATTCCCCGGCCAGCCACTGCATGTAGAACGGCGTGAGGAACGGCGCGATCAGGGTGGCGACGGTGGTGAGGGTGACCGACAGCGCGAGGTTCGCCTTGCCGATGTAGGCCATCACGTTGGAGGCCAGACCACTGGGG
>Ga0181600_10001549_pt1 | contig 17946 bp, 15 predicted proteins | sample 041ome_2_FD_132982 | JGI IMG/M metagenome (GOLD analysis project Ga0181600, IMG submission 132982) | Coastal salt marsh microbial communities from the Groves Creek Marsh, Skidaway Island, Georgia - 041406US metaG (megahit assembly) | ecosystem: Environmental > Aquatic > Marine > Intertidal zone... | reverse complement strand
GCGCGCTGGCATCAAGACGGCTGGCACGTCAGCTGCCTGACAGATGGGCAGGGCACGTTTGCGCCCGAGGTGTTTCCCGAGCTATCCGAGATCGAATGCAAGGCGCGTTTGGCGGCGGCGGGCGAAACCGATATTCGGACCGAGTTTAACGCTTTCCTGATTCAGGGCGATGGCGTGCTGACGCTGGTCGATGCAGGCTATGGCGCTTTGGCCGGGGCCAAGGGCGGGCGCGTTCTGGGGCTTTTGGCCGAACTGGGCGTGGCGCCGGCGCAGATTGGGCGGCTGGTCTTTACCCATCTTCACGGCGATCATTGCGGTGGCGCGCTGGGCGATGACGGGCTGGTTTTTCCCAATGCCGAGGTGGTGATGCACCCCGCCGAGGCGCAGCATTGGCAGGGCACAGACACCCCCGGCGGCCGGGTTCTGGCGGCCTTGGGTGGAAATATTCGGCTGTTGGACGACGGCCAAGAGGTGGCGCCGGGGCTGACGTTTTGGCACTTGCCGGGCCACACGCCCGGCCATGCGGGGCTGCGCGTGGGCGCGGGGCTGGTTTTGGTGGCCGATATTTTGCATTCCGAAGCCTTACAGCTGCAAGACCCGCTGTGTTGCACCAAATATGACGTCGATCCGGCCCTTGCCCGCCAAACCCGCCGCATGGCGATGGACGAGGTGGCGCAGCGTGGGTTGGTCTGCGCGGGGGGGCATTTGCTGGGGCCAGACAAATTTGCCCGGCTGGTGGCGGTGGGGCAGGGCTATGCCAAGGTGGCGCCATGACGCCGGCGGCGCGGGTTGCTGCCGCCTCCATGGTCTTGGACCAGATTGCCAGCGGCCTACCGGCCGAAGTGGCGTTAACCCACTGGGCGCGTGGGGCGCGCTTTGCCGGCTCGAAAGACCGTGCGGCCATCCGTGATCATGTGTTCGACGCGCTGCGCTGCCGCCGCTCTTATGCCTGCCTTGGCGGTGGGTCTGATGGGCGGGGCTTGATGCTGGGGCTGGTGCGGGCGCAGGGGTTGGATGCAACGCAGATCTTTGCGGGCGAGGGCTATGGCCTGGCGCCCCTTGATGCGGCAGAACAGGCCGCGGGCCATGTGCCACAAGGCGCGGATGCGCTGGATTTACCCGATTGGTTGATGCCAATATGGCAGGCCAGCTTGGGCGAAAACGCCGCCTGTGTGGCTGAAACCCAACGCCACCGGGCGCCTGTTATGGTCAGGGTCAATACAGCGAAATCTGATCGCGCCGGTGCCATCGCCGCGCTGGACGCCGAGGGGATATCGGCCCTGCCTGCCGCCATTGCAGACACCGCCATCATTTTGGGCGCAGGCGCGCGCAAATTGGCGCAAAGCCAAGCCTACCTGCAAGGGCTGGTCGAGCTGCAAGACGGCGCGGCACAGGCGCTGGTTGGGTTGTTGGATGTGCCGCAGGCAGGGCGTATTTTAGATTATTGCGCGGGCGGTGGCGGCAAGGTGCTGGCCATGGCGCCGCGGGCGGGCAAGGCCCGGCTGTTTGCCCATGATGCGCAGGCCCAACGCCTGAAAGATTTGCCCGCCCGCGCCGCCCGTGCCGATGTGGCGGTGGAAATTGTTACCGATCACAGCGCTTTGGCGGGTTTGGCGCCTTTTGATCTGGTTTTGGCAGATGTGCCCTGCTCGGGCAGCGGCACATGGCGCCGCAGCCCTGAAGCAAAATGGTTGCTATCGCCAGACAGCCTGCAGGCGCTGAATGCCACCCAAGACCTTATTTTGCGACAAGCGGCGCCATTGGTGGCCAAAGGGGGCGTGCTGGCCTATGCAACATGCTCGGTGTTGCAGCAAGAAAACGATGATCGGATCAGCCAGTTTTTGGGCGAAACCGCAGGTTGGCGGCAGGTTTCTTGCCAACATTGGCTTCCTGGTCCGGAAGGGGACGGGTTTTTCTTGGCGGTGTTACGCCGGGATCTGTGATCTTTGCAATTTTAGGTAGAGTTTTGTTGCGCCTTAGGCTTTGCTTAACGGGTAGGGGTTTCACTATGCCTGCCGGGTTTGGGCAGAAGGGCCACGTTTGCAATGTTTGGTGCATCTCAGATACGTCAGAACTGGGGGCTTTTATGGGCCTTGCGGGCTGATTTGCGGCTGGGGGCGTTGCTGGCCTGTGCGGCTGTGCCCTTTGCGGTTTGGGGTTTGGTGCCGGCGGGGTTGGTTCCTGCTGGGCTGGCTGCAGCCATGGGTTGGGCTGGGCTAAGCGCAGTGCTGGTGGCCTTAGGGCTGGCGTGGGTGTTGGCTGCGGGTCAGGTTTGGTTGGCGCGGCGGCTGCTTTTCTTGGCCCGGCGGCTGTTTCAGGCAGAAGGGGCGCAATTGCTGCTGGTGGGGCCCGGCGACCGGGTGCTTTGGGCCGAGGGGCCAGTGCCCGCCAAACATGCCAAAACACTGCCCGCAGCCATGGGGCATTGGCTGGCAGATCCGTCGCCCGTGATTGCGCGGCTTGCCGCACAGTTGGAAACTGCGCCGCAGGCCAGCGATGTGGCCTTTACCCGCCATTCTGGGTTGCGGATTGCCGCATGGCGCTTGGGCCCAAAGCGGTGTTTGTGGCACTTGGTGCCCATGGTTGCGCCGCAGGCGGCCCCCGTGGCCCAGGCCAGCGGTGCGCCATATTTATGTTTTTCAGCACTCGGCAGGCTGTTGGCGATGAATGCGGCAGCGGCGCGCATATTGGGGCCGGGGCCGCATGATCGGGGGGCTATTTTGGCGCCTGGCGCGGCCTCGGGGCAGGTGATGCAGGTGCCCACGTTGCAGGGCAGCCAAACCTTTTTGGTGCATGTGATCGAGGCGATTGACCGCAGCGAAATTTATCTGCTGGCGCCCCCAGGCGCCCCCAGTGCCCCGCCGGCCGAGCGGCTGTTTCACGAGCTGCCCGTTGCCATGCTGCGTCTGCAGGCGGATGGGGTTATACGCATGGCCAACCCCACCGCTTGCCAGTTGTTGCAAGTGGACGAATGCGCCGGGCGGCCGCTATCCTCGGTGATGGAGGGGCTGGGCCGATCTATTGGTGATTGGCTGTCTGATGCTATGGCCGACCGGATGAGCAGGCAAACCGAATTTCTGCGTTTGACGGGCACCCGCGACGAGGTGTTTGTGCAAGTGACCCTGCATCCGATGCAAGATAACGGCACCCCCGCGCTGCTGGCGGTGCTAAGCGATGCAACAGATTTCAAGGCGCTTGAAGCACAGTTTGTTCAAAGCCAGAAAATGCAGGCTGTGGGCGAATTGGCTGGTGGGGTAGCCCATGATTTCAATAATCTTTTAACAGCGATATCAGGGCATTGCGATCTGTTGTTAATGCGCCATGACGAAGGCGACCCAGATTATGCGGATTTGGTGCAAATCACCCAAAACGCCAATCGCGCCGCTGCTTTGGTGGGGCAGTTGCTGGCCTTTTCGCGCAAGCAAACGCTGCGCCCACAGGTCTTGGATATGCGCGATACTTTGGCAGATCTGACCCATCTGTTGAACCGCCTAGTGGGCGAGAAACTGGCGCTTGATCTGCAGCATGCCCCGGGCCTGCGCCCAATCCGGGTAGACAAACGCCAGTTAGAGCAAGTGATCATGAACCTTGTGGTGAATGCCCGCGACGCCATGCCCGCGGGTGGCACGATCCGCCTTGAAACCGAGGCTGTTCATCTTCCATCCGGTCTGGAACGCGACCATGCGGTGATGCCTGCCGGGGATTATGTTGCCATTCGGGTGTGCGACGATGGGGTTGGCATCCCCGAAAGCCTGCGCAGACGCGTTTTCGAGCCGTTCTTTTCGACCAAGCCACCGGGTCAGGGCACAGGGCTGGGCCGGTCTACGGTCTATGGCATCGTCAAGCAAAGCGGGGGGTTCATCTTTCTTGACAGTGTCGAGGGCATTGGCACCACCTTTACGCTGTATTTCCCGGTATATGCGGGCCCCGAATTGGCCGATCCCCCCATGCCCGTGCAGCCACCGCCCCGCCCCAAGCCCGGCGCGCAGGGCCTGATCTTGTTGGTGGAAGACGAACTGCCGGTACGGGGGTTTGCCGCGCGCGCCTTGCGGTTGGGGGGGCATACGGTGCTAGAGGCTGGATCGGGGGAGGAGGCGCTGGATCTGTTGGCAGACCCGCTGCTGCAACCCGATTTGGTGGTAACAGATGTGGTGATGCCGGGGCTAGATGGGCCTGGTTGGGTGCGCCAGGCGCTGAAATCACGCCCGGGGCTGCGGGTAATTTTTATGTCGGGCTATGCCGAAGAATCGTTTTCCGAAGACGCGCTGGGGCTGGCGCACTCTACCTTTCTGCCAAAACCATTTTCACTGGCCGATCTGGGGGTGACCGTGGCCGAACAGATGGCGCAGGCTCTAGGTGGGCGCGATGGCGTTCCATAACGCAAACTCGGCCGCGCAGTGCTGGCGCAAACGCTGCTCTACCTTGGCCGACAGCTGCAAGGGAATGTCTGGCGAAACGTTCATCCGCGGCAGGGTGAATTCCACACCCAGCCGGTTTTGCAAAAACCCAAGCAGCGCGTCTTGGTTTTCGTAGCGAAATAAATGCGTTACCGCCGTTCCATTCGGGCGTGGCTCTAGAAACTTGGCTTGGCTTCCCACGTTGGCATAGGCGGCGGGCTTGGGCTGGATATAGGCCAAAACAAAGTCGTCAAAGCTGTATTTATGGGTGCTGTTGCGGTGGCTTTCCAACCCCGGCCGCCGCCGATAGCGATACCAGCTGCCCAGCCAACTGATGGGTTCGCGCACCACTGCCAGCGTTTCCATATCGTCGGTTTTTGCAGCCTTCTCAAACATCGGCCGAAAAAAGCGGTTATAGCGAAAAAGCGGGGCATGCTTAAGCTGCGGGGGATCAAGAATCACAATATCGGCATGGGGCGCCAATGCGTGTTGAAACGCGGTTGTGCCGGTTTTGGGCACGCTTAGGAAAACCAATTTTTGCTTCCAAAACACCAGCATGGGCCACCTTTTACCCTTGAAACAAAAGAAAACACCATGGCTTGGCACGGCTTAATCACCCGTTAACCCTAAGGTGAAATTTTGTGGAAGTGAACCGAAGAAGCGAATTGTTCTTGTTTTGATCTCTTTTTGCGGCTAAGAACATTTATAGAACAAAAGCCATGTGTTGCCGCCCAGCACAGGGTGTGGAATAAGAGACCGGAGTAGTCCCAAATGGCAGATCTTCTTTCGATGGATAGCAAGGCAAACGCAGACAAGCAGAAGGCGCTGGATAGCGCCCTGGCCCAGATCGAGCGGCAGTTCGGCAAAGGCTCGATCATGAAAATGGGTGGCGACAACCCCGTGCGCGACATCGAGGCCACCTCGACCGGGTCGCTGGGGTTGGATATCGCTTTGGGCATTGGCGGCCTGCCCAAGGGGCGCATTATTGAAATCTACGGGCCTGAAAGCTCGGGCAAAACCACGCTGACGCTGCATTGTATTGCGGAAGAGCAGAAAAAAGGCGGGGTATGCGCCTTTGTGGATGCTGAACACGCGTTTGATCCGGGCTACGCCAAGAAATTGGGCGTCAACTTGGATGAATTGTTGATCAGCCAGCCCGACACGGGCGAGCAAGCGTTGGAAATCGTCGATACGCTGGTGCGCTCGGGCGCGGTGAGCATGGTTGTGGTTGATTCTGTGGCCGCGCTGACCCCCAAAAGCGAACTTGAAGGCGACATGGGCGATAGCAATGTTGGCGTTCAGGCCCGCTTGATGAGCCAAGCCATGCGTAAATTGACCGGCTCTATCAGCCGTTCGAATTGCATGGTGATTTTCATCAACCAGATCCGGATGAAAATTGGGGTGATGTTTGGCAGCCCTGAAACCACAACGGGTGGCAACGCGCTGAAGTTTTACAGCTCGGTTCGTTTGGACATCCGCCGCATCGGCGCGATCAAAGACCGCGACGAGGTGGTGGGCAACGCCACCCGCGTTAAAGTGGTTAAAAACAAGGTCGCCCCGCCCTTCAAACAGGTCGAATTCGACATCATGTATGGCGAAGGCATCTCGAAAATGGGCGAGCTGCTGGATCTTGGCGTGAAAGCGGGGGTTGTTGATAAATCTGGTGCGTGGTTCTCGTATGGCGACGAACGTATCGGGCAAGGGCGTGAAAACGCCAAACAATTCCTGCGCGACAACCCCGCCATGGCCATCAGTATCGAAGATAAAATCCGCGCAGCCCACGGGCTGGAATTTGGGATGAAGGATGGCGACAGCACCGACGACGTATTCGAGGGGTAAGTGCTGTACTATTTCTAGAAAAAAGGCGCCTTTGGGCGCCTTTTTGCTGCGGGATGGGGTGATTTATCGGTAAAGGATGATGGACAGTTGCGGGGTGTGCAGATACATCTGCCCAAACTCCACACCCTTGAAGGCCAGAGACCGCACATGCCGACGCTGAACGATATCCGCTCGACTTTCTTGTCCTATTTCGATGCGCAAGGGCACCAGATTGTGCAATCCAGCCCATTGGTGCCGCGCAATGACCCGACGTTGATGTTTACCAATTCGGGCATGGTGCAGTTCAAGAACTGTTTCACCGGCGTTGAAAAGCGCGATTATGTGCGCGCCACTACGGCCCAAAAATGCGTGCGCGCAGGGGGCAAGCACAACGATCTGGACAATGTGGGCTACACCGCCCGCCATCACACATTTTTCGAAATGCTGGGCAATTTCTCGTTCGGGGATTATTTCAAAACCGAGGCCATTCCATTCGCTTGGGAATTGATCACAAAAGAATTTGGCATCGACCCCAAACGCCTGCTGACCACGGTGTATCACACCGATGATGAAGCCTTTGAAATTTGGAAAAAAGTTGGCGTTCCCGAAGACCGGATCATTCGTATCGCCACCAGCGACAATTTCTGGCAGATGGGCCCCACTGGCCCCTGTGGCCCCTGCACCGAGATCTTTTATGATCACGGCGATCACATTTGGGGCGGCCCTCCGGGCTCGGCCGAGGAAGATGGCGACCGGTTCATCGAAATCTGGAACGTTGTTTTCATGCAAAACGAGCAATTCGAAGATGGCTCGATGCGCGCACTGGATATGCAATCGATCGATACGGGCATGGGGCTGGAACGGATTGGCGCCTTGCTGCAGGGCAAGCATGACAATTACGACACCGATTTGATGCGCGCCCTGATCGAAGCCAGCGCGAACCTGACCGATGGCGCGCCAGATGGCCCCGGGAAAACCCACCACCGGGTGATCGCCGACCATTTGCGCTCGACCTCGTTCTTGATTGCGGATGGGGTGATGCCCTCGAACGATGGGCGTGGCTATGTTTTGCGCCGCATCATGCGCCGGGCCATGCGCCACGCGCATTTGCTGGGTGCCAAAGACCCGGTGATGCACCGCTTGGTTGGGGCGCTGAGCGCGCAGATGGGCGATGCTTATCCCGAATTGCGCCAAGCCCAAGCGCTGATCGAAGAAACGCTGAAGCTGGAAGAAACCCGCTTCAAGCAAACCTTGGATCGTGGCCTAAAGCTGCTGGACGACGAATTGGCAAACCTGCCAGACGAAGCCCCGCTGCCTGGGGCCGCGGCCTTTAAGCTATATGATACATTCGGTTTTCCGCTGGATCTTACGCAAGATGCGCTGCGCGAAAAGGGCCGTGCCGTGGATACCGATGGCTTTGATGCCGCCATGGCCGAACAAAAGGCCAAGGCGCGCGCGGCATGGGCAGGCTCGGGCGAGGCGGCGGATGCCGCGATTTGGTTCGACATTGTTGAACAGCACGGCACGACCGAATTTTTGGGCTACGACACCGAAACCGCCGAGGGCCAAGTTTTGGCACTGGTGCAAGATGGGGCCAGCGTAACGGCTGCCGCGGCTGGGCAGTCTGTGCAGGTTGTGTTGAACCAAACGCCTTTTTACGCCGAATCTGGTGGCCAAGTGGGCGATAGCGGCGTGATCAAATTCGAGGGCGGTCAGGCCCGCGTGCATGACACCAAGAAAGTGAACGGCATCTTCGTGCACATGGCGCATGTGGAAACTGGCCAGCTAACCCCGGGTATGGGCGTGGCCTTGGCGGTGGATCATGCCCGCCGCGGGGCCATTCGCGCCAACCATTCGGCCACCCACCTTCTGCACGAGGCATTGCGCCGCGCGCTTGGTGCCCATGTGGCGCAGCGCGGGTCGTTGAATGCCGATGACCGGCTGCGTTTTGATTTCAGCCATTCCAAGGCACTCAGCGCCGAAGAACTGTCGCAGGTGGAAGACGAGGTGAATGCCTTTATCCGCCAAAACACCGCCGTTAGCACCCGCATTATGACGCCAGATGATGCCCGCGCGCTTGGCGCACAGGCGCTGTTTGGCGAAAAATATGGCGACGAGGTGCGCGTTGTTTCGATGGGTGTCGAGGCGGGGTCTGGCAAAGGGGCCGATGGCCAAACCTATTCGATCGAACTGTGTGGCGGCACCCATGTGGCGCGCACGGGCGATATTGGGGCCTTTGCCCTGTTGGGCGATAGCGCCTCTAGCGCGGGCGTGCGCCGGATCGAGGCGCTGACGGGCGCCGATGCCATGCGCCATCTGGCGCAGCAAGCGCAGACTTTGGCCGCGGTGGCGGGCGAGTTGAAAACGCAGGCGGCCGAAGTGCCGGCCCGCGTGCGCATGCTGCTGGACGAGCGGCGCAAGCTGGAAAACGAAGTGGCACAGCTGCGCCGCGAACTGGCCATGGCCGGTGGGGCGGGCCAAGGCGGTGCAGCGGCTGTGCAAGACGTGGCTGGCCTGTCCTTTGTGGGGCAGGTGTTAAGCGGCGTGTCGGGCAAAGACCTGCCCGCCCTGATCGACGAGCATAAGGCCCGCATTGGCAGTGGGGCGGTGGTGCTGATCGCCGATACCGGCGGCAAGGCGGCTGTGGCGGCGGGTGTGACCGAAGATTTAACCGCGCGCGTCTCGGCGGTGGATCTGGTCAAGGCGGCTGTGGCGGAACTGGGCGGCAAGGGCGGCGGTGGGCGCCCTGACATGGCCCAAGGCGGCGGGGCCTCGGTTGAAAATGCACAAAATGCGCTGGCCGCGGCCCGCGCTGTGATCGAAGGATAGGCCCATGCCCGCATTATGGATCGCCCATGTGACCGTGACCGATGAAGAGGCCTATGGCAAATATGCGGCCCTTGCTGGGCCTGCCATTGCCAAACACGGGGGGCATTTTATTGCCCGTGCCGCGCGTTTTGTGCAGCTTGAGGGCAAAGAGCGCCCGCGCAACGTGGTTGCGCGCTTTGACAGTGTCGAGGCGGCGGTGGCCTGCTATCACAGCCCCGAATACCAAGAGGCGCTAAGCCACGCGCGCGGCGCATCCGAGCGCGAACTTTTGGTGGTTGAAACCACCGAATAGCGCCATGCCCATGGCTGGACACCCCGCATAGCCGCCCTAAGTGGCGCCCTATGCGGGGGTGGCAGCATGGCACGATTTTTCATTGCATTATTTCTATTGGTCGTGGCGCAGCCGGTCTTGGCCAACGATTGGCAGGCGCTGCGTGCGCCGGGTGCTGTGGTGCTGATGCGCCATGCTTTGGCGCCTGGCACGGGCGATCCGGGCCATTTTGATCTGGCGCGCTGTGAAACCCAGCGCAACCTTGATGCGCGGGGCAGGGCGCAGGCGCAGGCGATTGGCCAGATGCTGGCCGCCCAAGGTATTGGGTTTGACCACGTGTTTTCCAGCCAGTGGTGCCGCTGCCGCGATACGGCACAGTTATTGGAACTGGGCCCGGTTGACGACCAACCGGCGCTGAATTCGTTTTTCCAAAACTATGGGGCAGAGGCCGCGCAAACGCAGGCGGCCATGCGGTTGATACAAGAAAACGCCGGGCAAAGGCTGTTTCTTGTGACGCATCAGGTGAATATCCGGGCGTTAACGGGTGAAGGCGCGCGATCGGGCGAGATGATTGTGGCCCAGCTGCGCGAAGGCCGGTTGCAGGTTACAGGGCGTGTGATGATTGCCCCGTAACCTGCTGTATTATCAGGCTTGCTTTGACATCCGCTTGCGCTCGTGCGGGTCGAGATAGCGCTTGCGCAGGCGGATCGATTGCGGCGTGACCTCGACCAATTCATCGTCGTTGATATAGGCAATCGCCTCTTCCAACGTGAAGTTGATATGCGGGGTCAGGCGCACGGCATCGTCGGTGCCGCTGGCGCGCACGTTGGTCAGCTTTTTGCCCTTAAGCGGGTTCACCTCTAGGTCATTATCGCGGCTGTGCTCGCCGATGATCATGCCTTGATACACTTTTGCCTGCGGCCCAAGGAACATGCGGCCCCGCTCTTCGAGGTTCCACAGCGCATAGGCCACGGCCTCGCCATCTTCCATCGAAATAAGCACGCCCGCACGGCGCCCGGGAATCGGGCCGCGGTGGGCTGTCCAGCCATGAAACACGCGGTTCAACACGCCGGTGCCGCGGGTATCGGTCAGGAATTCGCCATGATAGCCAATCAGCCCGCGCGAGGGCACATGCGCGATGATGCGGGTTTTGCCCACACCGGCGGGGCGCATTTCCACCAAGTCGCCTTTGCGCACACCGGTGATTTTTTCGATAACAGCGCCGGTATATTCGTCATCCACATCGATGGTGACCTCTTCCACCGGCTCCATCCGCTGGCCATCATCAGAACGCATAATCACCTGCGGGCGCGAGATCGACAGTTCGAACCCCTCGCGGCGCATGTTTTCGATCAGCACGCCCATTTGCAATTCGCCGCGCCCCGATACTTCGAACGCTTCACCGCCGGGCGTATCAGCCACGCGGATGGCCACGTTCGATTCGGCCTCTTTTAACAGGCGCTCGCGGATCACACGGCTTTGCACCTTTTTGCCTTCGCGCCCAGCCAGCGGGCTGTCGTTGATGCCAAAGGTCACGGTAATGGTGGGCGGGTCGATGGGCTGTGCTTCTAGCGGGTCGTCCACGGCCAATGCGCAGATAGTATCGGCCACGGTCGCCTTGGACATGCCCGCGATGCTGACAATATCGCCGGCCTCGGCGATTTCGATGTCTTGCATTTGCAGGCCGCGGAAGGCCTGAATTTTTGTCACGCGGAACTGTTCGATCTTTTGGCCATGGCGGGTAAGCGCCTGCACGGTTTGGCCCACTTTGGCCTGCCCCGATTCCACGCGGCCAGTCAAAATGCGGCCAACGAAGGGGTCGCTGCCAAGGGTGGTGGCCAGCATGCGGAAATCATCGTTGCGATGCTTCATTTGGCGCGGCGCGGGCACGTGATTGACCACAAGATTGAACAGCGCGTCTAGGTTCTTGCGCGGCCCATCCATTTCGGCATCGGCCCAGCCTGACCGCCCCGAGGCGTATAGATGTGGGAAATCTAGCTGGTCTTCATCGGCGTCGAGATTGGCGAAAAGGTCAAACACCTCGTCCAATGCGCGGTCAGGTTCGGCATCGGGTTTGTCGACCTTGTTCAACACCACGATCGGGCGCAACCCCAAGGCCAGCGCCTTGGATGTTACGAATTTTGTCTGCGGCATCGGGCCTTCGGCGGCGTCAACCAGCAACACCACGCCATCGACCATCGACAAAATACGCTCGACCTCGCCGCCGAAATCGGCGTGGCCGGGGGTGTCGACGATATTGATCCGCGTGCCTTTCCATTCCACCGATGTGGCCTTGGCCAAAATGGTGATGCCCCGTTCGCGTTCCAGATCGTTGCTGTCCATCGCCCGTTCGGCCACGGCTTGGTTTTCGCGGAAAGCCCCCGACTGTTTCAGCAATTCGTCCACAAGGGTGGTTTTCCCGTGGTCAACGTGGGCGATAATAGCGATATTGCGCAGATCCATGTATCCGTCCTTAAGCGTGTTCGCCGTTCGCCTAACCGGAGTTTCATGAAAAGGCCAGCGTAAACGCCGCGCTGCGGCACTTACGCCACATGAAAACGGCCCCAACCGGGGCCGCAGTGTTATATTTCGTGGTTTTGGGTGCCTTAGAACGGGATTTCGTCATCCAGATCGCGCGATGGGGCCGGGCCACCCGATGCTGCGGGCCCGTTGTCGTAGCCGCCATCATAGCCCCCGTCGTAGCCGCCGCCTTGGTCGCCGCCGTAATTGCCGCCACCGCCACCTTGGCCGCCGCCCTCGCGGCCATCCAGCATGGTAAGCACGCCGTCATAGCCTTGCAGTACAACTTCGGTTGTATAGCGGTCTTGGCCAGACTGGTCTTGCCACTTGCGGGTTTGCAATTTGCCTTCCAGATACACTTTCGAGCCTTTGCGCAAATATTGCTCGGCGATGCGCACCAGCCCCTCTTGGAAAATCGCAACCGAATGCCATTCGGTGCGTTCGCGCCGCTCGCCCGAGGTGCGATCTTTCCATGTTTCAGAGGTGGCTATGCGCAGATTGCACACTTTGCCGCCGTTCTGGAAGGTGCGCACCTCGGGGTCGCGCCCCAGATTGCCCACCAAAATTACCTTGTTTACCGAACCGGCCATGCCATTCCTCCTGTCGAGTCGTGTTTCGCGCAGGTTACACCACTCTGACAGTATGAAGGAAAGGTTAAACTTCGCCCCAATCGCCCGCCATTGGCCTATAACCGCGGGTATACGGGCGCCGAATTCGCCCGAATATACCTGTGGGCCAATTCAGGCGCCACGCATTCGCCCCTAGATTGATTGCCAGATGCACGAAGGCATCGCATTTTTTGAAAGGACGAACCATGAAACTTGTCAAAGCTCTTCCGCTGATCCTGGCTTGCGCAGTTGCAGGCAATGCCGCACTGGCCTCGTCGCGTGTCAACGAGACCACCTATAACGAAATCGCCACCAAGATGGCCGCCGAAGGTTATGACGTGCGCAAGATTGAAATCGAAGATGGCGAGATCGAGGTCTATGCCCTGAAAGATGGCAAGCGGCTGGAAATTTACCTCAACGCTGATCTCAGCGTGAACCGCATCAAAACCAACGATTGATCGCATGCCACCCTTTGGCCCGGCCCGCATAGGGCCGGTGCCAATGCGGCAAAAAAAGCGGCAGAAGAAAGGACACAACATGCGCAAAGTCAAAGTGTGGGACCCGATCATACGGCTGTTTCATTGGTCGGTGGTATTAACCTTTGTGGCCAATGCCTGGGCGATTGATGATGAAAGCAAATTGCACCAGCAGGTTGGCTGGCTGATTGTTGCGCTTTTGGGGCTGCGTGTGCTGTGGGGGCTTGTGGGCACCCAACACGCCCGGTTCAGCGATTTTCCGCCCAGCATTCCGGCGGCCATGCGTCAGGTGCAAGATATCGCCACAGGCCGCCTGCATCACCATATCGGCCATTCCCCGCTGGGGGCGTGGATGATTTATGCGCTTTTATTGGGGCTGGCGGGGCTGTGCGCCACGGGCGTGATGATGACGACCGACAGGTTTTGGGGTATCGGTTGGGTTGAAGAGATTCACGAAGCATTGATGGTGGTGACGGCTGTTGCGGCCTGTGTTCATGTGGCCGCTGTTGTTATAGAAAGCCGGCGGACGGGCGTGAACCTGCCCCGCGCAATGATAACTGGAACCAAGGTGATGCCGCATGACGATGCGCGATGATGTCGAAAACCGCTTTCCTGGTGGGGCCGAGGGGCTGGGCCTTGCCGGGCTGATGGTTTTGCAAGGTGGATGTGCGGCGTTTTTTCTGGGCGATGTTGTGACCGACTTTTCAGATATCGGTCATCAGGTTTTGTTTGAATGGCATCTGGTTTTGGAACTATTGGCCAGCATCACCTTGGTGCTGGCCATCGCGTTAGAGGGGCGCATGTTGATGCGCCTCATTCGGCGTCAGGCGCATTTTCGGCGCGGCCTGTCGGTGGCCTCCGGCGCGCTGCATGATCTGATCGAGGCCTATTTCGATTCATGGGCCCTAACCGCCGCCGAGCGCGACGTGGCCACTTTTGCCATCAAGGGGCTGTCGAATGCCGAAATCGCGCAGATGCGCGGCTCGGCCGAGGGGACCGTTAAGGCGCATTTGAACGCGATTTACCGCAAGGCCGGGGTGCAGGGGCGGGGCGCGCTGCTGTCGATGCTGGTCGAAGATTTGATGCAAGAGCCATTGATCGCCCCCCAAACCTGACTGGCCGCGGTGGTGGGGGGGGTGTTTTTCGGCGCCAAACCCCCTATATTGGGCCTGCATCAATGGGCTATTTTGGCCCAACACTGGGCATCTGGGGGTGAAATGCTGCGCGTAATGGCGATTTGTGGCGCGGTTGTGCTGGTGCTTTCGGGCGCGGCCACGGCTGATATATTGCCATCCAAGCAGCGCAAATCTGTGTTCAATTCCCAAACCAAAGTGCTGGATCGGCGCGCGGCCGGCGAAAACAAAGCCAGCCTTTTGGGCACAGGCCCCCGCGTTGCAGCGCCGACAAAATGGGATGATTTGGTGATGCTGCCAAGGGGCAGTTTCAACAGCCCCTATGTGGGTTTGGCGCGGGCGGCTGCGCGCCGGCATAACGTGCCAGAAGAGCTGTTTTTGCGCCTTGTTCACCAAGAAAGCCGGTTCAATCCCAAAGCTGTGTCGCACAAAGGCGCCATTGGCTTGGCCCAATTGGTGCCCGACACCGCGCGGCTGCTGGGGGTAGACCCGCATGACCCGTTCGACAACCTCGAAGGTGGTGCGCGCTATCTGGCGATGCAATATCGCCAGTTCAAAAGCTGGCGTCTGGCGCTGGCGGCCTATAATGCCGGGCCAGAGGCTGTGCGCAAATACGGCGGCGTGCCCCCCTTTGACGAAACCCGCACCTATATCAAGCGCATCTTAGGCTCTTAACGGGCGTTGGCCCGCCCTATTTGGGCAGCGCTTGCGGGGTGAAATCGCAGCGGTTTGGCTTGATATCCAGCAGGGGCGTGCCGTTCAGGCAATCCAAGCCGCGCACCCGCACGATATGGCCATTGATGCCGATCAAGCGCACCAGCGATGTGCCAATGGGGTTTGGCCGCACGGGCGAGCGCAGGGCAAATGTGCCCACCGTTTCGCCATTATGTTTCGGGCTTTGGGTCAGCAGATCGCGGCGGCTGCGATCCAGCCAATACAGCACCTCTATCACCGGGTAGGCCGCCAGCCCGTTCAGCGCAGCGGCCCAAACCGGGTGCAGCACAAGGCGGCATTCTGGCCCGTCGTGATGCCCTTGGCGGGGGCAATCGGCGCGGTTGTTCCACGGGGTTTCGATATGCCCAATAAAGCGCAGGCTGGCGTCATTTGGCGCCGCAAGCGCCACTGTCTCTTCGTTGGGGCGCAGATCTGTGCTGGGGCTCATGTGCGGGGCCTTCGTTTGGTTGCCGGGCCAGCCTATCGTGCCCCGAGGCAAAGAAAAAGGGGGCGCATTGCCCCCTTTTCCCCGGTTTTGTCGCAGCGCCGGCCCATTGGCCCGCTGGCGTTATTCGGCGGCAAGTTTGATTACCGGCTCCATGCCGCTCAGCACCTCGTCTGCGAGGTGGCATTTGATCTGATGGCCATTGGCCAATGTGCGAATGGGCGGCACGTCGCGTTCGCACAAGCCACCCGGCACCTGCGATTTCCAGCGGCAGCGGGTTTGAAAGGGGCAGCCCGGGGGCGGGTTCATCGCCGAGGGAATATCGCCTTCCAAAACGATATGTTGTTTTTGCACCTTGGTATCGGCAATCGGAACCGCCGACAAAAGCGCCTCGGTATAGGGGTGATAGGGCGGGGCAAAGACCTGATCTGTGGTGCCCAGTTCCACCACATGGCCCAGATACATCACCATCACCCGGTCAGACAGGTAGCGCACGATGCTTAGGTCGTGGCTGATAAAGAGCAGCGTTGTTTTGTTCTTGCGCTGAATATCCATCAGCAGATCGGTCACGGCCGCCTGCACCGATACATCCAGCGCCGAAACCGGCTCGTCTGCCACAACGATGCGCGCGCCCCCGGCAAAGGCACGGGCAATGCCCACGCGCTGTTTTTGCCCACCCGACAATTGCCGTGGCATGCGATCGGCAAAGGCGCGGGGCAGTTTGACCAGATCTAGCAATTCCAGCATACGTTCGCGGCGTTCGGCGTCAGAGGTGCCGATATTGAACACCTCTAGCGCGCGCATGATCTGGCGCCCCACCGTCATGCTGGGGTTCAGCGTGTCGAATGGGTTTTGAAAGACCATCTGCACATCGGCAATGGTTTGCGTGTCGCGGTTTTCGATGGCGGTGGACTGGATCTCGTGGTTGTCCAGCACAATCGTGCCTGCGGTGGCGGTTTCCAGCCCCATCAGCACCTTGGCGAAGGTGGATTTGCCACAGCCAGATTCGCCCACAATGGCCAGTGTTTCGCTTTCATGCGCCTCGAATGTCAGCTCTTCGTTGGCTTTCACAACCTTACGATCGCCACCGCCAAACAGCGCATTTGCCGCCACTTCATAGTATTTTTTCAGCTTGTCCATTCTCAGAATTACCCGGCCCGGGGGTGTTTTCTGGGTGCTTTGGGTGGCCAGCAAGGGCGCGTTCCAGTCGATGTCATCGATGCGCAAACAGCGCGATCTGTGGCGGTCGTCGCCCGCAATATCCACCATCGCGATGCGCTCTTGCGCGTCGCACATCCCTTTGAGGAAATAGTCGCAGCGCGGGCCAAAATTGCAGCCCGGTGGGCGCTCGTGCGGCAGGGGGAAATTGCCGGGAATGGCCTTTAGCGGGCGGGCGTTTTTATCGGCACCGGGCAGCGGGATCGAGCGAAACAGCGCCTGCGTATAGGGGTGCTGCATCTTGTCGAACACATCTTTGATCGATCCGGTTTCGACCGCCTCGCCGGAATACATCACGCAGATCCGGTCGCAGGTTTCCAGCACCAGCCCCAGATTGTGGCTGATAAACAGCATAGAGGTGCCGTATTTCTTGCCCAGATCTTTCACCAATTCCACAACGGCTGCCTCGACCGTGACATCCAATGCGGTGGTGGGTTCGTCCAAGATCAGCAGCGCGGGTTTTGACATCAACGCCATGGCGATCACGATGCGCTGTTGTTGGCCGCCCGATAACTGGTGCGGGTACGAGCGCAAAATGCGCTCCGGGTCGGGCAGTTTCACATCTGTCACAACCTCTAGCGCGCGGCTATAGGCCTGCTCTTCGGAAATGCCCTCGTGGATCATTGGCACCTCCATCAGCTGGCGGCCAATGCGCATGGCGGGGTTTAGGCTGGCCATGGGTTCTTGGTAGATCATGGCGATTTCATTGCCGCGGATGTCGCGCAATTCCTCGGCGCTCATCTCGCCCAGATCGCGGCCCTTGAACTTGATCGAGCCCCCCACAATGCGCCCGTTTACCCCCAAATCCTGCATAACCCCCAGCGCCACAGTGGATTTGCCGCAGCCAGATTCCCCCACCAGCCCCATGGCTTCGCCGGGTTGCACGGTGCAGGAAAAATCCATCACCGCCGGAATTTCGCGCAGACGGGTGAAAAACGAGATGCTGAGCTTGTCGATCTCTAGGATCGGGCCGTCGTAATCTGCCATTTTGCTCATTTTTGTCTCCCTGTCGGAATGCGGCTTGGCCTTTGGCCTTGGGGCCGCTCCGGAAAATAACTGGCGGTGCGGGGGCCGCACCGCCCGGTGGATCAATCGCGCAGGCTTTCTTCGCGCAAACCATCTGCCAGTAGGTTCAACCCCAGCACCAAGGTCAGCAGCGCAAAGGCAGGCGGCAGGGCAGGGTGCAGGTAAATCGACAACAGCTTGCGCCCGTCATTGATGGTCGAGCCCCAATCGGGGCTTTCAGGCGGCAGGCCCAGCCCGAAAAAGCCCAGCGTGCCCAAAAGGATGGTGGTATAGCCAATGCGCAGGCAGAAATCCACGATCAGCGGGCCACGGGCGTTGGGCAGAATTTCCCACAACATGATATACCATGGGCGTTCGCCCCGGGTTTGGGCTGCGGCCACGTAATCGCGGGTTTTGATATCCATCGCCAAGCCGCGCACGATACGAAACACGGTGGGCGAATTTACAAACACCACAGACACAAACACCACCAAAATGCCCGGCGGGATATC
>Ga0181600_10001544_pt1 | contig 17960 bp, 8 predicted proteins | sample 041ome_2_FD_132982 | JGI IMG/M metagenome (GOLD analysis project Ga0181600, IMG submission 132982) | Coastal salt marsh microbial communities from the Groves Creek Marsh, Skidaway Island, Georgia - 041406US metaG (megahit assembly) | ecosystem: Environmental > Aquatic > Marine > Intertidal zone... | reverse complement strand
TGTTTCTGCGCGGCGCGGACATGAACAGCACCACGGAGCGCCAGATCCGCGCCGCCGTGGAGGCGGACCTCGACCGCGACTTGAGCGACCGCAAGCTGGTGATTCGCTCGGCGGTCACCAAGTTTTTGGCGGACCCGAGCTCGTTCGCGGGCGTCGGCGACGCCGTCGACGACGCGACCGACGCGGCTTCCGCGCTCGCGAAAGCCGTTTCGGCGACAACGAAGGGCGTGAAGCCACTGCCCACGAAACCCGTGATCGTGGTGGGCGCCGGCCCGGCGGGACTCGCGGCGGCGCGCGCCATCCGCGCCGACGGACACGACGTTTTCGTGCTCGAGGCGCGCGCGCGCGTCGGCGGGCGCGTGTTTACGTGCGCGGCGAACACGGAGACGAACCCCCTTTCCGTGCCGATCGATTTCGGTGCGTCCATCGTCACCGGCACAGAAGCGGACCCGAAACGGCGAACCGCACGACCGTGGCTCGGCGTCCGCGCCGACCCGAGCTTCGCGACGGCGCGAGCGCTGGGGTTGAAAACGACGACGCTGCGCGACGCGTTACCGTTGTTCGATTTGATGACGGGCGCGCGCGTCGACGATAAAACAGACGCGCGCGCCGAAAAGGCGCGCGACGTTCTGATGGACCACGCGCGTTTGCGCGTGGACCGCGAGGGCGCTGATAAACTGAAGCACCTCTCGCTGGAGCAGGTCATAGACGCGGAGCTCCTCGAGCGGTACGGCGGGAAGGAGGGCGAGGCGGCGACCGCCGCGACGGCGCCGACGACGGCGGACGCGAAGGAAAAACGAACGGACGAGAAGGAAACCCTGTCCGCCTCGGACCGGCGTTTGCTCGGGTGGCACTGGGCCAACCTGGAGTACGGGTGCTCCGCGCCCCTGTCCAAGGTGTCCATGGCGCACTGGAACCAGGACGAGGCGTACGGCGGGTTCGGAGGGGCGCACCGCATGCTGAAGGGGGGCTACGGCGCCGTGACTGACGCGTTGGCGAAAGGATTGGACGTGCGATTCGGCGTCGCCGTCGACGCCGTCGCGCGCGTCGACGGCGACGGCGACGTCGGGGGTGTGGTCGTCACGTCCAAAACCGGTGAGGTTTTCGAGGGAAGCGCGTGCGTCGTGACCGTGCCTCTGGGGTGTTTGAAGAACGGCGACGTGACGTTTTCGCCGCCGTTGAGCGCGAGCAAGACGGCGAGCGTCGCGCGGCTGGGGTTCGGCCGGCTGAACAAAATCGCGCTCGAGTTTCCCGAGGCGTTCTGGGACGACTCCGTGGACTACTTCGGGTGCGCCGCCGGCGAGGCGGGCGAGTCCGCGACGCGCGGGCGCATGTTCATGTTCTGGAACCTGGCGCCGGTCACGGGGAAGCCCGTGCTCGCGGCGCTGGTCGCCGGCGAAGCCGCCGAGGCGGCGGAGACGGAGCCCGACGCCGGGCTCCGCGACGCCGCGATGGCGGCGCTGCGCGTACTCGCCGCCGCGAACGCGCCCGGCGAGCCTTCTCCTCTCGGAGACGCCGCGGAAACCAAACCCACACGCTCTGATGACACACACGCGAACCAAAACGAAACCGAAGACAGACAAGACAGACAAGCGTCGGCGAAGGACACGAAAGTGAATGACACGAACGCCTCGACGCGTTCGTTCTTCACGTCGAGCGTCGTGCCGGACCCGGTGGCGGTGGCGTGCACGCGCTGGGGCGGCGACCCGTTTTCGCGCGGCTCGTACTCGTACGTCGCCGTCGGCGCCTCGGGCGACGACTACGACGAGCTCGGCCGGCCGGAGGGGCGCGTCCTGTTCGCGGGCGAGCACACCTGCCGCGAGCACCCCGACACCGTGGGCGGCGCGATGCTCTCCGGCTGGCGCGCCGCGCGGCACGCCATGCACATCATGCGCGGCGACGCCGGAGAGCCCTTCGACGAGGTGTTCGCGCTGCCCACGCTGGACGACCTGGCCGATGACGAACCGGCCGGCGACTCGGAGGACGACTCGGCATCGGACGACTCGGCATCGGACGATGACGAATCGGACGATGACGAACTGGATGACGAGACTGGCAAACGCAAGAAAAGCAAAGGCAAGAAAAAGAAGCGCCGACGCGGAGACGATGACGGCCCCGAGGATGACGACGCCGCGCGCGAACGCGCGCGGGAGCGTTTAGCGCGGGAAGCCGCCGAACGCCGCGAACAGCTCGAGCGCGACGCTAAAGAAGCGACTGAGGGTAAGGAGGAGGTGAAGAGGGTTTTGCGTCTTCTCGGGGACGGGTTCGGGTCGGTCACGAAACGCTTCGACGCAGATCACAAATTTGACGCGTTCTGCGCGCTGGCGCCCGAATTGGAGACGCATTCGGGCAGGCGCGCGTTCGTCGACGCGGTGGCGGCGGAGGCGTTTCCGGAGCCGCGCCGCGACGCGTGGGCGACGGAACGCGACGGGTTACAAACGCTCGTTCGGTGGATGGAGCAAATCACCACTAAAGAAAGCGGCGCGGCCCTCGCCGCGCGATGCATCGCGCTGCTGTTGAAGCTCCCCGCGGACGTGCGTTTGATCCGCGCCTCGGGCGCCGCGCGCGTCATGCAGCAGCGCTTCGCCACCCACCCCAAGCCGGAAGTGCGCCTGCTGGCGCGGAAGTGCGCGCACAAGTGGACGCGCGCCGCGCACCGCGAAAAAACGGCGGCGCGCGCCGGCGACGCTGGAGGAGTAATTAGTCTGCAAAAACTCGACGCGCGTTCGGCGCGGACCTCCGACGACGCGATCATCACCTCGGACGCGATCATCTCGTCCGACGCACCTCCTCGCGGCTCGGAGGCTCGGAAGCAGACCGTGGACGAGATGATCGCGTCCGCGGACGGCCTGGCGGAGGGCGGCGCGGCGGCTGAGGCGGCGCGCGCGGCGAAGGCGGCGGAGGCGGCGCTGGCGGCGGCGACGTCGCGCGCCGAGGCGGCGGCGGCGCGCTCGGCGGCGGCTGCGGCGGAGGCGGACGCGGCGCTCCGAGACGCGTGGTCCGCGGGGTCCACGAAGAAGAACGCGTTCAAGCAGCGCTCGTTCGAGGAGTTCGAGGCGCACAAGAAGCGCAAGCGCGAGCACAAGAAGAGGGAAAAAGAGCGTCGCGAACGCGAAGACGCCGCCGAGGCGGCGGAGGATGCGCGCGCGAGCGCCCCCGGGGGTACCGCGGACGTCACCGAGCGCCTCCGCGCCTCCGCCGCCGCGCTCACCTCGATGGACGTCGACCGAGGAGGTCCTCGCGACACCGCGCTTCGCGAGATCCGCAAGCGTGTTTTGAAGTTCGCGCACGCGCACTTGCAGAAGTCGGGCGCGGGGAAGAAGATGGGCAAGGAGAAGCGCGACGCCGTCTGCGCGAAGACTGCGGCGAAGGTTTGCGAAAACTCAACCTCGGCGGACGCGGCGGCGGCGGAGGGGGGGGACGCGGTGGCGAACTTCCTGACGCACCAACGCAAATCGAAAATCAAGAAGATGCTCGATGCGTACGTCGCCAGGTAAAGCGCAGAGAGGGTAGGGTTTCTTTTAGCGAGAGTAACGCGTTCGACGGTTCGACCGACTCGCGCACAGTACGCGTCTTCCGCTCTTCGTGACTTCGTCTTCGCCTTCGACTCGTCTTGAAAATGGAAATTTGTGTAAGTTGGGTGTTTTTTGGCGCGAGCGAAACGCGCCGATCGCAGATCGAGCGCGCCGGGCGGCCCGTGCTGGTCGCGCTGCGGGTCGCGATGTCCGGCTTCTCCGGTGCGGTGAAGCTGGGCGACCTGGACGACTTCATCAATCCCTCGCAGTCGTGCGTGGTGGCACTCAACGGCGATAAGCTCGACCTCAGCGCCGCGGAGCTCGCCGTCCCCGAGGGCGGAGAGGTGCTCTTGCGCAAGCGCGGCGTCCCGTCGACGGCATCGACGCCGCCGGCGCCCGTCGTGCGCGGCGCGCCGCTCCCCTCGGCGCCCGGCGAGGCGGTCAAGGTGTCGCTTTCGGACTGCCTGGCGTGCAGCGGGTGCGTCACCTCCGCGGAGACGGTCCTCCTGGAGGCGCAGAGCGCCGAGGCGTTCAAGCGGGCGCTGCGGGAGGCTTCCGAGCCGGCGGATGCCTCCGCGTTCGTCGTCGACGGCGAAACCACGCGGCGTAAGATCCGCGCCGTCGTGGTCACCGTCGCGCCGCAGTCCCGCGCGTCCCTCGCCGCGGTCGCGGGCCTGGACGCGCTTGAAGCGGCGCGGAGGCTGACGGGCTTCTTCAAGTCCATCGGCGTCGCGCGCGTCTTCGACGCCGCCGCCGCGCGCGACGTCTCCTTGCTGGAAACCGGCGAGGAGTTTTGCGCGCGCTTCGCCGAGGCGAAACTGAAACGGCGCGAAAAAGAATTAGAAAACGACGGAGCGACGGACGACTCCGACGCCGAGGCGCATCCCCTTCCCGTTTTATCCAGCGCGTGCCCCGGGTTCGTGTGCTACGCGGAGAAGACGCACGGCCCGACCCTTCTGAAGCACATCTCCGCGGTGAAGTCGCCGCAGGCGGTGATGGGCACAATCGTCAAGTCGCGCGTCGCCGAGGCCCTCGGCGTGGCTCCCGACGCGCTCTTCCACGCGTCAGTGATGCCGTGCTTCGACAAGAAGCTCGAGGCGAGCCGCGCGGACTTCTCGCGCGACGTTGAGGTACCAGAGGGGGGGGGCGCGACCGCGACGCAGGAGACGGACTGCGTGCTGACCACCGGTGAGGTGGCGCAGCTCATCGCGGACGCGGCGGAGGCGAGCGGGGAGACGAAGGGCGTTTCGGATTCGCCCGCCGGCGCCGCCGACGCCGCCGCGCGCGCGCGCGCCGGCGCGGCGGCGCTGGCGCGCGCGCCGCGCGCCGCGCTGGACGGGTGGCTGGCGTGCGCGGGGACGTCCCCGGGGACGTCCCCGGGGACCGCCATGGATACGGACTGTGGCGACGCGCTCACGACCGAAGAGGAGAGGAGCGAATTTCTGTACGCCCCCTCGGTTCCGGGCGGCGGCGGCGGGAGCGGCGGGTACCTGGACTACACGTTCCGGCGCGCGGCGCGGGTGCTGTTTGGGGTTTCGGTGGAGGGCCCTCTTCCGTTCACGACCCCGCGCGCGAAGAACCCGGACCTCCGGGAGGTGACCCTGGAGGTTGGCGGGAAGACCGTGCTGAGATTCGCGGCCGCGTACGGGTTCCGGAACATCCAGAACGTCGTGCGCAAGTGCAAAGCCGGCGCCGCTTTTGGCGGCGACGGCGGCGACGGGTACGATTTCGTGGAGATCATGGCGTGTCCTTCGGGGTGCCTGAACGGCGGCGGGCAGCTCCCGCCGCCGCCGGCGTTCGAACCCGGGTTCCGGCTGAGCGAACACGCGCCCTTACCGACGACGCTGGGGGGCACGACCGCGAAGGCGCTCGTGGATGAGCTGGAGGAGCTGTACCACACCGGGGGGCTGAGGGCGCGTGGGATCGGCGTCGGCGTCGGCGCGGCGTCGTGCGTCGCGAGGGAACCGAGTGCCAATCGCGACGTGGCGGCGATGTACGAAAAATTCGTGCGCGGCGACGTGGGGTCGGCGCGCGCGAAGGCGATGTGGCACACGCGGTACCACGACCGGAGCGCGGAGGCGGCCATGTCCGCGGGGGGGACGGCCGCGGCGGCGGCGAACCTCAAGATCACCAGCGACTGGTAGCTCCTATAGCGTGAAAGGTTTCTCTTAGATGTGTTAGCTATACTTGTATGATGATTGATGATGTCGGAGTCGAGGCGAACCGTCCAAACGCAGAAACGCTCTCGCCTCGACGCCGACATCACGGCGACGTGGTTTTTTTCTGCGCGGCGCCCCGCGCGTGGTCAGACTGGAGACGCGCGCGCGTCCGCCGGATGGACCTGCAGGCGTTCATCGTTCGCGGCCAGGTGTTCTCGTTGATGCGCAAGGCGCTCCGCGCGGCGAGCCAAGCCCCCCCCGAGTCCCGCGCCGAAATCCGCGCCGAGATCCGACGCAGCTTCGAGGCGTCGCGCCACCACGACGATTCGAGGACGATCAAGCACCTGCTCAGCGACGGGCGCATCCTCGTCAAGCAGCTCAAGGAGATGGTGGGCTTGACCACGTGAACCCCGTCGTTCGAAAGGGCACACAGCTACGTGCGCACGAGCCACGCCGTACGCGGCACATAGCGGTGCGCGCACGAAAGCGCGACGATGCTCGCCTCGAGGCGCGCCGCGTCACACGGCGCCTCTTTCTTTTTTTCGGGTCGGGCGTCGAGACGCGCGGAACGTTCACTCGCGGCGCGCGTCTCGGCCGAGATCTCAGCCGAGACGCGCGGCGAGGGACACGAAACGTTTTCGAAAACGTTTTCGACGAACCCCTCCGCGCAACCCCCGAGCGATCCCAGCGCGTTCCTTCGATCGCTGGACACGCTCGGGGGGAAGCACGCGCTGTTCGGCCGCTGGCTCGCGGATCGCGTCGCCAACGCGCCGCGTCGCGACGACGAAAAAAACGCAGCATTTTACGTCCACCCCGCGCTGGTAGCGCGCCGCGCGCCGGGCGCCGGCGTCGGCGTCTTCGCCGAAAACGCGATCTCCCCGGGGCACGTGCTGTTCCGCGCGCCGAGCTTCCTGTTCGAGTCGCTCTCGGCCGCGCACGCCGAGGCTGTCGCGCGGCGGCGAGTGCCCGCGTTCGTCGAGCGGTGCGAGCGGGCCTGCGCCGAGTTGGGCGCGCCGGCGTTCGCGACGCACGCGCTCTTCGCGCTTCACGTGCTCTTCGAGCTGGGGGACGAGCGGTCTCCCAACTTCGGGTACCTCGCGTCTCTGCCCGGGCTATTGGAGGTGGAGGAGGAGGGTGACGTTTCCGCGTCTCGAAGCGAAGACGCGCACCATCTCAGCGTGCCTCTGCTTTGGGACGCGCGCCGCGTCGCGACGCTGCGCGGCACGCCGACGTTCGCCAACGTCGCGGCTCGACGCGCGTTCGTGGAGGCGCTCCACGCGTCTCTGTTCGGAGTTGGTTCCGGAGTTGGCGCTTCCGCGCCTGTGCCCCTTGCGAAGTTCAAGTGGGCGCTGAGCACGATCCTGTCGCGCGCCACTTCGGGCGCGCGCGCGCCGTACGCTCTCGCGCCGGGGGTGGACCTGTTCAACCACGGCGGCACAGACGCCACCTGCGCGCTTCACGCGCTTCAGGCATCATCGACGTTGCCTTCGAGTCATCACGACGAGACCGGACCCTGGAGTTCCACGAGTCACGAACCTCCGGTCACGCCGAGGTACGCGTCGTTGTCCGTCGCGTGTTTGGCCGGCGCGCCTCGGGACGCGCAGCTCACGATTTCGTACGGCGACGCCGCGGACAACGACCGACTGTTACGCGTGTACGGGTTCGCGGTTCCGGGCAACCCCAACGACCGAACGGAGTTGCGCATGCGAATCGAGGGCGCGGCGCTCGAGCGTTGGCGCGCGTTCGAGCGGCTCGGGCCGGGTGTGCTCTTCGCGCGGCGCGCCGTCTTGCGGCGACACGGGTTACCGCGCCTGGCGCCGTTCGAGGAGACGGAGAATACAGCCGACGCGCTTTTCGACGACGTCGCGAAGGCGGCGGAGCGAGCCCTGGGCGGCGGCAAGCTCAAGTTCCGCGACCCCGGGGACTTCCAGAGCGCGCTCGGGGAGGCGAAGGAGACGACGACGCTTCGCGGCGACGCGACCGCGGCGACTCGTTCGTCGCCGGCTTCGGCGCCGGACGTCGCGCTCGCGTCGTTCGACGACGGCGGCGACAACGCGTCACAAAAAGACGAGCCCAACGAGCCCGAGCCTGTTCTCTGGAAGTGCTTCGTCGCGCACCCGGCGGCGGCGCCGTTTCCCGCGAGGACGCCCGCGCCGATGGACAGCGCTTCGCCCGAGGCGGCGCGCGCGTGCGACGCCGCCACGGCGGCGGCGCGCGGCGTCGGCGGCGGCGCGGTTTCCGCGGACGCGCTGCTGGCCTCCGTGCGCGCGCACCTGCTGAACGGCACGGAGCCGCCCGGGCCGGACGGGCACGAGCCCGACCCCTGGGCGCCGGTCTCGGAGATGAACGAGGCGGCGACGCGCGCGGTGGTGGGCGAAGCCGCGTACGCGGCGATGCGCGCACACGTCGAGTCGCTCCAGCCGAACGCCAACGAAGCGAAAGGCGCGGAGGAAAACGACGTTTTTGACAAAAAAAGGCGCGAGACGACGCCCCTTTCGTCCCGCGGCGTCGACCCTTTCGCCGCGCCCTCCGCGGACCCCGCGGCGGCGCTGTCGCCGGCGGCGGCGGCGGGCGCGCGGCTGGACCTGGCGGGCGGCGAGGCGTGGGCGCGCTCAGCGCTCGCGCTGCGCCGCGGGCAGGAGGAGATCCTGGAGCACGTCCTGGGGAAAACGAGCATTTGAACACTTTAATACTGTACGTAGTAAACACTTATTTGAACGAAAGTCACCTTCTTCGCCTGGGCACGACGTCGAGCTCGAACGGTTCCGGTCGCAGCGTGATGAGCGCGCGCGGCTTTGGCGGCGCCGCTCCCGGCTTGAGGCGCAGCTCGACGCCTCGCGCCACCGTGGCCAGCAGGAGCGTCGCCTCCATCATGGCGAAGCCCGTGCCGATGCACACGCGCGGACCCGCGCCGAAGGGGACGTACGCGCCGTTCGGGCCCATGCCCTTCAGGGGGTACTCGGAGAGCGCCTCGCTTCGCCACCGGTCGGGGTCGAACTCGAGCGGCCTCGACCACCAGCGCGCGTCGCGGTGCAGCAGGTAAGGCGCCACCAGAACCGTCGTGCCCTTCGGGAGGTCGTACCCGGCCACGTGCACGTCCTCCGCGCAGCACCGGCCCACCATGTACGCGGGCGGCGCCAGCCGCATCGCCTCGTACACCACCGCCTCGCAGTACTTCAGCTGCGCGTAGGACTCGGCGGTGGGCAGGTCGCTCAGGGGGTCGGGCCCGATCACCGCCTCCGCCTCGGCGGCGCACCGCGCCGCCACCTCCGGGTGCTGGGCGAGAAACGCGCACACCCAAGAAAGCAGAATGGCGCTGGTCTCCTGGCCGGCCACCATCAGGGTCATGAGCTCGTCGCGGAGAGACACGTCGTCCATGCCGGCGCCGTCGCCCTCCTCGTCCACGGCGTCCAGAAGTCGGTCGAGCAGATCAGGCGCGCGAACGGACGTCGCGTCAGTCTGATTTTCAGAGTCTGAAAATCGGACGGCGGACGGAGACGCCTCCGTGAGTACCCAGTCCTTGGCGGCGTCGTCCCACCTGACGCGCGGGGTCATTCGGGGATTCGCTTCGCCTTCCTTCGCCGAGCTGACGGAGACGTCTCCGAGAAACGCACTTGTTCGCTTCGCCCTCCTCCGCGCGATGAGCGCGTAGACCGCCTCGTCCAGCTTCGCCACCGCGCCGTTGTACGCGAGGTTGTCCGGCGTGGGCACCCACTCCGGGACGACGAAGCCGACGGAGGAGCGCTTCGCGAAGTACGCGAACGCGTCGCGGATGGCGCCGTTGATGGCCCGCGCGTCTTCGCCCCGCACGTCCGCGCCGAACAGCGCGTCCGCGACGATGGCGAGCGTCAGGTCGTTGAAGTCGGCGTAGACGTCGCGCAGCGACCTGGACGACCACTGCTTCGCCAGCAACGCGGCGCCCGCGCTCGCCATCGCGTCCGCGTACGCGTTCACGGCGGCGCTCCGGAACGCGGGGTTGGACAATCGGCGCTGTCGCGCCCAGACGTCGCCGTCGCTGACTAACAACCCCTCGCCGGCGAGGGACGACCCGGGGAAGAACGCGGTGCCTTCCTTGACGAACGAAGACGACCTGGTGATCAACACGTCCTTCGCCGCCTCCGCGTCGCTCACCAGAACGCACCGCTCGCCGGCGAGGCGCAGACCGACGACGTCGCCGTGCGACGCCTGCGCCTTGACGATGAACGCGAGGGGATCCGCGCCGAGCTCGACGGCGGCGTCGCCGTCGGGCCCGGGCGGGAAGTTGGGCGGCGGCGGTTCCAGCGACCGGCTGATCAGACGCGCCGCCTGCGCGGGGAGGGACGCGAGGTCCGCGAGCGCATCGTCCACGGTCGTCGCCGCGAGCCGGGGAGGGACCGGGGTCGGACGGGACGAGGCGGGCGGTGACGTCGACTTCGGAGACGGCGCGCGCGACGGAGTGCCGCGTCCGCGACGCCGGTCCACACCGCGCACGGCGCGGACGCGCGTCGACGCGACGTTCGGCGCGAGCGCGCGTCCCTCCATCCGATCGCGAGAGCACGAATCGACCGCGAGAGCGAGGTCGCGGCGCGCTCCAGTTACTACGTCACCACGCCGATGACGGCAAGCCACAAGCGCTTTTTCCCGGGACGAACTCCGAGAGATTCGTCGTCGCGCGTCAGTCTCGACGAGATTATCCGTTGCGCGCCGAGGCCATTGCGAAGCGCGGCAGCCACACTACGACGATGTTCGGTAACCTTTTCGGCGGTTCCGGCAGCAAAAGCGGCAGCAAAGCCTCGGTCTCCGCGCCCGGTGCGTGTCCCGAGAGCCCTCGTCGGCGTCCTCGCGGCTCGCGGGACGACGTTCCGAGCCCGTTCCGCCCGATTCGTGCCTCGTCACGGACGATCTCGTGCCTTTTCCCGAGACGCGGCCACCCGACCGAGCTGCCGTCCCGACACGGCACTGACCCCGTCTTCGCCCGTCCCCCCGAACGCCTCAGGCAAGTGCCCCTGGTCTGACTGCAGCTGCGGCGTCGGGTGCAAGTGCGGCGCCGCGTGCAAGTGCGGGAGCAAGCGGCGTTAGGTCTCCCGCGCGCATCTCTCCACGTGGATTAGAAAACGAGTGACGAAAGAACGAGGTCTGTCTCCTCGTACTCCTCGATCTCGCGTCATCCCCGCGACGCGCGATGTCCTTCAGCATCCCCACGACGAACGACCTGCAGGACGAGGCGTTGGCAGTCGCGGAAGGCGCGGCGAAAGCCGCGTTCGGTACGAGGTTCAAGCGCGTCCCGAGAGCTATCTTCGCGAAACTCTCGCTGCCGGTGCTCTCCGTCCTCGCCGTCTTCGCCTTTGTGTTCTGCGTCGCCGCGGAGGCGACGCGCGCGATGGAACGCGCGGATGGCGCGGCGCTTCGTTCGGGCGGAGGACACGGAGGACAAAGCGCCTTTCCTTTGTCGTTCTGGAGCCTCAAGACGCACGAGTACGCGCTGACCGCCACGACGTCCCTCGCGCTGGTCATGTACCTGTGCTGCGTGTACCGCGACCCGGGCCGCGTCCCGGCTGGCTACGCGCCCGACCCCGAGTCGGCGGCGGCGCGCGGCGCGCTGGTGGAGCTCAAGCGCAAGGGCGGCTCGCGCTTCTGCAAGAAGTGCGCGCGCGCGAAGCCCCCGCGCGCGCACCACTGCCGCCAGTGCAACCGCTGCGTTTTACGCATGGACCACCACTGCGTCTGGGTGAACAACTGCGTCGGGCACAGGAACTACAAGTCTTTCTTTCTGTTTCTGTTTTACGCCGTCGTCTCGATTTGGCACGCCGCTTTGTTGCTAGCGTCGCGCGCGTACGCGGCGGCGCGCATCGTCGACGAGCAAGACCCGCGAAGCGGCGTCGCGATTCCGAGACGCGAAGATGTTTCGCTCGGCGTCGCGGAGGTGGCTGCGCTGACGCTCGCCGCGCCGCTCGCGCTGGCGCTCACGATGCTGTTCGCGTGGCACTGCTACCTGGTCAGCCGCAACAAAACCACCATCGAGCACTACGAGGGCGTGCGCGCGGCGGCGGGCGCAGAGGCGGCGTCGGCGCTGCCGCCGCTGCACGCCACGGACGGCGAGCCGAGGCACCCGTACTCGCTGGGGCTTCGCGCCAATTTGAGGGAGATTCTGGGCCCGCGCGTCCTGTGCTGGCTCGCGCCCGGGTGCTCCATCGCGGGAGACGGCCTGGCGTTCGCCAATGTCGCCGAGTACGGCAAGTGGAAGCGCGCGCGCGCGCGCAAGGAGGAGGAGCTCACGCTGAGCTGACGCCGAGCCTACGCCGAGCCGACGACGCGACGCCGATTCGCGAAACGAGCGTAGACGTCGCTCGCGTGATACCGCGGAAGAGCTGATGATAGATGACGGTTTTAGTGAAAGCTATTATCGTGTCACGAATCGAACGGCGCGACCGCGCGCCGACGCCGGTGTCGCCTCGACGTGACGAACGCGAGAGGTGTCGTCGATGCCTCCTCCTCCGAGGAAGCGGCGTCGTCCGAGGAGGGTCCGAGAAGGCGCTCGTCTTCCGCGGCGTCGGCGGCGGCGGCGTTCGCCGCGGAGACCGTTTCCGGAAACGGTTTCGGGAAAACGGGATTCGCCTCCACCGCCACCGACGCCGGCGCGCGCGCCGCGGGGGGAGGCGTGCGCGGCCTGCGCATCTTGGTCTTCAGGCTCGGCTCCGTATACACCACCGCCTTGTGTCTGTACCTGAGCCTCTGCCGGCGCGGCGTCGTCGCGGTGGACGGAGGCGAAGAACGAGGCTCGAGACCGCTGAGACCGCCGTTTGTCACTCTTCGCGTCGCCGGCGACGTCGTCTCTCGCGCGGCGAAGCCGCGGAGGTTCACGCGCGGGCGCCGCGTCGCCGGCGGAGGCATCGTCGGCATCGTCGACGCCTCTGTTTTCTCGTTTTCTCGTGACTGAGAAACGCACGCGTCGCCGTCTCGTGACGTCGTCTTCTCGTGCGCGTTCGTGTTCGACGTGTGTTTCGAGATGGGAGGCACGAGACCGAGCGTGTTCGAAACGCCGCGGACGGGCGACCACGGCTCTGGCGAAGGCGGTTTCGAAGGACTTTTCTTCGCCGCCTCCTCCGGCTCGCGCCGAGTCGTCGTCGACGCGGCGGGTGAAGCGTCACGGTTCGTCGAGCGGTTCGCGGGCGACGTGTCGAGCGCGCGCTGGAGCCGCAGCAGGCTGGCCTGCGCGTCCACCTGGATCTTGAGCTTGCGGATCTCCTCGCGCGCGTCGCTCAGGCTGGTCTGCGGGCGCGCCCGCAGGAGGAGACGGGCGAGGAGAGGTGACGCGTCGTCAGACAAACGCTTTTTTTTTCTGCGCGCGATGACCGACTTCGAGATTCGCTTCATCATGATCACGACCGAAACCGATAGACCGAGCGCGGGTCTTTCACGCACCAGGAGCTCGCGTCGCAGCCGAGCCGCTTCCGCCTGTCTCTCGCGGTGCATCGCGACTGCGATACCGGCTTGCGCCTCGGCGTTCGCCGCGACCGCCGCGCGCCGGCGAGCGTCCGCCAGGTCTTGCCGCAGCTGCGGGCACGAGAGGGGGGTCGTGGTCAGGGTTGGTCGCGCGCGGGACCTCGGGCCGCGCGCCGCGGGCGGGAACGAAGCGAGACGAACCTTCGTGTTGTGTTGCGCCAGTTCCTGGTTCACGAGCACGAGGCGCCTGAACGTGGTCTGCTTCGGCGCGGGCTGTGTCGCCGGTGAGGGCTCCGGCGCGCGCGGGCGCGCGTGCCATGGCGTGTCGCGCATGGCGCACGCGCTCCAGTCGGGCGAGATACACGCCGCGGGCTCGCGAGGGCGAGGGGAAAACGAAGACCGCTCAACGCAACGAGCTCCGGACTATGTAAAGGAGGAACGCGGCGTACAGACGCGCGGCGTCTTCCGGGGTCCTCACGCGTCGGAGGTTGCTCGCGACGACGGCGAAGGCGTGCGTCAGGCTCATGCGCGCGGACGCGCGTCTCGGTGCGCTCTGTGCGCGGGCGCCCCTCCTTGTGGCGGGAACAGGGAAGAAACAACTTTCAAAACTCTTTCGGTCGCGCACCCCGACGCCCGAATAAAACCACACACCGCGGAGGCTACGAAAAGCGCTCGCACTTTTCGTCGCGATGGCGCCGGATGCGCGCGAGCCGCAGCTCCTGCACGTGCTGACCGATGCGCGCGGCCGTGACTTCGCCGCGCTGGACGACGCGCTGGGTGATGCCGGCGCCGCGCTCGTCCGGCGCGCGTGCGTCGCCGTCCGCGGCCTCAGTCCCGTCGGCGTCGAGACCGCGCGGCTTCTGCTCGCGTCCGACGTGGGCGAGATCGTCGTCTTGGACGAACCCCGAGACGCGACGGTGACGCCGTCGGATATCGGCGCCACGAGCGTGCTCACCGAGGAGCACCTGGGAAAGCCGCGAGCGCGATCCGTCGTCGACGCCCTGAACGCGCCGAGGTTTCGCCCCGCGCATCGCGCGTCGCCCGTGGTGCGCGCGGCGGGACCGAACGACGCGCACTGGACGGGCGACGAAACAGAATGTTCAGACGAAGCGCGAACGTTCAGACGTCGAATGACCGCTCCCGACGCGCTCGTGAGCGCGTGGCACGTCGACACCCCCACACTGGCCGACGCGGACCACACCATCGTGTCCGCCGTCCTCGGAAACGGAGGCACGCACGTGCTCGCCGCCGCGCCCGGGCTCTTCGCGTTCGCGCGCGCCGCCCGGCGTCCGCGCCGCGAAGATGAGAAAAAAGAAGATGAAAAAATAAAAGACGGCGCGGATGACGCGCGCGCGGAGGAGGAGAGCGCCTCTGACTCGGACGAGGACGCTCGCGTTCGGACGAGCGTCTCTGACAGGGATCTGACAGGGATCTGGAACGAACGGAGGTTCCGCGACGCGCGGCTCGCGCGTGCGCCCGTCTCGCTGGTCGAGAGCGTCGTTCCCGCGGACGACGACGACGCGGCCCGTCTCGCGACGAAGCCCGAGAGACGAAGTCTTTTGTTTTTCGTCACCGTGTGCGACGCGAACGCGCACGGCTTACGCGAGGGCGACGGCGTCGCGTTCATCGACCCGCTCGCCGAGGATACCGACGACGTCGCGCGAGGACGCGGCGCGGACGAGACGCGCGACCCGCTGACCGAACGAGCTCGGCGTCGCGCTCGAGCGGTGAAGGGCGTCGTTCGGTCGATCGCGAGTCCCCACGCGTTCGCGGTTTCGATCGACGAAGCAGAGTTGCCGGGCGGCGGCCACGACGCGGCGCGCCTCGCGGGGAGGTACGTGCGCCAGCGTCGGCGTCGGGACGCGCGCGAGCGACCGCCGCGTGTGAGCGCGCCGTTCGGAAACGCTTTCGCGAACGCCGGCGGCGGTACCAACAAACGCAAACGCGAATCGACGCGTCCGAACGAAACCTCGCGAACCGACCGCGAACCGACCACGACAGAGGCGACAGAGGCGACAGAGGCGACCAACGCGGTTCGCGGTTCACAAAACGTCGTCGTCGCGCCGACGGACGTCCGGGGCGTGTCGTCGTTCGTGTACGGGCGCGACGCCGCGACGGTCGCGCCCGCCGTCGCGGCGGCGCGCGTCGCGACGGCGTTTCTGGGATTGGGGAGGGAAAACAAAAACGACGCGCTTCCCGGCGTATACGACGTATACGACGACGACGACGACGATTCCTCCCTCGCGATCGACGCGCTGCGACGCGGCGCGCGAGTCGCCTTCGCTCCCTGCGTGGGCGTCGCCGCCGCCGTCGCCGCGCACGAGACGCTCAAGGCTCTGGCCCGGGTTCAAATCCCGCTGGCGGCGGGCGCGCCCGAGACGGGCGCCTGGTTCGCGCACGACTTTCTGGAGCTCGACCCGGCGTTTTCGAAGCGCGTCTCTTTTACGGGGGGGGGTGGAAAAAAAAAGGGAAAGGAAGGCTTCGGAGAGAAAGCTTCGGAGCCGGCTCTTCCCGCGAAAGACGCGAACGTGGCGTGTTCCGTTCGCGATCTGCTCGGCGCCGAGCTGGTTCGCGAAGCCGCGACGCGCGAAGTCGCGATCGTCGGCGCTTCGGATCGATGCCGCGCGTTCGCGGAGACGTTGGCGCAGATGGCGTCGGCGCGAGCGTCGAGCGGTGAGTCGACGCGCGACCGTTCACGCGACGCGCGTTCGAACGAACTCGGAGACGTGCGAGACGTGCGTTGTTTCCCGACCGTCGCGTCCGTGCCGCACGCGTACGCGGACACGCGGTTGGATGTCCTGATCGTCGCCGGCGTCGAGGGGTTCGAAGCGCGACGAGCCGCGGACGCCTCGTCCACCCGCCACCGGTTCAGTCTGATCGACGCGGGCGTCGAGAACCACGCGTACTCCGCGTACGTCGCCGCCGTCGACCGTACGGCGCCTTGGTCTGTCTCCGGCGCGCGCGACGCGTCGGACTCGCCCTCGTTCCCGTCCTGCGTGGTGGGGAACTTCCCACACACGTTCCCGCACTGCGCGCAGTGGGCGCGCGAGTGCTTCGCGCGCCTTTTCGTCGAGCTCCCCGATCGGCGCGCGGGGTGGCGCGCCGCCTGGGCGTCGCGCGCCGACGAAGACGAAGCGGGCGACGTTTTCGTCGAAGAACGAAAACCGAAAATGCCGACCGAAAAAAAACGACCGAAACGACCGAACGGCGATCGTCGCGAGACGTTCTTTCGAACGGCGGAGGGACGGTCGATGCTCGCGTCCGCGTCTCTCGACGCGCTCGCGTTCGCGCTCGACGCCTCCTCCGACGCGGCGGCGCTTAACGCGACGGCGACACTTCCCGGCGCGGCGGACGAAATTAAAAACGAAACCAAAAACGCGATCGAAAAGAAGTGCGTCGCGTGGTCACTGGCGTTGTTCGAGCGTCTCTTCGTGGAAGCGCCGCGCGACGCGGTACGCACCAACCCGCCGGATTCAAAAACCGCGACTGGTGCTTTGTTCTGGTCAGGAACCAAGCGCGTTCCGTACGCGCTGGCGTTTGACGTCACCGACCCGCACCACGCGACGTTCGTCGTCGCCGCCGCGACGCTCCGCGCGAGCGTTCTTGTCGAGGAAAAAACCCTAAAAAGAACGCCGAGCGGCGCGGCGCGGGATTCACTGGATGATTTCGCGACGGCGCGCGCGCGGGTCCTCGAGACGCTCCTCGAGACGGCGCGCGTGACCCGGAACGTGACTGTTCGCGACGAGACGCGAGATTTACTAAAAACACGACAAACAAACGACGACGGCGCGGAGGTTTCCGTCTTTGAACGCTCATCAGGCGACGAGAAGATGAAAACGGGCGAGGACGACGACGCGTTCTCGGATGACGCGTCTCGCGCGCGCCGTCTCGCCGACGCGGTGCTGGACGCGTTCGACGACGAACGCGCGGGAAGCTCGAGGAGCTCGGCGCGAAGCTCCGGCGGGATCCGGCGGGACCCGACGGCGGGACCCGCGTTCGTCGCCGCCGCCGCGGCGTGCCGCGCGCGGGTGTTCCGCGTGCCCGTCCCGCGCGAGCGCGAGCTCGCCGCCGCCGCGACCGGCGCGCGCCCGGCGACGCCGGCGCCGGCGGCGTTCGCGGCGGCGCTCGCCGCCGCCGAGACCTACAAGCTCGCCCAGTCGACGACGGCCAAACGGCGAAGCGTCACGCGCTCGGCCGACGGTGTCGTCGGGAACCCACCTCTCCTGCCAGCGGCTCGGAGGGCTTCGGAGTCGTTTCCGGAGGGAACGGGCCGTACGAACCTTCGGTGTCACTTCCGGTGTTCGTACGGCAGCCTGGGCGCCCACGCGCACGCCTCCGCGTCGCCCGCGGCGTTGGAGACGCGCGTCGCGCGGACGTCGCCGACGACGCCGGATTTGCGATTCACGGCGTGGGACGCTTTGACGTTCGACGCGCGCGACGGCGTGACGCTCGCCGGTTTCCTCGCGATGTTCCGCGAGACGGTGGGTCTGGAGCCCTCGACGGTGGCGCGCGGGCCCGCTCTGCTCTTCGCGGACTTCATGAACCTCGCCAAGCCGGAGACGGCGGCGAGGCTGACCACGCCGCTCGCGACGCTGTTCCGCGACGCCGTCGAAGAAAACGCCGAAAGCTCTGACGCGACGGAGACGCGCGTCGCTCTGTCGGTGACGGCGTGCGACGCGCGCGACGAGGACGTCGACGTTCCGGAGGTGTGGGTGCGGATACGATGAGCGATACGTATTACTTTTTTATTACGAAAGTATCATATCATCATCATCGAAAAGCTTTTGACGCGAGACGCTGAGACGCGTACGACGCGAGACGCGTACGACGCGGACCGTTCGAGACACGTATGTATCATAGTATG
>Ga0181600_10001543_pt1 | contig 17963 bp, 8 predicted proteins | sample 041ome_2_FD_132982 | JGI IMG/M metagenome (GOLD analysis project Ga0181600, IMG submission 132982) | Coastal salt marsh microbial communities from the Groves Creek Marsh, Skidaway Island, Georgia - 041406US metaG (megahit assembly) | ecosystem: Environmental > Aquatic > Marine > Intertidal zone... | reverse complement strand
GGAGGAGGAGGAGGACGTCCACGGAGGAGGACGGAGGAGGACATCCATCGTCGTGAGGAGTCAACACCGCCGCACGCGCGATTTGGGGGTGTTGGGAAAGCGCACAACGGCGTGACGACGAGGAGGACGACGAGGACGACGAGGACGACACACGCGTGAGCGCGTAAAGGTGGTGAACGTGCGTGAGAGGTGTAGACGAGCGCGCGTCGTTGTACAGTGAAACCACGCGCGCGATGGGCGCGGGAAGCGAACACGATGCGGACGCCGACGCCGATGCTGATGCCGATGCCGATGCCGACGGGCGGGTGGACATTCGACACGCGCGCGACGGGAATGGGGAGGAGGTGCGGGAGCTCGCGGCGTACGGCGTTCCACTCGGTTCGTTGCGAGCGATTGCGTATTTAGATACGTTTACGCAATTACGACGACTATGTATACATGGATGTGGATTGAAAACCATGGATGTGGACGCGTTGTCGCACTGCGTGGATTTGGAAGAGTTGAACGTGTCCTCAAACGACATTACGTGCGTCGAAGGCTTGCGGTGGTTGAAAAATCTCAAGTCGTTAAACTTGGCGAGCAACGCGATTACATCTACTCTTGGGCTTCACGAAGCATCGACGTCGTTGGAGAAGTTGAATATAGCAAACAACAGAATTACCTCCCTCGACGGGTTGCGTAGAGACGACGGATTGGAATGGGGAATTCGGCATTTGGACGCGCGAGGCAACGAAATTGCACGCTTTCAAGACGTGCGAGCGCTCGCCGAGCTCACTCGACTGGAATCACTGCGCCTGCGAACGATGGATGATGATTCGGTGATTAGCGAAGAAACAAACACGGTGTGCGATACTGGATCTTATCGTCTTACCGTAGCCTCTCTCGTTCCTTGGTTGAACCACCTGGACGGTGTCGTGGTGAGCGTCGAGACGAGCACTAAGGCGATGACTAAAACGCTCGAGAAGACTGCGGTGCAAGGGCGCGAGGATCAAGGTGGACGAATGACTCCGCCAATTACCGAGCACATTTCTCGAACGCCAAAGAAATGTGAACAATCGGCAGGAACAGATAGTGTTTCGAGCGATTGCGTCATGAAAGGAAAACCACCCGTCGCCTCAGGCGCGGTGCACACGCACGTGCGAGACGAGGCGTGTCAGACTGATTCGCCATTTGTGCCGAGAAACATCGAAGCAGAGACACAAACAGTCGAAGATGGAAACACTAGTTCAACTGCTCTTTGCGAAGTCGACATTCTTCGTCAGGACTTGTTATCGGCTCATAAAGCGCTCGAGATGTCGTCAGATGCCGAGCAGGTTGCCAACCGACGCATCGACGAACTGCAGTCAACGCTTCGAGATGTTCGTCAAGAATCAGCAGAAAATCTTGCTCAACTGAAGAGTATGTATGCAATTGAGCATGAATCGCTCGCAAATCGTCACGAATCTGAATCAAGCAAGGTAACCGCGGAAAACAGGAAATTGGAAAACGAGAACAATGATCTGATGGCGCGCGTCGCCGCACTGGAAGCGGAATTGTCAAGCACTTCTGCAAACTTTACAAAAAATTTGGAGTCGGCCAAATTAGAAATCGATGAGTTACGCGCAGCACGTGCCGAGCTCGACAGTGCGTTCAAGGAGTCGGAGATCCTGAACGAAGAATTGGCACAAGTCATAGAGAGTCAACGCGGGGACTTGACTGAATACTTGAGGACTCGTGAGTTGGTCAAAGTTTTGGAAGCAGAGTTAACATTGGTTGGAAAGTCCGTAGACGATCGACAAAGCGCGCACAAAACAATAGCAAGCGCAAAAAGTGCGGCAGAAAAGGCAGAGAAGGCTGCTTCTCAACGTGAAGCGAAGGCGAGAGAAAGAGAACTCATCGCCGAGAAACTGGTTAGAGACGCCGAGGCTTTGCAGACACGCTTGGAAGCAGCAAACGAGAGTACGCACGTAAGGGATGATATGATTCAGCATCAAAGTCAGCTCATAAGGTCTCTCAAAGAAGAGGCGATTCGAGTCAATAAAGAAAAGACCCTGTCGTTGGCAGCCATGGAGACAAAGGCGTCGCAGAGCGACGCCAGGATTCGAGCGTTAATGACAGAGTGCCATTCGCTCATGGAGCAAGTTGAGGCGCTTGAAATGAACACAAGTGAACTCGAGAGTGCTCTCGCTGAAATTCAATTCGATCGTGCTTCGTACGAGCATGCACTGAAAAATGCACAAGATTGTGTTGACGAGCGCGATAACATGATTGACCGCTTGCAAACCCAACTCTCACGAGTCACGGAGACACTGAGCACTCGAGACAGAATTGAAAATGCAAGGACCATCGAACTCGAAGATCAAGTGAACGAGTTACAGTATCAGTTAGGCATTGCTAGGGAAGACGCGAGAACTTGTGAGAGTAAGATAAAGGCTATCAGAGAAGAAAGCGATGCCGACGTAAGAGAGGCGTACAAGCGCGTCGACGACGTTGAGAACGAAATGAGAGCGTTGTTGCTCGAGATGTCTGAAGAGAGGAGAGCGAATCGAGAGCGACTAGACCGCATAGGAAATTTATTGAATATCACGCCTTCGAAAGCTGAAGAGTGGTATGGTAACTAACGTGCAGACTAGTGCGATTAGAGTAGATTTTTAACTAAATGTTAGATGGAATGTAGCTATGAACGCGAGCGAGTGCACGCAGTTGCCATCACTTCTTGACATCCATCGAGCGCTTATAAGCCAAAGCTAATACGTCAATTGATGTCATGAATCGTAAACTGCGTGTACTTGTACGATTCCAGCGCTCTTTAACCGTTGTCGTCATAGTTTATGGTCTTGCACTCTGTCGCGACGGTTGGCTACAATGGTTTTCCTCGGATGAATTGACCGCTGGGAGCAGCGTAAAAACTGCGATAATATTGACATTGGGTGCCGTGACGCCAAGCGAAGAGGATGACGTGCTTGCACGTGAGATAGATGAGCTTCACTACCTCAGTGCTCAACTTTTATTTGATGACTTGTTGAAAAATTGTTCTTCTCGGTACCATGGGGTGATAGTTTACGAGAATGCGCATCGAGAGTGGTTTGGCAATTGGGAAGTCGAGTTGGTCCCCACATCAAGAGAGACTGAAAGACGAGCATGGGGTCCTGCATATGAGGCGTTTAGTGGCATATATGGCGCACCAGTGAAACCTGCAGCAATTCGCTGGGTCGCTGAAAATAAAAAATCATTCCGCTCAGCGTGGTGTCTCGAACCCGATGTCGTTCTCGCCAAAAAACCATGGCAGTCGCTATTCGATAAATACGACACAAATGACAGTGATCTCGTAGCCTTCAACGTGACTTTTCGACATAAAAATAAGCATCGTTGGAACCACTGGAAAGGATGCTCATTCTGTCGTGGGCTCGCGAAAGCTAGTATGCAAGCCGGCCTACTTCCGGCGTTTCGGTTTTCTCAACGGTTCGCAAAAGAAATGTACAATTCTTTGAGATCCACCAACACAAGCGCGCACCACGAAGTATTCATACCAACGTTTGCAACAGCTCATGGATTTTCATGGACAGATTTAGCCCCTGAGATTGGCTACGTCGAGTGGCGACCCATCATCAACGCGCGCTTATTGCATTCGATGAATGAAAGCGTGAAAATCGGTGCGCTGTACCACCCGATCAAATCCCCCCGGATATTTCAACAGTTCATCGCCAATCACTCACGCACGGATCACTAACTGCACGTCAGGTGCTATCGGTTCGTGTAATATCCATCGATTTCCTTCCCCATGTTGGGATATCAAAACCACCGCGCGCGCGCATCGCGCGCGTCTAGGGCCCAGATTACTTGGTCCACCTCGTGAAATCGTCGAGTCATTGACTCAAGAAAATGACCCACTCGAATTTGGCCGCGGGACGCGACCGTTCGGTTTCAACACGTACTCATCGCCACCGTCAACGACGCGAGAGAATACCGCGCGCGCGTGAAGCCGTCGACGTTGTAAAAGTATTTCTTAGCAACCACTCGCACGGGCGTTGGGACCGATGCAACGTCGTACGAGGGTGTGATATCGGTTTAACGTTCATTGAGTCGCCACTCGCACGTTGGTGACTTTATCGGCGTTCGCCGCCGTGTAGGGGCGATGGCGATAGATAAACTGCACACGATGACGCAAAAGTCACGAAGATATAGTTTGTGGGCGTTGCTACCGCTCGCACTCGCGCTCGTACTTGTATTGGTGTGCAGCGCGGCGACATTAGTACGGAGCGTGACGTTTAATCGATGCGAGTTTAGTTGCTCAGAGGACTTGGGACAAGGTAGTTGTGATTCCGATGGCACGTGCACGTGCTCTACCGGCTGGAGTGGCATAGCATGCGATGTGCCGTCTCAAGCTTTGTCAAAAGTGTTTCGACTCGATGGGACATATGGATACGTGTTCAACACTTCTGGGACGTCATACAAGGAAAATAGCGTCAGTGACTTGGTATATGATACAATAAAGGGGGTGATGTACGTTTATGGATTGGACGAGAATGGTAGTCCGCGTGTTTTTGAAATGGATCCCAGATATCCAGAGACCTTTACGGCTGATGGGATAACATCAAGAGGTTGGGGACCAACAAGTGGGCCTCGAAGAGCGTCGACGATTAAGCCAGTCGCGTTGACGGTGGAGACAGAATTTTGCGGGCCTGGAATTACAAGCTCATGTGTTGCGAAACATCCCAGAGCATATGGTCATAGCGATCCAACAAAATCTCGGGGTTGGTACGGTGTTTACTCAAAGTTAGCTCTCGATGTTTCAGCAACATTGACTGGTGTTTACGCGCCTCTCAACATGTGGCACCCAACTGTTAGCAATAGGTTCAAGTTTAGAATCGTCAAGTACGTAGGATCAGTATGTCCAGCTGATACATCACTATGGGATAGTTGCATGTTGGGCACTGCTTCGAGTGGGGAGCATTCGAACAACTTTGAAAAAGATGGTTACATCTTGGACGCGATGGGGACTGATCCTAGCAATGGTATTGTCGTGTACAAAGCCTCGCACGAAGATGGAGTTTCTTCCGGTGTATTAGGTATTCTAGGCTCAACACTTGTCTCCAGAGGAGAGTTCACTCTTCAGCCTAGTCTTCTTGCTTCAAAGTGCGCGTCTTGTGCAACAGCGCCAGACGCCTTAAGACTTGAAACAAGCATCAGCTACTCGGATACAGTCGTGGCAGTCAACTATGTGATATTTGCCGGCTCTGCACTGTTGGACGACGTCAATGGAATATATTACCCAGCTTTGTTTAAAGTGAACACAGCTCCGAGCACCTTGACTGGTGATGGCGTTGAGATGTATCTGGACACGACTAGCGTGAAGGTGCTTGATACATGTGAGGGACAATTGGATGCTAAACAAGGACGATTCTCGACTTTTACGGCAATGACTTCTCATGATGGAAAAGGATATGTCGGAACTTCTGGCAGAGACAGTGACTGTGATGGTTGCTATCGTCGTGCTGCATGCATATTCATGTTTGATTTGGGCTTTGCTGAAGGTGCGAGTCCGACAGCTGTCATCGCACTCAACGCCAATCTTGGGGAGCGGGATGTGACGAGTGCTACCGTACAACCGGCAGCAACAGCTTCTGACAAAACTTACATGTTTTGGGCTGTCGGTAAGCGGGATGGAGAGGCTAGCCGGATTGTGAAAATTGAGATCGGCGGGAGTGACACTTCGAGCGCTTGCACAAGCGGCTGTTTTAGGCGGGTAGCATCCATCGAAGAAAGTTTTCCATTTGCAGGTATTCGTTATATTCCATCAACTGGAGGTATATTTGCGGTTAGCTCGTCGGAATCGACGGCGACTTATGTAAAGTACTCGACAGTTGTGATTTCAAGCGTTGAACCCAAGTATGTGAGCACGGCAACATCGGGCAAATCAATTCAGATTTTAGGCAGCGGTTTCTACTCGCAAACCCTTGAAAGTGATCAAAGTCACTCTATAGCATGTAGATTCGGACACTCGCTGGATACTCATGATGGATTCTCAACAACTTCATGGTCAGCTGCCACGTTTGTCTCTTCGAGTGAAGTCACGTGCGTTGCGCCAGCATCGGCAGATTCAAATTCGACTAGTCTGGGATATGCTGAGGTTCAAGTATCCTTCGATGGATTTCCAAGCGACTTGACTGACCCTACGGGCATATGGGAGGGCTCAATGTGGAATTCTGGTGATTCTCACGTACTCTATCATGATCCCGCTGTGGTCGTTGAAACAAAGATTGAGTCGTCAGCTGCTCAAGTGTTATATACCGGGGAAGATGTCGATGAGAAGCCTGTGACGCTGCGTGTACTTGGCGGTCCATTTATAAATTCTGCGGATCTCAAATGCAAATTCGATGACGCCGATACCAGTATCGTGAGTGCGACATTTGTCTCAGAATCAGAAATAACCTGTACGATTTGTACTGTCGTCAACGGGAGATGTAACAATCCACCAGGGAGTCCTTTGCCTTGGCTCTCTAGTGGGGCTCCTGCTGATGTTTCTGTCGCAGTCACACTAAACGGCCTTGATTATGGTTCATCGACTGGGAGTTTGAAGCTCTATGGTCCACCGGCTGGAGTCAAAGTTTTATCCATGGCACCTACGTATCGCGCGTTCAAGGCGGATTCAACATTCTCTCTGGATTCATTTACAGTCGGACTCGTTGATTTGAATGGCTTTTCTATTCCAAATGACATGGGAATAGGAGGCTCCAAGGGGTTCACTATATCAGCTGTTCTAAATGGGCCATCGACGGTTGCTATTGTATCGTCAACTGCCTCGGCGCAAACAGTGAATGGTGTAGTGACGTTGGCGCTTGAGTTGGATGACGTTCCGCCAGCAGGTGAATACACGATAACGTTCACGGGAGCTGATTGTACCGACACAAGCTGCTCAAATAATTTAGTTACTTCAGCGCACGCCTATTTTTCGGTAGAACCTGGGTCTGCAAGTGGATTGAATGTGGTACCCGGTTCGTCCCGCGGCAATCCTCTGTACATTACGGATGGCGCCCTGTTCCCATCTGATGTGGTGATACTGTCCGGGGCTAAGACGGTAAACGTTGGTCACCTCACTGTTAGTATCATAGATGTGGCAAGAAATGAACTCGGATCATTATCAACAGAGGATATTTCAGTCACAGCATCTCTTGTGGTTGGGAGCGTCGACACAAACGGTGAGTATGAGATGCGAGCCCAAGGCGCTCAACTGTCGGGAACATTAACTAAAACCACAGCAAACGGGCGAGTATCATTTTCGGATCTAGTACTTACGGCATCAGGTAACTCCGGTACGCGTACCGTAGGTTCGACAGCAGATATTACTTATGGAGGAGCAACACGCGGCGACTATGGTGAAGCTTCGAAGTACGTCATCCAGTTTGCCGCATCAATTGGCAATGTTCCAGTCTTGGCTCATTCAATTTTGCGTATTGACGTCGGCGAACCAGTATATCTTCGAATCAATGGTACATACAGTGCAATTACAACGTACGCCGAAGCCTCAAAGCAACCTGTTGGTGAAATTATTATTGGTGCTTATGACGGTGGAAATAATTTTGTAGGTACCGCTGAAACAGCGCTTCGCAATGTTCACGTGGAAGCAACAGTGGGCATCACGTTAGATGGTACCGTGGACCTTGCACGAGAGATCGATACGGGCATCTGGCGTTTCTCTGATATTACAATTGTTTCGCCGACAGCGGCCAACTTTGAGCTGAAATTTACATCCGCAGATTTGACTCCCGTCATCCAAGTTGTAAACGTGCTCGCTGGAAATGCCGGATATAAGTTGGTACCTACTACTTTGTCACTAACACCACTCGTAGCAGCCTCAACTGTTCAATTTGATTCGTTTGCAGTAAATGTTTTCGACTGGACGAACAATGCTCTCGGCACTGGAGATAGGCATTCCACTGGCGACGGATATGCTCCAAACAGAAGAATTCGTGTAACGTGTGAAACATTGACTCTCACTGGATCCGTTGAAGTCTTCACAAATGGGGCTGGTACTGCTTCTATTCCCGCTTTATCGGCAACGTTGCCCAAAGCAGGTACCCATACGATCGTCGTGAGCGAATACGATGCGGATGTCAACGGCGAGACCCGTGCTGGACGATTGCAGGGAGCAACTGTCACCATCACCATCAGCGCTGGGGCCGTGAGTGGATTTAAAGTATCGAAGTCCGCGCAACTTGAATATACTACATCTTTCAGTGAAAGTTTGCAAGTGTCAGAAATCTCAGCGTATGCTGTCGGAGATACGATTCCACTTGCGGACTTTGAGGTCGTCCCCGTTGATGTCGCTGGCAACGAGTCTCCAACGGGAACTTTACCATCTGGTATTACTTTAACGGCATCCATGAATGATTTAAGCCGAGATATATATCCATACATATTGGGAGCAAATGAAACGACTATCGCTAGAGAGGCTGTTCTGACTGTGTACGCAGATACTTCACTGTACCCGAGGACTGGTTCTTTGATAGAAACTACGTCGAGTGCTGGTGTCGCAACGTTTTCCGGTTTACATTTGGTGAAGCCAGAAACTGGAACATACACGCTAACTTTTGCTTCAGGATCATCGTCGTATACTTCGGCCGTTGCAGAGCTTAAAATTACCCCGGGTAGGTCTCAGCATATCGGATTACTTCCGTACTGTGACCTGTCAGCCGACGCCTCTGTGTGCGATGAAAGTACAAATTGCACCTGCAACGCGTACAGAGCTGCTTCGGATGTACCACTTCATCCCATCAGCGCTTACATTTTAGATGGTGCGTTGAATCCTGTCGGAGATTTTGACACGAAAAGTTGCGAAACATGTCCAGAGAGAAAGATTATCCTGTCGCCGAAAAATGTCACGTTGTGTCAGAGCGTTACCAATGGTGGCGACGCATGCGAGTGCGCTGGCTTGGCGAGTGCAACCTCGACGTTGGATGGCAAACTATGTTCACCGACTGTCGCTATCGAGGTGACCCCTGAGTCGGGATTGGGGTATTTTGACGCTATCTTCATAGCCGCTCCGAAAGTCGGGACATACGCAATTGAGTTGTACTCTCCTGGCCTCACGAGTGTAGAGTACTACTTTTCAGTATCTCTAGGAGTAGCCGCAGCTTTCGTGCTGGACAGCGTTCAGGCGAGCAGTGTTCTCACTTCAGAAGTAGAAACTGCTATCTCGACCTCTAGTAATCCCCTTGTGGGACGTTTGTACGACGGCGGAGGAAATTTCATGTCTACGGCGACGCATGGTGAACAAATATTCGTTTCGTGCGAAACTGCAACTTTGGCCGAGTATCCGCAAGGAATTAATCCGGTAATTGGAGGAAAAACTTATGCAGCATCATGCGGGAGCGTTGCACTATGTGCATCTCAGGTACGTTTGTTTCGTTCGACTATCGAATTAATTATTCATTTCCAGAAAAAATATTAACGTTTTATTTAATTGTAGAGCGCAACGGCAGGAGTTGTGGAGTTCAAGAATCTAGTCTTACTTGCACCCACTGCAAATATACACACGATCATATTTACTATGAATGACAAGCAGGTGGCATCGTATGAAGTCACTGTACAACTTGGAAAAGCAAGTAAATTAACTGTGGCAAATTCGCCCGAGACGTCTTATCAAGCTGCGGCATCAACGAAGCTCGGTTTGATCGAAATTACCATCGCAGACGGCGCTGGTAACGTTTTAGGGACATCGAACACCGATGCATTCATTATCACGACTGCAATGACAGGACCAAGGTACATTTGACATCAATTATGTCTCATTAATTAATTAATTAATTAATCATCAAAACAGGCACACTTTTCGGACAACCGCAGGACGTAACAGGACTATCGGCTCTGGATATGGCAATGTGCTATTCTCAGATCTAATTGTTGATACTCCAGAGGTAAGCCGTTCTTTTACTTTGAGTCAGTGTGAAGTTTCACTGATGTGTAATTATTTCGCAGGTTGGCAATTATCTTCTGACGTTCAGTTGTATTGGTTGTGCCGAAATTGGGCTCGTGATTGAGCCTATGTCGTTTGGTTTCAGTGTTTACCTCGGAGTTCCAGCTGCACTTGCAGTTGCAACGGTACGATTCACTCTTTTATATCTCTATCGAATTATTTTATTAATTAATTAACGCAGTCTTACACTTCGCATTCAACTGGGGAGACACTGACATTGCAAAGCAGTTATAGTACTGCCAAGGAAGTACCACTGAGTTCATTCGTTGTGCAAGTGATCGATGAAGCATCGAACGTGCTGAACTTGCAGTACGAAATCGACGTGGAGGCTACTCCGGTGAGCGTTGGGTCCTGCACTACGTCAGTGGTTGAAATGGCGTACACGCCCCAGAGTGTGATTTCTGGTGTGGCGATTTTCGATGATATTGTCGTCAAAAGACCTTGCACGGGAACGTATCACTTGACGTTCAGCTCACCAGGGCTTTCGTCGGTCTCAACTCTGCTCACTTTCAGCACTGGCTATCCATCAACTATTGATGTGTGCACAGTGAATTCCTATACACGAGTCGAAACTGGGTTGTGCAACGATACGTACACGTACGTCGGCGCAAGTGATATGGTTTTGCAAAGTTTTTCAGCACAACTGACTGATCCAGGTGGACTTCACGTCGGTGACGCTTGGGATGCAGAAGCACGTAACGTCACAGTTGAGCTTGAATCGTTCGTGCTGGCCCCCGGTCAACCTGAGGTGGTCTCCACTCCAGCCCTCATTGCCGATTGGAGTGGCTCCCTTCTCGCGTCAAGTGGCGCGGTTGGATGGTGCGCAGATACCATGGATGCAAATCCTCAGAACGTTGTCGTTCGAAACCCTCTCACGGGTGGGTTATCTTATGAAGTACGATACTCAAATCCTGCGGCGGCGTATTGTCGGGAAATTTCATACAGTGGAGTAGCACCTGATACACACTATAACGTGGGACTTAAAATTGATATTGGTCTTGCTGGTGTTTATCGTTTACGAATAGCTTCCTATTGTGGTCCTGAGCGCTGTCCTGGCGCAATCTATCCTACGCTCGAGTCAGATTTGTTACAGTTTACAGTAATACCAGGAGCGCCAGCAGCTCTCAAGATGTTGACTGCTCCACCCTTCGTAAATGAGAACGATTTTGCACTTATACCAGCTCCCGAGATTGTTTTAGTAGATTCAGTAGGAAATGTCTGCACGCAAGTGGATACATCGATTGCAGTGAGTGTCACGCCCTCGCTTACGAATCTTCTTGGAGCTGTGGGCGAAATGGTATCTGGTGCGGTCAAATTTGATAATCTCAAGCTTGTTGGCGAACGTGGAGCCAAATACCGCTTAACGTTCATTTCTGATACGTACAGTCTCAGTACTACTTCCGAGAGACCGTTGACTGTCATGAACTGCTCGTCTATCAAGCCCAACAGTGCGCTATACAACGGCGAGTGTTCGTGCATGCCTGGCTTTACATCTGATTTGAGTGGAGAGACAGGATATACTGCTGATCTCGATAGTTTTTACATCGAAAGCAATACGACGCTATACAAAACCACGATAGGATCTACGGACTGGATCAGCGCACTTCACCCTTATGGAGTCTGCGTTCCGTGTGCGAACGGATTTTACAAGTCATCGCACGGTGCAGATGCGTGTGTTTCTTGCCCAGATCGTATGGATACGGCTCGTTCGGACGGTATTTTGAGAAATCAATACTACGCATCTTCTGGAAGTCTTGTTCTAGGTTCCTTGGCTCATGTAGGCAAGGATGCGTGTCATTGCATCTCTCAGACGCAGACGCCATTTTTGAGTTACTATCGCCAGCTTCCACTGGACGCGTACTTGTGTGGAGATTGCCCTGTAGGTGGTGAATGCGATGGAGACGTCATCGAACGCGTGAGAGCTCTCCCAGGTTACAGCAGATTTAAATTAACGTCACTTACTTTCAGAGAGTGTCCTTTTCCTGAAGCATGTTTGGGAGGAGTCAACAGCACTTGCCTCGATGGCAGTTACACGGGGAGTCGTTGCGCAGCGTGTAGTAAAGGTTACGCGTATGATCCAATCAAGGGAGCTCATCCTCCAAAGTGCTATGACTGCGCATCAGGTGCATATTCAGTAATGAATTTACCCATTATCATCTTGAACTTTCTGTGGTTCTTTATTCTGGCCTGGCTCATTCGCCGCATCAATTTACGACGGGGATCTCAGGCTGTAAATTTGGTAAAATCTTTCGTTACATACTTACAAATGACCGCGTTGGCAAAACATCTAGATTTGAGCTGGCCAGACTCGGTCAAACAATTTTTATTGTTGGCCGAGAAACTGTCACTGTTGGATATTCGTTCATCTGCATTCAAGTGTGCATTCAACTGGAACTTTTATCAGAATTTCGCGTTTCATGAACTTTTACCCATCTCGCTTGGTGTCGTGTTATTCATCTATTTTACAATCGTGAAATATGTTGAAGAATTAAAAGAGGAGATGGCTAAAGCGCGAATACAAGCGAGTAAGAAGAAGTCTGCAAATGCTGATGACTCAGCGGAAGAGGACAACAACGACGCAAAAGTCAACGTGGGAGCGCAATTAAAGAAAGATGATGGCACCGCAGGATTAGAGGAATCTTGGCAAGTCAACGCTTATGATAAAGTCATTTCTTGGCTTGTTGTCGCTCTGTGGTTACTTTATCCCACATTGGTACAATACTTCATTGAGTTTACGCAGTGCACCGGGTCGCCCGGGGATGAGGATCGACACTTTGTGTCTGATTACTCTCTCCAATGCGCTGGACCTTTGTACAGCACGCTATTGGTAGTCGCGGTAGTATGCATGATTTTGTACGGCTTGGGAATACCGATGTTGCTCTTACATATGTTGACTGGTGAGGACATCACAAGTTCGCACAATTCAGTTCTCGTGCAATACCGTTTTGGATTGCTCTTCAAAGGTTTAGATATCAAGTGTTCTTGGTGGTGGGAATGGGTTATCTTTGTTCGGAAATTTGCGCTCATCATTGCTATTATTGTGTTCCAGCAGAGCCAGGTTTTCGGCGGCTATTGCGCAAATTGTTTGCTTCAATTTTTCTTTTTGCTTCACATCATCGCGCGTCCGCACGTCTCGGTTGAGCACGGAAGGATTGAAACCAATGGCTTGCTCACGGCCATGGCTACATTTACTGGTGGATTGATTTTTGCACAGTCGAGTTCTGATGATAGTACCGGTAGTAGCGGGGGTCTGATTCTCTTCATGACAATCGCATTTTTCGTTGCACACTTCTGGACGTGGTACACCTTTGTGCGCACCCTGCGCGCGCTTTTCAAAGAGGAGGGTGAAGAAGCCATGATCTCTCGTGCGGTTCGTGATTTGGAATTCGAAGACGAGGTCGTCGACCACTTCGATAATGAACGTGACGCCGCCATTATTCAACAAGAAGCTCTCGCCAGGGAGCACGAACGCATCCGTCTGCGTGGCATGGTTGGCGAGCGCCTTCCGTTTGCCGACGACGACTTGTTGGACGCCATCAAGCGAGATTCCACGATTGATATTCGCACCGAACACAAGGAATTGAGTGCTAAACTCGAACATCTTCGTGAAAAATGGAAAGAGCGCACCGCGCAGAGAGACGACAGACACGTCGCTCTCGATGAGCGTCACCTATCAAACATGGAGCGTCGCGCGTCCAAGCGCGCCGACCAAAACGAAAACGTGACCGATAAAACATAACCATACCGGTAGTCACATTCGCGCGCGCGAGTGTGATTTGTAATCATAGTCATAGCTGTCAAGATTTTCGCACATACCTATATCCTACGTCCTCACACCCTCGTCGCACCGTCACCATTCTTCGCGCGTATTGTCCTCCTCGTCGCGGCGTTGGCCCACCATCGCGTGGTCACGCCTCGATCACTTTTCGTGCGTGCTGCGGGGGAAATCGAATCCCGATCGGGGAGATTTTTGGGACACGTGCTCGAGTCATGATTGGTGAAATCACCCAAACCAAAAAATGTTTGGTTTAAAAACCACTGGGGTGCACAACCCTGAAAAAATTCTGCAAAGTAAATAATATACATGGCGTTCGAATGACGTCGAATACGACATCACGACCCCGACGAAGATTCTGATCCTCCCCGCGAAGGCCGAGGAATCGCGTGCGACGCGCGTGATGGATGCGCGACGCGCGACACTTTGCACACGCACACAACGTAATATGTCCGCCTCTACCTCCACGTTCGCCGGTAAGGCCATCGCCCAAAAGGTTGCGCTCAAGAAGACGCAAAAGGCCAACGTCACCGTTCGCGCCTCGGCCGAAAAGGTGCGCACACACGCGCGACATCGCACGCATCGATGCGCGATGGGTGACATCGAAACGCGCGATATGCGTCGTCATCGACCGTGCGAACGCGCGATCGATGACGTGCATGATATCACATGAAATGTTTCTCACGTGCTTGTCCTCTCGTCATGACGCTCACGTGGTCGATGGGGCGCGTATTCCACCCCGATCGTCCCGATTCTCGACTCGCGCCAGTCATCGCCCACCATCACTGACCGATCGTTCGCGCCTTGATCCGTGCGTTGTTGACGCGCTTTAGGCTGTGTCCTTCTTCGCCGCCACCGCGGTTGTTTTGTCCGCCACCCCGTCCTTCGCGGCGACGAGCATTGAACTCACCGACAAGCGCTCGGAGAACCAAAACGGTCTTCAGTTGATCTACGAGGTACGCGCGCCACGCCCATCGCATTCTTGGCGCAACCGTATCCAGATGGGATTTTGTCAATTTTTCCCCTGTTGCGACGATCGGTCGAGCATTGGATGATGTTGGATAGTTTCGTGGAACCTCTCTCTATGCGTGGTACTGACGGTGTTATTTCATACTGTAGGCTCGTGATTTGGACATTGATGCCAAGCCGCGCTCGGAAGGCCCGTCCCGCTTCTCCTTCCAAAAGCTCACGACGAAGGAAACCGCGGCGCGCGCCAAGGAGTCTGTGGTGCGTACGCGTGCGCTCGACTGTATCTGAATCACGCGCGCGCGCTCGTTTCAATAGACACGCGCACACGATGAATGCGTGACTAACATGTTACTTTTTTTTCATTCGATACAGACCCGCATCAACAAGGATGTTGGTGAATACGTCGGCAAGAAGTACTGGACCCAAGCGTCCAACGAGCTCCGCCGCCAAGTCGGTACCCTCCGCTTCGACATCAACAACCTTGTCGACGCCAAGGGTGGTGACTCCGCGTCTGCCAAGGCTTTCTACAAGAGCCTCGAAAAGCTTGACTTCGCTATCCGCCAAAAGGACCAAGATGCCGCCACTGCGCTCCTTGCTGAAGTCCAATCGAGCGCCAACGCGCTCATCGCCTCTCTTGCTTAAATTCTGAGCGACGACGACGAGAAGAGACGCGCTGGAGATGCAGCACCGAATTTAGTCAACATGATTGCTATAGCCATGATTTCGGTGTTCGGGGTGTATTGCGAGTTATTAATGTAATAACAAATGCGACCAGAACAACAACCGAGATCGATTTTCAATCGAAACAAACACATCAAAGCCAAAGCGCCATCCTCTGTCTACACTTTCTCTGCGCGCGCGATGCACCACTTCCTCACATCCCATCGCGACTGGTGCACCGGCGAGGGTTCACATGTCGTGCACCATACTCTCTTCGATACCATGCGCATCGTCGTATTCGCCGCGACTGGCGCGGAGTACGCCCCGGGCGGCGCCAAAGCCGTCGACGTCTGCGTCTGCTGTGGCGTCTGTGCCATCGTCACGCCGCTCCACCGCACGTCTCGGGTTTAGCCAAAGCATAGCGCACGATAGATGCCGACGAGGACATCGGCATAGCACACTAGTCGTCGCGTTCGCGAACGTTCTCGGAGATGGCGCGCAGGAAGATGCTCGCGACGACGTCGTTGAAGAGTTGAGTAAAAGGGCGAGCGTGCAGCTGCCGCAGGCGAGGCGGAGAGTGCAAATGACGTTCACGTGCAATAAATGCGACGGCAAGACGCAACGGATGATAAATCCAGATGTACTAGAAAAAGGCACAATGTGGGTGCAGTGCGGTGAGTGCGAGGCGTGGCATCAAATCGTTGACAACCTCGGTTTGATTTTTGATTTGTCCGGGGAATGGGAAAGCGACGCAAAGGATATTAGACGAGCGATGCGTGAGCGAAGAAAAGAGTCGGAGGATTGATTTGATCTATATATGTATATACACTCTATTGTTATTGCTATACTGGTACATCAATATAATGTTATTCATGCGTAATATTCCATCGTTTGCACGAGTCCTTCGGGAAGAATTGGAACGCGCTCTTTGTCGTGCAACTTTTTGGCGTACATGAATGCACCAACAAACATCGTCGACGCGATAGCTGCGATGATGTACATCGCCACGAAAGGCACGGAGGTGAAACCCAAACCATCAAAGGTATTTGAAAGCTGTATGCGCCCAAGAGAAGACTCGGGCGATGCATCGTCGGCGCCCGTTGTTTCGCTGTTTGTCACAACTTTTGGCGGGTTTTGATTGAACAAAGCGCTCTGTTTTAACGCGCATCTTGCTCCACCACCGTGACTAAATTTGCAATGATAGTTGAAATGTTTTCGTAACGAGTTCGCAGTGAGCTCGAGCGGCATCTTCAGAGCTTCATTCAGCACAGAGTGAATCATCGAAACATCCATGCGCACGTTCGCAGCTTTGCCTTGTGTCAATGAAAGAGATGCTGCCCAACTGTAAAGCATTTGACGCGTATCGTCGTCTCCATCATTCTTAGCTTGAGGCACGAATAGCGGAGGCGTGGCGATTCGGTAGTTGGCATCCAAGCCGACGCCGTCGGCTAAAATGCAGTCACCAAACTCCACGCACGTCGCCGCACACAGGTTGATTTTACCATTTCTTGGCGCGCGGTAAGCCTTGACTAATTGTTTCATCCCTCGGCGACTAATCAAGTATGCTTGCGTACTTGTAAGGTTTCTCGTACTCTTTGGAAGTGTGTGAAGCGTGTATTTGGGCGTTTTTGAGCGCAACCGCTGCCAATCAAAAAACAACTCCTTCACTTCCTGCTGACTCCCTATCGCAGACAGCTGCACGACAGTCCAATCATCTGGCAATGTTAATGCGAATTCTTCCAAGTTGTTCGCCCATGTAGGCATTAAATCTGGCGCCGCGTCGTCTTCTAAAATCAATGCCACCTCTGCACCGTCGTCAAACGCCTTGTAAATCGCCGCCAAATGCGACAGCGACGTACTCAATGCCGCCATATATTGCGAACTCAACTTCTTCACACCATCATCGACGTAAAAACTCCTCGGCCACGCTCTCTTGGTCGCACATCGCGCCTTATCTATGGCGTTTTCCAAGTCGGATTCTCTCATGGCATCCACAGCTGCTACGCGTTGAAGACCTTCAAATCCCGCAAAATGACTCTCCATGGCCAACCGAGCATCAATATTCGCACGACCATTCACGTAATACGTCTTAATATCACCACTCGTCTCCGCTCGCACGCCTGATATCGCCGCAAGCACCGCCGCAAGCACCGCCAACCACCAAAGGGTGTTGTTCCAAATCATGCGCCTTTCCCTCCGCGTCCTCGTCGCACGCATCGCCAGACCCCCACGCACGCGCGCACCCATCACGAGCACCTCTTCATACGGCGTTGGCGACTTACAAATCGTGAATCGCCGCACTCGAGTCGCGTTGTGATGTCAAATCACCGGCCCGATTTGGTGTTCGACTCAATGCTTAGGGTTCGGGCGCCGTTCCGCACGTGGTCTGTGGTCTTCCCCACGCTTGAGCGCGACTACGACGACAGACGACGGCGCGTGCGACGCGTGCGACGACGAGGACGACGGCGATGATGCAGTGCGTCTCGCAGTCGGTCGTGAGCGCGCCACGCGTCGCGAGCGGCGCGCCTGCTCGCGCGCCTCTGCTGCGTGTTCGGTGCGGTGGTGGCGTGCGCCGCGCGGTCGGGGCGTCGGCGTTCGCGACGG
>Ga0181600_10001542_pt1 | contig 17964 bp, 11 predicted proteins | sample 041ome_2_FD_132982 | JGI IMG/M metagenome (GOLD analysis project Ga0181600, IMG submission 132982) | Coastal salt marsh microbial communities from the Groves Creek Marsh, Skidaway Island, Georgia - 041406US metaG (megahit assembly) | ecosystem: Environmental > Aquatic > Marine > Intertidal zone... | reverse complement strand
GGTTCGGGATATTTTAAAGAGCATGGTGCGCGCGTCGGATCGCGTTTCTTTTTTGATTTGATTTTGATTCGATTCGATTCGATTCGACCGTGCGCGGCGAGTCTCGTCGTCGTCGTCGTCGGGTTCTTTGATGCGTGCGCGCCGATACTGACGAAGACGCATTTTATCGTCGCGTTTGGATGAACAGGGGGTGACGGATGCCGAACGAAGAGTGATTCATCAAGGGATGGAGTTTGTGCACCGGTACGCTTCGGAAGCGTTGGAGGAAGCGGCGGTGGCGGCTCGACACGCCGGACGCGCGAAAATTAACGTGGATGACGTCAAGATGGGTACCAAAGCGTTATTGCTGACTCAATTCGTCGACCCGCCGAGTCTGGCGGAGGCGCAGGCGATGGCGAACGCGGTGAATAAGAACCCGTTGCCGAAGCTCGTCGATCGACCGGGTATTCACGTGCCGACGGAACGCAACTTGTTGAGCGATAACTGGGACATTGGTCCGCCGCCACCGAGCGCGTTGGCGGCGGAAGAGGCGGAGAGAGAGGCGGAGGCGCAAGCACAAGCGGCTGCTGCTGCTGCTGCGGCTGCGGTGGCGATCGCCAAGGCGACAGAACCGAGCGCTGTGGGCGACGACAGAGCGCCGGTTTCGTTTGACGTTAAAAAGGCGACGGCGAAGGATGTCGCCATGGATGACGCCGCCGATCTCGGTGAGTTTGCCGAATTCATGGATGACGATGACGACGAATAGATGGATCATTCGTGAGTTTGTCTCTCCTTACTTTCCTTTTTCGTATTAGAAGACGCGGCGTCGGAAATTCGTATTTGTAACGAACAAACCGACGCTCGGTAGCAACCACCACAGAAATCGCCGCGTCGCCCGCCTTTGACTTAAACGACGACCGAATCGCAATGCCGACGATCGCACTCGCCCATCGCGCGCCTTTTCGTGCCGTCGTCGACGGGACGAATGCCTCGAGACGACGAAACGAGAGTACCACTGGCCGAGTGGTTGTTGCCGCTTCAAAGACGGTGACGAATGACGACGCGACCGCGCCGCTACGCGTGGGGTTCGTCGGGTTTGGGTCCATGGCGGAAGCCATGGCGCGCGGTTTTGTTTCGTCGTCGTCGTCTTCGGTGTCGTTCGCGGCGTACGTCGGACCGAGTGGACGCCGCGCGAGCGCGTGCGAAGCGTTGGGCGGACGCGTGGCGAGCGACGCGGCGGACGCGACGAGTGCCGCGGACGTCGTCATTCTCGCGACGAAACCGTGGATGATTCGTCAGTCGAGCGAAGAAATTGTCGGTGGGTTGGACGTCGATCGAACGGTGGTGGTCAGCGTCGCGGCTGGGGTGTCGAGCGAACGGATCGAGAGCTGGTTGGAAGCCGCCGGAGCCGAGCGAGCGCGAGTGGTGCGCGTCATGCCGAACACGCCGTGTGCCGTGAACGCCGCGGCGAGCGGGGTGTGCAAAGGCTCGAGGGCGACGGATGATGACTTGGCGGTGGTCGTATCGCTCATGGAGAGGTGTGGGATATGCGAAGTGATTGACGAACGTTTAATCGACGCCCTTATCGGCGTGTCCGGAAGCGGTCCGGCTTACGTGTATCAAGTCATCGAAGCCATGGCGGACGGGGGCGTGTTGAACGGTCTTCCGCGCGATGTAGCGATGCGTTTGGCAGCGCAGACCGTCATGGGGGCGGGGAAAATGGTTCTAGAAACGGGCGAACATCCGGGCGCGCTTAAAGACAAGGTGTGCTCGCCAAACGGGACCACCATTCGCGCCGTCGCCGAGCTCGAGAGACGAGGCGTTCGCGGGGCTTTCATAGACGCATGTAGTGCGTCGACAAATCGATCCATCGAGCTCGGACGCGATTAGAAGGGGCGGCTGTTGTGCGTAGAAAGTAAATGTTATACCATTGAACAATGAACGACCCGCGCGTCAGATACCGCAGAGCTCTTTGAGCTCAGCGCCAGATAACGACTCGGAATCGAGTAAACGACGAGCGATACTGTGAAGATCGCCCTCGTGCCTAGTTAATAAATCTTTGGCGCGTTGGTAAGCCGCGTCGAGCATCGCCTTGACTTCATCTTCGATGAGTTGGCGCGTCTCGCTGGAGATTTCAGCACTGTCGTAATCCTGCGACGCCAATCCAACCTTTTCGCTCATGCCGTACCTCGTAACCATCTCGCGAGCGAGTCGAGTGGCTTGCTGGAGATCGCTCGAAGCACCCGTTGTGATCTCATCGGGGCCGAAAATCAATTCTTCCGCCACGCGTCCACCCATCGTAACGTCGAGCATAGCCAGCAATTGTCTTCGCGTCATTTGTAACTCATCCTTTTCGGGCAATTGCATCACCATACCGAGCGCCTGACCGCGAGGAACGATGGTAGCCTTGTGCACAGGGCGAGCACCTTGAGTGCGCAAAGCGACGAGCGCGTGGCCACCCTCGTGGTACGCAGTCAACTTGCGGTTTTCAGGTGTGATAATCGCCGACGTTCTCGCCGCACCCATCAGAATGCGATCCTTCGCGAAATCGAGGTGCTTGGCGGACACGGCAGCCACGTCATCGAGCGCCGCTTTCAACGCAGCTATGTTGATCAAGTTGGCGAGATCGGCGCCGCTAAAGCCGGGAGTACCGCGGGCGACGACGTCAAAGTCTACATTCTCAGCCATTTTGACACCCTTCGCGTGTGCCTCCAAAATCTCCCGTCGTCCCCCGACGTCGGGGTTCGGGACGGACACAGTGCGATCGAAACGTCCCGGGCGCACGAGCGCCTTGTCGAGCATACCCGGCGTGTTCGTCGCCGCGAGGACAATGACGCCCTCGCTCGCCTTGAATCCGTCGAGCTCGGTGAGCAACTGATTGAGCGTCATGCGGGTGTTTTGTTGATCTTTTGGATTACGAGCGGCGCCCACAGCGTCAATCTCATCGATGAAAATGATGCATGGCGCGTTTTGCTTGGCTGCCTTGAACAAATCTCTCACCCGTCTCGCGCCGACGCCGACAAACATTTCTTCAAACTCGCTCCCACTGCTGTAAAAAAAAGGCACGCCCGCCTCTCCAGCCACCGCCTTGGCGAGCATCGTCTTCCCCGTACCCGGCGGCCCGACGAGGAGCAATCCCTTTGGTAACTTACCCCCAAGTTTTGTAAACTTTTCGGGTGCCTTGAGGTACTCAACAACCTCGACCAATTCAGCCTTTGCTTCGTCCACGCCCTTGACGTCGCTAAACTTTGTCGTGTGCGCGTGTTGCTGTGGCTTGACGTTTTCACCCCCGAGTATCGCCTTACCCATTCCGCCCCGATCCTCTAAAAGCGCCCCGATCCCACTCAACACGATGAACGCCGTCCCTAACGTGCGCACGGTCCGCCAAAGTTGCGCCTTGAACGTCGGTTCGAGCTGTTGCGTATACAAGGGATTCTTCTCGCTTCCCAAGACAGCCGCGACGCTCGACCCCGCCGCGCCCGACGCCGCCGCGCCCGATTCCCCACCAAACGCCGCGGATAACGACGCCAGTATCCCTCGCGGCGCCGCGGACGCCGCGGACGCCGCGGACGCCGCGGACGCCGCGGCGGACGCGGAACCGGCGGATGAAACTTCCGCGACGCTTCCTCTGTGCACCGCCCTCGCCAACGCGCTCTCGTTCACACGATCCACCGCCACGAGCGCCTTGAGATACTCCGCCGTGTTCCCCTCCGTCCGCACCGCTCCAAAGTTTTCGTACATCTCAATCACCCGTTCGTGTTCCCCTCGTCCGTTCATTTCCTTTAGAGTGCGTTGTCGAGACGACGATGAAGATGCCGAAGATGCCGTCGTCGTCGTCGTCCTGCTCGTCGTCGAGACCGCGGCGCGTTTCCCGCCCCGCATCAACGCGCGTCGAATCGTCGTCGACGCGCTCATCGCGATCGTTCGCGTTCACTCGCACGCGCGCGCGAGAGTCTGGGGGCCGAGTGGGCGCGCGCGTCAACCAGAGTCGAGCGAGCACCCGTCGGTACACACTCGCGCGCCCACCCATCGAACCGTCCATTCATCGTCGGGAGACACCGACGACGGACGCGGCGTCGCCATGGATCGAGAGACCGGTGACGACGAGACGGCGACGACGATGGAGACGGGTCGTCGCGCAGTTGGACGCGTCGATGAGTCGACCGGGTTGTTGTCGGACGCGAATGGTGTTGGCGCGGGAGAAGGAAGAAGACGCGAGAGTTGCGGTGCGGCGATGCCGGTGCGCGTCGCGCTGTGCGTCGTCGGTGTCGTCGTCGGTGTCGTCGTCGGCGTGATGTGCGTCGGTCGCGGTGGTGTCGGCGTTGGCGTCGGACTCGGCTCTGGGAGGGCGGAGACGGTGCACTTGGCGTACAGCGTGTGCGGTTCGGAGAGAAACAAAGAAGCGATGCTGAGCGTGAAATCAGCCGTGTCCATGATGTCTAGCGATACCGAGTATAAAATTCACGTGTACACAGACAACGAAAAGTCTGCAAAGGTTGTGACCGCGATTAAGCATAGGTTGCGGTTGCCGAACGTGCAGTTCGCCACGTATCGCGTCGACTCGAGCGCGCCGCTCCAACAGTTGTTTAGTCTTTGTTCGCCGAATCGTCTGTTGATTCCGGCTGAACTCGCCGTGCGCGGAGTACACAAGTATATATACGTCGATACCGACACGCTTTGGCGCGAAGACCCGAAGATTGCGTACGAGATGATGGACTCGTTTGGGCCAGAGCAAGTCGTCGGTTTCGCCCAAGAAAACGACGCCGGCACGGGTGGATGGTACAATGACGGCTTTTCACCCAAGATTCAGTTTCCAAAACCCACCGGATTGAACGCCGGGGTGATGTTCGTCAAAGGCAAAGGGGAAGAGCTCACGAAGGGTTTCCACGCGGTGGTTGATTCCTTTTCAGATCCAAAAAAGGCCTTTCCGCTCGGCGACCAAGACGTCATCAACCACTTTTTGAGTCAGCACCCGAACAAACTGTTCCGATTACCCTGCAAGTACAACAGACGCACCGATTCCTACTGCCAAAACCCAGACGATTATCAAGGCGGAATCATGCACGGTAATCGGCACGTTTTCCACATAAAACCCGGCGAGCCATACTACGTCGCGGAATACGCCAAAGCGTGGCTCGCGAACAAGGCGCTCGACCTCAAGAGTAAATACCCTCTGCATCCGAAGTCGTAGCGCGTAGCTATAGTACTCACAATCGCGTGTTCGTTGTCTGTGTTGTCTCTGTTGTCTTCGTCGTCGTGGTTGTCAATCAAAACATATGTACTAGTACCTAACCAAGTCCGGCGCGGCCCGCGGGTGGTTGAGCAGTCAAAGAGGGTTACACGGTTTCTGAGTGCGTCACTGGTCGACCGCGAAGGACACCAGGTTCGTTCGTTCGCGGACCGACGGACGGACGGACGGACGGACGGACGGACGAACGAACGAACGGGAACCGGTTGTTTTCCTTCACCGTTGAAGAAGATGATGTCGACGCGCGATGGAGCGCGTCGTCGCGTACGGTGTGAAACCCACCCGCGTGTGGGTGTTACATCGAGGTCGTTCTTCTCGTTCGTCGTTGTCTTCGTCTTCGCGACGCTGGGATGGGCGACGCCCGTCGCGTTGGCGAAGTCGACGAATATCCCCGCGCCCGACGGCTCGCTGCGACCTTCCGCCGCGAACGGGCTCTCGGAGCGAGTGATCGAGCCGGAGAACTTTGCGGAAGCCGCCCACGGATCGGAGGGCGGACTTCCCGGTGGGTATTTTCAAGACTCGGCGGCTACGGAAGAGGCGCGGAAGATTGGCGAGTATGTTTTACGTAAAGTCAATTGTTTGAGAGCGCGGAGCGACCCGCCCTGCGCAGAGTTGTCGACGGCGCACGTGATGGATCACTATTACAAGGTGACCGAAGCCAAGTACGTCTTTGGCAACGTGACGCTGGGCAAAGCCGAGACGCACGCTGTGGTGTTGGTTGATAATGTACACAACGCCGATGATCTCGATTGTCCAGAGCTTGCCGTCGGGGAGTGGGGGCCGTATACGCTCATCAAGCTCACGAAACGAAAGGACAGGGACGTCTCCATTGCAGACTCAGTGTGCGACATTCCCGATGTCTCGCCGAGCGAGGCGAGGAGCCGATTCGCCGCTCGACTGGGATCGTCGTCGCGCATCGACCGCGTCGAAGGAGAGATGACGTCCGATGGGAAGTATTACGTGAGTGGTGAGCACTGGGAGATGAGCGACGCGTTGAAGGCGCATCACGACGCGCTCGGGAGAGAGCGTACGTCCCACGAGCGTTACGCCGCCTTGGGTGCATACATGCCGGCGACTGACTCCTACGGACCCGGTTTCAACGTGGAGGCACCGCAAGAGTTGAGCGAGGAAGAAATTAAGGCACTGCCGAGCGAATGGGACTCGAGAAAGAAGTTTTCAAACTGTGTGGCAACCACGCCGGGGAGTCAATCGTATTGCGGCTCGTGCTGGGCATTTGCATCCACGTGGGCGTACAGCTACCGTTTATGCGCGCTGTCTAAGGGAACGTTCAACGAGTTTATTTCTCCGCAGCATTTCGTGTCTTGCGATTGGGGAGGTACGTGTAATGGCGGTTTTGACTTGAATGCATTCAGCGCCATGAACAAGTATCGCGACTCTCAGCAGGCTATGGTATCAGAAACTCGGTTTCCGTACACTCAGCCGTACGAGTCGCAAGACTGCGTAGCGCGACCGACGTCGCACATTCGCGTCTACGCGCCAAACATGTCAACCGTCACATGGGGGTCTACGAGCTCAAACAGGTATCTCGGCTTGCGAAGACATGGCGCGAGCACCAAGATGGACTCGGCCAAGGTAATCGCGTGGGCAAAACGTGAGATTATGAGAGGAGGCGCCATAATCGCGACTGTCGGAGCGGCTTCGTTGCCGAAAGTCGACCACGGCACAGACATTATGAAGTGCGCTAACGGCTGCACGCAAACTGACCACGAAGTCATTCTCGTGGGATGGGGCAACCGGGACGGCGTGCCGTACTGGATTATACAAAACAGCTGGGGAAGTAGATGGAATGACGGAGGTTTTGGGTACATTCGCATGGGACAGAATGACTGTTGCATCGAGGGTCATCTCATGTCTGTCGATCCTGATTTCACTCGTCTGTATGATCCCAATGACATCAGCGAGCCAACGTGCTTGAACGGCGGAGAAATGGATCTCTCAACCGGTCTCTGTCGGTGCCCGCCGCCGTGGAGAGGTACCGGCAATCGTGACGGTACGGAACCCGGTTGTGACACGTGCGGCATCGATGAATGCGCAAACGGGGGCAACTTTGACGCCCAAAACTGCGTATGTACGTGTCCCTCTGGTTTCGCGGGACCAGAATGCAAATCTACCATGGAGCTTGAATCGGACGGCGTCGAGCTTACAGCCACTTTCATTCTCGGCGAAGATAACCTCGTGGATTCCGACATTACTCTAGCGTACAAACGCGCGAAAGAGGCGTCGTACACCGTGATCACTGAACGTGGAGAAATTTGCGGCGGAAAGAGTGCCGCGAAGGAAAACGATTATACACATGGTGCGGTTTCGTGTACCGATGAAAACAACGCCCAGAAGGTGAGCGTGGTTGTCAATCTCTTGAGCAAAGACGTAGCGTTTTATGGAGAAGAAGTCGAGTTCAAGTTTGTGCAATTCCTTGGCTACAATGAGTTTGGTCAGGATCAAGGTTACGACGTGAATTATTTTGGCTCGACACTCGGCGCGACCATCAAGTTGGCAAAACCGGCGTGTGACGACATTGTGATAAAGTCTACTCTCTCCGACGACGAGGAAGTCGGTCAATTGACCGTGACGCTCATGAGCGGTACGAATTCTGTAGGTCATCATACAATCACCATGACCGACCGTAGTTCTACGCTCACGGCGTGTTTACCGCCCGGATTTCCGTACTCAGTCAAACTGAATGGTGAAGTTGCGTCTGGTCCCGCGCAAGAGCGCTTCTCCGTCGTCGTCACGTCGAGAGGTATCGAATTGCTCGACATTCCCAGCGACGGTTTCTTCGATAATCCGGCGCTCGTGGGCGACAGAGTTTCAAGCACCATGGTTTCAATCGAAGATGAGTTTTCGTTCGACACTTTCAAGTTTGACAGCGATTGCGGCACAGTCGCCACGGTTCAAGTTGGCGCGACGAGATACGGCGGAGGTGATGACCCTTTCAACATGGCGTGGTCCATCTCTGACGGATCCTCAGTCTTGGTGGCCATGCCTAAAACGAGCTATGACTGGGGAATCAGTAGATCAGTACAATTTTGCGCGCAGCCCGGATCGTACACCTTCAAGGCAAAGGGCAAGCTTCGATGGGGCTACGGCGCAAACATCAAAATCACCACTGAAGATGGCCAAGTCGTTTTGGACAAGCTCGCTCAATCCATCGGCGCTTACGAAGCAGGAGACAACGGGCTGAAGTTTGCATCGCTGCATTTCTCACTGGGAAGTGCTGCCTCGCCGTCCTCGAGAAGACGTTTGCTCTCTACAGACGATGATACACATTCCAACACTCCGCGCGACAGCCTTCTCATCACTGGCTCCCTCGTTTTGATCAGTACCTTGGTGGTCGGCGTCGTTGGCGCGCAAGCAAGGCATAGAATCGGCACGTCATTGCGATCGGCGACTTATGGCACGTTTCCCATCCAACCTCACGAAGAAGAACGTCTGAGAGGAAAGAAAGTGATCACGTACAAATCTGCTTTGTGTGTCGCGCTCAGTGTTTCTTCGATCGTTCTCCTAACAGCCCAGATGACGAACGACGTCGCGTCTTTCAACGGCAACAATGCCGCATCAATTGACGCGTCGACAAGACTTCGTCTTGGTGATGCCGAGGAAATCAGCTGTGGTCGTGGAAAGAGTGGATGCTCCGTCGCACATCAACATAAATGTGCGGGTTCGAGCTACTCGTACAAACCGGGTGCCGTTGCAGATCCTTACCCGAGTGGTAGGGTGATTTTGCCGCTTGGTTACACGGATGGTCGGAACCCAATTCCAAAGACAATCGTAGCGCTTGATAATGAGTGGTGCTCCGCCCCGGGCTACTCATGTGCCGACGAGGGAAAGATCGAAGACGGATCGATGGAAAAGTGCGGCGCCGCATGTAGAAATTCTGCGAAATGTGTGTCATATTCCTTGAACGTGAACTGGGGAAGACCGATATGTAACATGTGCAGCGAGGCGCCTTGGCCAACGTCGGCTATCCCTTGGTGGAAATCGAGCGGCGATGGGTGGATGGCTGCACCAGCCTGGTGCGTGCACACACATCGAGACGCTGTGACACACGTCAGCGTGCAAACATGCATGAAGACGTGCGACGAAACCGCGGAATGCACGGCGTTCTACTACAAGGAAACCGACATAGTGCCCAACGGACGTCCAAATGAGTGTACGCTCTTCGCCGGTATCACGCCTGACGCTCCCGCATGGCGTACTTCGACGCTTTTCCACGACAGAGATGGCATTCCCGGGAGTGCCATGTACTTCAAGTTAAACTCAACGGCTGGATGCACAACGCAAAACGCCCCAGGTTCGCCCGCGAGCGCTATGAACGTTCCAGATTACCTTGTTGCTCCGCCACCGATGGTGAAACCACCGCCGCCACCTGAACCATCTCCGCCGCCACCTGAACAAGCTCCACCGCCACCTGAACCATCTCCGCCGCCACCCGAACCATCACCGCCACCACCACCCGAACCATCACCGCCACCACCAGACAACCTCGTCGTCGCTGCTTCATCGCCACCGAGTACGTCTGGAAGTCCTCCAACTGGCCCGCTCACTGTCAAAACGCGACGAGCACGACGTAGGACGGCGGCGAAACAGCAAAAGAGAGGTGGAAGAAAGACAGGAGGCAAAAAGACAGGAGGCAAAAAGACAGGAGGCAAAAAGAGAGGTGGAAGAAAGAGAAGAGGCAAAAAGAGAGGATGAAAAAGCGAGAACAATCGGCCGAGGCGCGCAGATTGGTTCGATGCCAGGCTCAACGCGACTGCAACAAATGATTGTTGACAAACCGCGGCCGATATTTTCTACGATCTCGTTACCAATAATGGAACCCGGCGACGGCTAATAAATAATACTACCTAACGTTAACTCACTACTTTTCATCCACCGGTAGTAGAACCATGTGATACAAATGATGGTTTTATGACCTCACTTATGAAACTACTCTAGAGTGGTTCACCGACAAGCCAACCGGACAGCAGCGCTGCCGTGATATCCGCGACAGATGTGCTCGAATCATCCTTGACGACAAAGTCGTGTCGCACCGATACGTCTTCAATACTTTGCACTGGCACGTTCATGTTAGTCGCGACGTCTCGCTGATGCAGTGGCGCCCAGTGGTCACCTTGACAGTAGACCAAACATAGAGACTTCTTTTCGCAAGCGTTTCGTACCAAATCACAATCATCGATGGGCGTGAGCAAGTGCTCAAACTCTGTTCGGCCCATGAAGACCATGTTGATTAAGCTCTGCCATCGCAGCCACGACGACGTGATATTCGCCGCTCTAGCATCCATCTCCTTTGCAACCGTGTTCGCGAGCAATTTCCTCTTCAATTCTGCCCCGATGAAATCTAACGTTTTACCAATGGCGTGTACGAGTAGCGACAGTCTGGTGACAAAGCCCAGTATTTTTTGCGTCGGACTTTGCGTGTTTACGTGCAAAAACGGCATCAACCCGACGACGCTCCGAATAGAATCTGAATCGAGCGCCTTCATCGCGTCGAGAGCTAGATGCGCGCCGATGGAGTGCCCAACCACCATTGCTTCGACAGTTTTTCCACCTTCCGCCGCTAAACTCTGTCGCACGTGCGCTCGAACGTGTTCCTTTTGCTCTTGTAACGTAAACCATTCGTTGCGACCGAATCGCTCCTTCACCGTGTGTCCCAGATACCCGACAATCTCCACCTCCACATCCCTTTCGGCGCCCGCATTCGCCGTCAACCTTTGACACAAACGCATCGCGAAATGCTCGTAATACGCGGGAACCCCAGGGTTCCCCGGAATCACGAACACTTTCATAGTCGAGCGCGGCGCCGTCGAGTCCGAAGTCAACGCGGCGTCGTCCGAAAGCCGACAAGCTCCGTTCCCGCGCACTCGAATCACCTCGTATTCGCATCCCGAAAGCGCTCGACTCGCTCGACGCACATCCTTCGAGTTCGTTTTCCGTTCCACCGCCAATTCTTCGCGCGCGTCGTCGTCGTCGTCACCCGAACAAGATTCCGCTGCCGCTGCGCATCGTTGGTTGCGCTGCACTCCAGCGGTGCGTCGCGTGGTGCGAAATCCGAAATCAACCGCGCGTCCCGACGGCGCGTCGCGTCGAGCGCGCGCACTCCTCCTCGTCATCGTCGTCGCCTCGATCGCGCGACCACCACCCGTTCGTAATCCTCGCATGCTCGACGACGCGCGTCGTCGTCGCGTTGTCAAGCAGTCAAGGCGAACGATGAAGGAATCGAGGGTTTAGGCGTAGAGGGTTAGGGTTTGGAGTATCCTCGTACTTACGAGGGTTTATGCTCATCTGCGACGCACACGCACAAACGCACGCACGCACACGTCTGACTCGGTTGTCGACAGCAGTGCGCGACGAGCGCCGGTGCGGTCGGTTTCATCACGCGAGTGGCGTTCGCGTAACGCGACGAGAAACGAACCGACGTTCGCGCGCGTGATCATGATGGCGGCCGCGTCGGTGGCGACGTCCAGGTCTGTGGGAGCAACTTCGACATCATCATCATCACCATCATCATCCACGTCACAGCGACAGAGAAGCACATCGGCGAGAAGAAGCGCGGCGCGAAGGACGATGCCGGCGCTGCTGCGAGCTTCGTCGTCGTCCACGGATGAGCCGACGGAGAGAAACATATCGGGATCGGGGTACTTGCCCGGAACCATGGCGTCGGCGGAGGAGGTGCTGATGCAAGTCATCGATCGACGCGCCTTTAAGCCTACGAGCGAAGAGTGCCCGTTTTGTAGGAATTCGCCAGTCAAAGAGAACGGATCCAAGTGCGTCGGGGTGTGTCGAAACCCACAAAACGTCCCGGGTCCGATATTCCAGCCGCACGAGATGCAAACGGTCACAGATGCGGTGGATTTACAACTCTTTTCGATGCGCGACATTGACGTTCCTCGGCTGCAACACGGCGTTCAAGTGATGTGGGAGTACGCCGTCGAGCACGGAAACATGGAGCGTTCGCGGTACTTTGGGTATTCCAGCGACATGTACCACTTTGACCACTTTCTCGGCAAGTGTTTGACCCGCTACGACGCCTTTGTTCGCAACACTGGTCACGTCATCAAGAGCGTCTCCGTCATGCCAGACGGCCGAACCCGCGTCGACGTCCAAGTCTCCGACAAGGTGGGCGCGACGTCCGATTGGATCTTCATCATGGTGAAGCGCACGTTCGGTAAATACGTCAACTGTTGGCAATCTCATCGCATCGTTCCCGCTGATTTCACCCAACTCGATGACATTTAATTAGCGCTCGAGGACATTTAATCAAATCGAGTCAAATCGTCAAAGCGGTTCATCGCGTCTCATTCCAAAACCTCACTCACGCACTGTTTGTTCGTTCGTTCGTTCGTTCGTTCGTTCGTTCGTTCGTTCGTCGAGACGCCCGAAACATCGCTCGCTCGCGGTGCGGCGCGCGCGATCATGGCGCAACACCAAGGATTCTTCTCCACCGAGTCGCTGTCGCAGAGAATCACCGGGGTATCGTCGACGGATGACACCAACAACACGATGATGACGACGGGCGAAACCTCTTCGTCGGGAGCTTCGGGAGCGTCGCTGATGATGGACGGATGCGCGACGAATCCGATGACGACGAAAGCGGACGCGGATACACCGCCGGGAAGGAAACCGCGATGGATGCCGAGACCGCACTCGCACAATTACAGCGGTCCGACGCCTAGAACGGTCAAGGCGTGTTTGGTCGCTCTCGTCGTGACGCTGCTGGCGCTCATCACGACGGCGTCGACGAGCGGGAAGATTGAAGCGCTGCGAGCGTCATTAGCGAGCGGCTTCTTTGATGAAGATTACGAAGGCGGGGAGGCGGTGGTGTTGGATGGGAGCGCGCCTCGTCGAGACTGCGGGGTGACGCAAGAGGCGTGGAACAAAGCCGTCGGGTTGGATAGACGCGACCCCTGTCGAGAGGTGCGGGTTCGCGGGAGAGGAGACGCGACGGGGGCGTACAAGACGGCGCGTTCGAGGCGATCGTTGTCGTCGTCGTCGTCGTCGGCGGCGGCGGCGGCGGCGGCGTCGGAAGATGATAATGGTGACGGCGACGACTGGGCGCTGGTGACGGGAGGGGCTGGGTTTATCGGAAGCGCGGTGACGCGTCAGCTCCTCGACGCCGGTCTGCGCGTGCGCGTGTTGGACGACTTATCCACCGGCGCAGAATCACGTTTGAAATTCGCACAAGAGGCGCAAACGGAGGGGAGATTTGAATTCGTCAAGGGGGATGTGAAAAAGTACGAAGACGTTTCAGCCGCGGTTAAGGAGGTGTCGTACGTGTTTCACCTCGCGGCGGTGAGCAAAGTAAAACCGACACTCGATTCGAGCAAGGATGACATTGTTTACGCATGCGTCGAAACGAATGTCAAGGGTACCGAAAATGTGTTGCGAGCCGTCAGGCTTCGCGATACGGAGCTTCAACGGGAGGGTAAGAATTACCGCGTGCGTGTCGTGTACGCTGGGTCGTCTACGTATTACGGAAACCAACCGACGCCGTTTGACGAGGAGCACACGCATCTGAGAACGACGACGACGCCCTACGCGACGACCAAGGCGCAGGGTGAAGATTTGGCTAGGCTTTATTACGCCATGTACGGCGTCGAAGCCGTTGTGGTTAGATTATTCATGGTTTACGGTGAGAATGAACCGGATGAAGGGGACCAAGCCGTCGTCACGGGGAGATTTTTCGCCTCTGCTCTCGCGGGTCAGCCTCTGGAGGTTGAGGGCGACGGGACGCAGTTTAGAGATTTTGTCTACGTGGAGGATGCGGCGAGAGGCATGCTCCTCGCCGCGTTCACCTCGACAGCCGTCGGTCGCACCTTTAATATTGGCTCTGGTACGAGCACTACCGTCGGCGAGCTCGCGGATATGATTTCATCCAGTCAACAAAACGTTGCGATGCGTGAAAAAGATCTTAAGGGCACGTTGGCGAGCACGTGTCTCGCAAAGCGCGTGCTCGGGTTTGAAGCGCAAAAGTCGCTCGACGAGTACATCATGGAAGTGAAACGCTCTAAGGGGCTACGTTAAGGCGAAAAGGAAAGCGACGAATTTGATGTGAGGAGCGCTCGCGAATAGCTAGCCATCTTGTAGAGTTGCATTATTACACATTCATCCCGAAGGATATACAAATCTTTGGTCCCCCGCTCACCACGTCACGTCGTGCAGCGTCGGGTGCGCCGTCGTAAACGGCACTGGTTTAAGCTGGCCCGTCGGATCGAGCACCCGGGCGAGCGGCATGACGACATTCTTATAGTTGAATCGCAGTTGCTGGCCCATCTTTGTAAAGCCTCGCACCCAAGCGCTCGCCTTGTCAGAAATGATCTGAGCCTGCTTGGGGTGTTGCTCCACCCACTGGATGAGTTCTCGCAAATTGCTCAAATCCGACTCGAGCGGTAAGTAGTGCTCCCAAGGTTTCAACAACGGAAAGTATGAATCAATCATCATCGTTTCGTGGTGAAGGAGCACTCCCGGAAGCGAAAGCTTTGGAATGACGCCGCTCCACGTGGTGCCTCCTCCTCCGCCGAGATCGAGTTGATACCTATACCTTCCAAACGTTTCGAGACCGACGTGATCATCCGTGACGACTCCCATGTCGTGCAATGGCCTTCCCGCTTGAGCCTTTGGATTCCAGTTGAAAAACTTGGCGTCAATCAACTCAGGATGTACAAAGGACATGAGTACGGCGCGGAGTCGAGGGCCAATCTTGTCGCCTGCCAACAGCCCACGGACGGCGCCGACTTTGTGCGGTGAGCTGAGCTGTCTGTAGAAGGCGCTGCTTCTCGGCTTTGCGGCAGCCCCGACGAGCGACGGCTGCAGGAAAGGATAATCGCTACCTCTCCAAAACGCTTTTGAAATCAAAGCGTTCCACTCGTACGCCTTTGGATTTGGCATGTAACGCTTGTCAAATAAACCTAAGTACTTGCAATCGAACGACTGGTGTCCTTCGTCATCCTTGTCGCAAAATGTATCGAGAGACTTTGTGCTGTGATACGTGAGCCACGGGCACGTCACGCTCGTTTCCTCGGTGAGCGTCGTCTCGTTGCCCGCGATGGCATCCATCACGCAACCAGTCATCGTGATTGGGGTTGCCCTGACGATCTTTGGAATTAAAGTCGGATCCTTCGGCGAACTTCCAAAGTTGAACACTAGCGGCCAGTGGTCAAAGTGACAGTGCGAGTGGCCCGTTTTTTTGCGCCGGCTTCTACTCAGACACTGCGTTCTCGGCATGTCTTCCACGCTGAAATACACCGAAAACGGTTTGCTTCCCGGGGCGATTCGCGACGGGTAGTACCTCTGTATGTTGAGTTTTAAAAACGCGTACGCCGCTCGCACGCGAGGATTGCTGTCTTCCCCTTTACCTATGCGAAACCCTTCCCCGTCGGGTCTCCAATCCGCCCGGTTGAGACTGTTCGTCCACTCTCGCTCCAACGTGTTCGCCGCGCCCACGCGCGCGACGATCCTCTCCACGATCCCTAGTCTCCTTCCGTCGTCGCCCCACGGGGACGAAGAACCCCACGACCCGAAGGAATCATCCCGCATCACCGCCGACGCCGCCGTCGCGACGCACCCAATCAATCCCAAGACGCCCACCGCGCTCAACACTCGAGGACGATGACGATGGTGTTGACGCTCGCTCGCATTCGTCGTCGCATTCGTCGTCGTCGTCGTCGCCGTCGTCGAAGGCGGCGTCAACAGCGGTCGTCCTTCCCCCCTGAACGCCATCATGATTTCACACCCCGCGCCGTGTCGGCGTGTTTTCACGCGACCTTCTCTGAGCACCGCGGACGGTCCACGACGGGGTGTTGACACGTCTGTCCGTTCGCGCGTCGTGCACTCCTCAGTGCCCGGTCCTCGGTCTTCGGTGGGACGAACCGAACCGACTCCGACGCGCGAACGACGCGCGAACGGGCGAACTGGGGACGCGATAGATAGGGTATAAATCGACATGAATGACCTTCTCGCCGCGGTGGGCGCGTCGAACGTGTACGACGGCGACGGCGTCGCGCCGGGACCCCGAGAAGGGCGGAGGGACGTTGAGATGGGTTCGACGGTTCCGACGGCGTCTTCCAGTGGTTTCGGTGATGCCGACGGCGACGGCGACGATGCCGGAGCCGCCGACAATGTCATGAGCGCATTCTTTTCCGACGTGCAAGTGATAAAGTCAAACATGACGGCGATTCGGTCGGCGTTGCGCGAGCTGGAACGAGAACACGAGGCGTCGAAACAATCGACGCGAGGAGAGGAGATGCGGGAACGCCAGGAGAGGATGAACGCCACGATAGAGCGCGTGTCAAAGATTGCGCGCGAAACGAAACTGCGCTTAGAAAACCTCGACCAGGATAACGAACGCGCCGTGTCGAGCGGTAAAGTGGACGTCGGGTCGAGCGAACACAGGACGCGTTCGGCGCTCACGAGCTCGATGAAGACGAAGCTAAAGGAACAGATGGGGGAATTTCAAAACCTTCGCGAACGTTTACGGGAGGATTACAAGGAAATCGTCGAGCGGCGGTACTTTGCGGTGACTGGAACCGAGTGCGACGAGCGAGAGGTGGAGCGTTTGATTGAAACGGGCGAAAGCGAAACCATTTTCCAAACCGCCCTCCTCGAAAAAGGCCGCGGGCAAATTCTCGACACGGTGAACGAGATCCAGGATCGCCACCACGCCATTCGCGAGCTCGAGCGCAAGCTTCTCGAGCTCAACCAAGTCTTTTTAGACATGAGCGTCCTCGTCGAGGCGCAAGGGGAGATGATCGACAACGTCGAGAGTCACGTCGCCAAATCGGTCACGTACGTTCAACAAGGCCACGTCGAGCTCAAACGCGCGAGGGAATACCAGAAAAATACGCGAAAGTGGACCTGTCTCATCATGGTCATCCTCATGATCATCCTCTGTTCCGTCCTCATCCCCGTGCTCAAGTGAGGAGGAGCGAAACGAAGCGAAACGAGCCAGCTGGCGCGTATGCGATTACACGTATTATAAACACATTAGACCTATATATATACTACATATGTAAAACACTACGCCTGACGCCTGACGCCTGACGCACACACGGATTAAAATGTAGATGCGATACATCCATCACGCTCGTACACGAACGTGATATCACCCATCGACGCATCGACTGACATCGACCCATCCAGACGCGTTCGTGTGCTCTCGTCCAATCAATTTTCGTTTCGAGTGGAAATTTACGTCACGGACGAGGATGAGGCACACGATGGTGTCGAACAGTCCCGACGATGGATGCGTCACTCACTCACTCCCCGCGCGACCGAACGAACGACCGAACGAACGAGCGACCGGGTGGAGATGTTTGCCGCCGCGCGACGACGAGGGAGCCGGGGATGGACCAAGTGCGTCGCCGTCTTCGCCATCGGCGCGCTCTTCGCGAGCGCCAACTACGGCGTGACAAAGGGTACGACGCGACGCGACGCGCCATCTTTTCTTAAATCTTCGATTATCGCTCGATCGTCGCGTTCGCCGAGACTGACGCGCGAACGCCTCGTTTATCTTCGTCGTGCGCGCAGCGTACGCCGAGAGCGACGCGGAGGCTGTCGAGACCGGCGGCGGTGCCGTCCCGGAGTTTAACGCCGGGGCTGAAACCTTTGAGTTCCAAGCCGAGGTGTCTCGACTGATGGACATCATCATCAACTCGCTGTACTCGAACAAGGACATTTTTCTTCGCGAACTCATCTCCAACGGAAGCGATTCGTTGGATAAG
>Ga0181600_10001541_pt1 | contig 17967 bp, 9 predicted proteins | sample 041ome_2_FD_132982 | JGI IMG/M metagenome (GOLD analysis project Ga0181600, IMG submission 132982) | Coastal salt marsh microbial communities from the Groves Creek Marsh, Skidaway Island, Georgia - 041406US metaG (megahit assembly) | ecosystem: Environmental > Aquatic > Marine > Intertidal zone... | reverse complement strand
GTCGACGCGATGCGATGAAAAGCGCGCGCGCCTTCGCCTTCACACCGACCGGTATCCCTCTCCGTCGTCGTCGTCGTCGCCCTCTCCCGTCGTCGTCGTCGTCGATGTCCGCGTCGTTCCGTCCGCGTCCGAGCCCCGGTCGCGACGTCACCCGCGACGGGTCTTCATCGCTCGCTCCGCGTTCGTCCCGCGAACCGCGAACGGGGCGAACGGAGCGAACGGGGCGACCGAACGGGATTATTTCGCGTCGTCGTTCCAATCGCTCGTCGCGCGTCGCTCGTCGTCGCACGTACCTCTGAGCGCGTACATGATGACGTTCGTTCCGTCGCGCGCGGTCTCTTCTGACGGCGCCGAGCGACCGAGGGCGTCGGTGTACGCGTGTGAATCGTACTACGTGTAAACCCTACATTTATGTACTAAGAGTACTTTAAACCCGGTCTGGAGTGGTTTCGGGGACGTGTCTTTGTTTATTTCCCTTCGCGTCTAAATGGAGGTTACATGGATTTTAAATGTACTCCAGTACGGTGTTTCGGTTTTTTTGTCACACTTTGGTGCGAACGAGAGCAGAGGTTTTCGAGGTTTCGACGAACGAACGGGCGCGCGGGCGCGGCAGCGCGCGACGCGAAGGGCGACGCGAATGGCGACGGGATCGATGGCGATGGCGGCGTGGACGTCGCTCGCGGCGCGACGACCGGTCGGGTCCACCGCGGCGGCGTCGGCGAGCGGTCGAAAGAGAGACGACGACGCCGCGCGCGTCTCGGTGAGACGGGTTAGGGCATCGGGCGGGACGACGTCGACGTCCGCGCGCCGCGTCGCCCGATCGACTTCGCCGCCGGGTCGGACGCGAAAGACGGTGGTCGTTCGCGCGAACGGCGGCGACGGAACGGACGGGCCGCCGGAGGTGATCCCCGGACCGGTGAGGGAGGTGTTTCGATCGATCGGACGGGCGGTGGCGGTGGACGACGCGCCGGCGCCGGGGAAACCGTCGGTGATGATGCCGACGCCGAGACCGACGGTGGCGCCGTCGCCGGTGCCGAGGTGGATGGCGCCGTTTGTGGATGCGTACTTTGTGGATTTTTCAAAGCAGGCGAAGGAGTTGAAGGCGGGGCGGGAGTGGGACGCGGCGGAGGAGGAGCGGAGGTACGACGGGGTGGCGCGATTGATGCGGAGCGGGGAGGATGAGGAGATGAACGCGCTGGCGGCGGATTACCCAGAGATGGGGAAGAAGATGGCGAAATTGCGTCGGGCGAGGCGGTTGTTGCGCGAGCACGCCGAGGAGACGTATCCGGATGTGGAGTTGGGTAAAAAGGTTTCGTTTGGTCCGCAGCGCGTCTTGGAGAAGATGGGCGTGTACCCCCGGATTGATGGCGACGCGACGTACGCGCAGTTTATGCAGTTTTTAGAGCGTAGAGAGGTGAGTCGAGTGTTGCTTTACGACGAGGGTAACACGGCAATCGTGGAGATTGGTGGTCCGGGGGCGCATTTAGATCCCAAGGCGGACGTCATTCGCTGGAAGGTGCAAATTCCGGGCGACGCGCACGAAGAGGTGGCGCGACAGTGCCAGAAAGCCTTCTTCACCAAGCCGGTGAACCCGGACGATATGTTCACCCCGCATCAAACTTCTTGTCAGCTGTTTATGAATATTAAACCGTGGAACATGGCGATTCACGGGGCGCGCAACTGGTTGATGGCGGGGACGTTTTTCTTTGTCATCGGCGCCCTTTTCCAATCTGGGTACGCCGCGGAGCGCAGCTCCGATGTGTTGCGGAAACGCGCCAAGGTGAAGAAACAGAGCAACGAGAGAGATGCGCTCGCCGATCAGATGGGTAAGTCAAAGGCGAAAAAGCTGAAGAAGAACCAGTCGACGGTGAGATTTAGCGACGTCGCCGGTCAGGATATGGTGGTGAACGAATTCCAAACCATCATCGACATTATGAAGGGCGATCCAAAGTACAAGGGTAGGTTTGTGGAACCGCCCAAGGGTATTTTGTTGGAGGGTCCTCCAGGCACGGGTAAGACGTTGTTGGCCAAGGCGGTGGCTGGGGAGGCGGGTTTGCCGTTTTTTTACGCCAACGGTTCCGAGTTTGTGGAAATGTTCGTCGGTGTGGCGGCGAGTCGCATGCGCAACCTCTTCAAGCGCGCGCGTTTGAACGCACCGTCCATCATTTTTATCGATGAACTGGATACCATTGGACGCAGTCGCGCGGCGAACGAATTCCGAGACTCTTCCACCTCGGAGCGCGAGCAAGGTTTGATGCAAATGCTCATCGAGATGGACGGCTTCGACAACAAGGAAGTCGGCGAAGCCGTCTTGGTCATCGGCGCGACAAACTTGGCGTCGCAGCTCGACCCGGCGCTGCTGCGTTCCGGTCGCTTTGACAGGGTGTACCACATCGGCGTCCCGCCGACGGCTGAGGCGCGCATGCCGATTCTGCGAGTGCACGCGCGCAACCTTAGCATTGACCGCGGGGGAGACGACAAGTACGAATCCGACGCCTTTTTGCATCGCGTGGCGGACCTGACGACGGGATTCTCTGGCGCTGAACTCGCCAACTTGCTCAACGAGGCGGCGATTTTAAGCGTGAGAAACGACAGAGACGTCATTGACATCAGCGACATTGAAGCCATTTTGGAAAAGCAAGCCATAGGCTTGATAAGCGCTCCGCTCGCCGACGGCTGGGGTAAAGAACACCTCGCCATCATCGAGGCGGCCAAGGCGGTGCTCTATTCTGCTCGTCCAGACATGGCGCCAGAGCTTTTGCAAGTTTCCATTCGTCCTCGCGGTTCGCAAATGTCTGGGGTGATTCTCACGGATCGCTCCCCGGAAGCCGAGTCGGAAATTCACGCCGAGGATGGTCCGGATACGCTCGACTATTACATCGAGTCTCTGGCAATTATGCTCGCCGGTCGGTGCGCAGAGTATTTCTTCTTCGGTTCGGACGGGGTCTCCATCAGAACCAACGATGAGGTTGCCGGCGCGGCGGAGATGGCGTTTGACATCGTCACCCAGAGCGGGCTCTACCCGGATAAAAAGGTGCTTCCGATTATGGATCCCATCATGCTTCACGAATTCAGAATTCCTAGAGAAGGCATGCAGGAAGGCACAAAGGATGTCATGATTCGCGCGCACGAGCGTGGCGTCAAACTCATCGAGGAGTACGCCCCCGTCATTGAACGCGTCGCGGCTGAATTGCTTGAAAACGAGCGCATGTACGGCTCGGCGGTTCGTAGAATGGTCAAGGAGTACAACGCAAGCCGCGACGACGTCACCTTGACTCCGTCTTACGCGGATGAGATTGTCGACGTCAAATGAGATAATATTAGGACGCAAACACACATACACGTAGAAATTGATGTAAAGACGCCGAGCGTGCGCGATTATTTCAAGCTGCTAAAATTCTAACTTTTGCTGTTACAACAAAAACGTCAATTGGTTACGCGGCGGCGGCGCGTCTGATGTCGACGTGCGCCTCCACCGCGGTCGCGACGCACTCTGGGCATGCGACGGCGCAGAAGGGTCGCTCGTAATCGCTCCCGAGGACGAGCGATGATATCGGGAGGTCGAGCATATCGAGACGTTTCTTGACGTCGTCGACGGCGCGTCGCAAGTCATCCTCGGCGAGTCGGTGGCCGCACGTGAACGCCCAGCAATCGCTCCGACCGCCGCCGCGCTCGAGAGCTGCACGTTCTGCATCGGTGAACGGCTTGGTGCGCACCAAATTTGACGAGTGCATATTGGACGTGAGTTCACCTTTGATTTCCGACCAGAGAGACTCAATCGTCGATCCGTTTTCGCTTGAATATTTTCTTTCGTCGTCCTCGACTCGTTGAGCGGCAACGTCGAGGACGAATCGACCGCTGAACGTGAAATCAAACTCTCGCTCGAGCACCATTTGCATCGCCGCCGCGGCGTGGCCCTGCGATACGAGAACGTCGAGCAGCACTTGCTCAAGTTCGTCCGCCGCCAATCCTCTTCGACGCCAGCTTCGCACAAAGTCTTCAATGAGACGCGCCTGCAATCGAGCCGACGACACATGCGCCACGTACGTCTCCATGCCAACCTCAAGCTCGGCTTGCAACGTCGCATCAGACGTCTTACCTTCGCGTGCGAGCTGTTCGATCGCAGCTATGTGGCACATCGCCCCCGTTGCGTGATCGCCCATGAGAAGCGCCGTCGACGCGGCGACGTCAAACTTTCGATACGCCAGGCACTTGGATAACACCCATCCGTAGAGCTTTGGATCGTCGTCCAGCATCATTCGAATGGTATCCTTCAACGCCGGGTCGTCATTCAGACGCAGGAGAATGGACACCTCGATGTGCACGGCTCCACGAACACCACGAGTCTTGGCGGCGACGCACATCATGGCGAGCTGCCAAAGTTCGTCTTCGTCGAGCGTCTCGTATAAAATTTCCAGCGGCGTCGCCTCAAATGATTCCTTGGTGTCGTTTTGCAGTCCAAGAAGAGCGGTGATGTCGTACATGCTCTCCAGCGGTTGCGTGGCGGTGACGTAGAAGGTGACGTTTGGATCCCAAAACACGAGAGGTTGCGCCTCCCACGCCTTTACGGCGCCGCCGCTCGTGTTCGCTGTCGCTTCACGTTGTTGAATGGCGTTCGCGGTGATGCCACCGAGCATGTGCAAGCTTTCGATGATGGATGTAGAAGAGAGCAAGAGCGTGAATAACGTGCGCACGCGTTCTGAGTAGTTTTCCGTCTCGCACGCAGAGGTGACGACGGATGTCACCGCCTTGGCGGCTTCGAGAGCGATGACGGACGCTCGCGCCGAGACGGATACTTCACGCACGACTGAATCATCCTTCGTTGCGCGCATCGCATCGACAACGACACGAACGACATCATCGACGGCTTGTTCGGGAAGAACGGCGGCGCCGGGTTTGACGCTCAAACGTTGCAGTTGCGCCGATATCGACTCTCCGCCCATTTCGCTCGCGACGTCTCGCGCGATTGCATTCGAGGCTTCACACCACGCGTGCAAGTGCGCGTGCGCCGCCGCCGCCGTCTTGAGCCACGCCATGTTGACCTCTCCGCCGTACGCAGACGATGCCGAACTCTGAAAGTTGGTGAGCGCTTGCGACGCTTCCCAAACTTCGAGACTAAGCGACACAAAATCTTTGAGCGGGGCGCCCGTCTTTTCAAACAACTCCTTGGCTCGGCTAAAGTTTTGCTTTTTGAGCTCTTGACGCGCGGCGTCGACGAAGACGGGCATGTGATCCTCTTCGAGGACGCTCGCGACGAGTTTCAACTTGTCGTCCGAGTCCAGCTCCGGTTCGTCCTCGGTGTCGGCGCTCACAATCTTCTCGACACTTTCCCAATTGGTAAACTCGTTTGCGTCTCGGTCGATGGTTTGCGACATAAATGAACGAAGCACTGTCGCGACGTCAGATTTCGGTTTGAGCTCAAACACCCCGAGAGTTGTAACGAGCATGCAACCGCGCAAGTGAGTCCGCTTGCCATCCACGCGTTCTGGCACTCGCGCCGCCATAAAACTTTTCGGAACGCCCGCGCGGCGAGGCACGTGAAACGTCTGCAGCGTCACGATTCGTCGGCGTCCATTGTCATCGTCGCCCTCACATCTTCGCGCGAGGACGTGAACGGAAGAGGTGAAGGAGAAGATGTCTGTCAAGTCTTCCTTGTCTCCGAGCACGGGCTCGCGAACGAGGGCGAAAATCAAATCTTCCGTCAGGTGCACAGCAACGGTGTGCTCCGGCAACGTGCGCGTCGCCGTCGGTTCGCCCGGCGCATCCGCGTCGTAAACCTCCAACAACCTGCGATCGACAATGCACGCAATCGCAGACGACACACCGTCATCGACACCATTTTGAACGCTGAGCACCGTGCGTCTCCCTTGGCGCACGCCGTACTCGTCCTGGAGCGCGTGCGCCGCGAATCCGTGCGATCCGGCGGCGTCTGGTAACGATTCCACCCTCGTCATCGTCTCCACTTTTGATTTATCCTCATCAGAAGTCTTCACGACGCGCGCCGTGCGCTCGAGCATGAGCGTCCAACTCTCCCCTTCTAATCCGCTAATCAATAAAAACTGCGAGCTCTTTCCCCGGACCAACTCTGCGTGCGAACACTTGGCTCCGACGACGCACGCTCCGAGCGGCGATCCCGATTTCGCGTCCCACGCGCGCACTTCTCCATCCACACCGACGCATACCGCCACGACAGGATCCTTCCGATCGGGCTCCAACGCTCTGTACCACCAAATGGCGCTCGCAGGTTTCGTCCCTCGGCTCGCCAAGACGCGTATCGACGGCGACGCGTTGGCGTCTCTGATCAACTCCCAAATCGGCACCACGTACGCCCCGCCCGCCGTCGTGCAACAAAGCAACGACTCCCCGTCTGCCGAATGAGCCATCTTCGCGATCCTCGCACGCGAGCCTTCGTACCACGGCGCCGCTCGCGTCGTCCCGGGTTTTCTCGAATCGATCGCGGCAATGTAATTCTCAACCGCCGACTTGGTTGCGTTTCTGCGATTCCTCGATTCCTCTTCTTCGTCTTCTTCTTCATCCTCCTCGTAGACAATATTCGTCCTCGACGCCCCGTACCCCGTCGCCGACGTCGCCAACGCCATTCCGTCGCGCATCAAAGCCACGGATGCCGCGACGAATTCCATTGCCGGCGCTGCGACGAAATCTGAAGAATCATTCGCGCGCGCGCGTCGTCCACTCGGATGCACGTTCGTTTCCCTCGTCCCGCTCGCATCCTCCCCGAACCCGAACACGGCGGATATGCTAAACCCGCGTTCGAACGTCTTTCGTTGTTGATTTCGCTCGGGTTTCCTCCCGCCGTCGTCGGCTTCCGCCAGCGTCGCCCCTCGACGCGCGTTTACGAAGAGTGTTTGATGAACGCCAAATAATCCATCGCATTCGATCGCTACGACTGACGGTTCGCGTCGCCGTGAATCGGACGACGAGGGCGAATGCGAAACAAAGTCTTCGTCTTCTTCATCGTCGTCGGATCTCGGCGTCGACGTCGACGCGTTTTCGTCGGCGTACGACTCGCGTCGAACGTGACGTTCCATTGAGTGATTGCGTCACAGTTTGACGCTGACAACCCGACAGACGATCATGTCCACCGATACCGACGCCGACGCGATGACGCGACTCACTCGCGACGCGCGTGCGATCGTCTCTGATCTCACGGATGCGTCCCGGGTGCAAACCTACGGCGCGACGCACGGCGCGACGCTCAACGATTCGGATGTCTCCATGCTCGTGAAACTCTTTCAAACGTTTTCAGCCGACGACGGCGACGCGTGGAGACACGCGTCGACGTCGGCGGGCGCGGATGTGTACCGACGGGCGAGTGCAGATGCGTCAACGCGGGCGCATCAGGTGTTGGGGGTGACGGAGACGCGGGCGAGCGCGGATGATGTGTTTGAGTTTTTTAGCGCGGCGAGCGAGTTTGATAGACACTTTGGGATATTGGATGACATGTTTAAAGGTGGGGATGTGCTGTCGTTTCGTTTGTACGATCACATGCTGGAAGGAGACGCCAACGGGGTGTCGATGTCGATGGATGAGGAGAGTGAGCGGCGAGGGCAAGGGAAACGACGCGGGTTCGGCGGGGCCTTCGGCGGGGCGTTGCGACGCGAGCCGCGATTCGGCAAGTTATTCGAACGGTTGGAAAAGAATGCAAAGAGTTTAAAGGGTGAACACGAACACGCCGCGGATACGTCATCGGTGTCGTCAAAGTCAGTGGCGACGAAACCTCTGGCGGTGTCTTCGGCGTTGTCCGCAGTGCCGAAGGAGTCGCCGACGAATCCGCTCGGATGTCGGCCCGGACACGCAATTTTGAGAGGAACGTTTAAGCTACCATCCATCATTCGCGATCGTGATTTCGTCTGGGAACAACTGACGATGAAGATGCCGAATGGGGCCGTGGTTGTCGCCGCGCAGTCGATCGAAAACGGCGTCGTCAACGGCGTGGCGCCGCCGTTGGAGGGACACGTGCGCGGATCCATTCTGGTGTCCGGGTACTATGCCGTGCCAAATCCGAGAACCGGCGGGTCAACGTTGTACTACGTCGTTCAGGCGGACCCCAAAGGGCAGCTTCCGATGTGGGTGGTGAATCTTGTCGCGCCGGATCAGGCGCAAAACGTGGCGCGCCTTCGCAACCACCTAGATTCCAAGTGATATTCATTTATTTATCCATCGCGCGTGCATGTGGTAGTGTGTATAACAACAAATCGCAACAAATCTACCGCGTACTAAAATCTAACCCGCAAGCATTTACGTTCGGCTTTCCTAGTGAAAGCCGTCTACTATATCACAGCCATACTCTGCGCGCGCGATGCGCGCGATTACCATTTCCAACAGCGCCGGCTCTCTGCTAATGACGTCGACAAATCCGCCGACGTGCGCCAGCCTCTCTGTCTCGTCATCCTCGGCGACAACTCCTTTGTGCGGGTTATTCTCCATGTGTAAGCGAGCAAATTCTCTGTGAGGCGACACCGAGACGACGTGGGCGCACATAATCATAGATTTCACGAGGTTTCGAAACGCCATTGGGAAATTCTTGTGCGTCTCCGTGGACCAATACGTGGGAATGCCCACTCTCCAGCAATTCACTACCCCGCCGTCGCATGTCGCGCCGTGCATCTCATCGCGCGCGGGAGAGACGCTCAAAAGACTCGGTAGAATCCTCTTGTGCCCGCTCGTGTCTGCGAACTCTTGAGCGGGATGGAGAGAAGTGATGAGCGCGCCGTTGCCCGAATTGATGATCCAAACCGAACCATCTCTGTGAGCCAAGAATAAATTCGGCCCGACGGCGCAGAGCGAGCCGCAATCGATGAAGACATTGCTCGCCCCCAATCCCTCGATCGATAGGCGCTTCTCCTCGCTCCCATCCGCGCCATCCAAGATGACAATCTTGAGTGGAGAATCGGGCGCCGCATACATCGTTCCATTGACCAATTCGCCGCATGAACACGTCGCCACGCGAGGCAGAAATCCCGCACCTCGGTCGATGGACGCGACGCCGGCGAGAAAATTTTGCCTCCCCGGTTCCCGTCGAGATCTCCACACCAAACTGGCCTTGCCGTCGGGCTTGACGCCGACGCACATGATGGTTTTACGATCGAACGAAACGCCGAGGACGCATCCGTCGGCCGTTCCATTCAGCCCGTCGGCCAAATTTGACCCAATCCACGTGTTCTTCATCGGTCCTGACGCGAAGCCTTTACAGTTGCCAGAATCGCCGATCGGTTCGTATCCATTGCTCGCGCTCCAAACCGCCATCGTCGGGCCACCGTACCCGTGCGTCGCCAATAGCAGCGTCTCGCCCGAAGCGACGCGCGTCGTTCGCAACGCCGTGACGCGGTCGTCGTACTCGCTTCTCGAACCCATCCGCCACGGCAACCCACTCGATGCGGACGGTGGAGGCGCCAATCTCTTCACACACCGCACGCGCATCTCGCTCTTTTCGTCGTCGCGTCGTTCGTAAATCCACACCGACCCGTCGCACATGCCAACCGCGAAGGCCTCTGAAGCCAGCAGCGTCGCGCTCGACACCCCTCCCGAGTGTTCGGCAATCACCCACACCCCCCGTAAACCCTCCCGCTCTCGCAGCGACGTCCATCGAACGATCCCGTGTCCCGGAAGCGACGCCGAGACGCCCCCGGCGACGAGCGCGGCGTCCGAACGCGCGAGCGCAAACGTTTCAAAGTTTCCAAACGCGTGTCGTTTCGCGTCCTCTTCGACGCGCGACCCGTCATCCTCGAGCGAAATCCTGCGTTCGGGCACCGCGACGTAATCGAGCGAATCGTACGCCGACGTCGTCGCCGCGCGCGCGCGCGATCGCGCGCCGTGCGCGCGCGCGAACATGCCGCGGCTGCGGCGGCCGAAAAGTGACGTATCACCAGCCGCCACTGTCTCACGCGCGAAAGACGTGACGAGACGCGACGCGCACGAGCGCCGCACGCTCGGTCCGGTCAATAAAAGACATTTAGGTTCATCCATTCGATACGCGATGACGGTGGTTGAGCGATGCGCGACGACGCTGCGCGACCAAACGGTATCGATGAACGATCGCTTCCACGCGCTGTTCCAGCTTCGGTCCATAGGCACGCAGGACGCCATCGACGCGTTGCTCGAGCGATTGTGCGCGTCGAGGGAACCGTCGGCATTGTTGCGACACGAGGTGGCGTTCGCGCTCGGGCAGATGCGGGCAGAAGGGGCGATCGAGGTGTTGACGGAAACGTTGCGAGACGCGTCCGAGGACGGCATGGTGCAACACGAGTGCGCAGAGGCGTTGGGTGCGATCGGGGTCGAGAAGTGCGTCGACGCGCTTCGTGAAGCGTGTGCGGATGCGAAAAGAGAGGTCCGTGAGACGGCGGAGCTCGCGTTGCGGAAGTTGGAGCACCGAGGCGCTGGGGGCGAGCCGACGGGGAGCACGGTGGGAAGCGCCAAGGAACGGCTGAGCGCCAACGCGGAGCAGGACACGCCGTTTTACGGCGTCGACCCAGTCCCGGCGATGCCGATGGATACTCCGTTTGAGGTTCTTCGAGAGATGATTTTGAACGACGAAGGCGACATGTGGTCGAGGTACAGCGCGATGTTTGCTCTGAGGAACCAGTCGTACGCGAGCCAGGAAGCGTGCAAGGCGTGCGCCGACGTCCTTGGCACGGTTTTGAGCACCAGCGAGAGCGCGCTGCTCAAACACGAGATTTGTTACGTTCTTGGTCAGCTTCAAAGCACGAGCGACACAGCCCGCGACTCTCTCGTGAACTGTCTCGAGAATGGTTCTGAGCATCCCATGGTGCGTCACGAAGCCGCCGAAGCGCTCGGCTCCATCGCCCATCCGAGCACCAAGGATTATCTCATCAAGTACTCCACCGATCCCGAACCCATCATTTCTCAGAGCTGCGAAATCGCTCTCGACATTATGCGTCACGAACAAGAGGGTGTCATCCTCACCAAGGATGGCGAAACCTTTGTTTGCGTCAGAGACGAAGACGGAAACATGAATCTTTCAAAGCGCGAGTGAGACGTCTAGACGGTGCTGATCGCGCGTCATCCGCCGTCATTCATTTGAACACACACACACACACACTTCTATAGTAGCCCCATTCATCATTAGTAGATTTCAATTCGATTCGATTCATTCATCGCCAGTTTAAAATAAAAATCAATCGAGTCAAAGCCGACGCTCGCGCGGCGTTCTAAAACCTCAAGCAGAATCGCGCCAAACGCCGACGCGCGCCGACGCCATGTCCGCCAACGTCACCGCCGCGCCCTCGCGCGCCAACGCCCGGTTACCCCCCGAGGTCAACCGGGTTTTATACGTCCGAAACCTCCCGTTCAACATCACATCCGAGGACGTCTACGACATTTTCGGCAAATACGGCGCGCTGCGTCAAGTCCGCCTGGGCACGAACAAAACCACCCGCGGGACGGCGTACGTCGTCTACGAAGACATTTACGACGCGAAGAACGCGTGCGAACATCTCAGTGGGTTCAACGTCGCGAATCGGTACCTGATTGTGCTGTACTACCAAGCCGGCAAGGCGGCGGGGGGCAAAGGGGATTTGGAGCGCAAGGAGCGCGAATTGCGCGAGTTGCAGAGAAATCACGGCGTCGATGGCGAACAGCATTAAAGCGAGGGTTGGGATGGTACGAATAGTAGATGTGACGATAGATGTATAATATAGATTATCACGCGGTCGTTCGTTCGTTCGGGAAGGAGCGAACGCGGCCTGTTGAAATGAAACGAAACGAAACGAACGCGCTTCACACGTTGACACCACTCTGATGTCAGATAGATCCTCCTCGTCCCGACGCGGTCATGGACGATCGACGACGACGACGTGTGGCGGACGACATCGCGCGCGGAGAGGCGTGCCGCCGAAATGCGTCGACGCGTGGATGCGGGCGTTGGATAAACACGGGGCGCGCGCGTGGTTGGAGTGCGTTAAAGATGACGACGCAGTCAAGATGAGCGACGAAAAAACGATGCGTGAGGTGATGAAGGACGCCGACGCGTGGAGCCTAGAGGTTGGACTCGCGGTGGCGATCGCGATGCGAGATGTCGGGGACGCGTTAGCGCGGTTCATCGCGCCAGAGTCGCTCGAGGGGTTTAAGGATGCAGACGTCGAAGAGATGGACGACGTTCCGACGCGCGGGTGCGTCGAGACGATTTTAGGCGGTTCGGCGTGCGTCTTCGATCGAAAGACGCGGATCGTGCGGTTGGGCGATCGTGTTGAGGCGTGTAGACGGTGCGTGGAGGAGACATTGACGTCGTCGTCGACGCGGAGCGAGGAAGACGCGGAGCGAGGAAGACGCGGAGCGAAGCACGCGGCTTCGTCCTCGGCGAGAAGCGATACGTCTGGTGGTGGATCGAGCGGTGCTAGTAGCGGTGGGTGTCCGACGTTTGCGACTCTGTACGCGCAGGCGTGGAAGGCGAACGCGTACGCAAAGGCGGTGAAGATTGCGAGGAGAGATTTTAAAGAGGATTCGGCGGCGTTGACGCGAGACGTCTTTCTGTCGTCAATCAGAACAGAATGGAGACGATGCACCGGGGCTTGGCGTGTGGTGCAGGCTGAGGCGGGGGTGTTTTTAGACGCTCGACGAGGACGGGCGTTCGCAACCGGGGCAACGTTGGAGCTGGCAGAAAATAGAGAGGAGGACGAGAAGACGATTGAGACGGCTACGCTCAACGTCGGCAAGCGCGCATACATCGGCGCCAAGCTCGCGCTCGAGAAATGGAATAGTCTGGCGCAAAAGTTCGCAGGTGCGGTGAGGGATTTAGACGAAGTGCGCGCGAACGAGGCGAAGAAGTCGTTTCGGGATTTCTTAAAGACGCACGACATCACCGGGATGGACGTCGCCGAACCGGCGGCGCTCTCATCGCATGCAGAGGACTACGAAGAGCACATCGAGCGCGTCTTGGCGTCGGGGGAGCGAGTGCGGCTGTTTTTGCTCAACTCTTTGAACGCGTGCGTGTCGTCGGCGTCGTCGTCGGCGTCGTCTCCACCGCGAGAACAAAGCAGCGAATCGTCATTGGATCGCAACATCAAGGCATTCGAGGTGCGATCCGAGAGCATGACTCGAGACGTTCTCCTCGCAGTCACCACGCATCTTCTCTCCGACAACGCCGCCGCGCTTCGACGCGCGCGACTTCTCGTCACGAGCGCGCTATTACACTCGGCCGTCGAAGCATTTGATCGCAAACGCAGCGCCGAGATGGAAGCCGCGCTCGTGGACGAAGAAGAAGCAAAATCGGGCAAACGCGCCGAACGCGCCGCGGCGAAACGCGCCGAAGCCGCGCGTCTCGAACGCTCGAAAGCGTCAGACTTGAAAGAAAGCGAAGAGCTTTCTACGATAGAGAATGGGAAACTCCACATTCCAGAACACGAACCCGAATCGGAATCCTCTGAAGACGACGACGGTTTCGCCGACATGCAAAACGCGCTACAATCCATCGAGCTTCGATGTGCGCATCGCGTCGTGAACACTAGCACCACTGTGTAGTACCGGTACCGTGTAAATGAATACAATCACGCCAAGCGCGTCTTTCGCATCGTCGCACGATGTCACTCACGACGGAAACCATACCTCGCGCGCGCGTTTGGACGCTTTACAACGCGACGCGCGCGTCGTAACCCAAACCAAAGTCCCGTGACCGACGGACGCGTGCATGCGAAGCGCGCGACCTTACATCGCCGGAGGCATCATTCTCTGGGCTGTCGCGCTTCAGACGCACGTGTGGAGCTTGACGACGAGCGAAAAGCGACAACTCGTCGGGGACTCTCAGGTTTCATTTAAACTCGGTGGTGGCACGAGCGCTTCTTCGCCTTCCCCACCGGTCGATGCGCGCGGCGCCGATCGCGACCAGGGTTAATCGGGCGGTGGTTCGTCGATCTCTCGGAGGCTGCGGTCGCGGTGGACGCGTGAGAAGCGCGCGCGGGAAGAGAACGGTGCGAGGGATGATGATGGCGAATGACGACGCCGACGTCGTGGACGTGAAGACGTTGTTGTCGACGTGCGTGGACGCGGCGTTGCGAGGATGCGCCGAGATACGCCGGGTGCAAAAAGCGCGAGATGAAGCGGCGAGCGATGATGAGGATGCGTTCGTGGTGACGCGAAAGGTGGCGACGGATCCGAGATCGGCGTTGACAGAGGCAGACGTGGCGGCGCAGAGCGCCGTGGTGAGCGCGTTGCGAGCGTCTTGGCCGAGAATTCGAATCGTCGGGGAAGAGGATGAGAACGAAGACGCGGCGCCGATGAGTCCGAAGAAAGGTGCGCCGTTGAGAACGGGACTGTGCGATGAGGCGTACGGGGCGAGCGGGGATGAGAGGTTGAAGTCTTTGAAGGTGGACGCCGCGGACGTGACGTTATTCATCGACCCAGTGGATGGGACGCGTGAGTTTGTTGAATCGCGCTTGCACGCGGTGCAGTGCTTGATTGGCGTCGCGGTGCGCGGTCGCGCGGTGGCGGGGGCGATCGGATTGCCGTTTCCGGATGGTGACGTCGCGACGTCGGACGCGTGCGTGGTTTTCGGCGCCGCCGCTCCGGGAGCGAAGAGCGGCGTCTTTGGCGTTCATGGCGCGCGAGGCAACCCCAGGCCGATCGCGTACGACGATCCGACCGCGCGCGTTCGAACCGTTGCCGGTGATTCAAAGAATGCCGCGCTCACGGCTGCGAAGGAGATTGTGAAGAGCACGGCGCTCGCCAACTCAAAGTCGCATTCTCACGGAGTCATCGGCGGCGCCGGGAATAAAATTCTCGCCGTCGCCGAAGGGCGCGCCGAGTACGCGCTCATGCACTTTGGCACGTCGCTCTGGGATACGTGCGCACCCGAGGCGGTGCTTCGCGCGGCAGGCGGGAAAGTGACGGATCTTTACGGTGCGCCGTTGATGCACTATGCCGAGTCTCCGGGGGGGCTCATCAATCAGTTGGGTGTCGTCGGTTCCGGTCCAAACTCCCCCGATGGCGTCACTCACGACGAATTGTGCGCGGAGATGCGAAGGAATTCTGATTTAAAGAAACTCATTGACAGATTCACCGCCGGCGATAGCTCAGTCGTCACCGGTGGCGACGACGGCCAAGCGTGCGACGTCGCTCGATGCCTTGGTGGCGCCCCGTTACGAACCAAAGATGTCGGTCAACAAATCACCTCGGCGATCGGCGTCGACGGCGTCCAACTCGTCGGATACGCTGCACCCGAATCAGACGCCGTCCGCGGGTTGATGAGCGACGCGTGTCGTCTATACTTCAAGTGGTCCTCTGACGAAGACGCGCGTCTCCCGCGATCGGCGTTTTACAAAAAAGTCGACATGGGCAATCTCGAGTACATGCGAACCAAGCAAATCACCCAACCCCTCAAGATTGCCCGCGACAGCAAGTCGTACGCCGTGGAATCTTCTTTTCTCGCATCCAAAGCCGCCAAGGCGCTCGAACACGCGGGTATCGGCGTGCCCATTTGCTACGCCGCCGATCTCAGACCGACGCCGAGCGATCCCATCGAGAGCAAGTTTTCCCTCTTGGTTGAAGATTTCCACCCGGATGACGGCTGGGAGCAAGCCCGCATGCTCGCGCCCGATCAAGCCAAGTGTGCCCTTCAAGCTCTCGCGCGCATGCACGCGTTTTTCCTTCCCGGCAGTCATTTCCGCAAATCAGCATCCGATGACGACGAAGACGTCTTGAACGTCGTTTGGAATTCTGGCGGATACTGGCAACCCAACATGCAACCGCCCGAACAAATGGATATCATCGAGAGCGCTTGGGAGACGCACATGCAAAGTTTCGGCGCCGCCATCGACGCGGAACCAACCATCGACGCGAGCATCGCCGCGACGGTGGGTGCGCGACTGCAAGCGCACGCGAAGAGAATCGGCGCGGAGACGCATCCGTTTAGCGGGTGTCCGGGCGCAGAAGACGTTTTACGACGGGGCGGGGCGCGACTGGCGGCGCTTCAAACAATCATCCACGGGGATCCAAAGTCTGGGAACATTTTCGAACGACGACGGGAAGACGATGATTCCTGGGAGATCGGATTGATTGATTTCCAGTGGACGGGCGTCGGACTCGGCGGTACGGATCTCGGACACTTCATGTGCGCGTCCGTGGCGCCAGAGGGATTGAGCGCCGACGGAGTCGCCGAAAACGCCCTCGTCGATGCTTACTACGAAGCGTTTTCCACAGCCGCGGTCGAGTTCGGCGCGGCGTCGAGCGTTGAAAACGTTCCGGAAGAATTGCTCACGCGCGAGGAATTGCAGGTGCAGTATGAAAACGGCGTGCTCGATACCATGCGTTGCGTCTTTGGGTACCAATGGTTGCGCGTAAAGGCGTCGCCAGAGTCTCTGGCGAAAAACGCAAAGTCCATCGGGAGAAACTCGTACAATAAATCGCTTCCGAACGCGTTGTGGATGATTCGTACCGCGGATTTGTACCTCAAATCGAGAGAAGCGCGCGTCGGCGGCGGTGCGTCGAGTTGAATGAATGATTTTAATTTTAGAAGAAGAGCGCGTTGGTTAATAAATTTACCGGTACCAGTTTCACCGCGTTTGTAACTCGACGCGATACTTGACGGGCACGCCCGCGTCTCGCATTTCGTCGAGCTTTTTAGCCTTGATCCGCTCGAGCATTGCCTCCCGCTCCGTTTCGCGTCGTTTTGATTCCTTTGCCTCCCGCGCGGCGTCATCGGCGTCGCGTCTTCGTCGAATTTCGTTGCGCCGAATTTGCTCGCTCAAATCCCGCGCGTGCGCAAAGGCGTCGGCTCGACGTTCCTCCTCCCTGCGGCGTTCAGCTTCGAGCTGCGCGCGATGCTCGCGTTCGACGACGCGCGCGTTTTCGCGTTCGCGTGTCTTTTCTTCGCGGCGCATGATGAGTTTTTCTTCGTGTTGAGCCAAGCGCGCGGCGGCGAGATCCTCGAGCATGGCTCGGCGTTTGTCGCGTTCAGCCGCCTCCTTGGCGCGCGTCTCGCGTTCGTATTCATCTTGGAGTTTTTTCGCCCGTCGCGCGTCTCTCTCGGCGCGGTGGTCGATGCACTTTTCTTGCATTGAACGCAATCGCGCCGTCTCGAGTTCTCTCAACCGACGCTGTTCCTCTTGTCGCTCGGCTCGCTCGGCGTCGCACGCCGCCTTTTCAGCCAGGTAACGCATCGCGCGTTCATCCGCTTCGCGTTCCGCCCGCGCGTCGTCCGCTTTGCGCGCGATTTGCTCTCTATTTGAAAGATGTATCTCTTCGAGGAGTTTCTGTGCCGTTTCGCGTTTGCGTCGCGCGGCTTCATCCATCTCCGCCATCGATCGTTGGATGTCTTCGACGCGCCTCTTTGATTCTCGCGCGCGTCGCTCCGCGGCTCTCACGCGCTCAATCTCGCGCTCGGCAATCTGACCACGAAGCGTCTCCGCCGCTCGACGCATCTCCTCCGCGCGCGTCTTTTCAATCGCTTCCGCGCGCGCGATCGCTTCGACCCGCGCGCGCTCCATGTCTTCGTCCAAGAGTCGCTCCGTCTCTCGCGCTCGCGCGCGATCGCGTCGTTTTTCCTCAACCTGCGCGTCTCTCGCCGTCATCACCTCGCCGTACAACACCATCGAGTTCATCTCCCGCACTTCTGCGATATCGTTTTCGAGCTTCTCCGCCGCGTCCGCGCGCGTCGCGCCGTCCTCTTCCTCCCGAACCGTTCTTCTCGGTGCGTCCGGCTCGCGCGTCTCGTCGTCCTCTCTCGCGTTTCGCGCGTACGCTTCGCGACGCTTGGCGTCTTCCGCGCGCATCCTCTCCCGCAGCGCTCGTTCGATCGCGTCACCGCATCCCTTCCCCGGCGACGGCGACGACGACGATAAAGGCGCGCTCGCATCCTTCACGCGATCGTCGCCGCCGCCGTCGTTCCTCCAATCCCCGCGCGCGCGTCGCGCCATGCGTCTCAACGCCTCTCGATCCACGTGTGACCGCTCCCGTCCATCCAACGACGCGTTCGTCTTCTTCTCCGCGTCTTCCTCC
>Ga0181600_10001540_pt1 | contig 17970 bp, 22 predicted proteins | sample 041ome_2_FD_132982 | JGI IMG/M metagenome (GOLD analysis project Ga0181600, IMG submission 132982) | Coastal salt marsh microbial communities from the Groves Creek Marsh, Skidaway Island, Georgia - 041406US metaG (megahit assembly) | ecosystem: Environmental > Aquatic > Marine > Intertidal zone... | reverse complement strand
TGAAATTTATTCTGGTCGCTTAAAATTCGGCTCGTTGTGTATCGAACAAGACCCATTTCTTTGAATCTGGGCATGAATTCGTTTTTTATTTTGTCCCAACGGATAACGCTAAGTTCTAACTCATTTTCAGTTTTAAACGTTTGGATTGTAACATTTACGTGCATGATTATATCCTCTTCTTAATTAAACTTTTTCTTCTGATTTCTGAGCATACAAAAATACAAGAAAGCAGAGCCGTCTATTTTAGGTTTTAGCTGGATATTCTCTTTGCCAAAAATTAGATAGCCACGTTAAATAATGTGTCATTTTCTTTGGCTCCAAAACAAGTGATCTTTGAATCTTATCTATTTCGGTTGTGTCTTCTAGGTCTACATCAAGGGAATCATTTATTCTGTTTATCATATTGAACATAGCGCACAAGATTGTCATTTCAGCGATTTGTGTTTCCGTATAGCAGGATTTTAATTCATTAAATAATTCATTATCTTTGGCTGCTTTATTGAGTGTTACAGCCTCAGCCCATTTAAGTGCGAGGACTTCTTCTTGCTCAAAAAGGGAAGAGTTAGCGTATTCGTTTAAGGAAATTGCCTTTATATGCGCATCACTTATCCCTGCTGCCCTGCCCAATGAGGTGTTATGCGCATAGCAATATTTACATCCATTTGTATGGCTTGTTTTAATGACGATAAGCTCTTTTATTTTTCCGCTTATGTTTGTTCCTTGCCATTCGCGCTGAGCAAGCGCGTTGATTGGCAAAAACGCCATAGCAAGAAAAGGCGAGTTGCTGAATGTTTTATAAAAATTTGGTACTCTTCCAAGTAAATTCTCCACAGCAGAATAAAATTCGTTAAATTTTGGATCTAATGTATCTTTTTGAATTTTAGTTATTCGTGTCACACGCTTTCCCCTTTTTTAATTTGAATTCAGCTTTTTGCCATCTTTATAATTGCCAGAGCTTTGTTGGTTGATGGTTCCATCTCGAAAATAGTATAGCCATTCACCATCTTCTAAATCCTCCAAGTAGTCTCCCTTACCCATAAGCTGGCCATTCGTATAGAATAAAAGCCAAGGACCTGTTTTTTTGCCATCTATATAATCCCCTTTGCTTTTGAGCTGACCGGTAACCCAAAATGCCAACCAAGAACCTTGTTTTTTTCCTTCAGAAATCTGGCCTTGTTGAATTCCCTCTAATTCACCACTGAAGGGTGTGTCTGTGAATTTAAGATAGAATAGCGCTTCTCTTTCAACGAGGTCATCAATAGTCTCCGACTGTAAGATTGAAATAATTCCCACCACGAAAAAAAGAGTTAAAACCGACAGAACCGCTAATTTTATTAATAAATGCATAATCATTCCTTGATGAAAAACTAATTTATAGTGCGCAATAGAGCCAAGGGGTGTCAACGGCTAACCTGTATCCGTAGTTTTACCTAAAATACGCATCATAAAATAATGCTTTTTAGGTAAAAATTAAAACTATGGCTTGGCTATCAGATAATCCTAGGGCAGAATTATGCGGGGGAGATTATTAATGAAGCTAGGTTTTTTTACACGTCCAGTCCACCCGATTGGCAAGGACTGGCAGCAATGTTTAGAGGAAGACAGGCAGGCTATTATTCTTGCAGATGAGCTTGGATTTGTTGAGGCATATGCCGGTGAGCATTTATCAGATAGCGCAGAGAACATTACTTCTTGCGGTATGTTTATGGCCTCGCTTGCCTATCAGACAAAGCAGATACGACTTGGAACAGGAACCGTTAATATTCCTAATCTTCACCCGGTGCATATCGCAGGTCAAGTAGCCATGCTAGACCATATGCTAGGGGGACGATTTAACTTTGGCATTTCTCCAGGGGGGCTGATTTCTGACGCGGAATTATTTGGCACATTGCAACAAGACAGATCAGAGATGTTCCTTGAGGGCATTAATATGGTGTTGGAAATATGGCAACGTGATCCCCCATATAATATTTCTGGAAAATATTGGCAAATTTCAACAAAAAACACTATGATGACCGAAATAGGGCAGGGGATTATGACGAAGCCTTTCCAACAGCCTCATCCTCCTATTGTGGTTACTGCTGTTGCGCCCTTTTCTAATGGGGTGAGCGAAGCAGCTGCGCGGGGCTGGGATCCCATAAGCGCAGATATTATCATGCCTATATGGGTTGCCTCTCACTGGCAAAAATATGTTGAAGGCTGTGCCAGAGTTAATAGGCAAGCTTCCCCCGCTAATTGGCGTGTTGCGAAGGCAGTGTTTGTTGCGGATGATTTAGCCAAAGCACGTGAATATGCATTAGGACCAGGTAGCCCCTATGTATTTTATTATAAACAGCTCTTTACCAAATTTTCGGCAATGGGAAAAATCGGTTTATTCAAATCTGATGCGAATCAGGCAGATGAGGATGTAACCTTTGAAGATGTATGCGAAAAAATGATAATTTGGGGTACGCCTGATAAGGTGCAAGATGATTTACAGGCTTTTAAAGAAGAGGTGGGAGAATTTGGCACCTTAATGTATGCAGGAATGGACTGGGCTGACGTTGAGTTATCTAGACGCTCCATGATTCTCGCTGCTGAAAAAGTCGCCCCATTATTATAAAAAATAGCGTTATAAACAATTCAAGGGCTGCTTTTGAAGCTAAATCTGTTTAATCTAAACCTAAATAAATAAACAAAAAATAAATGAAATATGATTAAGGAGTGAATGATGCAGCGTATTCAAGGCGTTGACCCAGAAGAAGTGACAGGCGGCGAGGCTGAGATATTAGAAGCCTCTAACATGTTTTTAGGGCGGTCTTCTAATTTGCTCAAAATACTTACTAATACATCTCCGCAGATTGCTAGATGGTTTTTAGGCTTCCTTACCGCAACTCGTCAAGAAGGGCTTGGTGCTAGCTCTGATGTTGGGTTGAGGGGATTAGCCTGCGTTAAAACATCTATGACGAATGAGTGTAATTATTGCACTTCCCATACGAGTATTTATGCCCAAGGGCTTGGCTATTCAGAACAACAAATAGCGCTTATGGCAGATAATAAATATAAAGAGAGTGATGCATTTACGGCTAAGGAAAAACTAGCAATTGAATGGGCAGAAGCTGTGACGTTAAATAAAGCGCTTCACGATAGCCCACTTTGGGATAGCTTGAGAGCACATTTCTCGGACGTAGAAATTGTTGAGATTACGCTCGCATCATCCATGTTTAACATGATTAATAGACTCAATGATACATTCAGATCAGAGCTGGAAACAACAGACTTTAATAAAAAACAATGGGATGCGACCGGGGTTCTACCACTTGATGCACATGAAGCGTTTGCAGGCAGGTTCTCGGAACAAAAATTCACTGTTAAGTAAAATTAACGGTAACCCTTTTAGGTGCCCTTATTGGTCGGTTTCGCATATCACAATCTGAAATGACCAATAGGAATTATCTGTTCAGATATTGGCAGTTATTAGGAATTCTGGCCTCTAACCGCTTCCAGGGTTTTCTCCAGATTTGCAACCGTTCTGTCTATATCTGTTAATTTATCTAAACCAAACAGACCTATTCTGAAAGTGGAAAAGCCTTCTGGCTCCCCGCATTCCAGCGGAACACCTGCTGCAACCTGCATTCCTGCTTGCATAAACTTCTTGCCAGTTTTGATATCAATATCGTCTGTATAGCTTACAATCACGCTAGGCGCTTTATAGTCATCTGCGGCTACAGAATGATAACCATAACGCTCAACAACTTCGCGGCATCTACGCCCGAGTTCGATTTGTGCATTTTTGATAGCTTCTAATCCAAAGGATTCTGTTTCAATCAAGGCATCCCTGAAAAGGCGAAGCGAATCTGTTGGCATGGTTGCGTGATAAGCATGCTTGCCAGACTCATAAATCTCCATTATTTCAGTCCACTTTTTCAAATCATTAGCAAAACTGGAGCTTTTGGTTGTATTTAGTATCTCGCGCCCACGAGCCGACATCATAACAGCGGCGGCACATGGGCTTGCGCTCCAACCCTTTTGTGGGGCGGTTAGCAATACATCAACACCAGTTGCTTGCATATCTACAAACAAAGTCCCGCTTGCCACACAATCCAAAACGAACAAACCACCCACTTCATGCACTGCGTCTGATACTTGCTTAATAAAGCTATCGGGTACTAGTATTCCAGCTGAAGTCTCAACATGGGGGCAGAACACAATGTCAGGCTTTTGTTTTGTGATTTCGGCTTTAATTTTTTCTAGGGAAGCAGGGGCAAAAGGCGAGGTTGGATCGTCTGATAATTGAGAGGCTTTAATAATTGTTTGTGACTTCGCAATGTCACCAGCATTCAGAATTTGCGACCAACGATAAGAGAACCAGCCATTTCGGATAATAAGCGCTGATTTATTAGATGCAAATTGTCTTGCAATGGCTTCCATTCCATAAGTACCGCCGCCTGGCACAACGGCCATGGAATCCGCGTTATAGGCTTGTTTTAAGATACGCGATATATCACGCATCACATCGCCGAAAACAGCAGACATGGAGTTAAGCGAACGGTCCGAAAATACAACCGAAAATTCCAACAATCCTTCAGGATCAACATCATCTCTAAGAGCACTCATCATTTGCCTCTTTTTTTAGTTCACGCAAAGTCACCTGACAGTGCCAAGTCTCATACGTAATCTGGTTTGTAAAATATTAAAGTTAATGACACTATCGCGTCAGCATAAAGGGTATATAGCACGTTGCTGACCAAAATCCAGCATTTCCAAAGGATAAATCATACATAAATTAATATGTAGACATTATCGTAGCTAAGGCATTTTTGATCTTTGCAATACGGCGCTCTAATCTGATATTCTCGCTTGTTAATCTTGCTATTTCACGCTCGTAGCCACTTCTGAATTCATCTAATTTAGAATCTGAGCCTTGATTGGCAACGCATTGATTATATTTCATTATATCTTCAGCTGTATTACCATTTAGCTCACAACTATGGGCGAATATGGGCGCACTTAGCAAAGTGGTGCTGCAAATTGTGATGATAAAAAGAAGAGGGAGTTTCAACGGTGTTTCTCCTACATAATAGTTGATTTTATAGGGTTTCTGAATCATTCATAACATAATCATAAAGCCCTTATAACAGGGACAGAACTTATACTGAGCCTTATACTAAGCCTTAACCCTATGCCTTAACAGGTATTTATAGGCTATCAGATTATGCCACTTTGATATATTAGTTTTGATGATATGAAAAACATGATGCCTGCGATAATGCTATCAAGAATTCTCCAGGCCATTTTGTTATTAAACAAAGAGGACATGGCGCTTGCACCAAATCCAAGGGAGATAAAAAACACCAAACTTGCCAATGACGCTCCGATGCCAAATCCCCAGACGTCTGCTCCTTTATATTGTAATGAAATTATCCCAATCAATACCAAGGTATCGAGATATACATGCGGGTTAACAAATGTTAAGACAAATAATTTAACAAGTGTTTGCTTTTTTCCAAGCTGCTCAGGTCTGTATTCTTGGGTGCTCTGATCAAATGACGTGAACACATTCCTTAAATGAGACACTCCATAAAACGCAATCCAAATCGCAGCTAGAATAAATATCCATTGATAATAGGCATTAAAGAATTTCTCAGCGAAGAGACCCATTCCTGCAATGCCCAAGATGATGAGCAACATATCACTGACTGCGCAGAATCCGACAGATAATAAAACGTGATTTCTGGCAAGACCTTGGCGAATTACGAAACTATTTTGCGCCCCAATTGCAAGGATTAAAGAGAATCCAAGGATAAATCCATCTATCAGGGGGGCAGGGTTCATTTCATGATGTCTCAAGTTCGTCAATAATCGCTACAGCGCGAATTGGACTGCCTGTTCCACCTCTAATTTTTAACGGAAATCCAGCGAACTGAAAATGCCCCAAACCAACAACCTGATGCAGATTTGCTAATCCCTCCATATGTGTGAAGCCCATGTTACGACATACAAGATGCACTTCGAAATTATTTTTACCCGGCCTTCCAGGGCTAACCGCCTCTACTCCGAAACTTGTGATCCCTTTTTCTCCAAGCCAAGTTGCAGATTCTTTGGTAAGACCCGGAAAATCGGTTAGAAATTCTGGACTTCCAAAAGTTCTATCATAATGGGCCATATAGAGCAGAATAATATCTCCTTTATTTATGGTTTCACCGGTTTTTGCTTCTGCTTCTTGCAAGTCAGCAATAGATATATCACTCCTTAAAGGAATATGAGATAAATCCAAGCACAAGGAAGGGCGGTAGAATTGGTCTAACGGCATCTCATCAACACTCAATGCAGTCTCTCTCTCGTCAAAGTGACAGGGGGCATCAACGTGGCTGGCGGTGTGTTCACCAAGGGTCAGAAAAGACGATGCGCACGAAAATTGGACGCCCTCTGACTCTCGAACCGTATCATGGGTTTGATAAGCGCTGAATGTTACAGGCGGGTGGTTAGGTAATGTGGGACATTTCTGATAAATCTCGCCGCTCAAATCAATTAAACGCACAGTTTTTGTTCCTTTAAATATTTAAAATATTATTATTATTGGTAATAATTTATTTCTATCGTGATGTTATTTGGGTCTTTTGCAAATATTTGAAATAATTGCATATTTGGGACTTCACGTTCCGTAAAGGCGATATTTTGATCCTCTAATCGCTGTTTCAACGCATTTGCATCTGTTGCCCGAAATGCAAGATGATCCACAGACCCGCTTCCTAATAGATTTTTGCCGCCTTCTGCTTCGCCAAGATATTCTTCTAAACCGCCTGGCTTGTTCGGGTCAGCAGAAATTAAATGCACCAACGCAACCTCTCCTAGATAGAGCCAATGCCCTTTAAACGGAAAATTTGGTCGCTGACCATCGACTAGACCAAGCACTTCATAAAAGGCTTTGGTTTCTTCTAGTTTGGAAGTTCTGATAGCGTAATGGTCAATATTTGTGAGCGGCATTATTCTCTCCAATTTTAAAAAACATGTTAAGAAACTATCCTGTAACGTCAAGTGATATATAAACTTAATGTATTAGTTTGAAGGCCATTTAATATTGATTTCATTCATGCGGTATCGTTACTATGATAACTATATAGTTGAGCGCAGTTAGATAAATAATCCAAACAAAAAAAATATAGTTAAAAAAAAGTCATAAAAAAATTATTGGATAAACAAAATGAATTATGATGATGAAGATAAGGTAATAGACTCTATTCTAGCGAATACAAAAACGATTGCTCTTATTGGAGCGAGCGTAAAAGAAGAGCGTCCGAGTAATTCAGTTATGCGCAATTTGCTAAAAAGGGGATATCAGGTTTTCCCAGTAAACCCTGGCCATGCAGGGGGAGAAATTTTAGGGCAGGAATGTTTTGCCAAGCTTACTGATATTGAGCATGAAATTGACATGGTAGATGTTTTTAGACGTTCAGATGCTGTACCGGAGATAGTTGAAGAAGCCATAAAATGCCAAGTTAAAACATTATGGCTGCAGCTGGACATAGGTCATGTTGAAGCAGAAGCCAAGGCAAGGAAAAATGGAATAACAGTGATTAGTAATCGTTGTCCTAATATTGAATTCAGAAGACAAGAATCTTCCTAAAACGGTTAAAATAAAGTTTATCTCCATAAAGGTTACGGCAGAAATTATCTAATTGGATGTAATAGATTTTTGGATTAGATTTATTGATTTTCCGAACAATCAATCCAAGTTATGGTTAGGGTCACGGTGTTATTTATACCAGCGCCAATGATATTTTGTTCGAAGATTTGACGTATTGAGGTATATGATTATGTCCAAAAAAAACACCCAGTCACATAACAATCCAGAACTTCGCGTTATAAACGGTGACATGAATGCCGAAAGCTATGGACTTGGTGACCCATGCGTCCCAATTGAGCTATCCTATTTTCCTGAAGAAAATCCTAAATCTCGTGCGGTATTGAGCGAGGTTGATAGACTTGACGACTAAGCAGAGAAGTAAAATATATCCCTAACATCAACCATAATTTAAAATCAGTTTTGCCAAAATGTCAAATGTGGTAATTGTAGGTAGCGGTCTAGCCATAAGAATTATAGGAAAGGTTAAGATCGCCACCCACTTCTATATTAATTAACATGGGGAATGGCGTGTATATTGATTCAGTTTTAGAACTATTCACATCGGTTTTGTTAAAGTTAGACAATTGGATGTTCAGCAACTTTAAAATAACAATATCGTTGGCAGATAGTAGCGAAAAGGTGGCCGTATCCCTTTTTGCGCTGATTGTCATTGGTGTTTTGATGGTTTTGCTCGCAAGCGATCTTTCTCGAAAAAATAAACCACAAAATTTTGATACTGAAGAAAAATCACAGCTGGTATTACAGTCATCATCCGGACATATACCTTCTCTTGTCTCAGTAAAAGGTTCTCCTGAGAATACAGACAATGAAGCACAAGATGTCGATAAGCCGACTGAGTCAAAAGATGATGTATCAAAGGATGATATAACAGCATCTGGCACGTCAAACATTTATGAGTTAGATAACGGGTTCGTCATAAATAAAAGAAGTGCAGATGCGCAAGATGCAGTGAAGGTTGACGGAAACAGCGATGACAAACAGGAAGATACCGAAAAAAATGCGGTTGAAACTAATTCAGTGCCACTTAGCCTTACAGCCGATAGCGATAAAAATGTGTCAGTTGAACTAGCAACGATAGAAACAGAAATGCTTGACGTGAGAAAAGAATATAAATCTGGTAAGATTAGCTCAACGGATTATCTTACAAAAACGCAAGAGCTGTATAAAAAAGGTGAAATGTTGGTACAATCTGGTGAGGCGATTGACTAGTAAAGAAGCCTTTTAGCGGTTATTTGCACATGTTTATGTTTTATTTAGCTACTTTTTCTATAAAAAATGAGAAATCATGTGACAAATTTACTATCATGACGAATAGTGTTTTCAACATGTTAACTTAATGTTAATTTTTTATCCTTTGGAGAAGTATCATGGGGTCCGCAATTATGGTAGCCAATATGAAAGGAGGTGTAGGTAAAAGTACGCTCACCTGCTATCTTGCTGATTATTTTAGGCAATATCAAAAGAAACGTTCTCTCTCGTTAATAGATACCGATGTTCAGGGTAGTAGTTTTGAAATGCTAGGTATTGACGGGAGATTTCAGCAATTGCGGCACCTTCCAATCGGGGATAGGTATGATGCTGTAAATGTCGTTACGGTGGATACACTTGTAAGAAACCATCTGAGCTCTGCTAATGATTTACTTCTGATCGATACCTCTGCTGGAAAGCCAGATAATATCTGTCAAATTGCGATGATGTGTCATTGTTTATTAGTTCCAGTATCTATTAATTGGGGAGATATTCGACCCACCAGAGATTTTATTGAGGAAATACAAGAACGAAAAGATTCATCACGTGCCATCACTCCTCACATTATTGTGGTACCAAACCGGATTCCTCATCAACAAAGGGATTATAGCCTTCTTAAAGATACATTGAGTGAGTTGGATGTTGTTATTGCGCCAGGTTTATCTGATTTATCAATAATTAGACATCAAACAGCAAAATTTTCAGGCATCGAAGCTACAAAGGGTACACGCTTCAATGATGAGATAATCCATTTTGGTAATTTTATCACAGAATATATCCTTGGTGGAAAGCTAGATGCCATATATGCAGATACTAACGTAATAGAGCTTCGGCGTTAGGCTTTCTACGTTATGGGCATTTGTTTGAGTTGGTCTAATGACATTAGCAAATCTTTAAGTAATTAGGGATGCTTACTGATTTCGTTTAATTTTTACCGAGATAAGGTGCGGAAATGAAGCCAGTTGCGCTCCATGAAATGTTAGGCGAAAATTTCTTTGCAAGAGTTACTGCCGCACAATTTAATAGCCTTACAAAACGATACCGGAATCAAGATGCGGCTAAAGATGTATCTTTGGATACGTTGAGCGATGAGCAATGGCAGTCCTACTTTGGCGCATTCACACCATTTCCAGATAGTTTCAAAACACCATTAGCGCTGTGTTATCATGGCCATCAGTTTGGAACCTATAACCCAGAAATAGGGGATGGAAGAGGGTTCTTATATGCGCAGCTTAGAGAAGATACCACAAACAGACTCCTTGATTTAGGCACAAAAGGCTCAGGAACAACGCCATTTTCAAGAAGCGGAGATGGACGACTTACTCTAAAAGGTGCTGTAAGGGAAATTCTTGCGAGTGAATATCTTAATGCATTAAGTGTGAATAGTTGCAAAATTTTAAGTGTGTTTGAAACTGAGGAGCAGTTGCATCGAAATGATGAGCCATCTCCTACACGCGCTGCTGTTCTTGTAAGGTTATCGCACAGTCATATTAGAATTGGTAGTTTTCAGCGCCTTGCCTATTTAAATCAACCTCAAGAAATCCTTACATTAGCTCGGTATGCAGCGCGTTATTATTATCCAGATATTGATCCAGAAAGCCCGTCAGAAGCGCTTTTGTTAGCGCTATTAGAGGCCATTATTATCTGTGTTGCGGAAATGGTGGCGGGATGGATGGCTTCGGGGTTTGTTCATGGCGTTTTAAATACGGATAATTTTAATTTAACAGGCGAATCCTTTGATTATGGGCCATGGCGATTTCTTGATAAAATGGATTTTAATTTTACAGCAGCCTATTTTGATCGCGAGGGCAGATATGCCTATGGTAAACAGCCCGAAGCCGCATTATGGGCATTATGCAGGCTTGCTGACTGCTTTACAGACTTTGTTTCAACCGAGCAATTAGAAAAAATGTTACAAAAATTTTATCCTGCCATTCAATCTGCCTTATCTGCCAAACTTTGCTGGCGATTTGGTGTTGCACCAGTCTCAAGCGCGAAAGAAGCCGAATTAGTATCGTTGTTTTTTAGCACGACAACAAATAGCAAAATCAACCTTGATTATCTTTTTCATCATTTTTATGCTGGGTTTGAGGCAAACCAAATATTATCAGCGCCCGAACCATTGCGGCCTTTATTGGAAGCCTTAAAAGAGCTTCCAGCACGGCAGAACAAACGCCCATACTATTTTGATGAACCATTGGAGTCTAGCCTTGTGCTTGGTGAGACCGAGAGACTTTGGGCCGCCATTTCTGAAAGTGATGATTGGTCACAATTTGAGAAAAAAATAGCGGCGATTAAGCGGTACTCAGCAGCCTTAAAGGCCTAATATTATTTGAGTAAAATAGGACTCAACTCTTATTTAGAACGTATTGGCATCCAACCCACGATTAAAAACAGGTCTTAAGACAAAGTTACTTTCCATTCTGAGCACATTTGGAAGTGCAGAGAGATAGTTTGCATGAATTTTGCCAAAATCAGTTACATCCTTTGCCGCAATCCTGAGCAAATAATCCTCTTCACCTGCAATCAGAAAACAGGCCAGAATCTGGGGTATTTGCTTTGCGGCTTCTTCAAATTCTGACATCATTGCAGCAGACTGACCTTGCAAGGTTATCCGCACTAGCACAAGAACATCATGACCAAGCTTTGATAAATCAAATTCGGCATTATAGGATTGAATGATGCCTGACTTCTCAAGTGACGTTACACGCCTAAGACAAGCAGACGCAGATAAGCCAACTTTTTTAGCTATATCTAGATTAGTGATTCTAGCATCTTCTTGCAGCACCGAAAGAATGGTTTTATCTATTTTATCGAGTTTGCTCATTATTACTCTGTGTGCCTTATATATAACCTGTTTTTAGGCTGTGTTTTTTATCATTTGCATAGTGATAAATTTATCAAAAAAATGATTATTTTTCCATAAATTTATGCCTACAGCGTTAGAATTTAAAAATTTCATTATTGAAAATGTAAGATTAAGGTATCTGCCATAATATGGGTTTGCGTAATAATATTCGCAGATTCACAACTAACTTCTCAACATTTTCTGGGGTTCGCTTGAGAAAATATGACAGCGCATTTGTTACTAAATATAAATTATCACAAAAAAATAATTCTTTTTGTTGAGAAGAGTTTAATTTAGACTTGACCTTAACCAGTCTATCTATCATAAACGCTACACTTTACACCAGAAAACGTCATTGTTTGATGTTGTTTGTTAGGGGCCATAGCTCAGCTGGGAGAGCGCCTGCTTTGCAAGCAGGAGGTCGTCGGTTCGATCCCGTCTGGCTCCACCATTTTTTTGCAAATCTCCAAGTCACAGCTGAGGAGTTTTGTGAGCCTTGTCAGACATTAGGTGTAGCCTAAAGGAGATCAAAATGGCAGTCCCAAAGAGTAAAATAACCAAATCAAAGCGGGACATGCGTCGCGCCCATGATGCCATTAAAAATGATGAATATATAGAAGATAAGGTTACGGGCGAGTTGCATCGCCCTCACCATATCGATTTAAAAACAGGTATGTATCGTGGCAGGCAGGTTATTGAGCCAAAAGATTCTATTTGATATCCCGTTATTGTTTCAAGATTACAAGAAGTTATTCAGGGTACCGTGATAATGTCAAATCACAAAAATGTGATAAATCCAGAACCGTTATTCAGCATTGGAGATATTGTTAAGCACCGACTCTACCCTTTTCGCGGTGTGATTGTGGATGTAGACCCAGAGTTTGATAATACGGATGAATGGTATGATGCGATACCTGAAGAGGTAAGGCCAGAAAAAGAGCAACCCTTTTATCATTTGTTGGCGGAAAATTCTGATAGTTATTATGCCGCTTATGTAAGCCAGCAAAATCTTTTGACTGATAAAGAAAACGGCCCTGTTAGTCATCCAGATGTTGATGATGTTTTTGATGGTATTTCCGATGGTAAATATACTTTGCGGCGTGAAGCGTTCAACTAACCGTTAAATCTCTTTCCGCCAATATACGCTGTTAAAATAGCTCAAAACCGCATACTATCTCAGCTATTAGAAAATAACGACTAATTCTCTTATGATTACTTGTCATGTTGTTACTTGATGATTACATATCCATGTGATTGTCACGAAATAAATAAGAATTATACATTATAAGATTTAAACAAGGCTAAAATATTGAAAATCAACGATATGATAAATATTTTGATAGAACCGTTGGAATGCTTTATTGAGAGTTATAACAAACTAAAAATTAATCGTGTTACAGTTCCGATATCTCTTGAAAAGTTGCAAGATGCAGCCAAGTTACTTCTAAAGGCTATCTAAATTAAAAACCCTGTCATAAACGTTACTATAGTCAATAACACTGGGTTAACTGAATGGAACTAGGATAAATGGTTGCTACCGTTGAAACAATCACAGCAGTCGAAGAAGCCACTGGCAAATATAAATATGGATTTGTCACGGATATTGAATCTGAAAAAGCTCCCAAAGGTTTGAACGAAGATATAGTTAGGTTCATTTCTGCTAAGAAAAATGAGCCTGAATGGATGTTAAACTGGCGTCTTAAGGCTTACCGTCATTGGCTAAAAATGCCGACACCTGACTGGTCAAAGCTGGCTATAGAACCGATAGATTATAATGATATATATTATTATTCTGCGCCAAAATCTATCGATAAGCTGAATTCGTTAGATGAGGTAGATCCTGAATTATTGGCGACATATGAAAAGCTGGGTATTCCGCTTAGCGAGCAAAAGATGCTAGCCGGTGTGGCAGTCGATGCGGTGTTCGATTCTGTATCTGTTGCAACAACTTTCAAAGAGGAGCTGGGTAGGGCAGGCGTGATTTTTTGCCCCATATCAGAGGCAATTCAGCTATACCCAGAACTGGTTAAAAAATATCTCGGCTCTGTTGTCCCGGTTTCAGATAATTATTTTTCTGCCCTTAATTGTGCGGTATTTACAGATGGCTCGTTTGTATATGTTCCAAAAGGGGTTAGATGCCCGATGGAACTCTCAACCTATTTTAGAATTAATGAAAAAAATACAGGACAGTTTGAACGTACCCTTATAATTGTTGAGGATGAGGGGTATGTGAGTTACCTTGAAGGGTGTACCGCCCCTCAAAGAGATGAAAATCAGCTTCATGCTGCTGTGGTAGAATTAGTTGCCCTAACAGATGCAGAAATTAAATATTCCACTGTTCAAAACTGGTATCCAGGTGATGAAACCGGAAAAGGCGGAATTTATAATTTTGTTACCAAGAGAGGCGCCTGTAAAGGGGATAGATCGAAGATTAGCTGGACGCAGGTTGAAACAGGTTCGGCCATTACCTGGAAATATCCATCATGTGTTCTAAAAGGCAAAGACTCAATTGGAGAATTTTATTCTGTTGCTGTTACAAACGGGGTACAACAGGCTGATACGGGAACTAAGATGATCCACCTTGGAGAGGGAAGTAAATCCACAATAATATCTAAAGGAATCTCTGCTGGAAAATCACAGAATACCTATCGAGGTCTTGTTGAAATCCACAGAACGGCTGACACTGCGCGTAATTTCACTCAATGTGACTCATTGTTAGTAGGGCAGACATGTGGCGCGCATACGGTTCCATATATCGTGTCTCGCAATCCAAGTGGGAAAATAGAACATGAGGCAACGACCTCTCGCATATCTGAGGAACAGCTTTTCTATTGTTTGCAACGTGGCATGTCAGAAGAAGAGGCTGTTTCCCTTATTGTTAATGGGTTTTGTAAGGAAGTAATGAAAGAACTTCCGATGGAATTCGCAGTCGAAGCGCAAAAACTAATTGGAATATCACTGGAAGGATCTGTTGGTTAATATGTCGATATTAGAAATTAAAGAGCTTACAGCGAGCGTAGATGGCACAGAGATACTGCACGGTATTAACCTGAGTGTAAATGCAGGGGAGGTTCATGCCATAATGGGTCCTAATGGTTCTGGAAAAAGTACATTATCCTATGTGTTATCTGGCCGTGCTGGTTATGAAATTACGGGTGGGGATGTACTATTAAATGGCACTTCAATTATCGAAGCTGAAGCAGATGAACGTGCGCGTGCTGGCTTATTTCTTGCCTTTCAATATCCAGTAGAGTTGCCAGGCGTGTCGGGCATGTCATTTCTGCGTGCATCTGTAAATGCGCGCCTTCGTGAGCAAGGCAAGGAAGAAGTAGATCAGCTTGGCTTTGTTAAGATAGTCAGAGCTGAGGCGCAGAACCTTGGCATTTCTGATGATATGCTTAAAAGGCCAGTAAATGTTGGTTTTTCTGGCGGTGAGAAAAAACGCTATGAAATACTGCAGATGGCATTATTAAAGCCGGTTATGGCGATTTTAGATGAGACAGATTCCGGGCTAGATGTAGATGCGTTGAAAATCGTCTCACAAGGGGTAAATTTGCTTCGCGATCCACAGCGCTCTATGCTTGTAATTACGCATTATCAGCGATTATTGTCCTATATTGTACCTGATAAAGTTCATATCTTATCTGGCGGATTGATTGTGAAATCTGGTGATAAGTCACTTGCGTTAGAAGTTGAAGAAAACGGATATGCTGGGATAAATGATGCTGCCTGAGCTTACTCAATTAAACGTAAAAAATAACTGGCAGAAAACACATTTAGATAATTTTGTGAAAATGGGTTGGCCCTCTTCTAAGAATGAAGATTGGAAATTTACCTCGCTTTCACAAATGCTTAAAAAGCCTGTAGAAATAGCGTTAACTGCACAAGGCGATGATGCTCGCCATAAAATGGCACCTTCTATTCAAGGGGCATGCCGTGTTGTGTTCAGAAACGGAATTTATGATTCTGAGCTGTCAGGCGGAAATCATTCAAATATCGTCATTAGCAATCTGATTGAAGATGATGATGCCATCTCTTACCTTAATGAGGCTCCACTGTCAGACCATCCGGTGTTCAATCTGACCATAGCTGCAATGCAATCTGCTATTTTAATAGACATAGATGACTCTAAAACTAAACCTATCGCTGTTATTGATCTGTCTTTTGTTGGAGGGTTAATAAATCAATCTTCTCACCCATTAGTGATGATACGGGTTGCTAAAAATGCAACCGTAAGAATTTCAGAAACACATGCTAGTAAAAATGGATTATCTGCTCCGATTGTAATTCTGCAACTTGATGATGGCGCGGTTTGTGACCATGTAAGATGCCAGATTGCGGATTTGGACTCTTCTCAGCTTGGATTAAGCTTAGTCAATCAGAATACGGGCTCTGACTATAGAAGTTTTTCACTAACGAGTGGCGGTGATATCTCTCGCACCGAGATGCATTTAAATTTTAATGGCGAAAATGCATCATGTCATTTATCATCGATTTATCTTGGATGCGAAGATCAGCACATGGATATTACAACAAGACTATATCATAATGTTGCTAACTGTAAATCAGAGCAGGTTATAAGAGGGGTCTTAGATGATAGAGCTAGAGGTGTGTTTCAAGGTAAAATAAGAGTTGCTCCAGATGCACAAAAAACAGATGGTCAGCAAATGACGCGGGCATTGCTTCTCTCACACGAAACAGAGGCAGATACAAAGCCAGAGTTAGAAATATTTGCTGATGATGTGGTCTGTAGTCATGGCGCTACTATAGGGGAGATTGATGAGCATCAACTTTTCTACCTTGTGAGCAGAGGCATTCCTATTATGCAAGCAAGGTCTATGCTTATTGAAGCATTTCTAATTGGTACCTTGTCTCAAATAAGGGTGCCTGAGCTTGAGAGTCAGGTTGAATATTACATTCAAGACTGGATTTCTAATTCAGCCCAAATGTCAGCCTTGGATCACTGAGGTATAAAGGCATGACAGAGGAATTGAATAGCAAACAGATAAGAGCAAAATTTCCATTTTTATCGCGCGAAGTAAATGCAAAGCCAATTATATATTTAGATTCGGCGGCATCATCTCAAAAGCCTCAGCAGGTTTTGGATAAATTACTAAGAACCTATTCTCACGGTTACGCTAATATTCATCGTGGTTTACACACCCTTTCTGAAGAGGCGACAGACGCCTATGAGGAGGTGCGTTCTAAAATTGCCCGATTTATCAATGCCGCTGATAAAGATGAAGTTATCTTTACCAGCGGCGCTACCATGTCGCTTAATCTGATTGCCAATTGCTACGGGTTACAGAAACTAAAATCGGGCGATGAAATCCTCATTACAGTAGCAGAACATCACGCCAATATTATTCCATGGCAAATGTTATGTCAGAAAACAGGTGCCAAAATAGTGGCTGTTCCGGTAGATGATGATGGCTGTTTTAATATTACAGAATTAAAAGACCGCGTAACAAAAAATACCAAAATCATTTCTGTTCCTCATGTATCAAATGTACTTGGAACGATATTTCCGGTTAAAGAAATCAGCTCAATTGCACATGAAAATAATGCAATTTGTGTTGTAGATGGGTGCCAGGGTGTTATCCATATGCCAGTTGATATTCAGGATATTGATTGTGATTTTTACGTATTTTCAGGTCATAAACTCTATGGGCCAAGCGGGATTGGTATCTGTTGGGGCAAGGCTGAAATATTAGCCGATATGCCGCCATTTCTGGGTGGCGGTGATATGATTAATGATGTGGAAATTGAGAGCGCAACCTATTCGCAGCCCCCATCCAGGTTTGAAGCAGGAACGCCGCCAATTGCTGAATGTATTGCGCTTGGGGCTGCTGTTGATTTTGTAACCGATATTGGAATGGATAAGATTGCCTCACACGAGAAATCACTCTTATTATATGGTCATCAAAGATTAGCAAGTGTTAAAGGGTTATCCTTTGTTGGCACCTCGCCGAATAAATCTGGCGTGATATCATTTACACTTGATGCGGCGCATCCCCATGATATATCAACACTGATAGATCAAGACGGAATTGCTATCCGGGCAGGCCATCATTGCGCGCAGCCATTAATGAAATTTTTGAATCTGAGTTCAACTGCCAGAGCGTCAATCGCTGTCTATAGTGAGCCTGAAGATTTCGACGCTCTTGCAATTTCACTTGAAAAAGTTAATCGAATTTTTGGAGCATAAATTGTCTGATAAGATAAAAACATCAGATACCGATAATCT
>Ga0181600_10001531_pt1 | contig 18007 bp, 15 predicted proteins | sample 041ome_2_FD_132982 | JGI IMG/M metagenome (GOLD analysis project Ga0181600, IMG submission 132982) | Coastal salt marsh microbial communities from the Groves Creek Marsh, Skidaway Island, Georgia - 041406US metaG (megahit assembly) | ecosystem: Environmental > Aquatic > Marine > Intertidal zone... | reverse complement strand
GGCGCGGCGCCGGTGCGAGGGTACTGGGACGCGAGCGAAGAGGGCGCGCTGCGTCGCGCGGTACAGAAACACGGCATCGGGGCGTGGGAGAAGATGCGGAATGATCCTGAGTTTACTGCGTTGAGGTGCGTGGATGACGACGACGACGATGCGATGCGACGACGACGATGGGACGATGACGACGATGCGGGAATTCAGCCGCCGCATTTGTCAATTGACGATGATGATGAATCGTCGCGCTCGCGTGGCGCGGTGGTGCGCGTGATGAGGAATGGAATGGCGCGTATCATGCGTCGTCGTGTGTGTGTTTGTGTGTGATTCTTTTGTGTGTGCGTCGTGGGGAGTATATATGTGGGTGCGCCCGCGCGCGCGAGGGCGGGGGCGAAGGGGAACGCGCGAAGGTCGAGGCGAAGGCGTCGACGCGTCGAGGCGCGCGGAATGATGATGACTGACGGACGTCGAACGCGTCGTAAACGTTTGCTTAAACAAACATCATAGATCACGCACAGGGGTGCAATTGAAAGATAAATGGCGGAATTTAATCAAGTTTCAACATTTGAGACAGGATGAGGCGGCCAAGGTGCCGTATAAGAGCGCGGTGCGCGCCGCGGCGAACGCGACGAGCGGCGGCAAGTCGAGCGGTAAGGGCGGGACGAACGCGGCGGGTGCGAATAAGGGTGGGAAGAAGGCACTGGGAGGGGTCGTGGCGAAGAAAACTGCGGCGAGTGCGGCGGGGAAGAAAACGGCGAGCGCGACGGTGGGGGCAAAGGCGACCAAGGCGGCGACCAAAGGTCAAGTCGGCGGCGCCAAGGGTGGGAAAAAAGCAGCACCCACGGTGAGCCGGGACGCGTTGAGGAAGAAGGCACCGGCGAGCTCGACGGCGACGGTGACGGCGGCGGCGATGGCGAAAAAGAAGGGCACGGCACCGTTGAGCGCGAAAGAGCGCCTTAAGGCGTCATACGCGCAGCAAAAGAACGCAGCAATGGGGAGCGACGAAGACGACGTGGATGACGACGATGAAAAAGACGTCGTCGCGCGCGGTCCTCGAGGAAAGTTTTCCAAAACTAAAGCTGCGGGTAAGGCTAAGATCATGAATAAGGCGGATACTGAAGCCACGCGAATTGTTGAGCGGCTGAAAACAAAGCGTCGAGATATGGTGAATGAAGTCGAAGCCGCCGAGCGCGAATTGGCGCGTATGAAAACTGTCGTCGAAGAAGCCGAGGCGGTCTACTCGCAAGCGCGAGCGCGCGTCCATGACGCATTGGTCGGCATGCATCACGACGGTGCGCACGGTGGTGAACATGACGACGACATGAGCGGCGATGACGACGACACGGATTGGGACAAGTATTTGGCGTTTGGCGCGCACGAATCGGATGGTGAAGACGACGACAAGGATGGCGTCGTCGCCGAAGCTGCGAAAGCTGCCGCTGAAGCGCATGAAGCGATTACGAGTGCGAAAAAACCGAAAGCACCACACGCCAGTCATGGCGGGCGAGTGCCCGTGCCGGATATCGATGACGACGACGCCACCGATCACGACGATAGCGACGACGAAGAAATTGATGAAGATTTAGTGCAATCAGACTTGGACGATTTGGATGAGGATGAGCGGAATATGCTTCGAGCGAACGAAGCCTTAGCCGCCGCCGGATTGCCGCCAATGCACGAAATTGAACACATTTTACTCACCGAGCTTAAGAAGCTTGAAGCCGCGAATGCCGCTGTTGTACACGCGCGCTTAGCGCTCGAAGCCGTAGACGCCGAGTTTGCCGAAGCTCTAGCCAACGTGGTGCAGGAAGATGTGCACCATGACTTGGAGGAACATTTCGCCGCTATAGAAGACGATAGCGACGATGAGGAAGACGAAAGCGAAGACGAGGAAGAAGACGAGGAAGAAGAAGAGGAAGAAGAAGAGGAGGATATTCCCAATCCCGCACCGGCGCCAACGGGCGCGGCGGCGGGGCCGAAAAAGTCCTCAAAGCCGAAGACACCAGCTGCTGCGCCCGCTTCTAGCATAGACATGAGCGCTGGTCCAGGCGGCCGCGTCGTTGAAGATCGTAGATATGGCATTTACGACGCCAGGCGCTATCGCACTGAAGCAGAAAACGATGCGGAGGAGGCAGCTATGGTGAAGGGTGGTGGCGCCGGTGCTAGCGCCGCGAAAACTACTGCGGCAACCAAACGTAAAGCCGGCGTTCAAGCGTCCGCACCCAAGGTGAGCGCCGATGCGGCGGCGAAGAAGAAAAAGACATCCACCAAGAGCGTCGCCGCCGTGGAGCCAATTTCTGAGCACTTTTGGTACGAGCAACCAAACGTGAACGCAGCGAAGAGCGCGGCGGCGGCGCGCAAGAAGCCCACTCAGGCATCGTCGCGCGCGCCTGCCGCTACGCCTGGTGCTATTCCTCAGTGGCGTCGTAAACGTACGGCTACACGCGTCACCATCGGTCGTCCCGTCGCCGGTCCAACGTCATGGGCCGCCATAGGCCAGCACATTATACAAGATGATTAACAGCGCAAGAAAATCCAAAGAACGATGCAAAAACGAAAAGAGAAGGAACGACACGAACGAGGTACCACAAGACTGGTCGTCATCATCGTCCTTTAGCTCCTTTTTGCTTTCATTCTTTAGGTGTACAAAAACGTACAACACGCACCACACACGTACAAAATAAAAACAGTGTACTACTCACCCTAAAATTGGAATTACTAAAGCTATAGCGCATTAACCTACACACATGCATGCGTCATCCATCCATCTACATCATCTCCCTCACAATTGCTTAAACTCCCACGGCTGTCGACACAATGGACACCGCGGCTCGGCCCCTTGCCCGCTCAACCACTTTGTGATGCACTGCAAGTGATAGGCGTGCGCGCACGTCCCCCACACCACCGGGGAATCGTCCCCAGGAAATTTCGCATCGGGCGGACATCCATCATAGGCGATTCTACAGATCCCACACACGTCCCCGGCGTCGCCCGCGCCCCAGGTCCACGCACCGACGCCGTGCCACGTCTTGATGTTTAAACTCAGGCGAGACGAAGCTGAGGGCGCTGTTTGCGTCGTCGCCGTCGATGCGCCCGCCGAAGACGACGCGGCGGTGGCGGCGCCGCGTGGAGATGAACGCGTTTCAACCATAGGAGCACGCGTGGACGCACGAAGCGGCACTCGGGAGGCGACGTGTGGCAACCTCGCGAGCGAGACTGGTGAAGGAGCTCTCGAGGAGTAAGTTGCGCGAGTACGTACATTTCAATTTCAAACAAAGCGCGTCGTCGATATACAAAAGAAATCACAAGGAAGAGAACAATAGGTGATGGTACGGTATTTCTAGGCAGCCTTGGCGAACCCGACGCGGTGGTTGCCGTAGTCAAATTCGGTGTGATATGGGCCGAGGAAGACGTCGCCGAGAATCCACAGCGGACCGGCGGGCGGCGGGATATCCATGCCCATGAAACCGCTGATGCACTGATCTTCGCCACCATCGCTGATGCGTAAGATATATTCGCGCGCGGTGAGCTTGAATGAGACGCCGCCAATCACGAATTCGACATCGGGCATGTGTGGAATGTCTCCGCAATCCACCGCCGCGGTGCCACCCGTGTTTGGCACCAAGTCGCACACGCGTTTGACTTCGTTGATGATGATGTCTTGAGTCATGTTTTGCGCGAGCAGATTTTGTGCATAGTTGACGACGGTTTTACACGCCGTGCATGCGATCGGGCCCTTGAACGAGTCAACACCTGGAGCGTGCAATCCATGTCGGTGGCTGCCAGCGTTGCGCAAAAGTTTGCGCGAGGCGACGACGCGCGAGACGACGTCCGTCTTGTCGCCCGCCGCGTCGCACACACCGATGGATGTGCAAATCTGTTCGCTCGAGTAATCTTCAAGTTCTTGCACAAACTGTTCGGCATATTGATCAATCAACATTCGACACTCTTCGCCGAGCATCGAACGTGCACCGATAAAATTGTTAATCTTTGAAATCGTCTCCACCGGTCCGGCGAGCAACGACGTTCCGGTGTCGGCGATGACTTGACAACCCTTCTCGCCGTCACACGCGCCGATGGACCGACCAGCGACTTTGAAATCATCCATTTTGATTTGCCAGTACGCATCTCGCGTCACTGGAACGTACGTGTGTTCGCCGATAAAGTGCGCGGGGTCGGACCCGCCGAACACGAGCTCGCCTCCGACGACGCTCGGCGCTCCGTCTTCACTCGTCGTGCGGTTCAGCCAAAAACTAAACATTGGTGCGTCGATCAATTTTTGTTCCATCATGTTGTAAAACACCGGCTTGACGTTGTCCACAGAGATTTCATCGAATCCTAAACCCAAGATGCCATCAAACTTGGCGAATAAGAACGCGATGCCCGGCTCCTTGGTCGCTTCGGCGAATCCTTGACCTTTGACGACGATGTCTCCCACCTTGACGTCATCCTTACTCAAGAAACCACTCAGCGACCCGCTACCGTAATGGATTGCAAACGGCGTGCCGTCCTCCTCGTACGTCGACGATTGCGCAGAGTCGAATTTGGCGTGCAAATCACACGGAATTTGTAAAAATCCACACTTGGCGCTCGGCACCCACAAGTTGGAGCTCCCGGTGTCGAACACAACCTGGAAGCTCTGCGGTGGGTTGCCAATCTCAATCGCACCATAGTATTGCGCATCCATATAATTACTGATTGGCATCGAGTGCGACGGGGCGTTAGCCAAACCTGAAGACGACTTGGCGCCGTACATGGATTCTAAACGCGCGCGTTGCGTCGCGTGATTGAGATCCACGTCGCGCACGCGAACCGTCTTTGCATCCATCTTCGCGTTCTTTACCAGCGCCACTCGAGCGAGTTTTGGAGTCGACAACGCGAGCACCGTGTGTGGGGTTGTCAGCGCCAGGGCGGTGAGCGCCTGCGCGGTGCGATGAAACGAAAACGGTGGTTAGAGCACGCATTCACAAAGCCTCGGCATCTGAGCCGTCGGTGAACGTTGTATCCGCGCGACGCACGTGCGAGGGAGCGAATGATGGGACGTACCGCGAGCGCGTGCATTCGTATGGATGATTTACGCATGTTCGATGACTGCGCGCGTGCGTTGGGATGGTGAGCGCGCGCAGGAATGCGGTGGGTTTGGGTGCCTCTCGCGAATTGAACTGTAAGAATCGTTCCAATACATAAAAAAACGTTACATACTCGCTATCTCACGTGTACGTTGGCGTGTAAAGTCTGATGGAGCTGGACTTTTATTATTTGTCAAGCCGTATTTTGTTAATTTTACCAAGAGTCTTGGCGTTGAATTTGCGGTTGGAAGTTGGGATCCGCCGGGTATCCCGCGGGCGGGGCGCCGTACGCTGGTTGCGGGGCGATGGTTTGGTAGGACGTCGGGAGAGGCGCAGCGACAGGCGCGACTTCCTCACCAGCTGCGATGCGCTCGGCAACGCCCGTAGGAGGAGTGTACGACGCGAGAGACACCAATGCAGCTTCGAACTCGCCCGCGCATTCCTTCTTGATGACGCCTTGGAGCGTCTTACCCTTGAATTCCTTTTCGAACTCTTTGCGGAGCGTCGGCATCAAGTCATCCTTGTGCGTGAGCAACGCCATCAAACCCGTCTTGTTCGTGGAGGTAAACCAGCCAGACATCACGGTTCGGATACCCCGAGCGATGGTGCGCGCCTTGGGGGCGATGCACGCCACGAGAGCGTCTTCATAATCACCCGAGCAGTTGGAGCGAATGTCTTGAATCAAATCAGCGCCGTAGTGCTCAGTGTACTTGGTGCGAATTTCAACCTTTTCTTCCTCCGTGCGGTGAACGAGCATGGAAATCAAACCCCAATCATCGTTGGACACCCAGCCCTCGAAGGCTTCCTTCAAGTAGATAGCGATTTGCTCGGTGCGGGGCGTCAACAAGCCCATGAGCGTTTCACGGAAGAGTTTGCTTTCAAACAAACCAGTGGTTTCGTTGCGAATGCGTTCACGCAAGAGCTCGCCAGTTTCAATCTTGTACGCTTCACGGAACTCTTCGATTTGCTTGTGGGACTTGTTCGCCAAGAGGTCAATGATGGCACCTTCATCAGTGCCCATACCTTCAACGGCGTCGCGCATCGCTTGCACGTCGGCGGAGTAGTCCATCTCGGTATCGTCGTTGACGTTCGCCGGGTGACGCTTCGCGAGAGCCTTGACGATGCGCTTAAAATCACCAGAAACGGCCCATTCAGAAGTTACAGCCTTGATGAGATCCTTCTTGAAGAGTCTGGAGTAAGCTTCACGAGCGGCGTCGAGTTGTTCGGGCGTCGCCGTAACCAACAAACGAATCACAGCCTTGCAATCCGTACCCAAACCAGCAATCGCAGAGTTAATAACCTTTGCGTAGGCATCACCGACACGGTCGCAACCAGCTAAGAGCAACACGCGCTTGAACTTACCGCTCGTTTCAGAAAGCACGGCTTGTTCCATCGAACGCTCGTAACGCGAGCTGTACGCCATTTGCAACGCGATAATATCTTCCTCAGATAACGTACACAAAATCGTCACAAGCGTGGCTTCATCGGTACCGAAACCCGCCATCGCGCGTTCAAGCGCTTGAGACTCGAAATCTAATCGATCGCTCAATAAAGCCATCATGAAATCCTTCAAATCCCCGTGCGTCTTGTCCGCGACGTCAGACTTCAAGTCCCCGAAACCGTACTCGCCGTACTTTTGCATGAGCTCATTCTGGATGAAATCCATACGCATGATCCCTCGCGGGTTACAGAATCTCGGTACATTCAACACGATGCGCTTCAAGATTTCCTGCGTATTTTCACACGCAATCGCATTGGCCAATTCCCACAATTGACGACCAAACGCGTCGGCGGGCGCGGGACCGAAATCCGCGCGCATTTCCGGCTCGGGCGCCGATGAACAAACTGTTCATTCACGAAAATCACGCGCACGAACGCGAAACGCACACCGTCAGTACACATCGCATGTTTTGTTTTTCGCGCCTCGCCGCCCACGCACACCGCGATCGCGCCGCGTCACGTAATTTAATTCCAATAATCCGATCGGATTATTCCAACAGCATCGCGCATTCGCACGCAAATTCAAAAGTTCCGAAACGACGACGTGCCCGCACCGCCGTGATCGATCGCGCGCGCGCGCGCGTTGCGCGCATCGATGCATACGTACTCCCCATGTGTGCTGTGTCGCGTTGCGAGTCGACGTCGGTGTGGTTTTCGGTGTGGTTTTGGGTGTTGGCACGATCGGGTCCCGCGTCAGTGAATGCCGACACGAACGCGCAAAGCGCATCGTCATCACTCCTGGGCGTCTCTCGTGCGAGCGACGCTTCGGTGAGACGGGATGCGGGGGAAAAAGACCAAGGTAAAGGTGCCCAAGCCGCTGTTCGCGCCAATCGTGCGGTCGATGAAGCGTGCGCGCGAGGTGACGAGTGCGTTTCACGCGCACACGCGGACGCTGAGTGACGGCGCGGCGTCTGCGCACGCGAAAGCGGCGGCGCTCGAGGCGCTGGACGAGCTCGGTGGTCGGCAAGCGTATCAAGAGGCGAGTGTATTGACGACGACGAGGCATAGGACGTCGAAGTGGACGTTTGCGGTGCTCACGAAGCGAGGGATGCGACCGAAGAAGGGTGAGCGCGCGTTGCGCGCGTTGGAAGTGGGTGCGATAAATACGGATTTAATGAGCGCGAAATGGCTCGACGTGCGCGCGATTGATATAAAGAGTCAACATCCTAAGATTGTGCAGCGAGATTTCTTTGATGAGGTGGTGAAAGAGGGTGCGTACGACGTCGTGCACTCGTCCATGGTGCTCAACTGCGTGCCGACGGCGGCGCAACGCGGTGAAATGCTCGCCCGCACAGCCAAGATGTTACGTGTCGGTGGTGTATTCTTTCTTTATATTCCCGTTCGATGCGTCAAGGCGATGACGCACGAGACGCTAGTGAGGTTTCTACGCGCCGTGGGTTTGCGCGTGGTGGAGCATAAAGCGACGCCAAAAGTCATGTTTTATTGCGCTGAAAAAGTAGACCCGAAAACCGCGGCATCGACGCAGGATAAAGTTGAGAAGTGTAAAGCGCGCGAGGAATTCGTGCTGCGGACATCGGCTCAGACGCTGGCGTCAAAGGATACCGACGCGTTTAGCGTGGCGCTCGAACAAAGGCACATGTGTGGCTTCTGACGCCGCCGTGTTTAGGCATCCACCGCCATCCAATGCGCGATGAGAACAGACCGCGCACTGAATTAGAATTCTAGTCAATCGTTACGTCGCGCGGATTCGCGCGCGCCGGGCGTTGTAACATTATACTTTAGTTTGTATTCGCGCGCGTCCATGAAACGCGAAAGCAACCAACAGAATCCACACACCATGTCGCGCCGAAGACGCGGCGATGTGCGTCCGCCCACCACGGCGCCCGCGCTCGACGACTGCGACGTGCATGCCGCGGATGATATCGAACACGGCGAGGGCGCGGACGACGCGCGCGATGATTCGGACTCGGACGCCCCGAAGGCGACGACACAAAAATACATCGCTCAGCTCGCCGGTTTTCACCACGCGCTGCTCCCGTCGGACATCGAAGCGCGCTTCAGCGCAATCTATGACACGTACCACGCCGGAAATCACAGTGACACAGACAGCGAGGCGAGCGAGGAGGAGAGAAACGCGTGGTGGCCGTTAGAGCCGTTGTCCATGACGCGCGCTGACGCGGCGGAGACGGCGAAAAATATAGACGACGCCGCAGCGTCTGGTGCCATAACCTTTGATGGTGATATTGATGTCTTATTTCGACAAAGCGTGCACTTGAGTGCGAGTTTGACGCGCTGGCGACGACGAGGGACGATTTTAGTTGGACCCACGCCAGAGAAGGATGTGAGATGTCGGCGGTGCTTGGACATTGCCGCTGAACCTCTGGTGACGCAAGAATCGCATATATTATGTAAGCCATGCGCAATAGAGGCCATGGGAGACGTAAAAGTGCGTATATTTGGCATCGATCCACGAGTTTCGATGAAAATTGATGATTTACCGGTGATGTGTTGTCACGCGGCGACGGCGACGCGGCAAGACGATACTTTGTCCTGGCGGATTATTTCCGAGGGTTGTAAGGCTGTGTTTCCGTTGAAACACGCCAGAGCTCACGAAGACGAATGCATGTACTCGCTTGAAAAATGTAGCTTACCGTATGAATGCATGAATCCCGCGGAAAAGTGTACCATGGTTACGGCTCGTAAAGACATGGAGGCGCATCGAGCCGCGTGCGAATTCAAGCCGTCCCCTTGTCCGGACTGTGGCCACATGATTCAGGCGCGTAAAATGCGTTCGCATGGTCTAGTGTGTGGTGCTATGCCAGTGTTCTGTCCATACAGGCTATGTAAGTGGCGTGGCAAACGCGAAGCCGTCGACGCGCACGTCGCCACAGAGTGCTTGGCGCATCCGGTGATGTGCCGCTTGGAAGATTCCGCCACCGGGGAATACTGCCGTGCAACCACGACGCGCGAGCGCATCATGCACCATCGCGCGTCGTGCCAATATCAAAAGTGTCCGTGCAAGTTTTGTGGTGCGAAAATCAGCTTACGTCGCATGGGGGATCACGCAAAGCGATGCAACGCGCGCGAGTTTCATTGCCCGCTTTGTCGTCGACGCATGCCGTCAGAACAACGCGAAACGCACGAGCGCACGGGTTGCCCGATGCTTGCACAGGCGTGCGAACACGCGAGATTCGGATGCACCTGCGCAGTGGCTCAGGGGTTTTACAACAAGCACGCGATGGAGAATTTTGAGCAACACGTCGAGCAAGTGGCGTTTGGCCCGACGGGCGTGCTCGACTTTATCAATCGCCCGCGAGACGACGACGGGTTCGATATCGATGCATTCGAAGCGCGTGTATCGAGTGTTCGAGAGAAGATGCGCAAAACATTCGAATCTGTAGACTCGACGAGCGCGAGTGCGGTACGACGCGTACGCGAGCGTGCTGAAAAGGCGGAGTCGAGCGCGAGCCAACATCATCCGCGAAACATCGAAGCGGCAACAAACGCATTTAAACGACGCGCCGCACACGATCGAGCGCAAGCCGAATTCGCATTGAAAGAGAAGATTTCGCTTGAAAACGACGTGGAGTATCATCGTGAAATCGTAGACGCAAACTTGGCGGGTACATTTATCGCTGAGGCGGCGACTATGACTCGCGAACGTCTCGAAACGGCGATGAACGACGTCTCGGAGACGTCGACGTCATTCGCCGTCATGCGCGCACGTGCCGAAAGTCTTCTCAACGACGCGCTGCATGGAGAAGATATTGATGCGGCATCCGAAGTCACAAAGCGTCACTTGGAAGATCTCATGCGTCAAGGTGAACGACAATTACGAGAAGACGAACGCCTTCGTGAATCCCGCATCGACGAACTCGCGCAGACGCTCAATCAATCAAAGACGTCCATCGAAGACAACATAGCGCATCAAAACAAAACGGCGGAAATTTTAGATGTAAAATTACGCGCACTTTGCGCGGGTGAGCGATTAGATTCCTCACACGTGCTCGCGCTCGCGAAGAAGCGATAGAGACAATAGCCGTAGTAGACACATGTAGCGAAGAAAAGACGAGTCGTAGCCAACGCACCCCGCAGTGCGACGCACGCGAACCCGCCCGACATGCCGCCCGACGCCAACCTCGCGTCGATGGCGAAAATAGCCACGCATGCAGACGTGTACCCGCCCGCGGAGGACTCATTTCTGCTCGTCGATGCGCTCGCAGATGTGTGGCGCTCGACGCTCGAGGCGGCGCGTCCAGCGCTCGTCGTTGAACTCGGTACCGGCTCGGGGTACATTGCGTGCTCGAACGCTCTGCTCGCGCGCGCATACGGGTGCGCAGGGCATACGTTTACGCGCGCGTCGGATGTGAATCCGAACGCCGTGGCTACGGCGCGAGCGACGTTTGAGGCGCACGACGTCCCGACGGCCGCGTACGACGTCTCGCGAGGCGACTTACTCGACCCCCACGCCGACGCTATCGCCGCCAACGGTGGAATAGATGTTCTACTATTTAATCCTCCGTACGTCGTCACGCCAAGCGAGGAAGTAGGCGTGGGAGGCATCACAGCGTCGTGGGCGGGCGGCGTTGACGGTCGAGAAGTGCTCGACCGGCTGCTCCCGCGTGTCGCCAACGTCTTAACGCCTGGTGGGATGTTTCTGTGTATTTTGCTCGAACAAAACAAACCACAAGAAGTGATGGATTACTTACGCGCGTATGGACTCGCGTGTGCGCTCGTGAGCACCATAGGCGCTGATGAAGAGGTGCTCTACGTCATGAAGTGCGAAAAAGCGCTCTCGTAGAGTTGTAGAATCGCGCGTTCGCGCATTTCGCGTTCGCACCGAAACGCAATAGCTCGAAGCACACAATAGCCCCCACAAAACACATTGTACCGTATCACGTAGTAGCAGCATTGTAGCAGTACTAGAATTATATTATTACACGCGGCGCCCGCGACAAAAAATGGCTCTCTGAAACATCAACTTCTCAATTGCGCATGCTCCCATACCCTTGCCCCGTGGACTCCATGATCGCCTCCAGCGCCATCGCCTTTGTCGTCGCATCGACAATCTTAATCCCCTTCACCACGCTGTTCTTTTTCAACTTCAACCCACCGGTTTTCACACCCTTGACCACTTTGTGCTTATTCTTCCCTTCGCGCTTCTTCCCCACCCCGCCACTCGCACGCAGCGACGCCGCCACACGCACATTCTTCGCCTTGACGCGAAGTAATCCCTTCGCACCGCTCGCACCGCGCGCTCCGCCGTCATCATCCCCACCATCTACCGCCATGTGCGCGCCGCCGCCATCCTCGGCGTGCTTGGCCATCGCCTTGATGCGCTTCTCCTCCTTCTTCTGCATCAATTCCCGCTCGATGCGTTGCGCCTCGACGATGCGCGCGTGGCGCGTCTTTTTGTTATTCTTACTCGCCATCGAATCTTGTCAAGAACGCCCCCGTGTGCCGTCACCGCGGCGATGAATGACGCGCGAATGCGTGAAGCACGTGCCAAAATTGATACATTGGTGGCGTTTCATATCGCCGAAGATTCAAACCGCGACCGCGGAGCTGTCGCAGTGCATGCATAGTCGCGCACGCGCTATATAGATGACGGTGATGGCGTCGGCGGAGGACGAAGAGGATGCGCGCATCCAGTGGGCGAATTCCATGCGATTAGCCGTTACGCGACCGGACGCGTTGAACGCGGACGGGAGCATCAATCAAATGTTTTTCAAGCCGAAAAAAGTGGTGTTTGAGAGCGCGTCGAAACGTTGGACGGATGTCGAGCGCGAGGCGTTGTACGCCGGTCTCGAGGCGCACGGTGTGGGCGAGTGGTCGACGATGAAGGGTGCTGATAAGGTTTTAGCGGATTGGGACACGTTGACGTTGCGGGTGAAGGCGTCGAGGATGATGGGGACGCAGTCGCTCGCGCGGTATCCAAAGGGGTGGAAAGCGAACAAAGCGACGGTGGATGGGGAGTACGCCAAGCATAAGCGCGTGGGTGAGGCTACAGGGTGTTGGAAGAGTGGGACGTTGGTTGAGAATGATCATGGGAGCGCAGGGAAGTATATGGCGGAGCATGGGTTGGCGGAGATCCCACCTTCGTTGTAATTTCAAACAAATTCTACTCTTCTCTACTTTTCTCTAGGCGGTGTCTAAGCAATCTAATAACGCATCAGCGAGAAATGATTTATTCTTTTGTTTTTTCGCCTTTGCAGTCTTTGTCGATTGCGACTGCGTGTGTTGCTGCTGCTGTGACGGTTCCGACGCGGCGTCGCCGCCGCCGCGCTTGCGTCTCGCCGCTTGCGAAGGCGCTTGCGACTGCGGCTGCGTCGCGCGCGCGAATTTCTTACGCATCGATACGCGCTCACCTCTTTGTGTGGGCACATTTTCGTCATCTGTGGCGTACTGTTCGCCGTCGTCATCGTCGTCACCGTCGTCGTCGTCGCCGTCCAAAGCCGCCGCGCTCGTCGTCTCGAGCGCCTCTCGTCCGCCTCCTCGCTCCAACCGACTCCTCAACGTTTCTAATTCCACATCCGCCGCCTCCAACTTATCCCTCGCGCGCTGCATTTCACTCTTTTTCGTATTCAACAACGCCACGAACCGCCTCGCGCACTCTTCATGCGCTGAAGCCTTCGCCTCGGTCGCGTCGTTCGCCCGTCGCGTCGCCGCGCGGCTCGCTTCGACCAACCGCGCGCCATCCTCTTCCAACGTCATCACCATCTCTCGCGCGCGCTCGTACCCGCGTGCTATGGCTATCATATCATCATCGTCGTTATCGCTCGCACGCACGGTTAAAACACCCACGCGCGTGCGCTCGAACGCATCGATTCCATCCTCCGTCGGCGTCAACGGAATTTCATCCTCAACCGCCTCGCCTCTAAACTTGACATTATAATCCTCCTCACGAAACGACCACACGAGCTCTTTCGCGTCATCATCACCATCGACGTCATCGAGCGTGAAAGTAAATGTCTCGCGAACGCGCTGTTGGCGCGGATCCGCGAGCGCGCACGCGGCAATGTCGAGGTAATGGTCGTAGGGCGCTTCGGCATCGGTGATGCGAATTACGCCTGAAAAACGGCGGTTTGCGTCGCGCACGGTGACGGTGAGCGCGCGTGTGTGCGCGTGAGCGGTACATGTGATGCATATGGTATCGTGTGTGGACGTCGTACGCGTGACGAGGGTGGTGTGCGATGGGTCATCGTCGTCGGAAGGCATGGTGTGAGGCTTCGGTTGGTTGGCTATGCGTTGCAAAGTTTTTATAACAATGGTGAGTCTATGTGTGTGTGTGTGTGCGCGCGCGCGCGAGGGGGATAGAGTGTTCTGAGATGTGGTTTTACGGTGACGCGCGACGCAAATGAACGTTGCATGTGCTGATTCCGTTTTCGCCCCGTCTCGCGTCCGTCTGTTGTCTTATGCGACAAAGATGATAAAGAACGAAAAGAACGCCATCAAGATGCCAAACAACTTGAGAATCAACCATCGGTTGGATGAAACGGTGTTGAGATACTTCAATAGTTGCGTTTGAGCGTTATCAACGTTGGCCAACGTGTCGTCGACGTTTTCGTCGATGCGAATCGCGAGCTCGCCTTGTTCGCTCACCATCGTGGCGAGCTGTTGGAAAATACCCCCGAGCTCGGTGATTGTGCGTTCAACGTTCTGTAACGCCTCCTGACGCGAGTCGGCGTAGGATGTGTTCTGGTTGATCATCTGCAATTGTCCTTGGGTTTGCATCTGAGGTGGACCGATCGCGCCCGGCGCGTTTGGACGCGGAATGAAATCGCGCGCTCCACTCGCGCCGCCGCCTTGTAAATTGCCAAATCCCATCGTCGGTGTCTGACGCAGTGCGCGCGCGAACGCGTCGTCACCTAAATAATCCAACGACGCATTCGCCGCAGGTGTGGGGTTTATCGCCCCAAACTTTGCGCGGCGCTCGTCCCCAGCTTTTATATTCGCCTGCCTCGCCGTTAGCACCTCCTTAAACGATTTCGTCGCCGTCGCCAGCCGGTTCTTCAACGTATCCACCACCGTACCACTATGATCACTCGCAGATTTATTCCCCGACCCTTGCGCGCGCTGTCTCGCCGCCGTATTCTGTAGCTCGGCGATTGACTCATTCAGCGCCTGGATATCCAACTTTATCACCGCGCTCGTCTCCGCGATTTCCCTCCCGCGGTCGTCAAACAAACTCGACGCCTTGGCCAAAGACGCGAGCTTTTCTAATTTCAAACTCGTGCGATGAATCCCGTGTCCTATCGCGCTCGCCATCTGTGCGTACGAACACAAAACATCCGTCAGTCAGAAAAAGATCGTTCAGAATCAAATCAAAATCAACGATACACCCCGCGCGCGCGCACGCACCTTTGCGAAATCACTCGCATTACCGCTCGATGACGTCGACGGCACCGCACCACTCGCCGCGGACGCCGACGCACCACCGACGCCGACGCCATCGCCCGCCGCGCTCACGCTCGCGCTCGCGGCGATGGTTTTCTTAATCCTCTCCGCCACGCGTTCAAACTCACTCGTCCTATCGCGCACGGGCGCTCGTGCGAGCATCATCACGCGCGCCGTGACGTCGAGCGATGTTTTCTTGACCGCGTGCGCGCGTGGCGCTCGACGACGACGATGGGCGTGCGCGATAATCACGACGGCACAACACCGCGCGCGCATCTTCATCATCAACGTCAATTGAAATCAATCATGTCCGCCGTGCGATTGAGCGACAGCGAGCGGGCGTACATCGCCGACGGCGTGGCGCAGGGCATTCGTAACGACGGACGCGGCGCGGCTGAGCACAGGCCACTGCGCGTCGCGCTCGGGTGCGTACCGCAGGCGTGTGGGAGCGCGGAATGCATCATTCAGGGCGCCGGCGCCACGCGTTCGACGCGCGCGGTGTGCGCGATACGCGCGGATATCGCGCAGCCGAGCGCGTTGAGACCGGGGTGTGGAATGGTGAGCGTGCGCGTCGATGCGAGCGGGGTGGTGAGCGGGCGAGATTGGGTCGGCGGCGGCAAGGATGGGGAAAACCTCGGCGCGACGTACGCCAAGGTGTTAGAACGCGTTATTTTAGGTGTCGACGGTGATGGACCCGCGGTCGCTGGGGCGTCGGGTAATGGGATGATGTCGTCGGTGTCGTCATCGGTGACGTCGACGGCGGCGATTGATTTAGAGAGCTTGTGTATACAACCTGGAAAGGCGTGTTGGTTGTTAGCCGTCGACGTCGTCGCCGCGAGCGACCGAGGGTCGATGATTGATGCGATGTCGATCGCAGTGCGTGCGGCTTTGGCAGACGCAAAGATACCTAAAGTTACCATTGGTGCAGTGGGTGACGACGCTGGGGACGAAGTGGGTGAGCTTGAGGTGGATGATGATCCGGACGCGTGCTCGAGAATCGACGTCAGTCGCTTGGGCGTGGTGGTGACGACTTCAAAAATTGGACGTCACGGCGTGATTGATGCCACCGAGGACGAAGAGGCGTGTGCGGAGAGCACGATGTCTGTCGCCGTCGATCGCGAAGGGCTGATTTGCGGCGAATTCAGCTCGGGTGTGGAAGGTTTGGATCGAGGTACGGCGACGGCGATGCGGACGCTGGCGCGTAAAGTCGGCGTTGAGTTGATTGAAAAGATGGATGCGTACCTGGCGACGGCGATGGCGAATACACAACGTCGTGTCAATGGCGACGAAGATGAAGATGAAGACGATGAAGACGACGAAGACGCGCGCGTGATGGTGGTGCCGCTTCCCGAGCTTGACGAATAGATGCTAGTAGAAACGTGTAGTAAACCTTTGTTTGACAAATCAAATTGTGGTGTGTGTGTTACTTGTTACAACAAATCAATAGTGCGCTACCCGAGTTTTTCTATGTCGCCGCTTTCAATCGCCTCGGAGTACAAATCAATCGCTCGCACAAACTCTTCATCGTGTTCGTCGTGCGGCGCGATGTCCTCTGTCGCTCTAAAGACTTTCTGCGGCGAGTACCCAAACATGTTACGCACGTGCGAAGTGTACAAGCACGCGTATCTCTCGAGCTGCGACGCAAAACGCGAGCTTTGGCTCCCAGCTTTCATCATCTGTCCCCAAACGTAGTGGAATTTTCCATGGTACTCGCGCATGCCTTCGCGATGCGCGGTGCGCGCGGTGCGGGACATGTCTCGCGCTCTCGACAATTCATCCATGTGCTTCTCCTTATCGCCGTCACTCGCGCCCTCTGAGGAGGAATTTTGCACGAGCCATGCGTGTCGGGCGACTTGATCATCCAGGGCGTCTCTTAATGTCCGCAACCGCCGAAGGACTGGCGGCTTTTCTTTATTGGCCTCTAGAATTTCAATCTCGTGCGCGAGTTCGGGAACGATGAGCATCGTGCGCCATCCGATGGTTTTCTTCGAGCGCACGATGTCACCATAGATGTGGTCTCCGACGTAAAGTAATTTTGATCCATAGTCGATGTCTAACATCGCATGCAAGTGCAGATAAGATCCACCTTGGTAGACTTTTGCGGCGCCGACCCCCGTAGCGCGCAGCCCGCTCGCGAGAGCTTGTTGGTGCGTCTGGTCTTCAACAGCACCAATGGGCGTGAGTGGTGCGCCGTTATCAGTGTTCCGCAATAAATGGGTTTTTGTATCAACTTCATAAATAGTTGCCGACTCATTTGCAAAGTACGTCGGCTTTGCGGCGCCGGTGACGACGACGTCAAACAACTCCAACCACTCAAGCGTCTTCTCCTTGCCAACCTTGTTCGAGCACAAAAAGTTCATCACTACATTGGTGTAATCCCACAGAGAGTTCGTCAACAAAAATACCTTTTTACCACTCGCGCGCAGCGCTTTTAATAACGGCACAATTTCTTCACCACTGTCCATGTATTTCGCCGGGTTCGCCGCGACGGCGTGCTTGAGCGAACCGTCTCGATGACACAAATCCACCGCCGCGCGAATCTCGTCGTACATCTTCATGTACTCTTTCTCCTTGAAAAATTTGTACTTGCCAGAATCTTTCGCTTCGACGAGCTGGGAGAACAAATACGCCTCACCCATAGAAAACAATGTGTCCAAGGCGCTAAAGTCTGCGCCGTCGTAGCTCGGTCGCTTGCTCACGTCGCAATACGTCCTCAATCTATCATCCGTATTCAGCGCCTCGAATCCATGGTAGGCGACTTTCACATAACTATGACGGTCCATCTTCAATATGTTCCCTCGCTTCTTGTCCACGACCAATCCGCGCACCATGTAATTTGGGTCAAACTTTAACGACTCGAGCAACTGTTTCGGATACCCGTACGCGCTCACCAACTTTTTCACCGTTTCATCGTACGACATTTGCTCAAACGTCGCTGGATTGTACATGGCGAGCGTGTAGTCCATATCAAACCCAATCGACGATATCTTACTCATATTCAACGATCGATTGCAAAAGATTTTCGCCGCGTGCGCCTCCCGTCGCGTCGCTTCGGTGACGGTTGACCAATGTTTCAACTCACTCGTCGC
>Ga0181600_10001515_pt1 | contig 18087 bp, 18 predicted proteins | sample 041ome_2_FD_132982 | JGI IMG/M metagenome (GOLD analysis project Ga0181600, IMG submission 132982) | Coastal salt marsh microbial communities from the Groves Creek Marsh, Skidaway Island, Georgia - 041406US metaG (megahit assembly) | ecosystem: Environmental > Aquatic > Marine > Intertidal zone... | reverse complement strand
GCTTGATGAACAAGACTTGCCCAGCCTGGCCAACCAGATGGCCAAGGTTGAGCGATCCATTTTAATTGACACGTTGCGCAAATGCGACGGTCGTGTCAGCGAAGCGATTAAGATTTTGAAACTGCCACGCAAGACATTTTACGACAAACTGTCCAAGCATGGGATTCGGGCGGATAATTTTCGCTAGTTGAAGTGTGTGGTTTTCCGCACAGGTACTGAGTGCCTCTGTGCGAGAAATCGCACAATGTTAACGATAACATATTTTTGGTCATTAGAAACATCGCGTAAGCCATTGAAAGTATTATTTTAAATATCGATCTTAAAAACTGATTTGAAGCGTTTGCATTTCAAACAAGAAATAACATTAAATATCACCAGCCCCGCATGCGGGCTTTATTTCTTTGGGAGGAAATCAAATGAAATTATTTACCGCAGCGCTGACCGCGCTTACGCTTACTGTCTCAGCTGGTGCCGTTTCTGCGGCCTGTGATGATGGCGAAATCGTTATCAAATTCAGCCACGTGACAACAGAAGCAACGCAAAAAGGCAAAGCAGCCGTCCAATTGATGAACCGTGTCAATGACGAAATGAATGGCAAAGCCTGTATGGAAGTTTTCCCGAACTCGACATTGTATAACGATGACGCTGTTCTAGAGGCAATGTTGCAGGGCGACGTACAGCTTGCAGCGCCGTCTTTGTCAAAATTCGAGCAATTCACAAAAGTATTCCGCTTGTTCGATATCCCGTTCATGTTCAAAAACATGGCAGCTGTTGATGAGTTCCAAAACTCAGAAGCAGGTCAAGCGATGAAAGAGTCCATGGTGCGTCGTGGTTTGTTGGGTCTTGAGTTCTGGCACAACGGCATGAAGCAGTTCTCGGCAAACAAGCCGTTGATCGATCCATCTGACGCCGCTGGCCTGAAATTCCGTATTCAGCCATCAGAGGTTATCAAAGCACAAATCGCAGCTTTGAACGCAAGCCCACAGCCAATGGCATTTTCCGAAGTCTACGGCGCGCTACAAACGGGTGTCGTTGACGGACAAGAAAACACATGGTCCAACATCTACACGAAAAAGTTTTTCGAAGTTCAAGATGGCGTAACCGAAACAAACCACGGTTTGATCGACTATATGTTGGTAACATCTGTGGATTTCTGGGATGGTCTGCCTGACGATGTGCGTACACAATTGACCACAATCATCAACGAAGTAACCGTGAAAAACAACGCTGAAGGCGGAGACACCGATGCCAAAGCGCGCCAAGCGGTTTTGGATGCGGGCACAACAATTCGCGAATTGACTGCAGAACAGCGCCAAGCATGGGTTGATGCGATGAAACCAGTTTGGGGCCAATTCCTAGAGGATGTTGGTCAAGAAAACATCGACGCTGCGCAAGCGATCAACGCAAAGAATTAATCTTAATGCTTTGTTCCCGAACCTTTCTGAACGATGGGTTCGGGATTTTTGTATCTTAGCTAGAATTGGGGGGAGAGATGTCGTCATCTCGCTATCAACCCGCAGGAGCAATTGGCAGATTTGTTCATAATTTCGAAGAAATCGCCATAGCCGCTTTGCTGGGTCTCATGACGCTGGTCACATTTGTGAATGTCGTGTTACGCTATGGATTTGATACTGGGCTTATCTGGGGCCTTGAACTTGTCACTTTTATGTTTGCGTGGCTTGTTTTGCTGGGCATCAGCTATGCCGTAAAGATGACTGCGCATTTGGGTGTTGATGCCTTGATCAACGCGTTGCGCCCGACGCGTCGTAAATTTCTTGGCCTGTTGAGCGCGCTCTTGTGTATAGTTTACGCGTTTTTGTTGTTGAAAGGTGCGTGGGACTATTGGGCGAATTTTGCCAACCTGCCACAGACGACCGGGCGTTGGTTTCCAACAGGCTTGGAAGAGATGAAACGCACATCCTATCGCGCGTGGTACACGGTGATTGATATTCCGCTACCAGAATGGTTGCGTTGGTTAGAGCCATTGATGAATGAAGGCGAAGAATACGAGAAACTGCCTCGTTTCATCCCATATGCAATGTTGCCAATTGGCATGGCGTTGCTGTTGTTTCGCTTTGTTCAGGCCGGGATTTTGATCATGCAAGATAAAACAGATCGATTGATCGTGAGCCATGAAGCAGAAGATGCTGTTGCAGACATCAAACATATGAATAGTGAGGCGTAAATCATGGAAGTTGCAGCATTATTTATTTTAATTATCGTTCTTCTGGTCATCGGCGTACCGATTGCGGTGGCCTTGGGTTTGTCGTCAATCATGTTCTTGTTGGTGCTCAGCGACACCTCGCTGGCGTCAATCGCGCAATCGTTTTTCCAAGCGATGGCTGGGCATTACACGTTATTGGCTATCCCGTTCTTTATTTTGGCCAGCACATTCATGTCGACGGGCGGTGTCGCAAAACGGATCATTCGTTTTTCGATTGCGATTGTTGGACACTTTCCGGGTGGTCTGGCGATAGCGGGCGTATTCGCTTGTATGATGTTTGCGGCTTTGTCGGGATCGTCGCCGGCCACGGTTGTGGCCATCGGGTCGATCGTTATCGCGGGCATGCGTCAGGTTGGATATTCAAAAGACTTTGCCGCAGGCGTCATTGCGAATGCTGGAACCTTGGGCATCCTGATTCCACCATCGATTGTTATGGTTGTTTACGCATCGGCGACCGACGTTTCTGTTGGACGGATGTTTCTTGCTGGCGTTATTCCGGGTCTTTTGGCGGGCACAATGCTGATGATTGCCATCTATGTGTTTGCTCGGGTCAAGAACCTGCCCAAGGGGGATTGGAAAGGCTGGGGTGAGGTGGCCGCATCAGGGCGCGAAGCAATTTGGGGTCTTTTCCTGATTGTGATCATTTTGGGTGGCATCTACGGTGGCATCTTTACCCCGACCGAGGCCGCCGCCATGGCCGCAGTCTATGCATTCTTGATCGCGAACTTTGTGTATCGAGACATGGGCGTGTTTTCGAGAGAGGCTCCAAAGGCTGGCAATTTCGCCCCGATCACCGTTTTGGGGGGTGTGGCAATCGGCTTGGCGGTTTGGGCAATCTTTGGCATCGACCTTGGTCAATCCACTTTGATCGGTTTTGCGCTTGCGGGAGGGATAGCGGTCATTGACACGCTGCGCCATGGTGCTCTTCCTGTTCCGCGTCACATTGCGGGTGATTTGATGCGGATGGTTGCAACCTTGTTCCACAAAGATACCAAAAACACCCTGTTCGAAGCTGGTAAAATGACGGTCACTTTGATGTTTATCATCGCCAACGCGCTGATCCTGAAACACGTTTTGACCGATGAACAAATCCCGCAAAAGATCACTGAAATGATGTTGGCCTATGGGTTTGGTCCGATCATGTTCTTGATTGTTGTGAACGTCATTTTATTGATTGGCGGTCAATTTATGGAGCCATCGGGCCTGATCGTGATTGTTGCGCCACTGGTCTTTCCGATTGCGATTGAATTGGGGATTGATCCGATCCATCTTGGCATCATCATGGTCGTCAACATGGAAATCGGAATGATCACGCCGCCAGTCGGATTGAATTTGTTCGTGACATCGGGTGTCGCAGGGATGCCAATGATGAGTGTTGTGCGCGCAGCACTTCCATTCTTGGCTGTATTGTTCGTCTTTTTAATAATGGTGACTTACATCCCCATCTTATCGACGTTCCTGCCGACCTATTTCATGGGACCAGAGATCATTACAAAATGATATGATTTAAATTGGCGCCGTGGGGCGCCAATTTTTTTTCTAATATGCCGACAGTTTAACAACTATGCGTTTTCAAGTGCTCGGATAATTGGACCAAAATCTTGCGCTTTTAGGGATGCACCGCCAACCAATGCGCCATCAACGTTGGGAACAGCGAATATTTCGGCGGCGTTTGATCCTTTGACCGATCCACCATAAAGCAACCGCATTTCAATCGCCTGTGAACCAAACCGCTGCTGCACAGTTGCGCGGATGAAATCGTGGGTTTCAGTGATTTGATCAATCGTCGGGATTAATCCCGTTCCGATGGCCCAGACGGGTTCATATGCGATCACTGTGTTTTGTGCAGTTGCCGTTGATGGAACCGACCCTGCCAATTGTTTGCCCAAAACATCAAGGGTTGCGCCGCTGTTGCGTTCGTCCAACGTCTCGCCAATGCAGATGATCGCAATCAGCCCAGCGTAATGTGCAGCCCGGGTTTTGTCGTGGATCTGGGCGTCTGTTTCCCCGTGATCTTGGCGGCGCTCTGAATGCCCCGTAATCACATAGCATGCGCCTACATCGCAAATCTGCTTGGCAGAAATATCGCCGGTGTGTGCGCCTTGGTCAGCCGCATGACAATCTTGAGCACCGATCGCAATCGGTCCCGACATCGCCACCGCCGGCGCGATAAGTGTGGCAGGGGGGCAAATTAGAATATCGACAGACGGCTCTGGGTGCGTCTGGGCAATGTTTGCAATTTCCGTCAAATCAGCCAGAACGCCATTCATTTTCCAGTTGCCTGCCGCTAACTTACGCATAATTTTCCCCTTTTTCAAATTTGCCTTCTGTGTGCTTGTAGCATAGATAGGCGGCGAAACAACTGACGAAAGAATTTGAGGCAAACATGATCCCTAAATTGGATGCACAAAAGATAAAGCAGCGTGATGCCGATACAATGGCAAAGCTGAAATTAGGCATTGATAGTTACGGATTTTTGATCGTTGAGAATACAGATATTTCATCGGCAGAGATTTTGCAGGTCATTGACATGTACCGCGCTTTTTTCCATCTGGATCCCTTTGAAAAGGCACGTGTTGACATGGCGCAGACTGGATCAAATCGGGGGTGGGGTGCACCACAGTCTGAACAGGTCGATCCAAAAGCAAATCCTGATTATAAAGAAGTTTTTGATTGCGGGTTTGAAATTGACGCCGCTGATCCGATGGCGCAATATTCCGTCTATGCCCCAAATATGTGGCCACGAACCCCCAACGGGTTCAAAGATATGATCACGGGCTATTATGTGAAATCTATGGGCGTTGCTTTGGATCTTTTGTCGGCGATTGCAGATGTCTTAGAATGCGATAGCAGCTATTTTGATGACAAGTTTTCCAAGCCTATGGCGCTGTTGCGCGGAAACTATTACCCCGCACGGCCAAGCTGGGCAGGGGAGAACGATTATGGAATTGCTGAACATACCGATTATGGCTGTGTGACATTGCTAGCAAGTGATGGCATCGCTGGGCTTGAGGCCAAGACAACATCGGGTGATTGGATTGCCATCACAGCCGAACCAGGTGAATTCATTATCAATTTTGGCGAAATGCTTGAGATTTGGACCAATGGACGGGTAAGGGCGACGCCGCATCGTGTGCGCGGGACTTCGCAAGAACGGATTTCAGTTCCCTTGTTTTTTAACCCCAACTACGACACCAATGTCGCCCCGTGGGGCGCACAAGAAACCGTGAGTGCCGGTGAACATTTGACCAAGCGGTTTAATGAAACCTATCTGCATCTGAAAGACGGATCGCAGCCCAAAGCGGTTGCCAAACTTGCCAGTTAGATATCGAATTTAATCGACTCGCCGCATCCACAGGCTTCGGTCACGTTGGGATTGTTGAATTTGAAACCGGATTCAAGCAAACTGATCTCGTAATCGATTTGCGTACCAAACAAAAACATTTGTGCCATCGGGGCGATTAACACCCGGGCACCGTCTTGTTCGACAACCTCGTCATGCGGGTCGGTCGTATCGACGTATTCAAGGGTGTATTCCATCCCTGCACAGCCACCCTTTTTCAAGCCAAGGCGCAGGCCATAATGCCCGCCACGTTCCATCAGGGATGAAATTTGTTTAACTGCCGCGGGCGTTAATGAAACAGGTGCTTTTCCGGGGATCGAGAACATGTGTGTGTACCTGCTGTTTGCGTGGTTACATAAAACCCAATTCTAGTCTGGCTTCGTCGCTCATCATGTCCATGCCCCATGGTGGTTCCCATGTGAGCTGTACTTCGACATGTTGAACGCCGGCAACGGGCGTGACCGCTTCGCTAACCCAGCCTGGCATTTCGCCCGCAACGGGGCATCCTGGCGCAGTCAGTGACATGACAACCCGCACAACATTTTCATCATTTATATCAATGGTATAAATCAGCCCGAGATCAAAGATGTTTACTGGAATTTCAGGGTCATAGACCGTGCGACATGCTTCGACCACTGCGTCATACAGCGGATGATCTGTCGATGAGGGTTCAATCAAAGGAGTGCCCTCAATTGGGTGCATAGCGGTGGTCATTTTCTGTTCCGTCTTATTACCTGACAAAACATATAGGGTATTCTCGTCTAAACGTCCAGTACTGCAACGCAGAAAGGTTACGCCTAGGGCAATGCCAAATTCGCGACCTGCTCTGCAATTGGTAACGTGTTCATCGGGTTCATTTCATTAGAAATACCTTCGACATCATCGATGTTGCGCCACACGTCATTGTTGAAAATTTCCAGCGCTGAAAAGTTTCTTTTATACCCCATCTTGTCGCTGCCAGGCACCCAATAGCCCAGATAAACATATGGCAGGTTGCTCGCGCGCGCCAATTCGATATGGTCCAAAATAATGTAGGTGCCCAGTGATCGTTTATGGTGGTCAGGATCAAAGAACGAATACACCAAGCTTAGGCCATCATCCAAAACATCCGTCAGGCAGCACCCAATTAAAGACGTACCATTAAAATATTCAATCAGCCGCGTTTTGATCGGTGTTTCTTCGATCATTGCGGCAAATTCAAAGACATCCATGTCCGCCATGCCGCCGGTTGAATGGCGTTGCGATAAATATTTTTTAAACAGCTCAAACTGTTCCTCAGTTGCCCATGGTGACCGCATAAACCGCATCATTGACGCGTTTTTGCGTGAAACCCGGCGTTGCGCTGATGACGGTTCAAAATCGGCAACCCGAATGCGGGCAGACATGCATGCACAGCATTCAACGCAGGATGGGCGGTACAAAACATTTTGCGAACGTCTGAACCCCTGTTTTGACAAGGTATCGTTTAATTTCTGTGCATTATCGCATTGCAACGACGTAAACAGCTTACGTTCCTGCCGATCGTTCAAATAAGGGCAGGTCTGTGGTGCCGTCACATAAAACTGCGGCGCGATGGGCAAAGAATGTCTCATGCGCAAAATGTATCAAGGCCACGAATGGGATGCAATTGAAATTCATGGCCCAGATTTATTTAATAAAATCAATCAGTAACGTCGATTGATCATTGTTGTGCCTAAAATCAAGTCGGTCACGCCTTTTCCGGAGCTGTGAGTCGCCATCAAAATACAGGACACAAGTTGGATAAACGGTAGCGCAAAAGAAATGTATAGTCCTGTGGTATGCAAAAGCGCTCCAAACATTTCCAGCTTTTGGTCGTCACTTTGACGCAGTTCGATCGCCATCATGCGCATCCCAAGTGTCGCAGAGCCTGAGGCCAAGGTGATTACACGATATACAAAACCTACAATGGCAACGAACAGCGGGAAAAAGAACAATGCTGTAAACGCAGTGAGGGGCGTAAGGATTGCGCCAATGATAACGATCAAGGCTAGGTCGATGATCCAAGCGATCAATCGTTTTGGGGCGACGCTTTCATAAAACTCTGGGTGGGTTTCGGGATGCGGTAACATATCAGTATCTCATTAAATAGCGCCCCCCGGGATTGGGGGACACAGGAATTATGCGTTTTGTTTGTCGCGTTCGTTCAAGAATTCGTCAAATTCCGCTTTGTCTTTTGCCTTGCGAAGGCGGTTCATAAACTCTTCGAAATCTTTTTGTTCTTGTGCCAAACGGTCCAGCGTATCCATGCGATAGGCATCAAAGGCCGAATTTCCGCTGGTCTTCCAATGCATACGGTGTGCACGACGATGAGAATTGCAAGAGGATGTGAACATTTTTTTACTCCAAATCATATAGGCAAGAAGGGCAAGTCCAACTGGCCAGAAAAAGATTAATCCAAGCACTGTTGCACCGATCCAAGCCCCTTTACCTTTACGGTCAAGCCAGCCTTCGGATCGTTCAAACCAATTTGGTTTGGCAAAAGAGGCTGGAATATCAGCGGCAGTCGTCATTTTTTTCTCCTTTAGACAATGTGAATGCTTTTCACATTAAGACAAATGGGTAGGGGGTGATGACTTGCCAAGGGGTAATGTAAATTATTTTTACATTATTTTATTAAATTAATTAAATTCAATGATTTGCGCATTGATAATCTGTGCTAACTTGCTTGGTTGAACCGAAAAAACGTGGTTTGGTGTGCCAGCGGCCACCCAGATTTCTTCAAACTCGATCAGGCGTGGATCCATAAATGTGCGACTGGGGCTCAGATGGCCGATAGGGGAAACACCCCCAATCGCAAACCCCGTCTTTTGACGAACCACTGTGGCATCAGCCTTTATCATTTCTTCGCCCGCAATTGCTGAGGCTCTTGTTATGTCAACGCTATTACCACCAGCGGTTAGAAACAAATAAACATCCTGTGTTTCGGCCCCTTGAAAGATAATGGATTTCCCGATTTGATCCACGCCACAGCCAACTTGTTCTGCGGCCATCTGTGCGGTTTTGGCCAATCCTGTTTCACGAATGTTGTCTGACAATCCTGCGGCATTGATTGCTGCTTTGACACGGTTCAAACTTTTGCTCATTGTCGATCTTACCAGTTTATTAAGGAGCCATGATGACTTTTGCCCGATCACTTAGCCATAGTCCACACCCCTATGACGTGGCGATGGCAGCCGATACAGTCAAGGGGTTGGACGTCACGGGCGAATTGCGTGAATTTTTGTCGTCAGTGGGCGGATGTAGCCCCTATCTAAAATCGCTGATTCAAAAGGAACAGGATTGGCTTTTGCCAGCGCTTGTTGATGGTGGCGATGTAATATCGGTGGAATACGATCGCCTGCGTGCGCTGTCCTATGACCATGTGTCTGCCGGCCTGCGTCAAGCAAAGCGGCGGATCGCTCTCTATGTTGCTTTGTGTGATCTGGGTCACGTATGGCCACTGGAAAAGGTGGTTTCAACCTTGACTGATTTTGCTGATTTGTCTGTGACGCTCGCGTTAAATGCTGCGCTTGGCACCGAACTTGCGCGCGGCCGGATCCCTGGTTTTGACACAGACCAAGACCCACAGCAAATGGGGTATTTCGTGCTTGCGATGGGCAAGATGGGGGCGCATGAACTAAACTATTCATCCGATATCGATCTGATTTGTCTGTTTGACGAAGCGCGCTATGATGCATATGATTTTTTTCAGGCGCGCAGTCGCTTGATCAAAGCGACCAAATCAATGTCGGCAATATTGAATGACTTTACGCCCGATGGTTATGTCTTTCGCACCGATTTAAGGTTGCGACCCGATCCAGCTGTAACACCTGTTTGCATGGGCATAGATGCGGCGGAAAGGTATTACGAATCTTTAGGGCGCACTTGGGAACGCGCCGCCTATATAAAAGCGCGTGTTTGCGCGGGCGACCAAACCACGGGGCAACGGTTTTTGAAAAATATGGCGCCGTTTGTGTGGCGCAAGCATTTGGATTTTGCAGCGATCGAAGATGCACATAGATTGCGCCTGCGTTATCGCGAACACAAAGGGACGGGTGGGCCTATCACCTTAAGTGGGCATAATATGAAGCTCGGGCGTGGCGGTATACGCGAGATTGAGTTTTTCACCCAAACGCGCCAGTTGATTGCCGGCGGACGTGACCCATCTTTGCGGTGTCGTGGCACGCTCGAAGGTTTGGATCGCTTGGCTGATCAGGATTGGATTGATCGTGACACAGCGATGCGCTTGTCTAATCATTATCGCGCCCATCGTACGGTCGAACACAGATTACAAATGATCAATGATGCTCAAACCCATGATCTGCCGCAAACTGACGATGGGTTTGAACGGCTTGCCGCTTTGATGGGGCAATCGACAGCGGATCTTAGATCAAATCTGCGCGAGCGATTAGAAGATGTCCATCACACAACCGAAGGGTTTTTTACACCTTCCAACCCAACTGTAACGGCAGACGCAAACCCACAAGAAGCAGAAATCATTGCCCGCTGGCCGTCTTATGCCGCCTTGCGCAGTGAACGTGCCGAGGCGATTTTTGATCGATTGCGTCCCGAAATCCTGACACGGCTGAGAAATGCCGCCAAACCAGACGAAGCACTTTTGTCATTTGATCGGTTTCTGAAAGGGCTTCCCGCGGGCGTACAGTTATTTTCTCTGTTCCAATCCAACGCCCAATTGATCGACCTGTTAATTGATGTGATTGGGACAGCGCCTGCGTTGGCGGCCTATCTGTCGCGCAACGCCCAAGTTTTGGATGCGGTGATTGGTGGGTCCTTTTGGGATCCTTGGCCAAGTATCGATACGCTGGCGGCGGATTTGACGATGCGATTGACCCGCGAAGGCGATTATGAACACAAACTAGACGGCACGCGGCGTTGGGGAAAAGAATGGCATTTCCGTATTGGCGTGCATTTATTGCGCGGTATCATCGATGCGCAAACCGCGTCGCGCCAATATGCAGACTTGGCGCAGGCCATGCTCCAGGGACTTTGGCCTGAGGTCATGTCTGAATTTGCCCGAAAACATGGACCAGCGCCCGGTCGCGGTGCTGTCGTGTTAGGGATGGGTTCGCTAGGAGCAGGGCGCCTTCATGCAAATTCAGATTTGGATATGATCGTCATTTATGACGCGCAAGGTATTGATATATCAGACGGAAAGCGCCCATTGAATGCACGCACATATTACGCGCGTCTCACACAGGCTCTGATTACTGCAATGACTGCGCCTATGGCAGAAGGGAGTTTGTATGAGGTGGACATGCGGTTGCGTCCGTCAGGGAACAAAGGTCCTGTGGCGACATCTTGGGATGCTTTTCAAAGCTATCAACAGAACGAGGCGTGGATTTGGGAACATTTGGCGTTGTCGCGTGCGCGCGTGGTCGCAGGCCCGTCCGCCTTGGCGCGCGATGTAGAACGTCTAAGAGCAGGGTTGATGGGCGGGCGCGATGCCGACCACGTCAGCCAAGCATTGTCAAAAATGCGGGCGCGGATTGCTGCGGTCAAGGGCGACGATGATCCATGGCAGATAAAGGTCGGTGCAGGCCGCCTGCAAGATATCGAGCTTTTTTCACAAATGGGTGCCTTGATTGCAGGATCTGATCAACGCGATGTCGCGTCTGGTTTAAGATGTGCAAAAGATATCGGTGTGATCACCGATGCGGATCGCATAGAGCTTGAGGCGACATATGATTTATTTTGGCGGCTACAGGTTGCATCACGTCTTTTGTCGGAAAACCGCATGAACCCTGCCGAAACGGGGGCCGCCGGACAGGAATTTCTATTGCGCTTGGTCGGGTGTCGCGATTTGACCGAATTAGAGGCCAAAATGATCCAGCAGGCGCACATAAGTCAGGCCATAATCGACCGAGCCTTGCCCGAGCCAAAGGAGGACACCGATGAAAGGTGACGCAATTGATCCCAAAGCGCTGATCAGAGAAGCCTATGCCATCGACGGAATTACCCTGTCCGAATGTCGAAGTATTTTTTTGGATTGGGCCTTGAGTGTTCCTTTAGACAGTGACACCAAGGATCTTATTGTAAAATTACTAGAGCGTTATCAACCTGATGCGCCAGATCACCCGATGACTGTGACCTTGGCAGAGGGCTTGGAAACTATGAGCAAGCCGCGTCGTCGCGGCGGGTGGCGAAGCCGCGAGCGTTGAATTTTTCTTAAGATATCGGATCGCTGACGCGTTTCGATCGCTGCGGCGACTTTGCCCCCGGACACCCAGCGTATTTCATCAAAGATGACAATATCGGTGCCTAAATCGATAGTTTTGTCCCATGACTGCCGCGTTCGCGATAGGGCGTCGTCGAATAATGCGCGCGGTAACATTTTGAAAAATGCGAAGGCGATGCAAAGCCGCAGGCCAAGGCCACGTTGATCACACTCATGTCGGTTTGCATCAAAAGATTGCGGGCTTTTTGCAGGCGCAATTCCATGTAATAGCGTTTTGGACTGCGGCTGAGGTAACGGCGGAACAACCGTTCAAGTTGCCGCGTGGACATACCAACGTTTTTGGCCAAGGTCGCGGGACTGATCGGTTCCTCGATATTTTGCTCCATCATTTGGATGACTTGGCTCAGTTTTGGATGCCGCACGCCGATGCGTGTCGGAACAGACAGGCGTTGCGTGTCTTGGTCGGTGCGGATCGAGCTATAGATCATTTGATCTGCAACCGCGTTTGCCAATTCTTCACCATGATCATCTGCGATGATTTTCAGCATCAAATCAATCGACGATGTGCCGCCCGCCGTTGATAACCGGTTCCCATCGACAACAAACACCGATTTCGTCAGATTAACCTCAAGAAACTCTTCGGAAAAACTGTCTTGGTTTTCCCAATGGATTGTCGCACGCTTCCCATCCAGCAGTCCTGCTTTTGCCAACGGATAAGCCGCGGTACAAAGGCCGCCCATGGTAAGGCCACGGCGCGCTTCGCGACGGATCCAATTCAATAACCGTTTTGTCGTTGCGCTTTGAATATTCATGCCACCACAAAGTATTGCGATGTCGTCACGATGCAATTCAACCAAATCATCATCCAGTTTGAAAACTGTACCGGCAGAACATCCCACCTCTTGGCCGCCATCGCCTATGAATTTCCAGCTATAGAGTTCACGATTTGCCATGCGATTTGCGATGCGCAATGCATCTAGGGCCGAAGCAAACGACAGCAATGTAAAATTTTCCATCAACACAAAAACAAAGCGCTTTGGCGCTTTGGGGGCTGTGTCAACTTCGATTATTTGCCGCGTTGCTTTCATTTTTTACCTGCACATGCTGAGTCTTAACTTACACATGCTCAAAACTTCCCGTTCGCGTCAAGAGATGTCGTAAATTTACCCATGGCCCTTTGGGATATCGCAGTATATAAGCCCAATATTGATATCGCTAACGCATGGAGTACACAATGAGCGAATGGCAAAAAACCAATTGGCGCAACAAGCCACGGGTTCAGATGCCTGATTATACGGATCAGGAGGCGCTGAATGCAGTCGAAAGTCAGCTGTCAAATTATCCGCCGCTTGTTTTTGCGGGCGAAGCACGGAATTTGAAAAAACAATTGGCTGCGGCATCGCGTGGTGACGCATTCCTGTTGCAGGGCGGGGACTGTGCGGAAAGCTTTGCACAATTTACCGCAGATGGCATTCGCGACACATTCAAAGTCATGTTGCAAATGGCGATGGTTCTGACCTATGGCGCAAAGGTGCCAGTGGTCAAAGTGGGCCGTATGGCGGGGCAATTTGCCAAACCACGATCTGCCGCAACCGAAACCGTGAATGGTGTCGAATTGCCAAGCTATCGCGGTGACATTATCAACGAATTGGAATTCACCCGCGACGCGCGCATTCCTGACCCCAAGAAAATGTTGCAAGCCTATACCCAAGCGGCGGCAACATTGAACCTGTTGCGCGCGTTTTCAACGGGCGGCTACGCGGATGTGCACAAGGTGCATAGCTGGACCTTGGGCTTTACCGAAACGGAAAAAGCGTCGAAATATCGCGAAATGTCCGAACGCATCGCGGATGCGCTTGATTTCATCAAGGCGGCCGGTTTGGACAGCAAAATCGCCCATGAACTGCGCACTGTCGATTTCTATACCAGCCACGAAGGGTTGTTGTTGGAATATGAAGAGGCGTTGACACGTCTGGATTCCACATCTGGCAAGTGGTTGGCGGGGTCGGGTCACATGATCTGGATCGGGGATCGCACGCGTCAACCTGACGGGGCGCATGTGGAATTCTGTCGCGGTGTTCTAAACCCCATCGGGTTGAAATGTGGCCCAACCACAACGGCGGATGACCTTAAGGTGTTGATGAACAAACTAAACCCCGAAAACGAAGCGGGCCGTTTGACATTGATCGCGCGTTTTGGCGCGGGCACGGTGGGGGATCATCTACCACGTTTAATCAAAGCGGTCGAGGAAGAGGGCGCGAATGTCGTGTGGTCTTGTGATCCGATGCACGGCAACACCATCAAATCATCCACGGGCTATAAAACACGGCCCTTTGATAGCGTTCTGCGCGAAGTGCGTGAATTCTTTGCCGTACATGGTGCCGAGGGTACCGTTCCAGGTGGCGTTCATTTCGAAATGACTGGCCAAGATGTTACCGAATGCACCGGCGGTGTCGTTGCTGTCACCGACGAAGACCTGTCAGATCGCTATCACACAGCCTGCGACCCGCGACTAAACGCGTCACAATCGTTAGAATTGGCGTTCTTGGTTGCAGAGGAATTGGTGAAACGTCGCGGTTCGTCTGCTGCGGATGTGGCTGCCTGAACTTCATTAAATATTGTTCTAAAACGCCCGCCTTCGTGCGGGTGTTTTTTATGATTATGCCTCTATCTTTCTCTTCTAGAGACCAACGCGCGGGCCGCAGGACCGCGCGTTGGTCGGATTGCAAAGCAATTCGAAATACATTTACGGTTCAGAGAGCCCAATCATTTGACGTAGGGCTTCGACAGAATAACCCTGTTTGCGATAAACCTGTATCGCCTTGGCATCGTGACGCTTGGCCAATCGTTTTCCTGCTTCATCGGTAATTAATTTGTGGTGACGATATTTTGGCGTAGGGACGCCTAATAAGCGCTGTAACACCACATGAATTTGTGTGGCTTCAAACAAATCTAAGCCTCTGATTACATGTGTTATGCCTTGGGCTGCATCATCAACAACCGACGCCAAATGATATGCCGCATAGCCACGGCGCCATAATACGACTTGTCCGATGGTGCGTGAAAAAGATGCCGTATCAAAATGATAATCCCTTGCCTTCGGTCCCATTTCCGAAAATGAAAACTTAAACTGACTTGGCGTGATGCGCAGCCTGAGATTAACGTCTGACCAAGGTAAATTGGTAAAATCTAGCGCGATATCGGTTGCACATGTGCCCGGATAGACAACGCCGTCCGGACCCATCGCAGGTTCGCCGTCTTGGGGTGCATTTGCGGCCTCGATAATATCGCGACGGTTACAGCGACAGCTAAAAACATGATTTGCCAAAGGACCGGACAAGGTTTGACGATAAATATCCATCCGCTCTGATTGCCGCAGAACGGGGCCGTCCCACGAAATTCCCAACCATTCCAAATCTTGGTATATCAACTCTTCCCATTCGGGACGCACACGAGATTGATCCAAATCTTCGATCCGCAGGTGAAATTCACCGCCGTTGGCGCGGGCTGTGTCATGTGCCAAAAGCGCGGAATAGGCATGCCCCAAATGCAATGGGCCTGTCGGGGATGGGGCAAACCGCGTTTTAAAGATCATAGTTTTTCGACGACATAAACCGTTGATCTTAGACCAATACCAGGCAAATGATCACCATACTCTTTGAAAGCTAACGCGAGTGTTCCGGCGTCGATGAATGCCTTTAAGCTGGCTTCATATCGTGGGTCATCCAAGGCATGGTCGTTGAAAGAAAACACAAAATGTGCGCCCGCTGTCATTTGGGTGACAATCATTTCAAATACTTCGATCGGTGCGGCGCCTGGGCTAATAACACCGATGGCGGAAATTGCGGCATAAGCGCCCAAATCAACGGGGATCGGATCCGTCAGACCATAACAGTGTACTGTCCGATACACACCTTTTGACTGTGCGACCGCGATCATTTCGGGCGTCACATCTATCCCGTCAATGATGCTAAAGCCTTTCGATTTCAATGCAAGTCCTGATAATCCAGTGCCGCACCCAAAATCCAAAACAGGGCGCGATTTATCCTGCACACTGTCGGCCAACGCAGAGGCAGCACGCATCGGCGTTGCATACCCATTCTCTGCGATTTCGGCGTCATAGGTTTTCGACCAATCGGCATAGATCTCGCGTACGTCGCGATTGCCCTTGTCGTAAACTGAGTCTAAAAATTTCTGTGCCATGGCATCAGGCTACACGAAAAGATTGAAACCGGTCTAGTCGTCTTGTTGCCTCAACCATTCAGAAAATGCAACTTTTGCGCGATCGGTGTAGGCTTTGTAACGATCTTTGCGGCCACGACGCCCGCCTTTTAACCCGTCAACAGGTTGAAAAAGTCCAAAGTTCACGTTCATGGGTTGAAACGTTTTGGCGTCTGCGCCGCCTGTGATGTGATGCACCAAGGCACCCATAGCGGTGTCTTGCGGGATGCGCGGGATGTCATATCCCAAAATCTCGGCCGCGGCATAGCGCCCTGCCAATAACCCCATGGACGCGCTTTCAACATATCCCTCAACGCCGGTAATCTGTCCCGCAAAACGAATATTTGGCCGCGATTTTAGACGCATTTGCGCATCCAACAGGGTTGGTGAATTGATAAATGTATTGCGATGGATCCCGCCCAAACGGGCAAAGGACGCATCCTGCAGCCCTGGGATCATTTTGAACACTTCAGTCTGCGCGCCGTATTTCATCTTGGTCTGGAAGCCCACGATATTATAAAGCGTCCCCAAGGCATTATCACGGCGTAGCTGTACGACCGCATAGGGTTTCAAATCACTGTGTGGGTTGGTCAAGCCAACGGGTTTCATCGGACCAAAGCGTAATGTTTCGCGCCCCCGTTCGGCCATGACTTCGATCGGCAAACAGCCGTCGAAATATCCTGCTGTTTCACCTTCGTGGAATTCGGTTTTGTCGGCGGCCAAAAGCGCATCGATGAACCTCTCATATTGATCACGGGTCATGGGACAGTTGATATAAGCGGTGCGCTCTTCTTCTGTTTCGCCCTTATCATAGCGCGATTGTTTCCACGCTTGAGACATATCAATGCTTTCGGCATAAACGATCGGGGCGATTGCATCAAAAAACGCCAACGCATCGCGTCCTGTTTCGTGCGCAATCGCTTGGCCCAACCGTTCGCCCGTCAATGGACCTGTCGCGATGATCCAATGCCCATCGGTGGGCAGTTCTGTAATTTCTTCGTAACTGGCAGTGATATTCGGATGCGCCATCAACGCGTCTGTCACGGCTTGTGCGAATGGATCGCGGTCGACGGCCAACGCACCCCCCGCGGGCAAGCGGTGCGCATGCGCCGTTGTCATGATCAGACCGCCAGCTTGCAGCATTTCCCAATGCAACAATCCTACAGCGTTTTGTTCATGATCATCTGATCTGAATGAATTTGAACAGACCATTTCGCCAAAATTGCCTGTGCGGTGGGCAAAGGTTTCAACCTTTGGTCGCATTTCGTGCAACACGACCTTTACGCCCATGTTTGCGGCCTGCCATGCGGCTTCGGACCCAGCCATGCCGCCACCGATGATATGTAATGTTTTATCCATGGCGCGTCTCTACCCGATTTAAAAGAAAAAGAAACCCCTGTTTCATCCATCAGATAAACACACGCGCCCAAGATCTCAAGCGGGTCAAGGCTCGGCTTGGGGCATAGCCGTTAATCAGACGTGCCGAGAATATAGCGCTCATGCCAAATCCGACGATAATCACGACCCAGCGCACCGCAGATCGGGGCAGGGCGCGTGCAATTGGTGCACCAGCATAAGCCACCAATGGTAGCGGCGATCATCATCACCACCGCCTGTGGCCAAGCCAGGAGCCCACCCGCCGCAAAGGCGATCACCGAAATCAGCGACAGCGCAAAGGATAGTCCGTTCTTTAGCCCGTTCATTTGGTGGATGTCCTCCATCCCCCACAGCGCGAAGAGCGCCAATAAAACGATGCCCAAGCCGCCGTTGAAATAACCGCCGTAAATTGTCACGATCAACAGTCCTATTGCGCCAAAGGGGGCAATTGATCGTGCATTGCGTGCCGCAAATTTGCGCAGGTTGTCCGAAAACAGAAAGATCAATGTCGCTGCCAACAAAAGAAATGGTACAATCCCCGAAAAGGCTTTGTTCGATGATATCATTAACACAAGCGCGCCGATCAAGCCGCCGGCCAAGGTCCAAAGTGTCAATCGAACAAGCTGTTGCCGAGCGAACGCGCGCAATTCACGTGCAAAGCCCAAAGTGCCTGACAGATAACCTGGCAATACCGCGACTGCGCTTGTTGCATTGGCCGCAACCGGC
>Ga0181600_10001505_pt1 | contig 18150 bp, 9 predicted proteins | sample 041ome_2_FD_132982 | JGI IMG/M metagenome (GOLD analysis project Ga0181600, IMG submission 132982) | Coastal salt marsh microbial communities from the Groves Creek Marsh, Skidaway Island, Georgia - 041406US metaG (megahit assembly) | ecosystem: Environmental > Aquatic > Marine > Intertidal zone... | reverse complement strand
AGAGAAGTGCTCACAATTTTTTTCCAACTTCACACCATCGCAAAGACAAAAAAAACGCGACATCGCGACATCTCAAAACCTCACAAGAACAAAAAGCAAGCGCAACAGGCGTGTTGGGAATTTTCAAAAACAAGCGAAGAGCGCGCTCTTGCTTTTTGTCTCTCTCTCTTTCCTTCTCTCGTTCGGGCACCGCACGCGCGCGCTGATAAATACACACAGAGAGAGAGAAGAGAGATGGCACCGCCGCGAGTTTTGGGCGGCAGCGGCGCGCGTCGCGAACGAGGAAGAGGAGAAGAAGAACGAGAAGAAGATGCGAGAGGGGCAGTGCGAAATCTCGTTCGAGACATTAAAACCGAGTTGGCGATGCAGCGAGAACGAGAGCACGTTCCGGGAGGAAAAGGAAACGAAGGAGCGGACGATGGCGACGATGCGAGAGCGAAGAAGATGCTCGAAGAGCTCGTGGAGAGGCACTTTCGCCGAGGCGTTTATGTTGGTACGTTTTCTTTGCTTTTTTCTTCTTCTTTGCTTTTGCACGCGCGAAACAACAAACTCTCGTTTTTTTCAAAAATACTCACGCGTTGAAAAATCTTCTCTCTCTCTCTTGTTCTTCTTCTTCTTCTTTTTCTTCTTCAGGCGAAACGTCCGCGTCGGCGATGACGACGTCATCCTCTCGCCTCGACGATGAGTCTTTGACGCTAGAAGTGCTTCGAGTGTTGCGAGATGCGATGCAAAAACGACCAAACTTGTTCAAACGCGAAGAAAGGTTTTCGTCGGCGGCGGCGGTGACGGTGTTTTTACGCGTGTTTCCTTGGACGTGCGCGGTGTCGTCTTCTTTGGATTCGAGAAGGGTAGCGTTGGAGTTGGCGTCTAAATTGATGCAGTTCATCGCGGTCGATGATAGGGAAGGGTGGATTGCCTTGTGTTTAGGTGCGTCGAGGGCAGTAGAAGATGCGTGGGAGGGGTTAATGTTACAGCAAGAAAAATTGACGGCGACGGCGAGTTCTTCGTATTATAATAACAACAATTATACGAATGTGGCGGAGTACGTCGCTTCGTCTTTTGCGGCTATCGTGGAACACTTTGAGATGAAGATTATGGATAATGATTCCGAAGGAAAGGAAAATAGTGACGCTGCAATTAAGAAGAAGAGTGCGGAGGCGCTGCGCGAGGAAGAGTTTCTCTCTGCTTTGAAACGTTCAGCGTGCATATCTTTAGACCTCTCGAAAGGTGTCTCTGCGACGCATCTCTTTGTCAACGCAGCTTTGCAAGTCGTTTCTTACACATTCAAGGTTTCGCCGCAAATTGCGAGCGCGATGATCACACCACAAACTATCGATGCGATTGTAGATTTGAGTGCGTACGCTGGTTCGTACGAAGTGCGCTTGAACGCTTTGAAGTGCGCAAAGTCGATTTCCGTAGAATTTTACGAGAACATTGGTCGCGAAGATTTCGCAGTTGAAGCCACGCTGAACGTTTTACACTATTTCGATCCCAGTGATGAGCATACTAGTAATCTCGACGTAGTGCGATTGTGTTTTCAAACTTTGCAGCAGCAGAGCAGCAACAACAATAGCATCGAAGTAGATCAGAAACCGTCTTCGTTGTTGTCATCAACAATCATTGACAACGCCGCGAGGCTCGTAGAATCGCTCACAAAGTGCATTGCTGTTTGCCAGACTCGAGATACGAGAGAAATTTTACTCGAGGCCCTTTTAGTCGTCGCCACCTGTGCCGAAAAAGAAGAAAAAAGAGTGAGGTTGCATAGACGAAGAAGAACAGAAAACAAAAAACAAAGGAGTAGCCAACAACTAGTCTCGTCTTCAGCATCGGATACTATCGGTGTATTGTGTTCGAAAGCGTGTGCGTCCATTATGCACTGCGCAGTCACTATGGATGGATCGATGGCTTTTTCTGGAATACTCGCAATAGCCATGCGCGCACCACACCAGTCAGGAAAAACAGGAAGAAACAATAGAAAACAAAACGGGAAAGAATTTAGTGACGAAGATACCGATTATGAAGATCAAGCATATTTTAGAGAAGAAGCCACGGGGGATGGTGCGAGTTCAAATATTATAGACGAAGAAAAGCAGCGTCAAATAGCAGCTGCGAAATGGACAGAGTCTTGCGTGATTTCAATGTTAGAACAGCTCGGCTTACCGCGAAAGAACACAGATCCAGACTCTCCAGGCGTGTGGATTCCAGATGCACATGTCAAGGTGGAGAAAACAAGTTTCAATAACAGCGCGAGCGATATAAAAACATTAGAAAAGATTGGTGCCATAGTAACCCTTGCTAAAGCTGCTGCGATGTCTGATTCTGCCGATGATGCGAGAACTTGTTCCGGAAATTTCGTCTCAACGTGGTTGCAATGGTTCGGGAAAAATAAGAATTCAACAAAAGATAGTAAAAGTTTAAGTGCAGCAGTAGCGAGCAATAGCGATGGCGTAGACATCGAAACAGTAGCTCTCTCTAGGGAGAAATTTTGCGCATTTACGATGCTTTGCGATGCGGCAACAGCTTTACTCCTAGCTGAAACGACGAAAAAGCGACGACACGATCACGAAGATAACTCTCATCGAAACATGGATGTGAGCACAACCGGAGGATCGCTTGTAAATGTCGACGATTTTTCACTGCTCAACGTGCATGATATCACTCCAGAAGTCGTGTTGTGGCCGTACACGAGATATGTGAAAGATCCGCACGTCAGTTGGGTTCTTCTGAACGCGAATAAGTTCACGGACAATAGCAGAGAACGACGCCAAGCCAGGGCGCTTCTAGATAGTACGACAAAGTCCAAAATTGCATCTGTGGCGCTAGCAATCACTTTTATAGCGTCGACGGAGAAGTCGAGCGGAACATTGGTATCTGCTGAACTTGCGAGGCGTGTGTTACAGCGCGCCATTGCAGACGAAGATGAGCGAGTGAAGTCAACGGTTGTCATGGCTTTGCCATTTGCCAAATTTTTTGCAGAGCGATTTTCACCTTCGAGTCGAGATTTGGGGGAATTGACAAAGAAAGCGATCGATATGACTCGTGAAGAAGCGAATAAAAAAGTATTTGACGTTGCGGAACGGTATGAAATTCTCGCAGCAAAAGCTATCGCGGCGATGGCGATTGGGGTGAATTACGACCTCGGATGTCTCGCAGTTGCCCTCTCGCTTAGCGACACTTTGATTGAGAAAAGTAAAGAAAACAACAATACTAGTAGCTCCAGAACGACATATAAAAGCTACGAAGTTGATCTTGACCGTTTGCGTGATTCCTTGACGTCGAAAGCTATCTCAGCAATTCGTCTCGCTTCGGAAAAAAAGTACGAAGACTTGGAATGCATTTGCGAGTCCATTCATTCAGTTGTGAATATCAACCTAGCGAGCGCTTCAGAAACTCGGCGCAAGATTCTGAACGCGTTGTTCGCAAAAATATCGCAGCAAGATAGGGGATCGACAGAGTCGCGAGATAGTCACTACTTTCAGAACAATGTCTTCCGTATAGCATCTTCCGGCACGGTCGGTCAACAACAATCCAAGTCCAAGACACCATCGCGAGGGCGAACGTCGCGCGCAAAAGCAATGAGTGAACTCGAAGTCCAAAGAATGCCGCTCTTGCGCGATGAGCTCGAAAAATTATGCATCGAAGAATATGCTGAAATTTTTGAGATTTTTCTCGTTTCCGACGACTGTCCTGAAATTAATGAGGCAGAAGATGGTACGGAAGAGGCGAAAAAGCGACGCGCGGCTGCTTGGAGTAATAACAACGGCGATAAGAAGTGGGAAGCAGATGCGATCAAAGTTGCGGTTTCCTCGTTACGAAGAATTTTAGATACCTTGTTAACTTGCGGTCCAGATTTTCTCGATCGAAGACTGCGAAAAGAAAAGGAAACATTTGCACTATTTGGGGCCAAGAAATTGATTGGATACGCGTGGCGATTAGCGCATCATGAAAGCTCGAGCGTGCGAAAAGCTGTCCTTGATGCAACGCGTATATTCTCTCGGCGTGAAATTCTCCTTGAAAGTGCTCTTGAAAGCGGAGAGATTGACCTTTCGACGTTTTCCTTCCGAGCGATCAAAGTATTGGCAGAAAACGCAAACAACTCGAATTTGCGCAGGCAATCCAGTTTGAATGTCGCCTTACTTTGGGGTGGTGTGCCTGCGGCCTTGAATCAAAATCCAATCCATAATATTGAGATTGAAGCATCTTTAAAATTACTCCGGCATCTGAAAATTGTAGTGGACGAAGCGCCGACAGACACCGCGCGAGAGCTTTCTTTGCGTGTTTTTTCGACCGCTGCCATGACTGTCCCGGCGAGACGGGACGCGTTAACGATTGAAGCTATGTTCTGTGTAAAACATATCGTTCCAAACTCAGGGGAAAGTTTACTCACGGCATCTACTGCTGCTCTTCTTTTGCACAACCTAGCAAAGAAACGTGACATTCGACCAAAAGAGCTTTTGTTAGGAGATGCTCAAATCGCGGAAGGTATTGGATGTATTATCCCTAATAATAAAGAGATGTTGCGTACGCTTTGTGAAGCGGTTGTGGAATGCTCAGAAAGAGAGTTACTTGATGCTCTTTTACCTGCGGCGATCCCAACGCTAGTGCGTAAAAGGGATATCAAGACGTTGGGGGCATACGCAACTGAGCTTCGAGGAGAGAAATCTGTCAAGTCTATCGTGACTGAATTCGCGTACGTCGTCATTGCTGATTTTCTCTCTGCTCGAGACAATGAAGCGTTGAAGAAAAACGCAATCGAGTTTCTCGAAGAGCAAACAGGTTTAGAAATAGAAACTTTGATCGCAGATAACGCGTTGTATCTCATTAGGTGTTTGATCAAATCAGCCGGCGCCAACGAGAAAATTGCAGAACCAGTAGTTTGCGCGAAAGAATTGAAGACCATGCTCCACGATATTGGTCGTTTGGCGCTAGGAGATGAGCAATTCACCACTTTGCCAGATTTCTTGCGTGCCCATTTCACTGCCGTGGAAATGCTGATGTACGAACCAGATGAGAAGAGGAACGAAGTGATCCATCGCAGATTTCTGAAATCGCTTGCGATCATGGTCATTTTAATCCAAGATCATTTACCTCAGTTTGCACCAAAAGTCATGGCACACTTTTCAGCCGCACTTGAGCGTAAGAGTTTGCGCAAAGATGCTCTTCGAGCTTGGTTGATATTTGTGCAAGTGATTGCAAAGCATAGCAATGAGTACCTATCGCGAATCGCCGGTCAAATTGTGGTCACGATGCTCCCGTATCTACAAAGTAGCGATCAGGAAAAGCAAAGCAGCAGTGAATTCGATGAAGGACACGGAGATTCATCGAAAAAATTTGCAAGCTCGGCACACTCTGCGACGACAGATGCTAATCTAGCGGCAGCCGTTATTGATGAGCTCGTGTTAAAGGCTATTTTACCAAAGCCAATTTTGGCTTCGCTGCCTCTTTTGCCTCGGCTGGATAGACTGCGAGACTCGAACACAAAGCTTGATGATGCAAGAAGATCAAATTTACTCGAAGATAGTTTAGGAATTCGTCTACAAGCGTTGACCAACTCCTTGTCCCAAACAGAAAGTGCGGCAGTCCGCGAAACTGCACTGGTGGAAATATATCGCGCTTTGAGCAATCATGAAAACACAGATGAATTGAATGCTCTTGTGAAAGGCTCAAATGAAGGTGCAACGGCTGATTCAGTTGTAGGCAATCTTGGGTTTGCTCTGTTGAAGTCTTTCTCGCATGATTATTCATCCACAGGGAGTGCCAAAAACGAGCAAGCCAGAGTACGCTCGCAAAGAATGGCGGCAAAATGCCTCGGCGAGCTCGGCGCTATTGATCCCGGCCGTTTGGGTATTACTCCGGAATCTGTCGACTTACACTTGGACACTACGCCCACAGAAGTTGCTCAAACTTTACTCGTAGATCACCTAGCTCGCATGGTTCGCGGTGCAACAGATGCGATCATGCTTGATGCCACGGCGTTTTGCGCACAAAAAGTCCTCATAACGAGTGAATGCAGGCCAGCTGAAATTGAAGAAGCCGCGACATTTTTGTACAATCAGCGTAATAATTTCGGTATGGATACAGCTGTATTACCAGAAGGATCAACAAAAGACGGAGCTAAATTTTGGTCGGAGTTACCTGAGGAAGCGAGAACCACGTTGGCTCCATATCTTACGACGATTTACACCTCAAGTAGTAACAAGCAGCTACCGTCGACACGTCCGATATATGGAACGTCTTCTTCTGTGAACTCATTCTCGAAATGGATTCAACAGTGGTGTCGTGTTCTAGCCATAGAAGCTCGCGGTCCGTGTGCAGATTTATTCGAGAATTGTTTGGGAGTGTTTCGACACGATACACGCCTGACGCTGTATTTGCTTCCGCACATGGTTTTAGATGCTCTGACTGGACAAACCAAAGACGAGTATGCTAATACGAACGAGAAAAATGATCCGATTGTTATCGATAATGATGACGGAGATGAAACCACGCGAATGCGAAGGCTCTCCATTGAGCTTGAAATTTTAGCCGTGTTGAGAGATGCTGCTGGTATAGTAGTTTCGGAGAATGAGCAGCAGATTGTTACTACGAGCAGAGGTGAAATATCCCCGAACGATGTTGTCGCATTTTCGGCGTTGCGCTCGCAAAGAGGAAGAGATAATGCGCTTAGCAGTAAGTCATCTGCTTCCGGAGGCTCTGGTGGTATTGCAGAGTTGGCTGCGCAAGCAATATTCCACTTACTCGACCAGCTCGAAACGTGGGTTGCTAATGTCCGTATTTCTAGTACGAGACGCCATTCATATGGCGCAAATGCCATGCACAAAAATGCTCACTTTGTTCAGGAGTTCCTGGAAAGTATTCCTAAAACGCTACTTGCAAAAGCGGCGCAGAATTGTGGTGCTTCAGTTCGCGCCCTGAGGTACTTTGAAGATCACTGTCGCGCTCAGGGTGCAGTATCCAACCCTGCGTCGGCAAATTTTGCAAAGACAAAGCTCGACATGGCGGATGGAGACGTCTCATTCTTAGCATCGGTATATCAGGGTCTTGCTGAACCGGACCAGTTATTGGCGTTGCCCAGATTTCGCGCCCAACCAAAAGTGGAGGATGAACTTTTACGTCACGAGGAAGCCGGAGAATGGGAGGAGGCATTGATCCACTACGAATCTGAGCTTTCAAAGAAGCCACCACAATCATCATCTTCGAGTGATGCTTTATCTCCTGCGGAATGGGGAAGACTTCGATGCTTGAAAGGTCTTGGACATTTAAGAACAGTGCAAAGAGATTCGGAAACTTTACTCGCGGCGCGTCGCTTCTCACGAAATCGCAGAGAAACAGCCGCGCTGGCAGAATCTGGAGCGAATGCAGCGTGGCGGCTGGGCCGATGGGATGATTTAGAGAGCTTTTTGACAAAGTTAGATAACGAGAACTCGAGAAGAGGTGGCGGCGGCATTCACTCTTATGATGGCAATGCTGCATCGGCGGGCTCGTTAGAACACGTCATCGGTTCTTCTCGTAAACGAATTCGGAGCACTGCGGGTGGAGGAATTCTCTCTTCGCGATTACATCGTCATCAAGCGGTAAATGTCTTCAACGATGACGACGATGTGTCTGGGTTATTGACGAATTTATCCTCGTCTGCGTTCAATCCAAAAGCTCCTGCAGATGGTGATGCTGCTATTGGACGCATAATGCTTGCATTGACAAGAAAAAATAACCGAAATGGAGTAAACAATTGCGATGAAGTAGGTTTTCGCCATGCGATGAAATCTGCTCGTGATGCTGTCTTGGCACCATTAGCTGCAGCTGCGATGGAAGGTAGTTGGCACAGAGCGCACCCGAGTTTGGTTCGACTTCATTTGTTGCAGGAATGCGCAGCTGGCTTTGAAGCTGTCAGGTCTTTTCGCGAAGAGACGAGTAAAATGCAACTGGAACTTGCACGACACAACGAAAGCATACCTTCTAACAAGGGTAACACCAATAGCACATCAAGAAGTCGATTAGCCGAAACGAGAACAACCGCAAACCGATTTCGAATATCTCGAGAGTCCAAATCTGGTATTCCTACGGTCGCTCAGACCGTGTTGAACGCGTGGGATGCGCGCTTAGAGAGAGTACCTGCCACGATTCAGACACGTGAGCCTATCTTAGCTTTGAGACGGTGCATCTACGGTTTACTTCACGCTGCACCTGCGCAAGCGAACGCGTGGTTGGCGCAAGCTCGAGCATGTCGAACGGCTGGTCATCATGGCGCTGCTCAGCTTGCTCTCTTGGAGGCAAGAAACTCCATGCAACAAGTAGAAAGTGGTGTGAGCGAACGAACAATGATTGGAAACAATGTTCGATTAGCCTTAGAGCAAGCAAAGTTACTCTGGGCAGAAGGAAAGCAACACAAAGCAGTCAGCGAAATTCAAGAAGTGCTAGGCTTTACCGATGAGAACAACAACAGCTCGCGTTCGGGAGGTAACACGACGACCATAACGGAAGACATACTCGCCGAAGGTGACGAGGATGCGAAGATCTTGGCGAAAGCAACGCTCAAGCTCGCTCGTTGGGCAGCAGTCACTGGACAAAAGCAAAAGAATGAAATTCTCGAACTGTACAAGCGTGCAAAGACCCATTACGGATCGAGAGAAAAGGCACATTTTCATCTCGCTAGGTATTTGGATGAGCTACTCAAGGATGCTCAAAGGAGAGAAGCGATGAGTGGGATTGGCAGCGCTTCAGTCGCCCAGAATTTGAATACGTCCTCACGAAATCGAAGAGCGAATAATCAGGTTGGCGGTCGCGCAGGCTCAAACGCTCTCGCAAATAGTAGAGAAGTGACATCCAGTTACGATTTGATCACTGAAGCAGCGAAAGCTTACGGAGCTTCCGCCAAAAATGGGCACCGCCACGTGTATGCCTCCATACCGAGAATGTTGACGTTATGGTTTGATGCCGGAGACAACTACGAGAGAATGCACGCAACTTGTACTTCCACAACCTCAACAACGGCGCAGCACCAGTTGCAAAAGGAACTTCAGCGCGCGAAAAAGTGTTGCGAAGACATTACGCTCATCGTCAAGACGTACAGTAATGCGTTTCCCTTGTATAAATGGCTCGTCGCTTTACCGCAGCTCACCTCTCGCCTGACCCACAAAAATGAAGACGTGTTGCACGTCATCCAGACGTTAGTTTCGCGATTGTTCCGTGCATACTCGGACCAAACGCTGTGGCAGCTCGCTCCAATGCTGCGTTCGCGTGATGACTATCGGAAACGATCTGCTTTACAAGTATTACAAAAAGCGATTCGCGAAGAGAGCAGCCACCGCGAGCAAATTGCCACTTTTCAAGCCATGGGTGACCAACTTGTCAAGCTATGCGCGTTTCAACCGAAAGCACCGACAGAGCCTAGACAACGTCAAGCGAAAAGTTTCTCACTCGAGAAGGAATTCCCTGGTTTATGCGCAATGTTACCGTCACAAATTATGATTCCAGTTCAGTTATCTTTGACGGCGGCGCTCCCTCCGAAGGATTCAAATCCAACGGACCACAATCCATTTCCTGCCGCCGCGCCAAGTTTTTACGGTTTCGTCGACGACGTGCAACTGTTGCAATCTTTGCAAAAGCCGAAAAAACTTACCGTCATAGGAGACGATGGTTTGGAGTACTCATTTTTGTGTAAACCAAAGGATGACTTGCGAAAAGATTTGAGAATGATGGAATTTTGTGCCGTCTTGAACCGTCTGTTATCTCGCGACGAACAAAGCCGCAAAAGACGGTTATATCTACGCACTTTCTCCGTGATTCCACTGTCTGAGGACTGTGGTATCATTGAATGGGTCCCAAACACGACCGGTTTGCGCCACGTGATGCAAAATTTGTACGTGCGCGAAGGTATATTCGGACGCCACACGCACAACGACATCAAAGAAATCTACGAAAGATGGAAAGGACGCTCACCGCTCGGGTATGGGAAGGAAGTCTTACAAAAGTTCCCGCCCGTTTTCCACAAATGGTTCCTGGATACTTGGAAAGATCCATCGAAGTGGTTCGCCGCGCGCAAAGCATTTGCGCACACCTCCGCAGTGTGGTCGATGGTTGGCCACATCGTTGGTTTGGGAGATCGGCACGCAGAAAACGTCTTGTTGGATGCGACGACAGGTGATTGTGTCCACGTGGACTTTTCGTGTTTGTTCGATAAAGGTTTAGAATTGGAAACGCCAGAAGTTGTTCCTTTCCGATTGACACAGAATATGATTGATGGTTTAGGTGTTGGAGGCTACGAGGGTGCCTTCGAACGCGTATGTGAGATTACTTTGGATGTGTTGCGAAATCATCGCGAGGCGTTGATGTCTGTGTTAGAAACGTTCGTCCACGATCCACTCGTCGAGTGGACTCGCGGGAAGAGTAGTAGTAGTCAAAGTAACACGAATATAGTTTCGCAAAGGAAAGCAAAAGAGGCTTTGGAAAACATCGGTGCGAGATTGGAAGGCGTCGTCGTTGGTGTTGGTGCGGCGCCGAGTTTACCTCTGAGCACAAGCGGTCAAGTCCGCCGTTTGATCGAGGAAGCTACCAGTCTAGTCAATCTAGCTTCTATGTACATTTGGTGGATGTGCTTTTTCTAATTGTACGATACAAGTTTGGTACATGTTTTATTTCACAAGTATATATTTTTATATTTTAGCGTCTCTTTCTCCAGTCGTCGGAGAAATCGTCCTCATCGATGGATCTGTTCTGGTCTCTTTCCCACTCGTCTCGTTCGTATTCATCGTATCTGCTTTGATCCGCGGCGTTGAAGAACCCACTAACCACGTTCACGATAAACGCTAACATGAACAACTGAAAGATGAACCCGCCGCCGCCAAAAAAGCCAAACGGCATGCCGTATCCGAAACCAAACGGCATACCGAACCCAAACGGAGAAAACATTGGCACCGGCATCGGCATCACGGTCGGTCCGTAACCGGCACGCGGCGGTGGTGCACCTCGTCTGTATTGTCCGCCACCTCTCGGCGCAGACCTGTACGATCTTCCACCGCCGCCGCCTCTGCCGCCGCCGCCTCTCCCCGCCACTTGCACGATTTCATTACCATTCGTCATTGCCTCCGCAGGTTGATTCAACACCGAGCAATCCGCGACGGCCAACGACGTCGCAACCAACGACGCCAAAGCGAAAGACGCCGCTTTCTTTTCCCAATCGTTCTTCATCGTGTTCTTTTCCTCTTTGTTCTTCTTATTGTTGTTAAATAACGACGACGCTTCGAAGAAGATCGTCGAAGAATGCTTCCCACCTCTCGTCGTCGTCGTCCCGCATCGCGCGATTCGAGAAGAAGAAGAAGAAGAAGCGGTGAACTTTCCCGCAGCAGTAGCGCTACTGCCGCTCATCGCTAATAAAGACGATCGGAACGTTAACGCGGAGGACATGTTTCGTTTCTTTTTTCTATGTCTCTTAGATTTGTATTACGCTGTTGTTCTTTATAGTGTGAAGTTGACAAGTTCACCGCGAAGAGAAACTCAACGAAATATCTTTTCACGGCAGAGCGATGACGTAGGATTTTTCAAAAATGATGAACACCCTAAACCATAAACCCTAAACCTTTCTCTCCGCTTTTTTTCCATTTCTTCCAAATTTCCAAAACAAACAAAAAGAAAAAAATGTCGTTCGAGGCAAACGCGTACTCGATCTTAGCCGGCTCGTACGAGCGCTTCCTCTTCGGACACACGTTCAGTCCCGCGGGCTTTACCACCACTCTCGACGACGATGACGAGAAGAAGAAGGAAGAAGAAGATGCGAAGAAGAAAACAAAGTTTCTGTGCACGATTGACGCGCATCAGCAGTCGATAAAATCGTTAGCCGCCGCCGGTCCGTTTTTTTGCAGCGGAGGACACGACGACAGAATACGAGCGTTTCACGTGAATAAGAGAGGAGAGATTTCAGACGTGGGGAGTTTGACCGGGCACACGGGGACGGTGACGTGCATCGCGTTTGCCAAGCCCGGCGGTGGAAGTATTGGCGCAGGAATTGAAGATGGAAAGTTTAACAACGACAGTAAGAAGAATAAAAAGAGCAACAAAAACAAAAACAACGACTACAACGAAGACGACTACATCGTCGAAGTGCCGCCGCCGTCTCGGATGCTTTCCGGGAGCGAGGATGGAACTATTTTAGTCTGGCAAACGTACGATTTTGAAATACTGAAAAAGATGTTGGCGCACAGAAACGGCGTCTCCGGATTGAGCGTGCACGCGTCGGGCTTGGTGGCGGTGTCGTGCGGGAAGGAAGACCGTTCCGTGGCGCTTTGGGATTTGAAGAAAGGACGGGTCGCGTATAAAGGAAAGACGAGAGGTGGAGAAGAGAGCGGAATTGATGTGTTTTTCAGCAGCAAAGAGGAAGATGCATCGGGTGGAGGAGGCGGGAACAGGTATGGACTTTTAACGAATAAGTGGTTGGATGTCATCGATTGCGAAAGCGGCGGCGAAGTGAGCGCGTTTATGAGAGAAGACCAACGGGAAGGTAGGATTGGGTACCGCAAGTGTTTGTGCGCGACGAGTAAAATAGATTCTGCGGAGAATATCTACCGGATTGGATACGAAGGTGGTGACGTGTGCATTTTCGACGCGAGAGTTGGTGGTGGTAGCGCGAGTACGACGATTGAAAACGCACATGAAAATCGCGTTCGGTGCATAGCGGAGATTCCTGAACGCGGAGGACACACTTTCGCTACGGCTTCGTCGGATGGCATTATTAAAGTTTGGGACGAGAGAAGCGTCCGCGAGCCAATCGCGCGAGTCGAAGGTGGCGGACGATACACGAGTTTAGTAGTTATGGATAACAACGACGTCATGCGCAGATCCAAACCGGCGAAACCGAAAGAAATTGAAATCGACGATATCGAAGCCCGGTTGGAAATGAGGAAGAAAGAGGAAAAGAAAGCGAACGCCGAAACGCAAAAGAAAGCGGAAAAAGGAAAGAAGAAGAAAACGAAGAAGAAGACGAAAGCAGATTACGACAAAATGGATTCGGATTCAGAGCTTGAAATTGTCGACGAGGATAAAAATAAAAATGAATCGGTTGAAGTTGATGACGGCGACGAGAGCGACGAGGAGAACGACGAAGACGACGAAGACGCGATTGAAAAAATGCGACAGGCGTACAATAAAACGCACCAAAAGAACAAAAGCAAAAGAAAACCGCAACAATCTCGCAACAGTCAGTACGAGAAAAACGCAACGACGGCGCGAAAGAAAGCGAACAAGAAAAGCAAAAGTAGCAATAGAAAAGTAGTGTAAGAGCAGCAGCAACGAATATACAATGTAGACGTCCTTTTAAAATTCTAAATACAAATATTCGCTAGTAAGTTATATTACGTCCCTATCTTGCGCCGCTGCTTTTCCCTGACGTCACCCTCCTCGTCCTTCCCGTCTTTTTTCATCTCGTTCTTCTTATGCTCTCTCCACAAATCGCAGACGGGTTCAATATCTGCAACGTACACCGCCCGGTACTTCTCATCTACTAATCCTAGCTTTTTCAATAAATCCAAAATCTGCACGCTCGCCGCCTCTTTCGCGTTCTCGCTGCTCGTCCCTTCCGCTTCCACTTCAATCGTTCCAAATTCTAAAGGCATGTTCTTATACTTCTTCCTTTGTTGGTCTCCGCTATACACTCTCCTTTGCGTCACTGTCGCCGTAGCTATGAATTTTGGATCGTGCACTAACCCAGTCACGCTCCTCGACGTTAACCTCACAGAGTATAAACTCAACAAATCGTTAAATTTTGCTCTCGCTGGTTTCACGTCGCTCTTTGCGAATTTCATACCTTCCTCCAATATCAAATTCGCCACTGCATCGATTGCGACATCTCTCTCCGCTTGTTTCAACGTATCGTTAGATAAATCCGCGACGGCAATAATCGCCGCTTCTACCGCTGTACCGGCCACGTGCTCGTGATGCTTCCACTCCTCTGCGGTAATCTTCACGTCTGGTAAAATATCCGGCGCTAGCGCCGCGAATGTTTTATTCCTCACGCACGCAGAAAGGAAATTATTCGCCTCCATCTTATTCCTCGGCGCTTGATTCGCCCCGTACTTCCCGTCCGCTTTCCGAATCTTATCGAGTAACACGGATGTTATCAGCTTATCGCCGTAAAACGCGTTCAAATCTACCCGCGTTCGCACATCCTCCGGTACCGGCCTCGTGTCCCGCAAATACAATCCAGCCGGTAAATAATCCTCCACCGGAACTTTCGCCAACGCCGTCAACCAATCCGTCACGTATTGCACGTGTCTCTCCTTCCTCTCCTCGTCCTTGGACACCACCAGCCGTTCGATGTCTCGGTCTAACTTTTCGTACATTTGGTATAAATAATGGTCGTGCGGTTGTTTATTCGTCCAAAGTTTCGCGGTTAGTTCGTATCGTTTCGCCGCGTCTTCTCTTCCTCCTCTTTTTTCTTGGTTTTTCTGCTGGCTCTTCGGAACGAAAGCGTTGTTGTTTGGGTGCGGCGGTTGCTGTTTCCCTCTTCTCTTAATCTCTCCTTCTTCTTCTTCTTCCTCTTCTCGTTCTTCTCTCGGAGACGACAAGGACGGAGACGAAGGCGCGTCGTCGCTGCTTTTTCTTCTTCTTCTTCTCCTTCTCCTTTTACTACTCTCGATGCTTGCTATCCTCGATGCCGCCTTTTTCGGGGTCGATGCCGACGCGGCGAATTGGTGATTGTTGTTGTTGTGTGAATTGCCCCCGTATGCGGTCGCGTACATTATCTGCTCTTCGATCCCCCCAAACACTCCTCCTCTCGGAATAATTCGCGAGTGAATGCAGCAGAAATAATTAGTACTAGTAGTACTAGCAGCAGCAGACGCGTTCCGCGAGTTTGAGATGTCCGCGTCGTTTATCGCAAACGAAAGAGACGACGACGACGACGACGAATTTTAATGAAGATAGATACACGATGATGTTACAACTAAACACGTTTTAAACTCTTGATGCGCGGCGATATATTACAACGGCAGAGATGGCAAAATCTTTCTCTTTAAGAAAACATTTCCGGCAAAGCGCCACCGTTCGGTGCGCACGCTCTCAGCGCCACGCTCAACTCTTCCGCGAAGAAATCGTTGTCGACGTCGGACAACGCGAACGCCTCCGCGGTCCACAAAGACAACAACTCCTCGACCGCTTCGTCTAAACCGGCGAGGACTAACAGCTCGGGGTCGTGCTCGACGACGGCGTCGATGTCCACGTTTGGAAATTTTTCGCGGAGCAGTTTCGCGTTTCTGATGACAACCGAAACCCACTCGTCGCCTTTGTCGCCCATGAACAGTTTCGGCGCGGTGAGGAACATCGAACAGCAATTCGCGCGCGGCGCGGCGGTTTTCAACTTGCTCATGCGACTCACGAACGCCGAAGAAGGCGTAGACAACGCGTCTGGATTCACGTGACACGCGTCCACGGCTTCTCTCGGAGTGCACGTGATCGCTTTGGATATTTCGTTGATTCGAACGGCAATCTCGTCTTGATTTTCAGCCGTATTTTGTTCCGTCCCGTTCACCACTCGTTCCGCGAGCGAGAGCGTCCGACAGGCGAGATTCTCCGCGTATCTCTCCGTCATGTTCTTGTTCGTTTCTCTGCTGCTGCTACTACTTTCCATCCAAAACGCTTTCACGCGATTCACGTCTTCTCTCAACTTCTCGTCTCCCTGTTCTAATCTCTTCACGAACTCGTCCAATCGTCGGTCCGATTCGTCCCGTATCGTCGCTCTCGACACGTCTTCGCCCGCCAAGCCTTGTCGTTGTCTCTTGTACGGCAGCTTTTCTAAAAACTGAGAGTAAAAAACCGCGAAGAGATTCTTCGCTTTTCTGTTCAGAGCGTCTCCGAACGAGTTCTCGCCGAGAAAGTTTAAATAGTTCGCGATCGGTCCTCCGTTTTCCTTCATCAAATGCGCGCGGAGGAGGTCGTAATCGTTGTTGAAATCCGCCGGGTCGCGCTTTTCTCTTCTTCTGCTTTTGCTGCCATTGATGCTCGTTAGAATTCTTTTTTGTTTCCGATCCGACGACGACGATTCACTTCTTCGTCTTCTTCCGAGACGATTGTCATCACCATGTCGTCGTCGTCGATGACAGGTTTCGTTCGTAAAAAAACACGGCGAGCACGACAGCATCTTCTCTCTTTACCTTCTTCTCGCGCTCTTCTTTTTAGCGTCGTTAAAATCTGCGCGCGTTGTTACATATGGAGAGAATATTCTCGTAGCTCGGGAAAAGTTTCACACGTCTCGTAACTATAAAGCATAACAAACATTTTCGAAGCGAGAGAGAGACATCACTTTCTCGTGAACGCGCGCCATGAACGACCACCGACGACGACGAGTGGCTGTTCTCGCGTCGCACGTCGTCGGAGTGGACGGCATCCTCCAGCGGAACTTTAAAAGTCTTCTTTCTGATGATGATGACGAGGAAGAAGAAGAAGAAGAAGAAATCCAAAGCGCGGAGGAATGGATATCGTCGGTCGGGAAAGTCTTCGCGAACGAGAAGAGACGATACGAGGTCACGCAAGATTCCGTGGATGCATTCGCGAGCGTCACGAGAGACCAACAGTGGATTCACGGCGCGAACGCCGCGGAAGAAGCAGCCAAGAAGGAGAAGAAGGAGGAATACCTTCCCACTCTTCCCATCGCTCACGGATTCTTCACGGTGAGTTTGCTGACTTTTTTACACGGCGCGCCGAGGAAAAGCGAGAAATGGTGCAAGTTTGAACTGAACGTGGGGATGAACCGAATGAGGTTTCGGAAACCAGTAGAAGTAGGATCGGTTTTAGGTTGTCGAACGAGAGTGAAGAGCGTCGTGTGGAAACGAGGGAGGGAGATGTTGGAGACGACGTACGAGTGCGAGGTGTTTAAAGAAGCGGGAGGAGGGAGAAACGAGAGAGAGATCGTGTTGGAAGCGGAATGGATCGTCCGACAAGTTCTCGCGGAGCAACAGAAATGATAGAACGAGAAGGAGTAGGAGTAGGAGTAGGAGTGATAGAAGTAGCAGTAGTAATTTTTTTATTGTACAAGGTAAAAGCGCCGCGGTGTCGAATGATGTTTGTTTAAAAACCCAAGTTAGGGCGGCTCGCATTTGGGGCGTCTGCCAACTCCGGTCGACCGAGCTTCTCAAACTTCTCCGAGGTCGTAAAACCGCTCGTCCCAGCTAACGCGGCGCCTAAGATGTTATCCGTGCAAGCCTCTTCCACCGTGCATTCGGTTCTTTTTTCACCTTTTTCCAAGCGCTCTTTCAACCCGGCGGCTTGGTTTCGAGCGAATTCTCTTCTATCACCATCGCAATCCATCATGCCACCTTTACATTTAAAGGACATGGCTTCGTCGCGTCTGTCCATGTATTCTTTGACTGCGTTGATAATAATAACATTTTCAATAATAAAGACAGATTTTGGTCAGTTCAATATCAAAACGACATGCGTATATTACGTATACATCCGCGCGCGCAAACGAGAGAAAATACGCGCGCGGAGAAAAAATCTAAACATATCTTTCCCTGGATAAGAAAAGATATTTTCGAAAGCGCTGAGAACGCACCAGAAGGATCAACCACCACAAAGTCCAGCGCGAGCGCCGGTTGCCCAACCGCCACGGTCGTCGCCGCTAAGAACGAAGCCGTCGCCAGTCGCATCTGTCTCTCGTACCCGTCCTCTTCGCGCCAGACCAATCGTTCGTTCAAAATGCCTCTTCCCCTCTTCTCTTCAACCTTTTGACGTTGTTGTTGTTGTTGTTGTTGTTCTGCATCGTCGAACGCGGTCACGTCGTTGCAAAAGAAAGCCCCGAAATTAAAACCACCGATCGATTGACACACCATCGATTGGCTCGCGCGTATCGCTCGATCGAGCGTCGTGGATTCGTTCTCGTGCGTGCACCGCTTTCGGTGAACGGAAGAACGAGAGCTCGAAGATCTTTCTTCTTCTCCTTCTTCTTCTCTGTTTTTGAAAAACGAGAAGAGCGAGAACGCGGAAGAAGAGGACGACGCCTTAACGATCGTTGTTCTTCCACCTCTGACTGCGCTCCTCTTCTTCCGCGTCGTTGGGACGACGCTCGATGATGCGAGCTTAGAAGACGACGGAAGCGTCGTGCGCATTATTTTGTGTGTGTGTTTACGGAGAGAGAGCGCAAGCGCGCGCGTTGTTTTTTGGCGT
>Ga0181600_10001498_pt1 | contig 18192 bp, 16 predicted proteins | sample 041ome_2_FD_132982 | JGI IMG/M metagenome (GOLD analysis project Ga0181600, IMG submission 132982) | Coastal salt marsh microbial communities from the Groves Creek Marsh, Skidaway Island, Georgia - 041406US metaG (megahit assembly) | ecosystem: Environmental > Aquatic > Marine > Intertidal zone... | reverse complement strand
TGTGGGAAGTCAAAAATTTTTACGTGAATATTGCGGTATTGATGCAATTTCAATTAAAAGCATAATTAAAAAGTATATTTCAGAGCTTTAGATAAAGTAGTTGTAAATGAATACACAACCTCAATATTTATTTGTTTTGATAATTACTTATTAGCGAAATAATTTTCTGAATTAGGCAATGTCAGTGTGGGGCTGATTATCAAGAGGTTTATTATATGAATCCTAGAATCACCAATCATGTGATTGAGGAGGACCTACAAACAATCCTTTCAAATGACCTGCCTTGGCAGGTGTTTAGCGGATGTCGAATCGTGATCACAGGTGCGGGCGGTTTCCTCGGAGGTTATCTGCTACGCACCTTGCTAGCACTTTACCACTCTGGAAAAGTGAGTGAGCCATTGCAGGTGGTCGCGTCAGTGCGAAACGTAGAGTTGGCGCGTTCTCGACTGATGGACTGTATCGATGACGATCAGCTTGAATTGATCCATTGGGATCTGAGCGATATTGCTATACCTGATCTTGGCGATTGTCAATATGTTCTGCATGCTGCCAGTCAGGCTAGCCCTCGATTCTATGGGAGGGACCCTGTCGGCACATTGATGCCCAACGCAATAGGAACGGCGAGTCTCTTGCACGCGTTACAACGTTCCTCAGACCCACGTGGTCTCCTATTTGTCAGCAGTAGCGAAGTTTATGGACAAATTAGTGGCGATCGCACACTAGCCGAGTCTGATTTCGGCCACCTCGATCCAACAACAGTTCGAGCCTGCTACGCTGAAAGTAAAAGACTAGGTGAAACGCTCTGCGTAGCTTGGCACCATCAATTTGGCCTGCCCACTTACATCGTGAGACCTTTCCACACATACGGGCCTAACTTGTTAGCCGACGATGGCAGAGTATTCAGTGATTTCACTTACAACGTAATCCGGGGTGAAAATATAGAAATGATGAGCGACGGCCAAGCACGACGAGCGTTTTGCTATGTATCCGATGCAATCGCAGGTTTTTTCACAGTGTTACTAAAGGGACAACCAGCTACAGCATACAACGTTGCCAATCCTGCAGGAGAACTATCTGTGATCGAGCTCGCAGAATTACTCATCGGGCTATGCCCAGATAAAAAGCTGAAAGTGGAAAAACGATTACCACCTGGGGATCAGAGCTACATATCAAGCACCTTTGATCGTCTAATTCCTGATGTCCATCGCCTTTTAAACCTGCGTTGGACAGCTCAAGTCACCCCTGAACAAGGATTCAGTCGCATGATTGAGGCACAGTCATTATGACCAATTCAATTCAATCCCTAAAAGACAAATATATCGCTGGCACACTCGATAAGCACGATTTCATCCAGCAAGCATTGCAGACGCACCGTCATTTGTTTGATTACATTGAAATTACTCGAAACACAGACGTTCGTGAAGTTCGCATTACAAAGGAGGGCGTGCAGTTCCGTATAGGGGAAGAAGATATCTGGCTGTTTTCGCCAGCGGAAGAAAGCCGAGTAGCCCCTATCGAGATTATGAACTTTGACAGATACGAACCTGAAGAAACTAGGGTAATGGATCTGCTTATTGGGGAAGCCACTCAAATTCTTGATGTGGGCGCCAATATTGGATGGTACGCAGCACGCTTTGCTAAGCGCTTGCCGAAAGCAATCGTACATGCATTTGAGCCAATGCCTGTCAGCTATTCATACCTACAACGTAACACTGCAATCAACAAAGTCGCCGAGCGTGTACGTTGTTATAACTATGGGTTATCAGAAGTCAACGGAAGCTTTGATTTTTATATCGCTCCTAATAGCTGCGTCAATGCATCATTATTAAACGTCGCGGAAGCGACCAATGCTCAGAAGGTGGTCAGCTTGACCCTCACCCTAGATCAGTGGTGTTTGAACCAGCAGGTCCGACCCGACTTTATTAAGTGCGATGTAGAAGGCGCAGAACTTCTCGTGTTTCGTGGCGGTAAAGAAACACTTATTCACGAGAAGCCAATTATATTCACAGAAATGCTTCGTAAATGGGCAAAACCTTTCGGATATCATCCCAATGATATGCTTGCCTACTTTTACAACCTAGGGTACGAGTGTTTTGCTGTTAGCCAGTCTGGCGTCCGACGCATTGATACGGTGACGAATGAGACACCAGAGACGAATTACGCATTTATTCACCGAGTTAAGCATGCCGAATTGAGCAGCAAGTTGGAAGCGCTATGAGCGATGAACGGACTTTGACTAAGAATATTTGAACACAGGCACTAATGATGGAGCAAACTACCAAAAAATTTAGGAATAAAAAGTAAATAAAAAAAGAGTACTAAGATTGTTATATATAGGAACACTTACTTACAATAGGCCAAAATATATAAGAAGATTGGCTGTGAATATCAAAAATATAGAATCTGGAATATGGATAATACGAGATAATGGAGAAAATGGCCCCCTATTAGATGATTTATATAAAGCCGGATATAATGAATATAATTTGAAATACTATAAAAACGAAAAAAATATTGGCCCGAGAAATAACGCCCTAAGAATACTAAAAGATTTCGTAAAAATAGCAAAAAATGGTGATTCTTTACTATGTGTTTCAGATGATGACCTAATTGATGAGAAAGCATATAAAATCGTCAAATTTGAAACAAAAAAAAATCAACTAAAGGTGTTCGGGCATGTAAGAAATAAAAATAATGGTGAAGATTTAAATATTAAAAATAATCTAAATATAGAATTAAGAGAGGTTATAAAACCAGATCCCATAAAAAATCTACCTAAATTTATCGATAATTTAAGATTGTATTCAGGTTTACTTATTGACTACAGCCTAGCCGAAAAAATATTATCTTTAGAATCATTATCGGGCTTGGTAAGCAAGTCATGGTATCCGATGCAGTTATATGCATTTGAAGCAGAAGAAATTGAGAGTAACCAAAATATACCACTCATTATTCATACGGTAGGGAATGAAATATTTTGGAACGAAAAAGAAGAATGTTTAAGTTACGAATTAGCAAATGAAAGAAAAGAAACATACAAAGAGTTAAAAAAAATATATAAAATAAATAAAGACTTGAAAAGATACAGATTAGTTTATGATGTATCAAAACGATACAATTTAAGAAACCTAATTTTAAGAATTGCTTCGTATAAGATATTTCCATTCAAAAAGACATTAAAAAAAATAATTTATAAATTTTGGGGTTAGAATGAGTAAGAATTTACATATTAAAAGCTCCATATTGTGTTTTCTATTAATTCTAAGTAGTTTCAAGGCGGCTTCAAGTCCTAGATTTGATCATTTATGGATTTGGGAGGATACTGAAAATGACCAAAAGACATTGTTAGGCCTTATCCATGGCTATGAAAAATTATTAAAAGTTAATGTTGGTGCAGTAATAATAGATTCGCCATGGGCTCAAGCCTATAATAATTTTATTTTTGATAAAGAAAGGTATCCTGATCATCAAAAAGTTATAGACGAAATAAAAGATAAAGATATTGGAGTGGTAGGGTGGATTACTCCCTATATAAATAATAAAGGTCTAAAACATGATAAGTTTGAGGAATTTACTGATATATCGTTTAAGAAAAAAATATTTAAATGGTGGAAAGGGGAAGGGTATTTAATTGATTTCTCAAAACAAGAAGCATATGAAAGATTTTTCTATCAGAAAGGTAACGAACTAAAGTTATTCAATGCGCTAAAAGTTGACGCTGTTGCACAATTTCAGCCCTATGATGAATGGAGAAATGCATCCATGAACTGGTCCAGAGCGGCTGGAAAATATGCCTATGATAATAATATAAAAATTCTTCAAAGAGGGGTATCACATCAAAATGGATTACAGAGTACACCACGATTCGTTGATTGGAATTGGGGTGGAGATTATACAGGTCGACATGAGGATGGTTTCAAACAAATTAATGATCTTTGTCAATCAATAGCCTTTGGATTTGAAAGTCCAGCCTTTGAAATTGGTGGCTACAATCCACCTGCCGCTAATGCTAATACACTATACAAGCAAATAATTGTCGGTTCCATTTTTCCAGTTGCAATATTGGGAGGAAAAAATTGGGAAATATATTTCGATTTAATTAAGTCTAAACCTAAATTAATATCAGCTCTAAAACTAAAGGAGCAATTAGCTGAAATCCTAAGTTCAAATGATAAGCTTATCTGTAACAACGGGTACTTAAAAAGAAATAATATATATGTTGTATATGAACAGGCATCCATTCCTGTTGATTTAGTCAATTTTGAAAATGGTGAGTTTTATGAAATGGGATATCCTCTTCCATCTGGAGTTTATATACCTACTGGAATAGATTTTTGTCCAAGAAGTATTACTCCATTCTTAAATAAAAAAATGCTTAATATTAATCCACCAACTGAAGGAGTTGATAAATGTTTTAATACTAAAGGATGGCATGGCAATAAATGACAAAAGAAAGAGATATAGCTTTTATACAGATTTTAAAATTTATTACAAAAGAATGGTGGGGTAAGATATTTTTTGTTATCTGTATATCTATTATAGTGTCTCTCCTTGAGATACTTTTTTTATCATTGATGACCCCGGTTCTTTCAATGATGAATAATGGACAGATTGGTAATTTACCATTTGATCTAGCATTAGATAACGACTCTTTCTTTATTTTAATCTTGGTAATAATAGTAATCTTGGGTTTGCTGAGATTATTCTTAGCAAAATATCAACCACTGCTAGCACAGAAGATTGGAAGCTGGCTTTCTTGTATTATTTACAAAAACATAACCAGTATAAATTTAAATGATTTTAACCTTTTAAACGCATCAGAAATTCAAAGTGCTATCTCTATGAAACTTGCTGTATTTGTTAATAGAGTCGTAATCCAATTAATTGTAGCGTTGAATTCATTACTAATTATCTCCATTGTTACAATGTATTTAATTATAAATGTTGGCTACATTTCTATTTTAGCACTATTTATCATTGCAGGTTCTTATTTAATAATCCTGAGAATGTTATCGAACAGATTGAGAGTTACCTCCGAAATCACATCAAGGAATCAAGATGATATGCTTAAAATTCTTGAGACTACTTTTGGAAGTTTCAGGGAGATGAAGGTAAATCATAATGAAGACTATTACCTATCAAAGTATACTTTGAGCGACACAATATTTAGAAATACTCAAGGGAAATTGCAATTCTATACATCGGCACCAAAATTTATACTAGAATCTATTTCATTGCTATTTTTTATATCATGTCTTTGGTTCGCAACCGTCTACAATCCCCCTCTAATTCCTTTAATTATATTACTCCTTATTGGTTTTATTAGATTGCTACCATTAATCCAACAAGTTTATGCATGTATTGTAAATGTAAAAGGTTCATTAGATGTCTCAACGGATTTATATAATCTAATTAATTTGTCAAATACTAATGCCAATGAAAATATAAAGAGTAACTTGCTATTGACTCATGGTTTCGAACGCATTCAAGTTGATAATTTGTGTTATACGCATCCAGGTACTAGTGAAGCTTTATTTAATAATGTTAATTTCGTGATAAATTCAGGTGATATAGTTGGCATTACTGGGCCGTCTGGATCAGGTAAGTCGACACTCGTTGATATTATCTTGGGGCTAAGAAATCCATCGAGTGGTTCTGTTAATGTCTATCATAATAAAAGTTTGCATATTAATAATCAGTTTGCAAATATAGTGCCTCAAAAAATATTTATTTCATATGATACGATTATTAATAATATTGTAATGGATGATAAAAATGTTGATTATAAAAGACTTTACGATCTGCTTGATTCGTTAAATATTCGTGAATCAATAGAGTGTTTAGCTGATGGTTATAATACATTGATTAATGATCATGGAAGCAAACTTTCAGGTGGACAGCGACAAAGACTTGGAATTGCACGAGGTCTATACAAAGAACCGTGTTTATTGGTCTTAGATGAATCTACTAATGGACTTGATGAATATTCTGAGAGTTGTGTATTTACTGCGTTACGTAATTATTGTCGATCAGGTGGTACTGTCCTATTAGTATCTCATCGTCTCTCATCCTTATCTTTTTGCGATAAAGTTGTAAGATTATAAAGTTGTTAAATTGTGATTTTGATTATTCAAAAATGTCTTCCAGCTTACCGAAAAAAAATATTTGATGAATTGCTTGTCCGTGGAAAAAATGTACATATTGCCTATTCTGATCCTGATGTTGGCAAATTAAAGTCTGTTCATGTTGACACTTCTAGTAAAAATTATACGTTATTATCTTTAAAAAAATTACGTTTATTTAAAAGAACGTTTTATATACAAACTGGCCTTCTCAAGTTATTTAGAAATCATAAAATTGATACAATTTTAGTTGAAGGTGAGTCAAACTTTATTTCTAGTATACTGTGTCTGCTTTACAGTTTATTTTCTAGAAAGACAAAAGTGATTGTTTGGACTCTAGGTTATCTACCTAATCGACATTATAGTTTTATAAGTATACTCATTAAGTATATGTATTATAATTTTTTCGATGGCGTTATGTTTTATTCGAAGTATTCGTTTGATTTTCATAATCGATATTTTATTAATAATAAAAAGTACTTCTATAACACTAACATTACGATGCATAAGCAATGCTCCAATTTAAGCATGTTTCGTAAAAAAAGGGATGTTAACAATATTGTTGGATTTTATGTCGGAGCGTGGGGCGGAGAGAAAAATACCGATTTTTTTCTTAATCCTAGTAATTATACTGGTTTGCAACATTTATTTGTGTTTTCAAAAAATGTGCCAGAATGCGATGCCTCTATTTTAAATAAATTAGAAAATGTTACGCTTATTTCAAATTATACATATAGAGAAATTTATAGGTTTGCATATCGTTGTTGTGATTTTATGATACTGCCAGGGCGCGGTGGTCAAGTTGTTGGTGAAGCATTGCTTAATGGCTTACCTGTTATATGTTGGAGTGGTGATGGTACTGAACATGAACTGATAAGTCACAAAAACGGTATGATCTTAGAAAGTATTTTGGGTATCTCCCAAGCGCTATCTACTCCCTCAAGTATCTTTAATATTTTGAACACATTCAGAGCCAGTGATAGTGATGTTATAAATGATATAAAAAGGATACAAGAGAATTGGTTTATAACATTTGAGAATAGAGTTTTATGAATATTTACCCACCATGTGAAAAATTGACCGGAGGCCCCTCAACTTTTTGTAAAAATCTGTTAATTTTTTCGTCAAATTTCTTCCGAACATCAGCGGATTGTTTTGTCGTTATTAATGCTCCAAAGAAACATCTTATCTCAATTATAATTGATAGGTTTGTAAAAAATAAATTTATGATATTACGGCTTGGCAGTCCACTAAGATCAAATCTTTTGGAGAAGAAATCAATATTATATGATTTTAAATATCTGCCGTCATTTTTATTTATGGTGCTTTTAACTATATTTGCAAATGATATAGTTGTTCAATCTAATTTTACATTAGGTCAATGGCGTTCAATTTTACCAAAATATATTATAAAAAAATTTCGTGTTATCTATAATCCACAAAGTTTTTCTGCTATCTTGCCTTCAGAAATAGATAATGGTTCTTCGTTAAATTTGATAAGTGTAGAAGGGAATCAACCTTCGCCTTCTAACTCTTATGCTCTCGATGTTTTTAATATACTTTATAATTTTAATCATTGTAGCTTAAATTTATATGGTCTTTTCAACAATTCTGAATGGAGAGATATTACATCAGAACATTTGTTTTTAAACGGATTGGTTACTAAAGAAACATTATTTGAAGCGTTAAATCATTCTCATGTGTACATTTGTTCTGATAATTTGACGTCATCATGTCCTAATAGTGCTATTGAGGCTCTTTCATTCGGTTTGAAAGTTTTGGCACCAGTTAATACACCGGCTTGGGAACTAAATTCCTATGTAGAATCTTATATAAGAGATCACTTAGATCAAGTGGATGTTAAGAAAGCTAGAATTGTTGCTTCAGCCATTTTATTTGACCCATTTGTAATTTTTGAAAGCTACTTTTCAGTTTATTGTAAGTCTAGATCTGATGCCCTCTAGTTTAATTATTTTTGTTATTTATTTATTTACATTCCTGCCCGGTTTTTCACCAATTTATTTAGATTTGCTCTCATTTTTAATAACTTTGGTGTATATACCTTTATTTGCGATTTTTTTTGTAGTGATAACGATCTCCTTATCTTCCATATCAATAATACATAATGACTTCCAATTACTACCTCAATTGAGTGAATATTTTTCAATGTTTAGGTTTTTATTAATACCAGGCTATTTTGTTTTTATGCAAGAAAAGTTTTTTCATACTAAAGCATTGATGCATCTACTCTTTCTACTCTTCGCCGTTGTCTTTGTGGAGGTTATATTTTTTATTGATAGGAGTTTTTATTTAAGTATTATTGAATACCTTTACCTTGGTAATGTTGATTTTATGTCATCTGTGCCTGGCTTTAGGGCACTAGGTGGAGATAGAGTGTCTTTAATTTTCTATCAACCTATGACATTCTCCCTTTTGGGTCTTTTATCTATCGCTTTAGGTTTGAGATTAGGAAATGGATTGTACGTTATTCTTGGTTTTGTCGTTGTTCTTGTCTCTGGTAGCTCATCAATTATTTTATTGCCACTCCTTCTTATTTCAAGTATTTTAGATAAATATAATTTTATTTATATCCTCCGTAAACCATTTTTCAATTATATTTATATCTGTTTGTTTTTTTCGGTTTCAATTGTTTTTCTTAGTTTACACTTTCCTTTGGATATTTTTGACCATATTACAAGTGGTAGATATAATGTAGATGGTAATATTTATCCTGTTTTTCACTCTCTACAATTAAATGAGATGCTGCTTGGCGGCGTTGATATATTCACGAATCATTCACGATTTTTAGGTGATAGTATATATACAATGAATCTTTTTCTTGGTGGTATTTTCTCACTAATCGTATATTTATTTTCCTTAATTGTACTTTTTAGATGGCTATTTAGACGGAACTGCAAAAGTTGGTTGTTTTTTTCCTTTTCCCTTATACTAATCTTTTTTGATGTTGGTGGTTTTGGCGCATCTTCTCCTAAACTCACATTTTTACTCGCTTTCACATTTTTTATTATTTCTAATAAATCGGCCGATCGATTGAGGTTTATTAATGCTTAAATTTTACGTTAGTCCGGTTTTCTTTCATAAAATTAGACCCACTTTCCTAAAAATCTTTTTTCAAATTGATCCCTCCTTTAGTGAACTTGGTATTCCACAAGGTAAAGTTTCTAGAAGAACGTTTGCTGGAAGACTTATTAAACTCGATCAATTAGTTATTGATTACTGTTTGCCTAAGTCCACTTCAAATAATGGTATCTTTAATTTTCTAGATTTGGGATGTTCTACAGGTGTGACCTCTCTTGACTCGTACAATTTTTTTAAAAATAGGCATCTTTCCTTTAATATTTTTATAAATGATCCTTTCTCTTTTATTTCAATTTATAGAATTAATTATATTCTATCTATTTATAAATCTTCTGTTAATGGTCGTATTGTATCCTTCAAGCTTTTCAATTTTATTGCATGTGTTAATAATCGTAAGTTTTTCTTATCTTACTTGCTTTATTTACTACTAAGATTTTTTTCATTTAATATTCCATTTTACAAGAGTGTTAATTTTCTTGTTTCGGATGTTAATTTATTACTTAAATCGGGTGATCTTTTTTCTGTTAATAATGATTTTTTCGATAATCCATCTTCAAAGAGATTTGATATTATTCGTGTTGCTAATCTTTTAAACTCTGACCTTTTCTCGTTAGAGAAGTGTGTTGAATTTATGTCTAATGTATTCTTATCTCTCAATGATAATGGCTTTTTATTAGTGGCTAGGGAAAGTAACGTTATTAATTATACTCTTTTCCGTAAGGTGTTCTTACCGGAATATAATCGCTCTAAATTTGTCATTGTTACTCGTTCTTCATCTGGTTGTGATATGGAGGAGTTATGGCTAAATACTTAGTTGTTGATGCTTCTTCAATTCGTGTCGGTGGTGCCGTTAACGTTCTTTCAGATTTTTTATTTAACTTTAATAAATTTCTTCCTGATGAAACTATTAAGCCTATTCTAATTCTAAATCCCTCTGTTAAGTCTCTGGGTTTTGCTTCTCTTTATCCAAACTTTGATGTTTATTACTTTTCTTTTTCCCTTTCTTATTTTTTTCGTCGTTTTTTAAGAAATTCTCCAAATTATCTTCCTGATAATTATTTCTTATTTGTCCTAGGTGCTCCTTCATATATCAATCATCGTTATGCATCTTTTAAAGTTATTAGATTGACTGCGCCGTGGGTTATTTCTTTTAACTTCCATGCGTTTAATGTTGTTGGGTTTAATTCTTGGTTTCGTTCGGTTACTAAAGGATTTGTTAAATCTTTATTTTGTTATGGATATAATATTTATATATCTCAAACCCAATCCGCACTTAATTTAATAGCTAATAGGTTTGGTTCTGACTCCAAGTTAGTCTTGGTTCCTAATATCCCAAATCATCTTTCTGAACTCACGGTCTCCAAAAAAAAATCTAATTTCTTTTGTGCACTACCAGGCACGCCGTATCCGCATAAAAATATGATGACTGTTCTACGTGCGTTATTATCGTTTAACATGCGATCTTCGACTCCTATTTACCTTAGAGTTATGTGGGATGTTAACAATCCTTTAAGTCACCCCCTTCTCGATTTCGTTTCAAAACATAATATTTCTCAATATATAGAAAACTGGGGCTATGTAGTTCAATCTGATCTTTCAAAATTTTATGATGGTTGCTCTTGTGTTGTTTTGCCTAGTGTCGTCGAAGTATCATCCGCCTCTTTGGTTGAGGCTTCGGTTTTGCAGCTACCTACAATATTTGCCGAATCACCTGTAAATCTTGACCTTATTGACAGTGGAGGGTTAAGTTTTTCTCCTACCGATATAAATAAATTAACTGATCATTTTCATACATGTTTAAACTTTCCAGATAAGATCCCTCCTGTTGTTCTTAACACTTTTTCTAATAAAAATTTATCTTCTGTCATTTTCAATTTAGCTAAATCTTTCTCTTAAATTATTTTTATGAAGCAAATACTCCAAAATATGGCCAATGGTCGAACATCTGTTACTGATTCACCTGCCCCAAACGTTTCCGATGGTTACTTGATTATTAATACCCGTGTTTCTTTGATTTCTGCAGGTACTGAGCGAATGCTTGTTGATTTCGGTAAAGCCTCCACTCTAGAGAAGGCTCGCCAGCAACCAGACAAGGTCAAGATGGTGCTGGAAAAGGTAGCAACTGACGGTTTAATGACAACTGTGGATGCAGTTAGATCTAAGCTTTCTCAACCACTTCCTTTGGGTTATTGCAATGTTGGTGTTGTGGCTGAGGTCGGTGCTAATGTTGAGGGTTTTAATGGCGGCGATCGGGTTGTCTCTAATGGACCTCATGCTGATGTTGTCAAGGTGCCTCAAAATCTCTGTGCGCGTATCCCAGATGCTGTTGATGATGAGTCAGCTTCATTTGTCGTGGTGGCTAGTATCGGGTTGCAAGGTATCCGACTGGCAAAACCAACTTTGGGTGAAGCTTTTGTGGTGACTGGGGTAGGGTTGATTGGGTTGTTAACTGTTCAGTTATTGCGTGCACAAGGCTGTCGTGTTTTAGCGATAGATTTTGATGAAACCAAGCTTGAGTTGGCTCGTCAATTTGGTGCTGAAACCTGTAATCCTGCTAATGGTGAGGACCCTGTGGCAGCCGGCATAGCGTTCAGCCGCGGGCATGGTGTTGATGGTGTTATAATCACTGCTTCAACCAAATCAAATGATCCCGTTACCCAAGCAGCGAGAATGAGTCGGAAAAGAGGTCGCATTATTTTGGTGGGGGTGACCGGGTTAGAGCTAAGTCGGGCTGATTTTTACGAAAAAGAATTGAGTTTCCAGGTTTCGTGTTCATATGGCCCGGGCCGCTATGACCCTGTCTATGAGGACAAGGGACAGGATTACCCGCTGCCTTTTGTACGCTGGACAGAACAGCGTAACTTCGAAGCGATTTTGGATATGATGGCAAATGGTCAGCTAGATGTTAAACCCTTGATCAGCCACCGCTTTGCGTTTGAGGATGCACAGCAGGCGTATCAAACCCTCACTGAAGACAAGGCCGGTTTGGGTATTCTGCTGCAATACACTTCTGCTGATGAAAGCCGTGCAGTGAGTAAGGTAACGCTAAACACTGAAGTCAGTTTTAATCATTCACAACCAGTGATGGGCTTTATCGGTGCCGGTAACTATGCATCTCGCGTTCTGATCCCTGCTTTCAAAGATGCAGGTGCGCAGTTTCATACCCTGACGACAGCTGGCGGTATTAATAGTGTTGTTCATGGAGTAAAAGCAGGTTTTGTCGAAGCTTCGACAGATACTGAGAGCATGCTGGCAAACCCTGAGATCAATACTGTAGCGATAGTTACCCGTCACGACAGTCATGCTCGATTTGTCTCGCAATCATTGGAAGCCGGTAAGCATGTGTTTGTTGAAAAGCCATTAGCGATCGATTTTGCCGGGTTGAAGCAGGTTCAAACCGCTTACTTGAGAGCGCATGAGGCAGGTAATGGCCCGCAGTTGATGGTCGGATTCAACCGCCGTTTCTCTCCGCAGGTGCAGAAGATGAAGGCCCTGCTAGAATCGGTGAAAGAGCCTAAATCGTTCATCATGACTATGAATGCCGGCACTATCCCTGCCGATCACTGGACTCAGGATAATCTAGTTGGCGGAGGACGTATTATTGGTGAAGCTTGTCACTTTATCGATTTGATGCGTTACCTAACTGGTAGCGAGATTGTGTCCGTTCAGGCACGACGAATGGGCGATCATCCCGGGGTGCCTGTCACTGAAGATAAGGCTAGCATAACCCTTGGATTTGCAGATGGCTCCTTTGGTACCATCTTGTATCTTGCCAACGGTGCGTTTAGCTTCCCGAAAGAGCGGGTAGAGGTGTTTGCCGTTGGTGGTGTGCTTCAGTTGGATAACTTCCGTAAACTTAAGGGATTCGGTTGGAAAGGGTTCAAAAAGATGAATCTGTGGAAACAAGATAAGGGACAGAAGGCCTGCGCTGCTGCTTTTCTAGAAGGCATTCAGGCTTGTAGCCCTGCTATACCTGCTGAAGAGATATTTGAAGTCGCGCGTGTAAGTTTAGAAGCTGCCGACCTACTCAGATCTCAGTAAGTCTTGTTACTGTTCATTAAGTTCCGAACGGCAGTTTCTTTAGGCATTTCTAACCTTTGCCGTGCTCTATGTTATCGGCTTGGTGTCAAACTAGGCTTAAATTCTGTTCGACGTTTGAAGGCAAATATGCCTCAAGGCGACTTTTTTATTGTTGATAAATGGCAATCGGAAAATTTATCAGCGCCAATTCACTGGCACAAAAGTGGACGGATTTTCAGTCACCATCCCTTTTCTGTTTCTGATGTACCTCCGGATTGGCACGCCAATCCATTTACAGGTGAGCGCATAGTTCAGCCTGAACGTGATTGGTGGTTGATCCCAGACTTTGATCCTGCCATTGGCGATATCAAACTGATCTGGGAGCTATCCCGGTTCGATTGGGTGCTTGCTTTTGTACAACGGGCACGGACAGGAGATCGCCAATCACTTATACGTCTCAACAATTGGTTGAATGACTGGTGTCATAAGAATCCATCCTACAAAGGCCCAAACTGGAAATGTGGTCAGGAAGCGTCCATTCGTGTGATGCATCTTGCAATGGCTGCCTTGATACTGAATCAGACCAAGACAACATCTGTGGCATTAATAGATCTGGTTGAACTTCACCTTCAGCGTATTGCACCCACCATCAGATATGCCATGGCACAGGACAACAACCATGGAACGTCAGAGGCGGCAGCCATGTTTATTGGCGGCAGTTGGCTGGAGAAGTTTGGCAGACCAAGGGGCGTAAAGTGGGCGGCAACCGGCCGAAAGTGGCTAGAAAACCGTGCTAAACGCCTGATTGGAAACGATGGCAGTTTTAGTCAGTATTCGCTGAATTATCACCGCGTCATGCTCGATACCTTCAGCATGGTGGAGGTGTGGCGGCGGCAATTGTTATTGCCTAAATTTTCGGAACGTTTGCAACAACGGGTGCAGGCTGCGGCATATTGGCAGTATGCGATTACCAATCGCTGGAATGGTGATGGGCCCAATATAGGTGCCAATGATGGTGCAAGATTGCTGCAGTTAACTGATACGGACTATCGTGATTTCCGTCCTTCTGTCCAGTTAGCCTCTGTTCTCTTTGCTGGTGCAAGGGCATACATTGATGAGGGAGTCTGGGATCACCCTTTGAGTTGGCTAGGTTTGGCCACCCCTAGTGACTTAATACCTGAACCAAAGAGTCAAGTCTTTGATCGAGGTGGTTTTGCGCTGTTGTGTGATGGTGATGCGAAAGCAGTGCTTCGCTATCCAAGCTTCCGCTTCAGACCAAGCCAGGCTGATGCTCTACATACGGATTTATGGCTCCAGGGGCGTAACTTGCTGCGTGATGCTGGTACATACAGCTACAACACCAAAGAGCGATGGCTGAATTACTTCCCGGGTACAGAAAGCCACAATACGATCCAGTTTGATGATCGTGACCAAATGCCTCGCCTGAGCCGCTTTCTATTTGGTGATTGGCTGAAAACCAGTGTGTTTAAATCTTTATCCAGAACATCTGATGGGCAGACGGTAACTGCAGGTTACAAGGATGGTTATAACGTCCGGCATACCAGAACAGTCAACCTAAGTTCTGGCCTACTTAAGGTCACTGACGAAGTAAGTGATTTCAAGGAAAGGGCGATACTTCGCTGGCGCCTAGAACCCGGTGACTGGGAGATCACAAATGGCTTGCTTACTAAGGGTTCCCATACGATCTTTGTTTTTTGTGATGTGCCCATCAAACGTTATGAGTTGGTGGAAGGGTGGGAGTCACGTTTTTATCATGAAAAACAATCCGTGCCAGTTTTAGAAGTTGAAGTTAATCAGTCGGGTACACTTATAACCGAGTACCGATGGAGCGTATGAGAGTTTTATATTTCCACCAGCATTTCACCACTCCTGATGGTTCAGGGGGTATTCGTTCATATGAGATGGCTCGCCAACTAATTAGACGTGGGCATCAAGTCACAATCGTATGTGGAAGTAACAGTGCGGGTAAAACAGGTCTAGTGCATCCTTTTATCAACGGTAAGCGTTGTGGTTTTGTTGATAATATCTTTATAGTCGAATTTGACTTAGCCTACTCAAATAGTGATAAATACATAAAACGTACATTTACGTTTCTGAAGTTTGCCTTGCGTAGTATAGGCTTGGTCTTCAGCGAAAAGTACGATCTAGTGTTTGCTACAACGACCCCGTTGACGGCTGCTATTCCTGGGATTTTTGCGCGTTGGTTACGGCGCAAACCTTTTGTGTTTGAAGTGCGCGACCTTTGGCCGGAGTTGCCAAAGGCGATGGGCGTCATCACCAACCCCGTGGTGCTGGGAGCCATGTCGTTGCTGGAGTGGGCAAGTTACCGTTCTGCCCACCGCTGCATCGGACTTTCCCCTGGTATTGTTAAAGGTATCGCGGCACGTGGTGTTGCTAAGGAGCGTATTAAGCTGGTTCCCAATGGCTGTGACTTGACTATCTTTAACGCTGAGCAAACGCCGTGGTGGCCGGAAGGTGTTAAGCCTGATGACCTGATGGCGGTATTTACGGGCACACATGGTATTGCTAATGGTCTAGATGCTGTATTGGATGCAGCTGCCGTGCTTAAAAAGCGCAAGCGTATTGATGTAAAGCTAGTACTAGTAGGGGACGGAAAACTAAAAATGCAGTTAGTTAATCGCGCCAAAAAAGAGGGCTTGGATAATGTGATTTTCCACGACCCTGTTAACAAAAAACGTTTGGCGGGAATGATGGCAAGAGCTGATATAGGACTGCAGATATTGGCGAATGTACCTGCCTTTTATTACGGCACTTCACCGAACAAGTTTTTTGATTATATCGCAGCAGGGCTACCTGTACTGAATAACTACCCTGGTTGGTTAGCTGATATGATAAAAGAAAATGAATGTGGCTACGTAATAAAGCCTGAGAACTCAAAAGCTTTTGCTGATGCGTTGGAGCAGGCCGCGAATAATCGTGAGCAACTGATAGGGATGGGCATTAAAGGGTACCAATTGGCCAAGCAGGAATTTGACAGGTCGATTTTAAGTAATCGGTTTGTTGACTGGTTGGAGGATGCAGCCAAATGATTAAACGCTTTTTTGACATCATCGCATCAGCTATCAGCCTATTTATTCTAGCCCCAGTTATCTTATTCATTGCATTTCTGATACAGCGAAAACTTGGCTCACCAATACTCTTTTATCAGGTTCGTCCAGGGAAAAACGCAAAGCCCTTTCAAATGACAAAGTTTCGAACTATGCGAGAAGATTTTGATCAAGATGGCAGGATCCTGCCGGATTCGGAACGTATACCCCCCTTCGGGAATTTCTTGAGAAATTCTAGTCTTGATGAACTGCCAGAGTTATGGAATGTTTTAAAAGGTGACATGAGTTTAGTTGGGCCTCGTCCACTACTTATGGAGTACTTACCACTTTACTCAACTGAGCAAGCTCGTCGTCATAATGTTCGGCCAGGTATTACAGGATGGGCACAAGTTAATGGACGAAATGCCATTTCTTGGGAAGAAAAATTTAAATATGATATTTGGTATGTTGATAATCAAAGTTTCTGGTTAGATATGAAGATAATTTGGATGACGATAAAAAAAGTTATCGCGCGTGAAGGCATATCTGCAGAAGGCGAGGCAACTATGCCTTCTTTTACTGGTACTTCCGATTCTGTTGATAAAGATCTGAAGTAATGGCCAGGATAATTGATTTAGCTGTTTATCTTCCGGAGAAGATTCTTTCCAATCAAGATCTGGAAAAAGTCTTTCCTTCATGGACTGCTCAGAAAATTTTCGATAAGACAGGAATCAAAGAAAGAAGAATCGCCGCAGATAACGAGACTGCAGGTGACATGGGTATAAAAGCAGCTGAAAATCTTTTTGATCAAGGTATTGTTGATAAAGATGACATTGACTTTCTTGTTTTCTGCACGCAAGCCCCAGATTACATTTTGCCTACCACGGCGTGCATCATGCAAAGTCAACTTAACTTACAAAAAACTTGTGGCGCTCTTGATATAAACCTTGGATGCTCAGGTTACGTGTATGGCTTATCCATTGCTAATGGACTAATTGAAAGCGGTGCAGCTTCAAATGTCCTGCTAATTACTAGTGATACATACTCTAAATACATAAACCCTGAAGATAAAAGTGTAAGAACCTTATTTGGTGATGCAGCCACAGCTACCGTAGTTGGAACTTCAATAGCCGATGCAAGTATTGGTCCATTTGTTTTCGGTACGGACGGAGAGGGCGCTGAGAATCTCATTGTGCCTGCGGGAATGTTCAGGCTGCCAAAATCTTCTGAAACAGGTGTTGAGATTGAAGATTCGTCGGGTAATAGACGCGCTCAAGATGATCTATACATGAATGGGCCTGAAATTATGCTCTTCTCTTTGAGAGAGGTGCCCAAGGCGTTAAATGCATTGTTTGATAAGGCTGAAACATCTTCTAAAGATTATGATTATTTTGTTCTACATCAAGCAAACACTTTTATGCTTGATGCACTTAGGAAGAAACTTAAGTTACCATCCGACAAGATCCCCATTTTTCTTGAAAAGACTGGCAATACGGTTTCATCAACAATACCGATCGTGTTAGACAATCTTCTTAAAGAAAAAAAGATATCTGATGGCACTAAATTAACACTTTGCGGCTTTGGGGTAGGTTACTCATGGTCTGCGTGTCATATTCAATTTTAAAATACCCAAGGTAAGATGCATGAATACCGAGTTTCTAGAAGGAATGGCTGAGATTTTTGAAGTTGATACTTTGAATGAAGAATCAAAATTTGATGAATTGGATGTTGTTTGGGATTCGCTGGCAATAGTTTCTACTATCGCTCTGTTAGATCAATGTTTTGATGTGATGATTCCTGGATCTCAATTGGCTGAGGTTTCTTCTGTAAAGGAAATTTTATCTTTGGTTGAGTCACAAAACTAGTAACTACTCTGGTTGAAG
>Ga0181600_10001494_pt1 | contig 18212 bp, 15 predicted proteins | sample 041ome_2_FD_132982 | JGI IMG/M metagenome (GOLD analysis project Ga0181600, IMG submission 132982) | Coastal salt marsh microbial communities from the Groves Creek Marsh, Skidaway Island, Georgia - 041406US metaG (megahit assembly) | ecosystem: Environmental > Aquatic > Marine > Intertidal zone... | reverse complement strand
GATGTCAGCACCAGCTCGGATGACTGCATCAATCTCTGTCTTGGAGTTTTCATCAAACGGATTAATTCGAACCAGTAGTTCAGCTGACTGTTTCACTGCTGATAATGCTTCAACATCCTGAATTGAATGATGACTAATGACCGTATTAAGATGACCTTGTCTCAATTCTTTTCCAGTCAATTCAAGATCCACAAATAAGCGATCAACTCCAGCTTTGACTAACTCAGAGGCCTCAGCCGGATTGTTGGTGATCATCATGAACTTGAAATCTTGCATTGGTGAGTTGTCTATTTTGTCAAAACAATGTCTTCAAAATACGCAATGGTTGATTCGAGTCCTTGTCTCACAGAGATCCGCGGCTCCCAGTCCAATAATGACTTTGCTTTGGTGATATCTGGACGCCGCTTCGCTGGATCATCAAAAGGTAAGGGCCTGTATTCAATGATCGACGTCGAGTTCGTCATCTCAATGATAAGCGATGCAAGCTCAAGCATTGAAAACTCCGAAGGATTTCCGAAGTTGATTGGGCCTGTTAGCGATGATTCAGAATCCATAAAGCGGACAAAACCATCGATCAAGTCATCGACAAAACAAAATGAGCGAGTCTGCTCTCCGGTTCCATAGATTGTGATGGGCTGGCCCAACAGCGCCTGAACGATAAAATTACTAACGACGCGACCGTCGTGAGGATGCATGTTCGGACCATAAGTATTGAAGATCCGCGCAACTTTAATTTCTAAACTGTGCTGCCGGTGGTAATCAAAAAACAGTGTTTCCGCACACCGTTTACCCTCATCATAGCAAGACCGAACTCCAATTGGATTGACTCGCCCCCAGTAGTCTTCAGTCTGCGGGTGAATTTCTGGGTCACCGTACACCTCAGATGTTGACGCTTGAAAAATCCGGGCACCGGTTCGCTTCGCTAAACCAAGAAGATTAATGGCGCCATGAACACTGGTTTTCGTTGTTTGTACCGGATCATGTTGATACTGCACCGGGCTTGCCGGACAGGCGAGGTTGTATATCTGATCAACCTCTAAATATAACGGGAACGTCACATCATGACGGATGAATTCAAAGTTATGATGATCCAGTAATGACTCGATATTTCGCTTAGAACCGGTGAATAAGTTATCCACGCAAATGACATCGTATCCCTCTGCAACCAATCTGGCACACAAATGCGACCCTAAAAACCCAGCCCCACCTGTCACCAGAACTCGTTTTGAATTAATTTTTAATGTCATCGTCAGGATAATGCTCTCTTTACTTTCGCAAAAAACCGCGGAACTAACTGCCTCCGAAACCGGTTGTATTGGTACTTCGTTTTTAAAAATAGTGGACCATGCTTCGCTCGGCTCGCATCAAGTGCCGTATCGAACATTCCGGTAATGGATCCTTGAGTCGCTAACGGCTTGGACACACAATAATGAGGCAGGTTCAGTGCTTGATCCATGAGTTTCAACTGATGATCTGCCTGCCTGTCAATCACATGGACCATAAGCCAATTGAGTCGTTTCTGACATCCGCATCGATCGACCAAATAAGCCTCGGCAGTAGTCAATGGCTTTTCAATCAAAGCCATGTCATCTGATTCAAAAAAACGTTGATCGATCTTATTATCGGCACCACCCAAAAAAATCAACCAACCCGGGGCTATACCCTTAGTCATTTCAACAATATTCGCCAGCTCTTCAAAAAAGGAATCAAACAAGACCGCATCATCTTCGAGGATCAGAGCCATCTGGTGATCTGTTTCCATAAACATCTTCTGAGCGTGTAAATGTTTCAAAACATTTGACGCACTTTTCGGCTGCAGTTCGGGATCGACCATCCGTAAATCGTCATCAGTCAACTCATCAGCATCAAAAGGCCAAACATACTCAAATTCAAAACCGAACTGCGCAGCCATCGATTCGATGTGCGCGTGCCGCTCTTTGAACGATTTGACGGAAATCACATAAATGGGCAGTGACATATCTAAACTGAAAGGCCGTATAAGGAACAGTCTCGCAGTGTATCCATTTTCGGACGAACTTTCTCAATAATTCATCATCAAACCTGGTAACTCAACACTCCCCATAACAGCAATCACTCAATGGGCCGGCATCGACGTACCCATCGGACTGACTAATGGCTTGACTGGTAGCCTGATTCAACCATTACGGAGTCGTATGCCGCAAAGATCCAGAACTCGGCTGGCTCGCAATCATCGCTGCAAAAATAATCCAAAAAAGACGGCCCTCTACAAAAGAAGAGAAGTGTCCGTTTACAAGGCCATTGAGACACGTTGCCAGCAACATCGCGAGCGCGATATAGCCGAAATTCGTTTTTTCTCCCGTAAGTATTTGGCAGGCCTGTCGACCGGCGACATATAAAAACATCAAAAACAGGATCAGCGCGATCAGCCCATGTTCAGCCCAAATATGAAGGTATTGTTGATGAGGGTCTTCGACATCCATGCCCCTCCACCCTTCAACCTCACTAACAAGATCTGCATAGGCATGTCGAAAATCACCTGTTCCCGTCCCTAATAACGGACTTCGACTGATCATTTCGATTGAGTTTTCCCACATCACCATCCGGATTCCCATCGAACTGAATTCGGCATCTTGATTCGAGACCGTTTGGATTTCGTTAACTCCTTGGAGAATTGCATCCCGAGTGACGGAAGAAAACATCAAAACGATTGCAACAACCGCCATCCCTATACCGGACGCAACCCAACGCCACCGGTCGAAATGGACCCACATCGCTACTGCACTGACCACAAGAAGAAATACATAACCACTTCGGCCTGTTAACAACATCAGAATATTCAAGACCAAACCGCTAATAATGATCCAAGCGATTACTTGAGCCCATAGTGGGAATGTCATCTCTCGCATGAGCATCCACAAGAAAAATGCGGCAGCACTGAACATAATTCCCTGTGTGACATCGTTCTCGAGCAAATAATCAGGTGGACGATCAAGTTCAATTAACTCTGCAACACCAAGCCACGACAATGCCATGAATACTGTAGAAATCGCGATCACGGACCATAACACCAGAGACTTCGACTCGCGCTTCTGAAACACAGCCAAAACCATGGGAAATAGAATCAATTTTCTCCAAGACCACCACTCCTCAAATCGCTCGGACCAGGGTGCATACTCAGACCACACCATAGCCACCCCGATCGTGAGAAGAAATCCACCCAATAAAACCACCTTGATGTCGGTCAAAACCGCAATAAACCGCTCACGCAACTCGCGATTGATCGCAAATGAAAGCCACAAAATCGCTTCAGTTAAGGACACCAGAGCAAATGCACGAGTCATAAAGATAAGATCGAGACAAATCAAAAGCTGCGCCCAGGCAACGGCGCGGTGGGAATCAAATCCTAGTCTTTGTAAATGCAATGTTTGCATACAATCCTCGCTCTCAACGCACATTCATCGTCAGATCAAGAGCCTGCCAAGTCCTGATAGTCGTCCCTATAATTATGCAATGTCGATATAGTGTTTTTTACTGATTTCGATATCGAAGGTCTCTTCTATCCAAAAGCGCAAACGATTTCTCCGGTCACGACGCGTTAGGCAATAATTTGGATCTTGCTTAAACCTCTGTTCAGCGAAATTCGCAATCCAAGAATCCATAACCTTTGGATGCGTTTTATCAAATGGTCTGATCTCCGCCACATCAATCTGACCATAGCCAGCGAATTCTTGGTGTTCACTGCCCCAATACTTTCCAACCTGCTTCAGCTTGTTATTCATTGTCTCAATCGATCTGCAGTGTCCGTAATGATAAATATGTGCGTTCGCAGATGCGGCTCTTGGATACCGTCCTTTTTTGTTTTTATCCATCACGACCCAAAACAATCCATCAGGGGCAATTGTTCGGATACTGTTGCGTATGATGCGAGGAGCTCTTCGATAACCCGCAATACCTGTCTGATACGGGGTGCCGTAGAAATGGAAAAAATCAAAATACAAAGCTTCTACGCGTTGATCATTGACGTGTTTTTGCATCGACGCGTCGAGCGAATCCAGTTCGTCTTCGTGTAGAACCTCATCACCCTCTAGATAGAATGCCCAATCCCCCGAACATTGATACTGAGCGATCATTTTTTGCTGTCCGTACACAAATCCGCGATCCTGCATCGACTCATTCCAGAACGTTTCAATTACTTTCAACTTGCGATCATTTATTGCGTGAACACGACGAAGCGTTTCATCCTCGCCCACTCCAACTGCAACAACATACTCGTCGACGAGAGGTAACAATGAGCGAATGCTTTCTTCAAATGGATATCCATTGATGACTGCATTTCGTAAGAATGTAAAGCCTGATACTTTCATTCCCTTTCACCAAATACTGACTGTGACGGTAACACGCTCGAGGGATCGCCCATCACTCGCTCAAGACGTGATGCGTTGGGTGACAAGCGCTTACCGCTCTCTTCCGGATGATATAGATGTGCAACGCAGGCCTTCAATCGGCCATTGCGAACGGTCAGCCCTTTATGTAGCAGGCGTTCCACAAAATCACTATCTTCCAGACCCCAACCTGTATAACCCTCATCAAACCCATCAACTAACAGTGCATCGGCTAAAAATAGACCCAAATTACATGTCTTGATACCGCGTGTTGATTTCGGATTGAGATCTCTTAAGAAACCGAGTGGCACCGATTTGAATTTAGTGTGTGAGAATATCCGATCACGTGGCTTGAGACCCCGCTTGAGTACATGCGCCGTTTCACTTTCCGTTAGTAAAACTCGCCCACCTGTTACAATTTTTTTTGGTGACGCTAGTGAAAGATGGTTCTGAACAAATTGCGGAGGGCAGATACAGTCGCCATCGATGAAAATGACGTAGGGCGTATTGATTTTTAACAGCCCCAAATTACGGGTTCGTGCCGCACGAAACCCCGCATCAGGTTGCCATGAAACCACGATCGGCAGATCCGAAAACTCTCCCAAAATATGCCGTAAGTCCGGACCAGAACCATCATCTGCAACAACAATCGAACTTGGGCATTGCGTTTGCTGTTTTAATGAGCGAAGAACGAGTGACAGTGCATCCATCCGTTGGTAACTCGTAATGACAACCGATGTATGCACCTGTTTAGTTACGATGCGGGTGCACGCTGGGCACGATTTCGAATTGCAGAACGGATGAAGACGATCAACACACCAACCATTCCACCCACCAGAGTTGCGAGGACTACGATTAATGAGCGTTTTGGTTTTGATTTAAGCTCCGGCACGATAGGTGGGTCAATAACCTGAAACGCATAATCCTCGTTAACCTCGGCCAACATCAACGTCTTCGTTTGCGATTCGATCATTTGATACAACACTTTTTCAACTTCCACCAATTTGGTCTCTCGAAGCTTCGCTTCAAGATATTCGATGGAATCCTGTGCCTTACCTTTGTCTTTTGCACGCGCATAGTCATCAATTTCTGAGATCATCAAACGCACGATCTCTTCACCAAGTATCGGGGACCGATGCTCAAAACTGACGATGATCGATGGCGACGTCTTATCTTGTTCGATAGAAAAAGCTGAGGTAAACGCTTCATATAATTCTTGGCTACTTGGCTCTGCACCGCGCGGTGGCTTAGCTTCTCTCAGCCATACCCCTGATTTCTCATTGAATACTTCCGAATCAATCATTTCAGTTTGAGTGATAGGATCATATGACTTCAGCGCCATCAATCTGGGAGCCAGATCATGCTTTGCGATAAACTCTGTAACAAACACTCGCGATTGCATGACTTCTTGCAGCAATTCAGTTTGCCCACCGCCCGAACCGGACGGCAACTGAATACCAGCAAGGCTCGCCAAACCACCATACTGCGCCATCAAACCACCAAGTTGACCGGAGTCGTCACTTTCTGCTGGAACAATTTTAGCTTCAACTAAATAACTATTCGGTATTTGTAGAGAAACAACAATTGATAACCCTGCGCTGACGGCAGTGATCACCACGATGAGCCACTTGCCAGACCACACTGTCTGAAATAATTCAAACAGATCAATCTCGTCGTCGTATGTTTGTCGTTCGGTCACATTTTCAGACATTAGATGTTCCCGATCGCAGCGAGCGCGATAGCCGATTGATAAACGATTTGGGTAATAGCTGTCCACAACTGGAGGGTTGGGACATCATCCACGTCACGAGGAATGACAATAGTATCGCCTGGCTGAACTGTCACACCACGCATAACTTGGCGGGTCAATATATTACCAACCAAGAGCGGCTCTACGGCACCATTGGCCCGAATGATGTATGCCCGCCCTTCGTCTGCCCGTCGGTTTACACCGCCAGATTTTCTAAGATATTCATCCGGAGTCAATCCCAGTTCATAAATATGCGACGTCGGGTAAAGTACTTCGCCAAGCACTGTGACTGACTGCCGAATACCTGGAACCGCTAGAGCATCACCATCTTCCAAGATGACATCCTGCTCCAGCTGACCCGCCAAAACCGCAGGTAAGTTGATGACCAAACGACCGACCGCTTGCGTGTCTTCAGCCTGCTGTAGAAGCTTTGACAACTCAACACTCGAACGTATCGCGCCTGCCGCGTCCCCTCTACCCAGGGCTGATCCCTGGACCGCTTGCTGTGCTAGTGCGCTTTCAGTCTCAGCTCTTAATCGCTTCAGTTCGGCTTTTTCTTTTTCTCGCAACGTCTTACGACTAAATATAGCGGCCCTGAGATCACCTTCATCGGTCACACCCCCGGCCCTCTCAACCAGATCGCTCAACGTCGATCCTTTGGGCATACGATAGGTACCAGGATATTTCACAAACCCAGCGACAGTAACAGCAGGAAGTTGAATTTGATCCTGGTCTTTTCGCACGATCAATTCAGACCCAGCACTGATCACACCGGGAAGGCTAACATTGCCAGGTGTCACACGGTTAACGGAAAACCCTTGCTTTGTTCGCTGCACAAGCTCGATAGCAGACGAGTCAGCTTCAGAACCCAGACCACCACTTAACAAAATGAGATCTGAAACCTTTTGACCACGGGTCAGCGGATATACACCAGGCTCTCGTACTTCACCTCGGACAACGACAGTGGCACCGGGTTCGCCGAAACTTGCAGCCCCTTCGATCGTTGAAACCAAGTCATCAAAATATTTTTGCCGATCCACAAACGGTTGATCTAAGTCGACAGGCTCCATGATGCCTTGACTAATCAAATCAAGACGACTGCTGATTCGAGCTTGTCGGCTCGCCACCAAAGGATCAGCAGATATTTCATCATCTGCGGCATCTCCGGACGCATTCGCCATCAACAATTGCATAAACGGATCATCGACTTGATTCAACTGCTGCTGCTGCTGCTGCTGCTGCTGCTGCTGGAAATTTTGACCAAAAGCGTTGTCAGCAAAATCGATATCAAGATTTTTTTCGAGTGCGTTTTCCAGTAATTTCCGCTCTTTTGATAAATAATATGCTTTGCGCTCATTTTCCGTTTGAGATACTGGCACCACGGTAATTTTGTCACCCTGTTTGAGGTCAACTTCAACAAGCCGGTCGATACGGAATAAGTCATCGCCACGAAGGACACTAATCTCAATCGGGCGCTCCCCCGAGAAATGCTCGACAACCACAAGGCATTGCTCAGCCGGTAACAGCAGATCGCTCCGATCTTTAAAAATCGTATAAAGACTGGTGTCGCCATCCCATTCGAAATAACCAGGCCGCGCTACCAACCCCGCAATTTCGATTGACGCCTCTGGTCGAATCGAGACCGGTAATACCTCAACAAAATCGCCAGAAAATGGTCGCGTATTTTTCAGGTCATTTTCGGAAAGAGATTTAGAAACGCGCCTGACACCATCAATCGTTCGACTCAACCGAACATCTTTTGTATAGGCAAACCCTGAAAAACCGGAAGCAAAATCAAGCACGTCTTGCAAACTCTCACCGGGACTCACCTCAAAAATAGCGGCTCGATTCACTTCGCCGGAAATTGCCACCTGTGATCCCACGGACGGAACAAACACAACATCACCCTGACGGAGTCTTCGGTCTCCAGAGATATCTCCTTTCAGCATCAGATCGTAAAGATCAAGGTCAGCCACGACTTTACCATCGCGTTTTACTTGGATCGTTCGCAACGACCCTCTTTCCGTCACACCGCCTGCCACGAACAATGCATTCGTCGCTGTCGATAAGCTACTGACTGCAAAAGAACCCGGCTGGCTGACCTCACCAAGTACAAACACTTGGATTGAGCGCAACTCATCGAGTGTGACGGAGACGTCGACCCCAATTTTTCGTTCGCGAACACGAGTCGATATCAATTCACGCAAAGCGTTAAAACTCAGACCTTGAACAATAAATCGGCCGATTTCAGGAATAGTGATCGCACCATCTCGATCCACCGTCACCAAAAAATCATTCGATTCCTTACCGAAGAAAAGCACGTGGAAGCGATCTCCCGCTCCGATGATATAATTCTCAGGGGCAGGGATCGATCCGACTGGAGCGAACGTACTTGGCGATGACTTAAAGAGCTCGTAACCAAAGTTCTGCAGATCCTCAAATCGTTTCGCTATCGGGCTCTTTGGTGCGTCCTCATCCTGACTTCTGCGAGATTTTGGAAAAAGCTCATCCTGGGGGATGGATTCAATGCCTTGGTCAGAAAGCCCTCCAGAGCTCGATAGATCGACACCAAATCGAGCGGCTAGATTTTTCTTTTGTTCAGCCGACATTCCCTGAAGAACACCCAATGGTGATCCGTTATTCGTGGTTTGAGCGAATACGGTTGTCTGGCCAATACTGAACACTAAAACGCCGATAATCGTTAATAAATATCTAGTCATGCTGTCCTACTCTAAAAATCCAGACCAATCGTTTATTCGATCAAATGTGCCTCGAGATCGCGTCATCTGATATAGATCAAAACGGCGCCCTAATTTTTGGCCGCCATCCCGTTGCATGGGGCGCCATCCGATCGAACCAATTGCTCGAGTTGATTCGGTCGTAAACACATCAAACGGGATCATAAGATATGCACCCTTGTCATAGGATCCTTCACCAAACTCACGCGCAGACACATCAGTTTGAGTAGCCCAAACCCCAACCGTAAATCCATTGTGAAACTCACGTGCCATATCAATTGTAACCCCGGTGTCTCCAGCAAGATACCTACCGTAAGAACTCTTTAATCGCAAACCATCCCATGGCAACTCAAAATTTGCACTCAAGTGGCCGGTATCGACAGAGTAGTCTTGGCGTCCGGCAAACGAATCAAAGCTCCGCTGCCACACTCTATTGGCATCAAGACCAATTGACCACCACGTATCATAGGGACGATACAAAACCTCGCCTCCAAACCCAGAGAACATGGGCTCTAAATGGCCTACATATGCCTGCGAGTACCACGATGGAGCGAGTAGTTCAAAATGGGTCAGTTGGAGTCTTTCAAGATACAGATCACGATTTTCCTTGAAGTATTCACGGACCTGCGTCCGGACCGGAGGCAGTAGCGAGCTCTCTTGCAGCCGAAGCTCATCGTAGTTGTTACTCAACGAAGCACTTAGATCAGCTAATAAACTGGTCGACTCTTTGTACCTCAATTCTGCATAACCGCTGAGCTTTAACCGATAAATCCAAAATGCTTCCGGACTCTGGAATGATTGTTCCAGATTCGGCGCCACGTTAAATGATGCCTCCCACGGATTCACGAACTGTGCAACTTCAGATTTTGGCTCGAGAGTCGGATCATTACCTAACACAGTGCGGGACACTTCCCGCGCGTCGAGGTCATTATCGGCGAGATGCTCAATGATGACTGGATCAATGCTCCACTCACGCATTGGTAGACCATAAGAAGTCTCTGTAATCGACAAATCTCTACCATCCAACTGACCGGCCGCCGACTTAGCAACACTTGCCAGGCCAGCAGCGTCATCCGGGTAGCGATTAAAACGTCCTTCGAGCGAAAACGTGTCAGGTGTCTCACGAACAACAGACACATCAAAAGCTGTATCACTCAATGTTTGTGACAACTGTTCAATGTCGAGCTTTTCTCGACTGACCTCAACGTGCGGATCCAGTTTTAGAGGCTGCTGGGACTCAGCAAAATTAGTCCTCAGTACAATCCCAGCTGACAGCGTATCGCCTCGTTCAAACCCTACCTGAAAGTCTACGACAGGATTGTAACGATACGTCAAGCCGAAGTTAAAAGGCGACGATGACGTAATCGATGACGAATCGTCAGTGTAATCACTTCCATCGAGTTCAACGTTAGCGACCAACCCAGGAATCTGCGTCCGATAGGAAACACCACCAAATACGGAAACAGAGTCGCCCGAAAAGTAATCGTCGAGTGATAGAGTGCCGCCCTCGCCCGTGGAAGATGATCGCGAATTGAACCGGCTCGATAATAATTTCATCGGGTTAGACAATTGACCGCGTGATCCCATCAGCCCCCAACCAAGTCCAGCTGAGACGTCTAGCGACTTAAAGCGCTTACTCGCAACCAAATACTCTGAACCAAATAAGCCCGTACCACCAAGATCACGGACACCCAATGCCACCTGCGGTACCCAGACATCTTCTTCAACCAACCGAATCTTGGCATCAATCCCTTTATCTTTATTACTCTGAGTATCACCAATTGCCGCAGCCAATTGATAGCGTCTATCCTCTTGGCCCGTATAGCGAATTGCAGCTTCGAACCAATCCAAAGGCGCCATATTGATGGTCAAAAAGCGATATGGCGCGACGCGGATCCAGCTAATCGCAAAATCACCAGGCTGACCAAAGCGCGCATTTGGCATTTGGACGAGCCCATGACTGCCAAAATGGCTATACGTCTCCAATTGACGATACTCTTTATCTATCAGAGCCGATTCAGCTGCACCAGCTTCGGATGACAACCAAATACCGATGAGAATCAGCCAATATGAAGACCGAATCACTTCAATCTCTCCACTGGCGTGTCGGTTCAAACGTGCTGATGTCTTGATAACTCAATGCTTGAGCAATGCACCCAAACACGTCCTGCTCAGATCGCCCAAACCCTGGAGGCGGAAAGAACAACAGTGTTCCCGGCTCAATGACTTGATTGGATTGATTGTGAGTGGCGATCCCCAATAACTGCACAGCTCCTGCGGGACTAATCGCATAGGTATAGTCTCCACGAATCACTCGGTCAGTAAGCGTGGACCCTGCGTAACGATATGCGAATTTATTCGGGGCATGGGGCTTGGCAACGAAACCATCTCGAACGTTCCACACAAAAATCTCGCGAAGCTCATCAGTTCTGATTCGAATCGTGTCCCCATCACGCAATCGTCGATCAACAAAACCATCAGTTTTTAACCGCAATGTATCGATTCGACCGTATTCAGTCACCCGACCAGTTGCCTGCAAAGAATCCATTAATTCGATCAGCTTTTTCCGATGGTTAACGTGATCATCTCCAACCCAATCCGCTGGGTTCAAATGAGAGACCGGCATCTCGCCCACAGCTTCACGGCAAGCTGAGAGTTCGTTTTCTTGATCAGTCTCCCTAGAGGCACGATACCACTCAAGACGACCGTCACTATGGCGGCCAAGTGAGTTAGCAAAAGCCACTAGAGACGTTGGCGCTTGATCCACATCTAACTTCGTGATGCGGTCTTCCATGATAACAGTCACTGAATCGGCAAAACACAATGCACCGACACATGCGGCTACGACAAATACAATGGATCTCATTGAGTCATAACCGGCTGATACGAGTATAACGACAAGTTCATGCGCTCATGATCAGGCAGTGGTTGTTGTATCGATCTCACGACAATCCCTTGTTTATCGACCCAATAATGATTATCGACTTGGTAATCCAATTCCTCGATTGACCACGATTCGACCCAATGCGAGAGATCCCAGGATCCATAAGCAGTCTGTATTTGCTCTATCCCAGAAAACCGGAAACGGGAATGCGCAATCAATCCATAGCCGCTAGTCGATTGAATCTTCCAAAAAAAAGTTTTCGCTGGGTGTAATTCTGTAAAGCCATCAAAGAAAGGGTCACCCGATAAAGGAGTCACTGATCGAATATCAGCTGCCAGTTTGGTCGTTGCTCGGATGTGCCCGTTATACATTTCAAGACCGACACCGTCATTTGATACAAACAATAAATCGTATGTTTGTCGATTCCGTGAATGAAGGCCCATATATACCGAAGCTCGACCACCGAATTGAGCCTGTAAGACTCCAGCGCCGGTCGCTCGCATCTTTGTGTCGTCATAGTCGATTTCGATATTACTTCTAACCAACTGACTCACGGAATTGGCCACCGATTGGGTCCCCGCACTCAGACACCCTCCAAGCATCAAGCACGAAACAGTAACTGCACCAAACCTTAACATCAATTGGACATAAAAAAGGCCGGTCACCCGGCCTTTCCAAACCCCTAAGGGTATTAGTCTGATGACGTAGACGACGATGTACTTGTCGATGCTGCAGTGTCATCAGAAGATGATGCAACCGCAACCGCAACTGCAATCGCCGCCGCCGCCGCCGCCGCAGCGACGCCAATTCCAACGCCAGCAACACCGGCTGCGCCAGCCGCAGCACCAGCACCAGCACCAGCACCAGCACCAGCACCACCAGCGCTACCGCCAGCAGATGAGGCTGATCCGGAACCCGAACTCGACTGTGACTGTTGAGCCATTACGACAGGTGTAAGTGAAGTTCCGGCAACAAATACCAAAGAAGTTAACAAGCCCGCAAGTTTCATAGGTTCCCCCAAAAGGTGTACAATAGTTATGAGCTATGTGAATGATCTAGTATTCAAAAACCCATGTCAACACCCAAGCTTAAGTTTTTATTCGCCTTTATCGGGTGTCATCTCCTATTTGGAGGGACTTCTTCCCTGGGATCTGAATTTGATAATAGCGGACCCCCGGCGTATTTGTATGCAACAAATACGAAAATGTGTTTTTACACCACGGTGTCAATCGCCAACACTTACGCCGAAAGACAACAGGGATTCATGAATCCTCCCCCGCCCGTTGGCGCCATTGTTTTTGAATGGCCACAACCAACCGCTCGAAATTTCTGGATGAACAACACATCCATACCGTTGGTGTTGTTTAGGCTCGACCGCACAGGGAACCCCCAAACGTTGACGGAACTTTCGCCGTTTGACTTAACGGATCATATCGACCCAACCGAGGGAGGCCGATGGGCAGTCGAACTAAGACGCGATTGGCCTACCCACATCCCTCTCGAAAAGCTGTTCTTTTTTCGTTTCCACTGGCCAACTGCACCACCAAAACTCAAAGGAAAATGCTTAAATCTTTACACCAAATGAAATCACTTAGTGCTCATCATACCCAGTATTTGCAGTAGTCTCTTCGAGCTTACGACCACATAGGTAAGCAGGACGAGGAGTAAACAAAATAAAGTCAATCCAGCTTCAACACCCAATATTTTAGTCACCATCAAACCAACAACGTTTATCGCTAATGTCAGACACAATAACAGCCACAATGTTTTTCGAGCACTCACCCCAGCATCTAAAAAGAGATGGTGCAGATGTGTTCGATCTGGCGAAAATGGCGAACGCTTCTGTTTGAGCCGACGAATAATGACCGAGACGGTATCAATCGCAGGAATTGAGATGCACCATAAGACCATGACTGGCTCCATGACGCCCCAAGGCTTTTGACTGTAGCCTATCAACAGCCAGGCAAAAACAAAACCAAGGACCGTCGACCCAGAGTCGCCTAAAAATACACGAGGCAACCAAGTGACGATTTGCATATTAATTAGCCAAAATGCAGCGATTGCAGCCAACAACCCCAAGATCCAAGAAACTTGAAACGGCTCAGTGATGAGCAGGCTAGCGACCAAGAGCGATACGATTGTGATGATCCCATGACCCGAGGCCAAACCATCAATCCCGTCTAACATATTAAACGCATTTGTTAACCCAACAACGGCGAAAATGGTAAAGGGCACAGCCGCATAACCCAAATCGATCTGCAGCCCCCAAAAGGTGCCAAACGAGTCAATCCACACCCCTGACCCGAGCCCCATCAGTACCGTCGCTCCAAGCTGTGTCAGCAATCTCAATCGAACACCAAGATGGAACTTATCGTCGAATACACCAACTAGCAAAAGTACACCAGCACAAAATAATAGCCATCCGAAGGCATTAAGGTAGATAGAGATACTTATCAAGCTCACAAATATCGCCAGTCCTCCGACCAAAGGCACGGGATGGCCGTGCTGCTTTCGATCGGTCGGTAAATCCATGATCCCAAAAACGTTTGCCAAGGACACAAGTGGAAAGAGCGTAGCCAAAGTCACCACAAACCCAATAACAATAGCGTTTACAGCAGTCTCGATAATCATATGTATTTGTCTTCAGATTTCATACGTCGAGAGGATAATCATTTCTCAGATAAAGCACGAGATGCAGTCTCTCTCACTGGCTTCAACAAGTAATCGAGAACTGACCGCTTGCCGCCAGCGATATCGACACTCGCGATCATTCCAGGGATAACTTTCGGGATCACATCACTCTTTGATAAAGATAGATTTTCGGTCTCAATTGATACTTCGTAATACACCTCACCGCTATCACCCTGCTCGGTATTCTGAGCAATATCCTTTATCGAACCCGTTAACACTCCATACACGGTAAAGTCATAAGCACTCAGGCCAATGCGGGCCTCTTGGCCGACGAACAATTCACCAATATCCTGTGGACGCACTTTTGCTTTCACAGAAATCTGTTGTGTGGCTGGTACCATCTCGATGAGTGGCTCTGCCGGACTTACAACAAATCCAATGCCCGGAGGGTGTACCTTCGTTATCGTTCCGGCAATCGGCGCTTTCAAAATGGTACTCTCAACACGGTCTTTCAGTGCTTTCGACTCGGCGGCTAATTGCCGCGCCTCCGTTTCTTTCTTTACGAGAATCTCTTGGGCTTCTGCCTGATAATCAATGCGGAGTTCGTCTTGCTTTTTCTTCAACCGACTGATCTCAATGACAACGCCTTTCAATCGAATACGACTCTGATCCAGTTCGGATTGAAACCTCTGCAACTCCTGATTTGCCATTAATAAACGAATACTCGGCTCGATTCCCTCTGCGACCAGTGGCTCGAAAATTTTGACTTCCTCCGCCTTAAGGCCAAGCATGGTCTCCGCATTCGCGGCGATAGATTTTAACTCAACCTCGCGATTAAGAAGGCCTTTCAATTCATCGGCCAATAAGTCGTTCTGCTGTCTTAAGCGAGATCGCCGCGTAACAAACAACTGCTCTTGCTCGAGACGGTCGACTTCTGAAACATCGGCTGACCAAGTAATTTCGTTGTTTAAACGAACTTCAGCTTTCAATCGATCAATCTCGGCGGAGAGGGATTGGAGCGCCAGTGTATTTTTTGCCAATGCAGCTTCAGCATCAGTTGATCGAATTGCTATTAACGCCTCGCCTGAATCCACTCGCTGCCCAACCACGACATTGAGCGTCTCGATAATTCCTGCATACCTAGACTGTACTGTCTGCACTTGCCCTTTTGGCTCAACAACAGCCTCAGCGCGAATCACTTCATCCAGTTCTGCGACCGAGATCCATACAATCGCCAGTCCTAAAAAGGCGATGACCATCACGAACACCAAATTGGATAGTCTCCACAACTTCATTAACTCGAGACCCTTTCTCGTGCTTTAAATAACTGATCCGGTGGCCCATCTGCCACAATGCGTCCCGACTCAACGGCAAGCACGCGATTAACCAACGACATAATGGTTCCTCGGTGCGTGACCAAGATAGCAGTCCGGCCTTTCAACCAGAACTTGAGAGCTTCAAGTAACTCTTGCTCACTCTGATGATCCATCGCACTGGTTGGCTCATCCATTAAAACAATCCTCGGATCGCCGAGCATCATTCGAGCGATACTGATCGCCTGCCTCTGACCCCCTGACAACTGCTGTCCTCGCTCCACTAGAACCGTGTCATAGCCGTTGGGCAGTCCTGCAGCAATCTTGTCAACACCTGTCATTTCACAGATTTTCAATATGTCTTGATCAGTGGCATCCGGGGCACCAAGCAACAAATTCTCTTTTACAGTTCCAGAAAACAAGATTGATTGCTGATGAACAACCCCAAGATGTTCTCGGATATCATCAGGATGAAGGTGCGATAAGTCGACAGAGTCAATCTGAACAAGCCCCTTTTGTGGTTGGATTAGCCCAGCGATGATCTTTAATATCGTTGACTTTCCCGATCCAATTTTACCCACAATTGCGACATGCTGACCTGGCTCGATAACCAAGCTAAAGCCCTGCAAGGTAGCTGCCTTGGCCTTCGGATAGCCAAACTCAATGTTCGCTAGCTCAACACGCCCCTGCACTGACTCATGCCGTAGGAAATTAAGACGCGTTGCCTCATTCGACGTTTCGCCGAGCAGTTCAGACAAACTCCTGTAGGAAGCGGTTGCTTGATGGTACCGTCCAAGCAGCCCACTGATTTGGCCAAGAGGAGACAGGGTTCTACCGGATAAGATCACGCAAGCGATCAAGCTCCCCATCGTTAACTCAGCGGATGTAATCAAATAGACTCCGTAGACAACGATACCAACCTGAGAGAGTTGCTGACCCGTCTGCGCAAAGTTTCCTGTGATTTGTGACCAAAAGCGACTTTTTGCCAGTGCCTCGCCCTGATGTTTAACGCTCCTCATCCAGCGATCTTCAAATAGATTAATCCCTCTAAGGCTTTTGAGAGTCTCCAACCCGTGGAGAACCTCAACCAAGACACTTTGCTTGTTCTGGCCATCGATTTGTGAGTTTTGGCTTAATCTCCGAATCATCGGTTGAATTAATAAGCCGACCCCAATCACAGCGAGAACGATAAACCCAGGGACCGCTGCTATCCAGCCACCAAGTCCGTACAGAACGAAAAGAAACAACAACACAAATGGCAAATCAACCAGCGCTACAAGGGTCGCTGAGGCCAAAAAGTCTTTTAATAAGTCGAATTCTTTAATGGTGGCCGCCACTGCACCCGCCGGTTGAGTGGCGATCAGCTTTTCATTTCGACAAACATGCCGAAATATCGTTTCGGCGACCTCGTCGTCGATTGCGAGTCCGGCTTTGTCGATAAAAAGACCACGAAGCATCTTCATCACGAAATCAAAGGCAATGACGACTAGTACACCCACCGTAAGGACGAGAAGCGACTCCATCGCCTCATTGGGAATCACACGGTCGTAAACTGTCATGACAAAAAACGCGCTAGCCAAAGCAAAAAGGTTTATGCAAACCGATGCCACGATAATTTGGGTATATAAGGTCTTCTGCTTGAGGGCAGGGCCAAAAAACCAATGATCCTCGATCCCTGTTTTACGCTGTAATGTCCTCATCCTAACGCTGGCCCTGTTTCAGTACTTCCAACAATAGTTGTTCGCTCACGACTAGCGAATTAATGGTCGATTGTTGTAATTCAGAGTGAAGGCTCAACTCATCGATTACCATAAGGCCCGCCTCCATTTCTGTGACTGCCAAATCAGTTGGCTTTCCTTCTAGGGTTTGAGCTCGCAACTTCAGTTCCTCGAGATCCTGAGCGATGCTCGCTTTTTTTAGCCTTAACGACTCAATATCAGCATTGATTTCGTCTCGTTTTGTGTTAACGGCCTCCCACTCAGCGAAGGCCTCGCGCGCATCCATGACAAGTTCTTCATCAACTATTTGCTGTTTCAAACCGATCTGACGCAGCTGCGCATCTCGCGATCCCGCATCAACGAGTGGCATCGAACCACTGATACCTCCAACGACGTCATACTCCTTACCTAGCCTCGAATCGACGTTAAACAAGGTGGCACTAATAGAGCCGTTAATATCCGGAAATCGAGACCGGTCGACGGCAAGTGAATCAAAGTTGAGTGCGCTCAATTCCAATTGCAACATCATTGGGGAGTCGCGATCAACCACATCAAACTGCCCTTTAGACTTCAAGAGATACGAGAAGTACACGGCAGTTGGGAGATATTCAACGATCGAAGCGTCAAAACGTCGTTCAAATTGCAGTCTTAACAGATCGCGCTCATATTTAGCCTTCATGATTCGAGACTCGATTTCGACGAGTTTTAACTCGAGTGACCTCACCGCTTGTAATGCACCGGTCCCGCCCTCGTAGCGCATTCGTGATTCTTCTACGCGGGACTGCATTTTAGATAAAATTGCTTGAAGTTCGAT
>Ga0181600_10001481_pt1 | contig 18299 bp, 20 predicted proteins | sample 041ome_2_FD_132982 | JGI IMG/M metagenome (GOLD analysis project Ga0181600, IMG submission 132982) | Coastal salt marsh microbial communities from the Groves Creek Marsh, Skidaway Island, Georgia - 041406US metaG (megahit assembly) | ecosystem: Environmental > Aquatic > Marine > Intertidal zone... | reverse complement strand
TGTGCCGAAAGGCCCAGACCGGGGAAGTCGCGCGGCCAGGTCGATACAATGACCAGCTGCTTGCGCTCTTGTGCGACGGCGGGGGCAGCAAGCGATGCGCCAGTGCCGGCGATGGCTGGCCCTTTGATAAACTTACGCCGATCCATATGGGCATTCCCCTCTATTGTGGTAGTTTGTAGAGCCATTCTTGTTTGCGGCTGTGAGGGCACGTTAGCGGGCAAGGGGGAAAAGCCGCAAGATTTTTCTGCAATAAACTTTTAATTTTGGACAAAAATCTTGTCCAATTGTGCCCAAGCTTTGTGCGTGGTGCAGTTTTGCACAGCTCTGCGTTGTTTTTTGACCGCGGGCTTTCCATTGCAGCGCCAGCAATGCCGTGTTTGCGCGGGCTTGCATTGCTTGGGCCAAGCCGGTCTGATGGCCTTTGGCGGTTTTGCACTTAGGGGGAACGCATGGCGGTAAAAACAGCAGTGATCGGTTTGGGGATCATGGGGCAGCGTATGGTGGCGCAGATGCAGGCCAACCCGGGCTATCAGGTTGTGGCGGGCTGGGATCCCAGTGCGCAGGCCTGTGCGCAGGCGCAGGCCGCAGCCCCGGGGCTGGCTATTGCCGATAGTGCCGAGCAGGCCATGGCCGATGCCCAGCTGGTCTATCTGGCTTGCCCGCCGGTGCCGCGCAAACACTATGCGCTGCAGGCCGCCGCCGCTGGCCGGGCGGTGTTTTTGGAAAAGCCGCTTGGGGTAGACGTGGCAGAAAGCCGCGATTTGGTGGCCCGTCTGGCCGCCAGCGGCGTGCCTGCTGCGGTGAACTTTACCCAAGCGGCCAGCCCGGCGCTGACGCGCACCCACATGGCCGCGCAACAGGGGCAGCTGGGCGCGCTGGCGGGGGTGGATATTGTGGTAAGCTATGCCCAATGGCCCCGCCTGTGGCAGCAAGGGGCCGATTGGCTGCGCTTTCGTGCCGAAGGCGGCATGACGCGCGAGGTGATTTCGCATTTTCTGTTCGTCGCACAGCGCATCTTGGGCCCTTTGCGGGTGGTGCAGGCCTGCCCCAGCTACCCAACCCAGCCTGACTTGTGCGAATCTCATATGTTGTCGCGGCTGGAAAACGCCGATGGCTTGCCGGTATCGGTTTTTGCCAGCGTGGGCGGTGCCCAGCCCGACCGCCAAGAGCTGGTCATCAAGGGCCAAGCCGAAAGCCGCCGCATTACCGATTTTTACGCAGATTGGGCTTGCACCGGTGCAGCCTTTAGCCCGCTAGAGCTGCCCGCGGGCGACCCGCGCAGCGGCGCTTTGCAGGCGCAACTGGGTGATCTGCTGCTCTGCCTGCAGGGCAAGCCGCACCGCTTGGCCACGCCAGACGAGGCGCTGCACGTGCAGATTTTGATCGAAACCATGCTGGCAGGGGGTGCCCAGCCAACCTAGGGGCGGGGCCCAGTTGCAGGGGGTCAGTTGCTGCGCGGGGCAGGCTACATCGAAAACGAGGTGCCGCAGCCGCAAGACGAGGTGGCGTTGGGGTTGTCGATAACAAAGCGCGCGCCGATCAGCTCGTCGGCGAAATCGATCACCGCGCCTGCCAAAAAGGGCAGCGACACTTCGTCGACCACCACACGCTGGCCCTGTGCCTCGAGCACCAAGTCGCCCTCCGCGGGCGTGTCTAGGCGGATGTCATACTGAAACCCCGAACATCCCCCGCCTTCTACGGCCACGCGCAAGGCTTGCCCTTGGTCTGCGGCCCCAATCTCTGCCAGTCGCGCAAAGGCGCGCTCGGTCACACTGGGCGGAATTTGCATATCAGTCATCCTGATGGTTTCGTTCGCGTTCAAGGTGGAATATATGGGCGGATGACCGTGCCGACAAGGACAAGCAAGCAATGACCGCCGCCGCCTATGCCGCACAGCCCGCCGCCAGCCGTGGGCGCCGCTTTGCCGAAGAAGAAAGCGCGTTTCGCACCCCGTTCCAACGCGACCGCGACCGCATCATTCATTCCAGCGCCTTTCGCCGGCTGAAACACAAAACCCAAGTTTTTGTCGAACATGAGGGCGATTATTTTCGCACCCGCCTGACCCATTCGATCGAGGTGGCGCAAGTGGCGCGCACCATTTCGGGCGCCTTGGGCCTGAACCTAGAACTGACCGAGGCCGTGGCGCTGGCCCATGATTTGGGCCACACCCCGTTTGGCCACACGGGCGAAGATGCCTTGGCCGAATTGATGGCCCCCTTTGGCGGGTTTGATCACAATGCCCAAGCCATCCGCATTGTGTGCGAGTTGGAACGCCACTATGCCGAATGGGACGGGCTGAACCTGACATGGGAAACCCTAGAGGGCATCGCCAAGCATAATGGCCCCGTCACCGGCCCCGCCCCTTGGGCCTTGGCCGCGTGTAACGACCAGATCGATCTAGAGCTGCACAGCCATGCCAGCGCCGAGGCGCAGGTGGCCGCCTTGGCCGATGATATCGCCTATAACAACCACGACCTGCAAGACGGGCTGCGCGCAGGGCTTTTCAGCTGCGCCGAGCTGATGGAGCTGCCGCTGCTGGGCGCGTGTTTTGCCGAAGTGGACCACGCCTATCCCGCGCTTGATGACAACCGCCGCCGCCACGAGGCGCTGCGCCGCTTCTTTGGCGTGCTGGTGGCAGATGTGATCGATGTCAGCCGCGCCAATCTGCGCGCGTTGGCGCCACGTTCGGCCCAAGATATCCGCGACGCAGGCCGCATGATGGTGCAATTTAGCCCCGAATTATGGGCGGATTTGAAACAGGTGCGCGCCTTTTTGTTCCAGCGGATGTATCGGGCGCCCTCGGTTGTCGAGATGCGCCGCCAAGTCACCGGTGTGATCCGTGCGCTGTTTCCCATTTACATGACGCAGCCCCAGATGCTGCCCCGCGAATGGGCAGGCGATGTGGCCGCAGCCCAAAACGAAACCGCCATGGCAAGGTTGGTCAGCGATTATATCTCGGGAATGACTGACAGGTTTGCCTTGCAAGAATTTACCCGTTTGACAGGTGAAACTGTGCTTCCCAGTCGGGCACATGTATAGCTAAGCATATAGGCCTGCCGGGGGGCAGGCTGTGTGGGTGTGGGTGTGTGCAATGGCGCGTTTGACCGGTAAAACCATTGTCATCATTGGGGCTATGGCCGATGGGGCCGGGCCATTGGCGCAGCGCTTGGCGATGCTGGGCGCGCAGATCATCGCGATTGGCCCGCTTGAGGCGCCGTTGCTGCGCGTGGCCTGCTTGTACCCAGAAAAGATCGAGGTGCTGGCGATGGATTTGCACGATCTGGTGGCCTGCCGCCGTTTGGCGCGGCTTTGGGGGGCGCGCCGGTGCATGGGCTGATCAACCTGATGCCCTTTGCCGCCCCGATTGGGCCTGCGCAACTGGCGCTGGAAGCGGCGGTCACGATATTGCGCCCGGCCTTGGTGGCAGGGCAGGGGGCGGTGGTATGCGTGGCCCCCGCACCCGCCCCAGCCGTTGCCCGGCCCACCGACACACCGGCCCCAACTGCTGCCAACGGCGCGCGACGCCGGCTGGCGGCGGTGCTGTTTGCCGCCCATCAGCACCATATGGCGCTGTTGGCGCAGGCGCGCGCGCCGCAGGGCATTACGGTGGCGCTGGTGGCCATGGCGCCGGGCTTGGTCTTGGCGGCCAGCGCGCCGCTGCTGGCGGTTTTTTGCGCCGCACCCCGCCCCAGCCTTGCCGGGGCGTGTTTTCCTTTGCAGCGCGGCGCGCAATCAGATTGACCTGCGCGGTGGCGGTGCTAAACCCGGCGCGAACGAAAGGATGGGTGCAATGAACCTTTTCACCGAAATGCGCGGGCTGGTGATTGACAGCCTGAACCAGATGGTTGCTGCGGGCGATCTGCCCGCAGATCTTGATTTTGCAGCAGTCGCGGTGGAACCACCGCGCGATGCAGCGCATGGTGATATGGCCACGAATGCGGCCATGGTATTGGCCAAACCCGCAGGGAAAAAGCCCCGCGATATCGCCCAAACATTGGCCGCGCATCTGCAGGGCGATGCCCGCATTGACAGCGTCGATGTGGCGGGGCCGGGGTTTTTGAACCTGCGCCTCTCTGCCAGCCTGTGGCAAGGGGTCGTGGCCAATGTGCTGGCGCAAGGCACGGGCTTTGGCCGCTCGACCATGGGGGCGGGGCAGCGTGTGAATGTCGAATATGTCAGCGCCAACCCCACCGGCCCCTTGCACGTGGGCCACACCCGCGGCGCGGTGTTTGGCGATGCGCTGGCCAGCCTGCTGGATTTCGCAGGTTTCGAGGTGACGCGCGAATATTACATCAACGATGGCGGCGCGCAGGTCGATGTTTTGGCCCGCTCGGTCTATCTGCGCTACCTCGAGGCGCATGGCCGCAGCGTGGAATTTGCCGATGGCACCTATCCGGGCGATTATCTTGTGCCGGTTGGCCAAGCCTTGAAGGAAAAGGTGGGTGAGGCCTATTTGGACCAGCCCGAAGAGGTGTGGCTGGTTGAGATCCGCGATTTCTCGACCGATGCGATGATGGCGCTGATCCGCGCCGATCTAAAGGCGCTGGGCGTCGAGATGGACCGTTTCTTTAGCGAGAAATCGCTTTATGGCACTGGCCTGATCGAAGCCGCAATCGAAACTTTGCGCGACAAGGGCCTGATTTATCGCGGTGTGCTAGAGCCACCAAAGGGCAAAACCCCCGAGGATTGGGAACCGCGCGAACAAACCTTGTTCAAATCCACCGAACATGGCGATGATGTCGATCGCCCGATCCAGAAATCGGATGGGGCATGGACCTATTTTGCCCCAGATATCGCCTATCACTATGACAAGGTCGAGCGCGGCTATGACCTGTTGATCGATATTTTCGGCGCCGATCATGGCGGCTATGTCAAGCGGATGAAGGCAGCTGTTTCGGCCCTGTCCGGGGGGCGGGTGCCGCTGGATATCAAGCTGACGCAATTGGTGAAGCTTTGGAAAAACGGCGAGCCGTTCAAAATGTCAAAGCGGGCGGGCAATTTTGTGACCCTGCGCGATGTTGTCGATCAGGTTGGTCCGGGCGTGACGCGGTTTCATATGCTGACGCGCAAAAACGATGCGCCTTTGGATTTTGATTTCGACAAGGTTTTGGAACAATCCAAGGAAAACCCTGTTTTCTATGTGCAATATGCCCATGCCCGGGTGCAATCGGTGCTGCGCAAGGCCGCAGATGCCGGGATTGCCACCGACGATGCCACGTTGAAGGCCGCAGATCTGTCCTTGCTGGCGCATGAGGCCGAACAGGCCGTGATGCGCAAATTGGCCGAATGGCCGCGTCTGGTGGAAATTGCGGCCCGCGGAAACGAACCGCACCGTATCGCCTTTTACCTGTATGATCTGGCATCAGATTTCCACGCGCTTTGGAACCGTGGCAACGACGATGCCAGCCTGCGCTTCTTGCAAGAGGGCGATGTGGCCACAAGCCAAGCGAAAATTGCACTGGCACGCGCCGTAGCCGTTGTTATTTCCGCAGGTCTTGGTATTCTTGGTGTCACCCCGGCGGAAGAAATGCGCTAAAATAAGCGCCTCGCTGGGCGAGCAGTGGCATCAAGTGACCGCAGTGGCAAAGTATCACACGCGGCAGCGAGGCAGAAATGGCAGATTACTACGCCGATGGGGGCTACCCCACGCAGAATTACGGCTATGCGCAGGCAACGCCGCGGTTTTCCTTTAGCTATGTTGTGGGCGCCTCGCTTTCGCTGGCGCTGACGTTGGGCATTGGCGCTTGGGGGTATAAGCTGATGGTGCGCGATGTCAGCGGTGTGCCTGTGGTGCGCGCGCTCGAGGGACCGATGCGGGTGCAACCGGCCGATCCCGGGGGGCGCTTGGCTGACAATCAAGGGCTGGCCGTAAATGCCGTTGCCGCCGAGGGCGCCGCCGCCGCCCCAGCCGAACGTTTGGTGCTTGCCCCACCCCCGATAGATTTAGACGATGAAGATGCCCCCTTGGGCGATCTGGCAGCCCAAGCGCTGGCCGCGCGTGCCGCAAACGCACAATCCCCCGCGCAGGCGCAATCGCGGCCCGTGGCTTTGGCCGGCGATGTGCCCCCTTTGATGGCTGCGGTTGCTGCCGCCCCCGATGCCGATGTGGCCCAACTGGTCGAACAGCTTAGCCGCGATGCCACACCTTTTGCCCGCGAAAACAGCGCCATCGCCCCCTTGGCCGATGCCGTGGACGATATGGCGCAAACGCCCCAGCCTGGCGCCGCTGCCACGGGTGGTTTGGCCACATCGCTGCGCCCTGTGGCGCGCCCCAAGGGGTTGGTTGCGCGCGCGGGCGTCACCGATGACGCGGTGGAAAACGCCGTGCGCCTTGCCTTGGCCACTGCCATGAGCGGGCCACGCGAAATTGCCCCCGAAGCTGTGCCGCTGGGGACGCGGCTGGCGCAACTGGGGGCTTTTGATAGCCCCGATCAGGCGCGCGCCGAATGGCAGCGCCTTGAGCTGCGTTTTGGGGATTATATGGTTGGCAAAAATCGTGTCATCCAAGAGGCGCAATCGGGCGGGCGCACATTTTACCGCCTGCGCGCCATGGGTTTTGATGATTTGAACGATGCGCGTCGCTTCTGCGCGGCTTTCGTGGCTGAACGCACCGATTGTATCCCGGTGGTTACACGCTAATGGGCGCGCCGTTTGGGGCCACGATCCTTGACGCCGAAGGGCTACGCCTGAGCGCGCAAGAAAAAGCATTTTTCGCCCAGGCAAACCCATTTGGGTTTATCTTGTTTGCGCGCAATATCGACAGCCCCGAACAGCTGCGCGCCCTGTGTGATGACATGCGCCAAGCAGTGGGGCGCGATGCCCCCATCACAATCGACCAAGAGGGGGGGCGCGTGCAACGCCTGCGTGCGCCGCTTTGGCGCGAATGGCTGCCCCCGCTGGATCATGTGGCGCGCGCAGGCCCAGACGCGGCCGAAGCGATGTATCTGCGCTACCGTATCATCGCGCACGAGCTGCGCGATTTGGGTATCGACAGCAATTGCGCGCCCATGGTCGATGTGGCCACGCCGCAAACCCACCCCTTTTTGCTGAACCGCTGTTATGGCAGCACCCCCGAAACGGTGGCCCAGATGGGCCGCGCCGTGGCCGATGGCTTGCTTGATGGGGGCGTGTTGCCGGTGTTAAAGCATATTCCCGGCCATGGCCGCGCGCAGGTGGATAGCCATTTTGCGCTGCCCGTTGTCGATGCCAGCCATGCCGCGTTGATGCAGACAGATTTCGCGCCTTTCAAGGCCCTCAACGATCTGCCCATGGGGATGACGGCGCATTTGGTTTACGCCCAGATCCACGACCAACCAGCAACCTTGTCGGCGCCGATGATGCAGGTGATCCGGCAAGATATCGGCTTTGACGGGCTGATCATGACCGATGATATCGCCATGAAGGCGCTAAGCGGCAGTTTGGCAGATCTGGCGCAGCGCGCGCGGCAGGCGGGCTGTGATATCGTGTTGCATTGCAATGGCACGCTGGACGAGCGCCGCGCCGTGGCCGATGCCGCCGGGCTGATGGATGCGCCGGGCCAAGCGCGCGCCGAGCGGGCGCTTGCGCAGCGCAAAACACCCACCGAGGTTGACATCTGCGCCCTTGAGGCCAAGCTGGGGGCGCTATTGAACGGGCGCCTGCATGTCTGACGACGATTTTTTCGAAACCGACCAGATCTCTGCCGATATGTCGGTGGCCGAACGCTTGGCCGCCGAGGCGCTGATTGTCGATGTGGATGGTTTCGAAGGCCCGCTGGATTTGTTGCTGACCTTGGGGCGCACGCAAAAGGTGGATTTGCGCAAGATCTCGATCTTGCATTTGGCGCAGCAATATTTGGCCTTTGTCGAACGGGCCAAGGCGCTGCGGCTGGAATTGGCGGCTGACTATCTGGTTATGGCCGCTTGGCTGGCGTTTTTGAAATCACGTCTGCTATTGCCGCCAGACCCCAGCGAAGATGGCCCCAGCGGCGAAGAGCTGGCCGCGCATCTGGCCTTTCAGCTAGAGCGGCTGCAGGCAATGCGCGACGCCGCTGCCCGCCTGATGGCGCGCGACCAGCGCGGGCGCGATTTTTTCGTGCGCGGGGTGCCCGAAACCGTTGAGAGGCTGCGCAAAATTACCTACAGCGCCACGTTGTTAGAGTTGATGCAGGCCTATAGCCGCATTCGCACCCGCGACGAATTTCGCCCCTTTGTGATGGATCGCGATTCTGTTTTTACGATGGAAGAGGCGCTGGGGCGGATGCGTGGGTTGATTGGTTTTGCCGGCAAATGGACCGATCTGGAAAGCTATCTTCCCGATGGCTGGTCGGCAGACCCGGTGCGCCGCCGCTCGGCCACCGCCGCCACCTTTGCCGCCTCGTTGGAACTGGCAAAAGAGGGCAAGGTGGAATTGCGCCAAAGCGATACATTCGCGCCTATCCAGCTGCGAAAAAGAGAGGGCAGAGATGGCTGACCAAGACGAAAACAGCCCCACAACCGCGGCGCAGACCGTGCCCGAGAGCCACGAGAAAAGCCTCTTTGATGCCCCGGTCATGGCCGAGCAAGAGCGCATGGTCGAGGCGATATTATTTGCCAGCACCGAACCTGTTACAGTGAAAGAGCTGAATGATCGCATGCCCCATGGGTGCGATGCGGCCGAGGCACTGGTGCATTTGCGCAAACGCTACGAAGGGCGGGGCGTGCGGGTGGTAAAGGTGGGCGATGCATGGGCCATGCGCACCGCGCCCGATCTTGGGTTTTTGATGCAAAAAGAAACGGTGGAAACCCGTAAACTTAGCCGCGCTGCCATCGAAACGCTGGCGATTATCGCCTATCACCAGCCAGTCACGCGCGCCGAGATCGAGGAAATTCGCGGTGTGGCTGTCAGCCGGGGCACGGTGGATCAGCTGCTGGAAATGGAATGGATCCGCTTTGGCCGCCGCCGCATGACCCCGGGCCGCCCGGTGACTTTTGTTGTGACGCAAGAATTTTTGGATCATTTCGGCCTAGAATCGGCCCGCGATTTACCGGGCCTTAAGGAATTGCGCGTCGCGGGCCTGCTGGACAACCGACTGCCATCGGGCATGATTCCCGGCGTGGGCGCCAGCGAGGCGGGCGAAGACGACGACGGCGACGCCTTTGCAGGCCAATCTGAATTGTTCGAAGATTAGGCCGGTTTTCCCTCTATATGCGGCCGTTCTCACGCAAGCGTGAGGGCGCTGCCCTGAAAAGACCATTATTGTGGCCCAAGCTGCGTGACTGTGTGCCAGGGGTTTTGGCCAAAGGGGTTTGGGTATGAATATGTCGCAAGTGATGAACATGGTGATGCGCCTTGTGATGCGTAAGCTGCTTAACAAGGGCGTCAATGCGGGTATCAACGCATTGGCCCGGCGTGGGGGGGCAGGGCGCGGCAAGCCGGGGGCAGCGCCGGTGCCCGGCGCCAAAGACGCGGCCCGCGCCGCCCGCATGGCCGCGCGCAGCAGCAGGCAAGCGGGGCGCTTTTAAACGGCCTTGAAGTGCTTTGATAGTTTCAGGCCTTGGCCTTGGTAATTCGAGGCGATGCCACTGCCATAAAGCTGCTGTGGCAGCTCGGCCATGCGCTCGTACACCAGCCGGCCCACCACCTGCCCATGTTCCAGCACAAACGGCGCCTCGTGGCAGCGCACCTCTAGCACCCCGCGCGAGCCGGCGCCGCCGGCGGCATGATGGCCAAAGCCCGGGTCAAAGAAACCGGCATAATGCACCCGAAATTCCCCAACCATCGCCAAATAGGGCGCCATTTCCGCCGCATAGGCGGGGGGGATATGCACAGCCTCGCGGCTGACCAAAATGTAAAAAGCACCCGGATCTAGAATGATTTGCCCATCGCTGCTGTGCACCTCTTCCCAGAAATCGCGCGGTTCATAGGCGCCGATTCTGTCCAGATCGATCACACCTGTATGGGGCTTGGCGCGATAGCCCACCAAACTGCCTGTACCGGGGTTTAGATCAACGGAAAACCCCAGACCGTCTTGAATAAGCGCCTCGCCGTTGACCAAGGTATCGCTGCTGTGCAGGGCGCGCAATTCGGCATCGTTCAGCACGGCTTGGCCGTGGCGAAACCGGATCTGGTTCAGCCGCATGCCGGGGCGCACCAAAACCGAAAAGCTGCGTGGGCAAATTTCCGCATAAAGGGGGCCATGATAGCCTGCGGGGATGCGGTCAAATTCCACCCCGCCATCGGTAATCACGCGCGTCAGCAAATCTAGCCGCCCGGTCGAGCTTTTGGCGTTGGCCACCGCCTGCACATGGGGCGGCAGGGCCAGCGTTTCTTGCAGGGGCACCAGATAAACGCAGCCCTTTTCCAGAACGGCCCCGTTTGACAGATCAACGCGGTGCATTTCAAAGGCGTGCAACCGATCGGCCACTTTGCGCCCCTTGCCCGCCAAGAACGAGGCGCGGATGCGGTAGGCCACGCTGCCCAAACGCAGGTCTAGGCTGGCAGGTTGAACCTGTGTGGGCGCCAAAGGTGCCTGCGGGATGATTTCCCCGTTTTCACACATGGCAATGATTTGCTGGCTGGCAAGAACGCCCGTCATGGCACCCCCCTGATGTAACTGCACCCTTTTGCAGGAGTTTTGCCCAAAAAAGCAACCCCCGGCACCGGCAATGCCGGTGCGGGTAGGGTGGTGCTGATATGTCGGTAATGGTCGGGCTAGCAGGACTCGAACCTGCGACCTTCCGTCCCCCAGACGGACGCGCTACCAGGCTGCGCTATAGCCCGACATGGGGCCTTCATACTGATTTTCAGAACGGGGGCAAGGGCGAAAGCGCCGATTATTGCAGCTCTTTTTCGGCCATTTCATGGGCGGCCATGCGCGCGCGCAGCGCCTGCAGATCACGCAGGGCCTGGTGCAACCCGGCCTGGGCTGTTGCGGGCAGGGGCGGGCGGGCCTGCAAGGCGCGGCCAAGCACGCCGGGGGCGGCGGTGATGGCGTCAAAATTGGGTATTTCGGGCAGATCCGGCAGGGGGGCTGTGGGCGGTGCGGTATGGGCCGCAGCCCCGGCCGCCGCCTCTACCTCTACCTCGGGCTCAGCCTCTGCCTCAGCCTCGGCGGTAGGGGCAGCGCTGGTGCCCGCCTCAGCTTGGGCCTCGGGGGCGGGCGCGCTGCTGGCGGGCGGGCTTGGATCAGATAGGGGCGCTGTGACCTCGGGCAGTGGAAAAAGCTGCAACTGGTCGTCGTTTTGCGCGGGCTCGGCAGATTTGCGCGCAGTTTCGCGGTGAAAGGGCACAACTGTGTCTTCACAGCTGGCTGCGGTTGGCAGGCTGGCCTCTTCGGCCAATGCGGCGGCGGCCTCGTCTTGCACCAATTGCGGGGGCAACGGGGCATCGTCGAGGGGGGGCGAAAACGCACTTACGTGTTTAATGCCCTGTTCGCGCAGCAGTTTTTGCACGCCTTTGATGGTCATCCCATCATCATGCAGCAATGTTTTGATGCCGCCCAGCAATTGCATGTCTTCGGGGCGGTAATAGCGCCGCCCGCCCGCGCGTTTCACGGGTTTCACCTGTGGAAACTTGCTTTCCCAAAACCTCAGCACATGGGTCGGCTTTTCAAGCCATTCCGCCACTTCGCTGATGGTGCGAAACGCATCTGGGGCCTTGGACATGCCGCTCTCCTTGGCTTAGCCCTTGTTACCTGCTGCGACGCGATCTTTCATCAGGTGAGAGGGGCGAAAAGTAAGCACGCGGCGCGGTTCGATCGGAACCTCGGTGCCGGTTTTTGGGTTGCGGCCCACACGGGCGGCTTTGTCGCGCACCGAGAATGTGCCAAAGGACGAGATTTTCACCTGTTCGCCGCGCACCAGCGCATCTGACATATGTTGCAAAACAGATTCGACCAATTGGCTGGCGTCATTGCGCGACAGACCGACATCGCGGTAAATGGCTTCGCTTAGATCCATCCGCGTTAGCGTTTTCTCACTCATCTTCCGTCCCCCTAAGAATTTCACGAAACAATGGGGCAGGCCAATTTGCGAGTCAATATCAATGGCTTGGTCGGGTGTGTGCAGTGTGGGGATTTTACCGCGCTACCAGCGCAGAACCACCGCACCCCATGCCAAACCGCCGCCAATGGCCTCGGTGACCAGCAAATCGTTCGGTTTGATCTGTCCGCGCGCCACCCCAACCGACAGCGCCAGAGGAATCGATGCAGCCGATGTATTGCCATGGTCTTGCACGGTAACCACCACCCGATCCATCGGCAGGCCCATCTTTTTGGCAGTGCCTTGGATGATGCGGATATTGGCCTGATGCGGCACGATCCAATCGACATCGCTGTCTTTCAGCCCGGCCTTTTCCAGCGCGGTATGGGCGGTGGCGGCCAGTTTTTCGATGGCGTGGCGGAACACTTCTTTGCCTTCCATCCGCAAAAAGCCGGTGCTTTGGGTGGATATACCGCCATCGACATACAAAATATCGCGGTGGCGCCCGTCGGAATTCAGGTCTGCCGCCAGAATGCCCCGGTCGCTGACATCGCCTTGGCCCTGCTGCGCCTCTAGTATCAATGCGCCCGCGCCATCGCCAAACAGCACGCAGGTGCTGCGGTCTTGCCAGTCCATAATGCGCGAGAAGGTTTCGGCGCCAATCACCAACACCCGCTGGGCCTGCCCGGAAATGATCAGGGCATTGGCGTTGGTCAGCGCAAAGACAAACCCCGCACAGACCGCTTGAACATCAAAGGCAAAGCCACGTGTCATGCCCAAATTGGCCTGCACCATGGTGGCGGCCGAGGGAAAGGTCAGATCGGCGGTCGAGGTGGCCACGATGATGGCGTCGATGTCGTCGGCCTGTAGCCCGGCATGGGCCAAGGCCGCGCGCGCGGCATGGGTGGCCAGATCAGAGGTGGTTTCGCCTTCGGCTGCGAAATGGCGCCGTTCGATCCCCGAGCGCGCTTTGATCCATTCGTCGCTGGTATCTAGCGAGGCTTCGAATTCGCTGTTTGGCACCACCCGTTCCGGCAGGTAATGGCCAACCCCACGAGCCACGGCGCGTATCGTCATAATGTTTGTCCTTCCGTGCCTGCCTCGGCTTCGATTTGGGCGGTTGCCAATGCAAGGCGTGCGGCGATCTTGTCGGAAAAATCGTTTTGTGCCAAGCGGAACGCCAAACCCACCGCTGCGGCCACGCCGGTTTCATCGGCCGAGCCGTGCGATTTGACCACTGTTCCGTTCAGCCCCAAAAATACCCCGCCGTTCACCCGGCGTGGATCGATGCGCTTCTTCAGCCGGCTGAGCGAGCCCAGTGCCAAGAGGGCGGCAAATTTTGACAAGAACGAGAACGCAAAGGCCTCTTTCAGCAAATCGCCAATCAAGCTGGCGGTGCCTTCGCCGGTTTTTAGGGCGATATTGCCGGTGAACCCATCGGTAATGATCACGTCACAGCGATTGCCGGGAATGTCGCCGCCTTCGACAAACCCCACAAAATCATAGGCGGCTTTGTCGGAATGGGCGGCGATCAGGTCGTGGGCGGCTTTCAGCTCGGCGCGGCCTTTGTGTTCTTCGGTGCCCACGTTCAGCAGGCCAATGCGGGGGCGGGCGATGGACAGCCCGTTGCGCGCATAAGAGGCCCCCATCACCGCATATCGCAGCAAATCTTGTTCATCGGCGCGAATGTCAGCGCCCACGTCCAGCATCACGTTAAACCCCTGCGGGTTGCGCGATGGCCATAAAACCGCAATCGCCGGGCGGATCACGCCGGGCAGTTTGCGCAACCGCACCATCGACAGCAACATCAGCGCGCCGGTGTTGCCACAGGAAACGCAGACCGTTGCCTCGCCATTGCGCACGGCATCCAACGCCGACCACATCGACGTATCCTGCCCGTGACGCATCACATGGCTGGGCTTGTCTTCCATATGCACCACGTCGCTGGCATCGCGAATTTCGCAGCGCCCCCGCAGATGTGGGCGCTTTGAAACCAGCTTTTCCAGCTCGTCTTTCGGGCCATGCAGCAGAAAGGCGATATCTGGGTTTTCTTTGGCCGAACGTGCAATACCGGCGACAACAGTCGCCGGTCCACGATCGCCACCCATGGCGTCAACGGAAATAACGATCCGGCCCAAGCTCTGATTGCTTTGATCGCCCAGAGGTTTCATGCCGGTGCCCGTCACCGAAAAATCAGGCTGCGTCTTCGTCCAGATCGACTTCGTCAGCAGCTGCCACGACTTCCCGATCGGCATAGTGGCCGCATGCGCCACACACGTGGTGGGGGCGCTTCAGCTCGCCGCAGTTGGGGCACTCGTTCGGGTTTGCCGCAACCAGCGCATCATGGGCGCGGCGGTTATTGCGGCGCGATTTCGAAACTTTGTTCTGTTGGACGGCCATGTCGCAACCTCAATTCCTGTGGCGTCAAGCGCCTGTTTCACAAGGGGGTGTGGGGCACATACAAGAGCACTGCCCATGTGTCCAACCCTGAATCCGATGAAGGCCGGAAAATACTTTGATTTCGCCAATGCGCAAGCGGTTTTTTGCCTTTGGCGAAAATGCCTGCTTACTGGCCTTTTTCCAGTTTGTCTTTCAACGCAGCAAGGGCTGCAAAGGGTTTCACATCGTCATCACTCAGCGGCGTTGCCCCCGGTTCGGTTGTGCTGAGCTGGCCGATACCGGCGCCGTCTTGGCGCGGATACAGCGGCAGGGCCAGCGCAAGGGATTCGATCATGACCTCGACCAGATCGATGACCGCAGGCAGGGCTTCGATGGTGTCGTCTTCCAGCTCGATTTCCTCGCCATCGGGGGTTTCGGGCATTTTCGCCAGAAATTGCCGCACAACCGGCTCGTCCAGCCGGGTGGTGACCGGATCGAGGGTCACAACGCATGCCTGCACCACCGTGGCGCCCAGCTGCGCCTCTAGGCGCCAATCGCTTTTACCGGCGGGGTGCAGCGTGCCCTTGAACGATAATTTGCGCAGCCCCAACAGCCCCAGCTGGGTGGCGATGGCGCTGTTTTCCACCGCATCGGGGCGCAACGAAAACGCGACTGGGCGGTTCTTGGGCAATTCTGCCACGCGCAATTGGGTTTGTGTCATAATGTGCTTCCATTCTTGAACCCGGCAGGATCCTTCTGTAATCGGGATATTAGGCACGTAAAGCCAAAGCAAGGGGGGCGTCCAAGTTGCGCAAAATCGGTGCGATACTTTGTCTGATCGTCCTTATGGGCTGTTCGGCGACCTACAGAAACCATGGCTATGTGCCCAGCGAAGACGAACTGGCCGCTTTGGAACTGGGCAAAGACACCCGCGACAGCGTGATCGAGGCCGTGGGCGCGCCGGGGTTTGGCGGGGTGCTGGATAGCAGCGCCTTTTATTACGTGCAAACCCGGGTGAAGAACGAAATGTTCTACAAGCCCACCTCGGTAGATCGGCAAGTGGTTGCCATCAGCTTTGACAGCGCCGGGCGGCTGCGCAATGTCGAACGTTTCGGGTTAGAAGACGGCCAGATCGTGCCCTTGGCGCGCCGGGTTACGGATAACTCGGTGCAAAATAACGGGCTGGTGCGCCAGCTGTTGCGCAATTTGGGCAATTTCAACCCAGCGGGCGCTTTGGCGCAAAACTAAGGCAGTATTGGTGGCCGGGCCGCAGCGTCATAGCAACGACACAGGCGCGCCCTATGACGACGGCGCCCCCAGCGTGGGGCGTTCGGCCCATAGCCCGGAGATGCCAATGCCAGTTCTAGCCAAGGGGCGCTACCGCGTGCGCCTAGCCGATGGCCCCGCCGATATCGCCGCCGCCCAAGCCCTGCGACATCTGTGTTTTCATGGGCGCGCGGGGCTGGATTGCGATGAATTCGACCAAATTTGCCAACATATCTTGGTCGAAGACGGCCGCGATGGCGCATTGGTTTGCGTGTTTCGGCTGTTGGCTTTGCCCAATGGTGGGGCAATCGGTTCCAGCTATTCGGCCCAATATTACAACCTGTCCGCCCTTGCGCATTATGCCGGGCCGATGGCGGAAATGGGTCGGTTTTGCATTCATCCCGCCTATAAAGACCCCGATATTTTGCGCGTGGCATGGGGGGCGCTGACGGGCATTGTGGATCAGCAGGGCGTAGAAATGCTGTTTGGATGCGCCTCGTTTCATGGCACCGAGGCGGAACAATACCACGATGCATTCGCCATGTTGCGGGCCCGCCATGTGGCGCCAAAACGCTGGCTGCCCAAGGTCAAGGCGCCGCGCGTGTTTCGCTTTAGTCGCTTGTCGCAATATCTGCCCGATGCCAAACAGGCCATGCGCCGCATGCCCCCCTTGCTGCGGACCTATCTTTTGATGGGGGGGTGGGTCAGCGATCATGCGGTGGTTGATGGGCAAATGAACACCTTGCATGTGTTCACAGGGCTGGAAATTGCCGCTATCCCACCGGCGCGGGCGCGGCTGTTGCGGGCGGTGGCGGCAGGGGCGTAAGCCTGCCCGGCCCTTGACCCCGCCTTTATCCCCGCTTTTTGTTCGCGGCCTTTTTGCCATGTGATGCGACGGGTGCTTGACGGCGCCGGGTGGCACAGATAGCTGCGGGCTATGGCACGCGCACCTCTTTTACAACTGAACGATATTTCACTGACCTTTGGCGGAGAGCCGGTTTTCGACCAGCTGTCGCTGGTGGTGCAGCCGGGCGACCGCGTGGCGCTGGTTGGGCGCAACGGCTCGGGCAAGTCCACGTTGCTGAAGGTGATGGCGGGGCTGGTCGAGGCCGATCGTGGCGAGCGCACGGTGCCGCCGGGCATCAGCGTGGGCTACATGGAGCAAGACCCGGATATGGCCGGGTTTGAAACGTTGGGCGAATATGCGGCCAGCGCCCTTGATCCGGCCGAGGCGTACCGCGTCGAGATGGTGGCCGAGGGGCTGAAGTTTGACCCAAACCGACCCGTAGCCACCGCCAGCGGCGGCGAGCGGCGCCGTGCCGCATTGGCCAAGCTGATGGCCGAAGCACCCGAATTGATGCTGCTGGACGAGCCGACGAACCATTTGGATATCGAGGCGATCACCTGGCTAGAGCGCGAATTGCGCGAAACCCGCAAGGCCTATGTGCTGATCAGCCACGACCGGGCGTTTTTGCGGGCCTTGACGCGGGCCACCTTGTGGATCGACCGGGGGGCGGTGCGCCGCCAAGAAGAGGGGTTTGACGGTTTCGAGGCGTGGCGCGACCGGGTGTGGGATGAAGAAGACCAAGCCCGCCACAAGCTGGATCGCAAAATCAAGGCCGAGGCGCGTTGGGCGGTCGAGGGCATCAGCGCAAGACGCAAGCGCAACCAAGGCCGCGTGCGCGCGCTGCAGGATTTGCGCGCCGAACGGGCCGCACAGATTCGCCGCCAAGGCACCGCCGCGATGGAGCTGCAATCTGGCACCAAATCGGGGCGCAAAGTGATCGAGGCGCACTCTATCGCCAAGGCCTATGGCAGCCGCACCATCCTGCGCGATTTCTCGATCCGCATTTTGCGCGGTGATCGGGTTGGTTTTGTGGGGCCAAACGGTGTGGGTAAAACCACATTGCTGAAAATCTTGATGGGTCAAGAAACACCCGATGCCGGTAGCGTGGTGCATGGCACCAATTTGCTGCCCGCCATTTTCGATCAGTCCCGCGCGCAGCTGGACCCAGAGATGAGCCTGTGGGACAGCCTGACGGGCGACCCCGATATGCGGGTGTCGGGCAAGGCGGACCAAGTTTTGGTGCGTGGCCAGCCCCGCCATGTGGTGGCCTATCTGAAAGATTTTTTGTTCGACGAACGCCAAGCGCGGGCGCCGGTGAAATCGCTGTCTGGCGGCGAAAAGGCGCGGTTGCTTTTGGCCAAGATCATGGCGCGTGAAAGCAACTTGTTGGTGTTGGACGAACCGACCAACGACCTAGACATTGAAACGCTGGATCTGCTGCAAGAGCTGCTGGATGATTACGATGGCACGGTTTTGCTGGTCAGCCACGACCGGGATTTTCTGGATCGTGTGTCCGCCACAACCATTGCCATGGAGGGCGATGGCCGCGCTGTGATCTACGCCGGTGGCTGGAGCGATTATCAGGCCCAACGCGCGCTGGCCTTGCGAGACGATGCGGCCCAAAAGGCCAAGGCCGGCGCCGATAAGCCCGCCGACAAGCCTGTGCAAACCGCAACTGCCCCAAAGCCTGCTGCGGCCCCGTCTGGTGCGGGCCTTAGTTTCACGGAAAAGCATCGCTTGCAGGCGCTTCCAGGTGTGATCGACCGGTTGGGCGCGGAAATTGCCAAGCTTGAAGAATTTTTGGCCCAGCCCGATTTATACAGCAAAGAACCGCTGAAATTCAAAAAAGGCACCGAGGCGCTGGTGGA
>Ga0181600_10001470_pt1 | contig 18380 bp, 13 predicted proteins | sample 041ome_2_FD_132982 | JGI IMG/M metagenome (GOLD analysis project Ga0181600, IMG submission 132982) | Coastal salt marsh microbial communities from the Groves Creek Marsh, Skidaway Island, Georgia - 041406US metaG (megahit assembly) | ecosystem: Environmental > Aquatic > Marine > Intertidal zone... | reverse complement strand
GTGGTGGATTTTTTCATTGGCCGTGCCATATACAAGAACAAGATTAAATGGCAGCGCCAAACATTTGTAGCACTTTCCGTAGTGGTGAACTTACTGGTTTTGGGGTACTTCAAGTATGCCTATTTTGTGGCCGATTTCATTTACGACCTCACCGGTATTGAAATTGCCGTACAAAACACATTTGCGCTTTGGACAAACAAAGCGTTGGGCACTAATTTCATCTTTGAAAAGATTTTACTCCCGGTTGGAATTAGCTTTTTCACGTTCCAAACCATTAGTTACAGTGTAGATATCTATCGCGGTCATATCAAGCCGGTCAAAAACATTTTGGACTTTGGCTTTTACGTGAGCTTTTTTCCGCAACTGGTGGCGGGTCCAATTGTGCGTGCCTCTGAATTCGTTCCTCAAATCTACGCCCCTTACAGCTTGAGTAAACAACAAGCAGGATTAGGAATTTTCTGGATTCTGAATGGCTTACTTAAAAAACTATTTTTGGCCGATTACCTGGCGGTGCAGTTCATTGATCGCGTTTTTGATAACCCGCAGCTTTACAGTGGTTTTGAAACCTTGAGCGCGCTCTTTGGCTATTCCTTGCAGGTCTATGCAGACTTTTCAGGATATACAGATGTGGCCATAGGAATAGCAATGCTCTTAGGATTTACGCTGCCAAAAAACTTTAACAGCCCGTACAAAGCTTCCTCTGTGGCTGATTTCTGGCGCCGCTGGCACTTGTCCCTTTCCACATGGCTGAGAGATTATCTCTACATTCCATTGGGAGGGAATAGGGAGGGCTCAATAGCTTCTTACCTGATTGTATTCATCTTCTTTGTCTTTATTTCCCTAATAGTAGGTAGCCCAATTCTCACGCTTGGGCTTGCCGTTGTCTTTGGCGGTGGATTTATAGCTATGCGCTACAGCAGTGTAGCTGCACGTTGGGTAAATACAAACATCAACCTTATGTTGACCATGGTTCTTGGGGGTTTATGGCACGGGTCTTCATGGAACTTTGTTACCTGGGGCGCCTTGAATGGGGTTGGCCTAGTGATTTACAAAAACTGGAAGAAAATCAGCCCTTGGGCAGACCGTAGCAAATGGTATAACAGAGCTATAGGGCTCGCATTAACATTAATCTTCATCACCTTTACACGAGCATGGTTTCGCTCGCCAACTTGGGAAGGGGCTATTGCTATCTTGAGTAAGATTCCAACGGATTTTGGATGGTCTACCGCCGCATCGGTGGTTGCTTCCAATTGGAAGTTCTACGTAGTTTTAGTAACGGGTTATTTAATTCATTGGATTCCTTCCAAATACAAAGGTCAAATGCGTCAGTGGGTCAGCAACAGTTCGCCCTATGTTCTGTTTCTATTGGCCTTGGTTTCTTCCCTAGTTATTTATCAAATTCTTAGCGCTGAAGTACAGCCATTTATATACTTTGCTTTTTAGGACTTGCTTGCTATATTTAGAACAAGACCGGAGCCATGACAAAGAAGATTTTCCCAGCCACAGTTCTCGCAGTAATTCTTCTTGCTGTGCTTTTTGGCGACCTCTTTAATTCGACCACTGATAAAAGTATTGGTCCCGTGTTGGTCCCGCTCTACGAACATCCGCAGCAGGTTAGTTTTAGGGGGTTACATGCAACGGATGATTCCGTGGTTGTGGTAGGAGGTAGTGACGGGGTTTTTGGCTTCTCCACAGATGCAGGCGAACAATGGGTTTTCCAAACCTTGCCACAAGCAGCTGAATGCCAATTCCGATCTGTTTGGGCACATAATCACAAGACTTTTTTGGCTGTTAGTGCCGGAGCGCCTTCCTATATTTATTTAACAGAAGATGGAGGCAACACCTGGTCACGGGTCTTTGAAGATAGCGCTCAAGCTACTTTTCTAGACGGAATTCAATTTGTGAACGATACACTTGGTTATATCTACGGAGATCCCGTGGATGGATATTTCAAACTACTGCGCACAGCGGATGGCGGCAAGTCCTGGAATGAAGTCCAAGGCCCAGAGGCTATAGACGGGGAGGTGAGCTTTGCTGCGAGCGGCTCCGCCATTGCATTGGGAAACAATATGCTGTCTATTGTTACTGGAGGAACGGTGTCAAGGCTTCACGTAACTATGGACTTGCTTCTTGCGGACGGGTGGACAGCTTCGCCAATAGAAATGGCTCAAGGTCTTCCTTCACAGGGAGCTTTTGCCCATTATTGGTCAGGGGATAAGTTATTTATTGTGGGAGGAGATTACATGAGAGAAAAGGATACCACAGGAACTGCTCTAGTGGTGGATTTATCTACCGGACAAGACGACCATATGACCAATAGGGAATTGCAGAATTTGCCCTATACCTCTGACGTCTGTGGCGATGGTGATTACATATACTTTACAGGAACAAAAGGAATGCGGTATTTAGACAGCACACTGCATGTAATGGACACTACCGCTATGCATACACTTGCCTACAGCGGAAAATTTGTATTTAGTAGTGGCCCAAAAGGGAGAATTGGAAGGGTGTTTCACGGAAAATTTGAAGATTTAACTAAATTGAAGAAAACAATTAATAGCAAAAACAGGGATAAACAGATTAACTTCTAATTCGTTGAATAACTAATGAAACCTACATCACAACAATACGTTAGAGTTGCTACTGCCATGGGTTTTTCCCCAATGGCTAAGGCCAATTTAGCTGAGGTACACCGAATCGCAACGCATTTTGGTGCTCAGATGTATGTATTTCATGTTGGAATATGGACAGAACAGTGCAAAAAAACCTACTACAACTTTTTAGAAGAGCTTAATATAGCGCCAGAGTCAATCATTTTGAAAAGTAAGGAAGGCCACCCTAAGGTTGAATTGCTCAATTTGTGCAATGAGCATCAAATAGACTTACTCGCTTTAGGAGCACTAATTAGAGAAAAAATATTCAAGGTATTCAGTGCAAGTATCGCACGTGATATTTGCAGAAATGCCAAAGTAAGCCTACTACTTTTAACGCATAGTTCTGTAAAGCCTCAGACGTGTGAACGCATTGTGGTTAACGGATTGGATCATGAAAAAACCCCTAATACAATAGCTACTTCAGTTTGGTTAGGAAATAAATTAGGCACCAAGGAACTCATCGTTGTAGATGAATTAAATGAAAAATCTATAGCACGTGCAGACGATGATAAAGCCACTTTGCAACGTTTGCGCCAAAGCCGTCAAATTGAAAAGGCTGAGCACAATAGAATTGAAGAAATTCTTGAGTTGTGTGCAGGCGATTGTTCCATGGAAATCACCGAGCAGCACGTTTTTGGAAAGAAAGGCTATACCATTTCTCACTATGCTAAGGCAAAGCGTGCCGATCTTCTGGTGGTGAATTCTCCAGACACCCGATTAGGATTTTTAGATAGAATATTTAAACATGATTTAGAATATATATTGGCAGATCTGCCAACAGACGTTTTGATTGTTCACCATACTAAAGCTCACCAACATGCATAAGCCTAAGAACGGATTTAAGGGCTTCGTAGAAAATTGGCAGGCAGATCTCAAAGCCGGTTTTGTTGTTTCCCTAGTTGCTTTACCCATATCCATTGCACTTTCTTTGGCCTCCGGTGCTCCGGCAATAGCGGGTTTAATTGCCGCAGTAATTGGCGGTATTTTAGTAGCTCATTTGGGTGGTTCCTATGTAACAATCACTGGTCCCGGGAATGGGTTGGCCGTAGTTACTCTTGCCGCGATTACTTCCCTTGGAGGCGGTGATATGCTTGCCGGATACTATATGGCACTTGGGGCAATTGTAGTGAGTGGAATATTACTATTTATTCTAGGCACTATTCGTTTGGGAGTCTTAGCTGATTTATTTCCTACATCTGCCGTTCAGGGCATGTTAGCGGCGATTGGAATAATCATTTTAGCCAAACAAAGTCATGTGATGATAGGAACATTAGATCCTGAAAGCGGCTCGCCGATTCCTCTTCTAATAGAATTCTTTAGCTCATTGGAAACCTTAATGTGGGCAGATACTGAACACCTGCGTTCAGCAATCGTGGGTATAGGTAGCCTATTGTTTTTAATAGGTTTTTCCAAAATCAGAGTACGCTGGATGCATGCCGTTCCCGCACCACTTTGGGTAGTGGTACTTGCTGTTTTAGCGCAGGTGATTGGGACAAACGTTACAGGAGAAAGCTTCTTTGGTCCAAAGTATTTGGTGAATATTCCTGCCGACTGGATGAGCGCCTGGCGGCTACCAGATTTTTCGGGAATTCAAAGCGGGGCCTTTTGGGGTGCGGCCGTATCTCTGACCTTTATTGCTTCCATTGAGTCTTTGCTTTCTATAAAAGGAATGGACAGATTAGACCCCTATAAAAGAAAGTCTAACGTCAACAAGGACCTTCGTGCATTGGGCATAGCAACGGCGGTTTCAGGACTTTTAGGTGGCCTTAGTGTAGTAACGGTTATTGCGCGTAGTTCGGTAAACGTAAGTAACGGAGCTAAAACCCGTTCAGCTAACTTTTTTCACGGGATTCTCATACTCATTTTCATTCTCTTCTTAAGAGAAATGCTTACGCAAATACCCTTGCCAGCTCTTGCTGCAATACTGGTATATACAGGTTATAAACTATTGAATCCTAGTCAATTCAGTAAAATAGCTCAAGTAGGACTTGAACAATTATTCTTGTTCTTCTTTACTCTTTTTGCCACGCTGCTCTACGGTCTAATCTCTGGAATTGTTTTAGGTATGGCAGCTACACTAATTGTGCAGTTTATTATTACTGGTGCTACCACTGAAATTATACGTTATTTCAACAGGCCCAATACACTCCTCTATGAAGAAGAAGAGAATAAGTACATCTTGAGTATTAACTACTTTGCCAACTTCCTTAACTACCCAAGATTAAAAAGCAAGCTAGACAGCATACCTACGTCTGCTGTGGTTATTGCAGATTTTTCCAGTACCTCTTTTGTGGATGCCACGGTTATGGAACATCTTGCTGGATACGTAGAGAGCTTTGAACAACACGGAGGATCATTAGATTTAGTAGGGCTTGATTCCATGGCACCAGCATCTTCTCATCCGTTGGGTGTGCAATCAAAGTCTACAAGAGGTTCCAATGTTTTTCAGAAGCAAAGTGCAGCCACTCGCTTGAGCAATAAGCAAGAGAAACTAAGCAAGTTTGCAGTTCTTGAAGGCATGATATATACCGCATGGCCCGATTTGACTTGGGATGAAAAAGTGAATCAATTTGACTATTTCCGGCACCACCGAATAGACCAAACAATTAATCTACTTGAAGATAGAACATCTAGGTTGATAGCCATTGAAGTAGTTACACATATTGGAGAATTCACTATGCTCGATTCGCAACATATGGCCTGTGTGGTTTTGCAACCTGAAGGTATTGCTCTGCCTAAATTCACACTAGATCGTGAACGAATATTTGGACGTATTTCTAGTCTTGCAGGTATTCAGGATATTGAATTAGGCTCCGATCAATTTGATAGACGCTTCAATCTCAAAGGTGAAGATGAGAAGGCCATCAAAAGATTCTTTAATCCCGAATGTTTAGCCTTTCTTGCTAGCCATCCGGTATTCCACATGGAAAGCAACGGTAAAGCCATACTAATCTTCCATAAAGAACGTGTGGCAAGTGTGGCAGAATTCAAATTGATGGTTAGTTTTGCACGCGATTTCTATCAAAGAATTTGTGCTAAATCATAAAAGGAGATGTTGGGACTTAAATTACCTACAGACCCTCGTTGGGTAAATATTGCTGAAAAGCAAATTGAGGAAATACTCACAGATCATGCTTATTGTGAGCAAAAGGCAGCTTCCACCGCTATAAGCCTGATTGTGGGCTATCCAGAAAAGTCAGATTTAGTAGATCAAATGACCGCATTAGCGCGGGAAGAAATGGGCCATTTTCAAATGGTACATAATCGCATTCTTCAACGCGGATTGGTTTTAGGTAGAGAACGCAAGGACGCCTATGTGAATCAGCTAAACCAATTTTTTCCTAAAGGGGGCGACAGAGAAATTAGACTGATTCATCGTCTTTTGATATGCGCCCTTATTGAAGCCAGATCATGCGAAAGATTCCGAGTCCTTAGTGAAAACCTAGAGGACAAAGAACTATCAGAATTTTATCATACGTTGATGATTTCTGAAGCTAACCATTATACCATGTTTCTAAAATTGGCCCGTCAATACGGAGAGCGAACAGCAGTGGATAGATTATGGAATTCCCTGTTAGAGTATGAAGCAGAAGTGATATCAACCTTGGGAAAGGAAGGTTTGATACACGGTTAATCTTGAACCTATTACAACAAAATATATGAGTACCGATTTAAAATCTACAGCGCTTGAGCAAATACATATTGCTTTGGGTGCTAAAATGGTTCCCTTTGCAGGGTATAACATGCCTGTACAATACAGTGGACTGCGTCAAGAACATGCTGCAGTGCGCGAGAGGGCGGGAATGTTTGACGTGAGCCATATGGGTGAATTTTTTGTAGAAGGCCCGGATGCCATTCCATTTCTTCAAAAGGTTACATCAAATGATGTAAGTAAACTCATACCAGGTAAAATTCAATATAGTTGCTTTCCAAATGAACAAGGCGGTATTGTGGACGACCTGTTAGTATACTGTTTTTCAGAAGAGCATTTTTTGTTGGTGGTGAATGCCTCCAATATGGATAAGGACTGGAACCACCTGCAGAACTATACTTCTGGTTTTGAAGTAGAGTTAAGCAATCAGAGTGACGACTACAGCTTACTGGCGGTACAAGGGCCAAAGGCAACAGAGATCCTTCAAACGCTTACACCGGTTAATCTCAATGAAATTAGATACTACAATTTTGTCATTGGAAGAATTGCTGGTATTGAAGAGGTGATTATTTCCGCTACTGGTTATACGGGAGCAGGTGGTTTTGAATTATATGTTCCTAATGAGCATGCAGCTAAACTCTGGAATTCTGTTATAGAAGCAGGTGAGCCTTATAGTCTTTTACCGGCGGGATTAGGCGCTAGAGATACGCTTCGTTTGGAAATGGGTATGTGTTTATACGGAAACGATATTGATGATACTACAAGTCCATTGGAGGCAGGTTTAGGATGGATCACCAAATTCTCAAAGGACTTTATCTCCTCTCAAACTTTTGCCAAACAGAAGGAAGAAGGACTTTCCAAGAAGCTTGTAGGTTTTGAAATGATAGATAGAGGTATTCCACGTCACGGTTACGAAATTGCTAAGAATGGCAAAGTAGTAGGTAGGGTGACGTCCGGAACAGCGAGCCCATCTACGGGAAAAAATATTGGAATGGGCTATGTGCCCATTGAACTATCAGCAGAGGGCAGTGAGTTTGACGTGCTAATTAGGAATAAAAGCATCAAAGCGCAAGTAGTTAAACTTCCTTTTTACAAAAAGAGTTAGCCTAAATAAAATTTGAGATAAAATATGAACCCCACATAGGAGTTGCCTATGTGGGGTTTTATTATTACAAGTGTAATAGATGTGCTAAAGTTGGTAGTAAAAAAGTGGCACTGCTTTCCTCAGCGCCACTTTAACCCAAATACAAACAGAGTGAATGGAAAGTCGGTTTATTCTACAGAAACGGCCAATTGTGCTGCTACTGCTTTGCCGGCAGCATGGTGGCTGTATCTATTCAAATATTCTTCAGTAGAGTATGTGTATTCTTTACAACGGTTGCCGTTCAAACACTTTACCTCTCTGACCTTACCTTCAGCTTCATCCAAGAAAACTTCTATTACGCATTCTGGATTGTTAATAGTGTAAAGTGCTTTTGGATCGGTGTTAAATGAACTGTTTTCCGTCATGTGTTTAATTTTTAAATTCTATTCAACAAAACGTTTAATGTTTTGAGGTACCTGCAAAAATATATCAGTATTTTTAGATGAGAAACAAAAATCGACTAAAATTTCAATAAAAAGGTGATATAGCTCATTGTTATTAAAATGAGAATATGACCTTTGTAACCTATCACGAAACGCATGAAACTAGACAAATTAGACAAACAGATTCTTCAGTATTTAGTCAAAGATGCACGCAAGCCTTTTACCGAGATTGCGAAGGATCTATTAGTAAGCCCCGGAACTATTCACGTTCGGGTTAAGAAAATGGAGCAGATTGGTGTAATAAAAAGTACTTCTATTTCTGTGGATTACGCTAAACTTGGTTTTGGCTTTGTGGCCTATGTAGGATTATTTACCTCTCGATCACTACAAAGCCCAGATATTATTGACCGTTTAAGAGATGTTCCTGAAGTTACAGTGGCTCATCTAGCTACCGGGAAGTATGGTATCTTTTGCAAAATTCGTTGCCGGGATGCATCACATGCAAAGGATGTCATTTTCAGAATAAATGACATTGAAGGAGTAGAAAATACGGAAAGTATGATTTCGTTGGAGGAGAGCATCAATTCCAATACAGGTTTACTTGACTTGGTCATCAACGAGAGCGAATAGCCAAGTATTTAAAAAGAAAACCCCCATTAGCTTTCGCCAACAGGGGTTTTACAGCTCAGGTTAGGGGTAACAAGAGCCCGGGTATTTTAATAATATACCTGTCTTCGTACTCGGGCAAAATATTTTGCTAATCGTAAGACTTGGCGGCTATAGCCGTATTCATTGTCGTACCATATGTATAGGGTCAAACTTTGTCCGTCACTACTGAGCTTGGTAGCATTTACATCATAAATACTTGGACATGGATTACCCACAATATCACTACTTACCAATTCATTGGATGTATTGTAGTGTATCTGTTCAATGAGCGGTCCATTGAGCGCAGCTGCTTGGAAAACTTCATTAACCTCTTCCAGATTGGTCGTTTGTACCAACTGTAGGTTTAGTATAGCCAATGAGCCATTGGGTACAGGGACTCGGATGGCACTAGAAGTTAATTTTTCACCAAGTCCTGGTATACATTTATCTACAGCTTTACCAGCTCCGGTTTCTGTGATGACCATATTTAATGCTGCAGCACGACCTCTTCTGTACTTCTTATGCATATTATCCACCAAATTTTGATCATTGGTGTATGCATGAATGGTTTCAAGGTGCCCTCTTTCAATTCCAAAGGTATCGTTGATAACCTTCAGAATTGGACTTATAGCATTCGTAGTACAGCTTGCCGCACTTATGATCTTATCCTCATCCGGGTCTACCATGAGTTGATTCACTCCGTGTACAATATTCTTTATACCTTTTCCTGGTGCCGTTAGTAGTACCTTTGAAACACCTTTTCCTTGCAGGTGCTTACTCAAAGCAACGTCATCTCTAAAGGCTCCTGAATTATCAATCAATAACGCATTGTCAATACCATAGGCCGTATAATCCGCTTTGGTAGGATCTGGTGTAGGAATAAAATAGATAGGTCTTCCATTCACTATTAGCGCTAATTTTTTTTCATCCACTGTAACAGTACCAGGAAAAGTCCCATGAACAGAGTCAATTTTTAGCAATGATGCACGCTTATGCAAGCTTTGAGCATCAATGCTTCTCACAGCAATAGCTCGGAGACGCAATTGTCTTCCGCTTCCCTCTTGAGCAATTAGTTCGCGAGCAAGGAGTCTTCCGATTCTACCAAAACCAAAGAGAACAACGTCTCTGGCTTCAGTTTTTGAGCTCCCAAAAAATGAACTTAATTGGTTTACAATAAATTCTTCGGCGCCTTGTTCTGTATTCGCCCATTCAAAGGTCAATCGTCCAATATCCAATTTGGCATTTTCAATAGCCGTCTTTTTTAGGGTAGACAACATTTCAAGAGTATCATCTACATTAATGGTTTTCCCTACGACTTCCTTTGCGTATTGATGAAGCTCCAAAATTTCGCTGGCTTTGCAATCAATTAAGGTATTTCGGAACATTACGATTTCGACACTTCGGTCGTAAAATAGCTCGTGGACACAGGCAATGATGTCAACAGCCATTCGTTCTGCACGTATCCGTGCTTGAACTTTTTGAGAGTACTCTTTCTGAGCAATCATATGTAAAAATTGGTGGTTCTGTTATCGAAGTTACATCAGAAAAGCACCTCATTGTACTTCTTGAACAAAAAAATAATCCACTGTAAAACAGTGGATTATGATAAAAATAAGGTGTGTATTTTTTACACTTTCAGCATATTTTTTTCTTGTTTTACCATTCAAAGGCGTAATAGTTTGCCTTTCCATTGGTTTCAAAACCCTGAATCAAGGCGCCGTCACCTGGATTAAATTGCTGAATAAGACGTTCAAATTTTGCAATATCATCAACGTATACATTATTCAATTTTACAATGATGAATCCTTTGGGAATTCCTGCCTTTTGGAATCTTCCTCCAAGAACCTCATCTACTTTCACGCCATAGCGCAGCCCAAGTTTTCTTTTTTCGTTGATGGTCAATTCACTCAGTTTTGCACCATAGGATCTAATAATCTCCTCCTCCTTGGTCAACATCTCTGTAGTTCCCAAGCGATTTTTTAAAACCATGCTGTATTGTTGGTTAATACCGTTTCGATTCACCAGTACATTCAATTGCTCTCCCGGACGGTGGCTGCCAATGGCTTCGGTGAGATCCGCTCCTGTGCGTACTTGCTTTCCATCTACATTGATGATCACATCACCTTTTTTAATGCCAGCTTCATCTGCAGCGCCACCTTCTAAGACGTTTGCTACATACACTCCTGAGTTTATTGTTAATTTTAATTCTTCACTAAGTGATGCATTAAGTTCATTGTAGTTAATGCCCATAAACGCCCGTTGCACGCGTCCAAACTCTTTAAGATCTCCTACAACCTTCATTACAAGATTTGCTGGTACGGCAAAGCTGTATCCCTCAAACGAACCGCTTCTAGAAGAAATAGCGGTGTTTATTCCAACTAGTTCTCCACCAGTATTTACAAGCGCCCCACCGGAGTTACCTGGATTCACTGCGGCGTCCGTTTGAATGAAGCTTTCAATAGCACTTTGTTCATCTATAATATTGATATCACGTCCTTTTGCTGAGATAATCCCGGCAGTCACGGTACTTGTCAAATTAAATGGGTTACCTACGGCTAGTACCCATTGGCCCAGTCTAACTGCATCCGAGTTGGCTACCACGATTGTTTTTAAATCTTCAGCATCAATTTTTAATAAAGCAATGTCTGTGGTAGGATCGGTTCCTATTAAAACAGCTTCATACTCATTGTTATTTGCAGTGACTACGGTGATTTCCTTTGCGCCATTAATCACATGGTTGTTGGTGACAATAAAACCGTCTGAACTTAAAATGACTCCTGAACCCGAACCTTGTATCTCCTGTTTCTGCGGTGTAGAGGGACGACCAAAAAATAAATCGTTAAAAGGGTTGTAATAATTCTGAGCGCGTTCTGCGGTGATTTTAACGTGCACCACGGCTTCAACAGAGGCTTCCGCCGCTACCACAAAATCTGAAGGTACTGCGGCGCTGCTTGAGGGGAAGTTTGCCAGAGCAGTTGGAACCGGACTTTGTGTATTTTCAATAACTACTGTTTTACCTGTCCAGCCCAATGCATGAGCTCCTGCCAATGAAATTATTCCACCCACAGCAAATAGTAGAATAAACAAACCGATTGATTTAGCATTCATCTTCATAGTATTTCCTTTAAATTGAATAACGTTATAACTTCAAATTATACACCAATCAACGTATATATTCTGCGGAGGTGCATAACTTTAACGCCTTTTAACACCAATTGAGGGATGAACCTAAGGTTTTATAAATACCAAGGCGCAGGAAATGACTTTATCCTGCTAGACTGTCGCGAGCATCGAGTCAATTTGTCTAAAGAACAGATTAGCAAGATGTGCGAACGGAAGTTTGGTATAGGGGCCGACGGATTAATTTACTTAGAACCCCCAAGAAAGAGAGAGGATCATTTTTATATGGTCTATTTCAATGCAGATGGAAGCGAAAGCACCATGTGCGGGAATGGAGGTAGATGTATTGCCAAATTTGCTGAGGACTTGGGTATGGTAGCAGACAAATTTTACTTTCACGCTATTGACGGACCTCATTGGGCAAAAGTTCAGGCAGATCAAGTTGCCCTTGGGATGTCTGATGCCAAGGCTGTGGAAGCTAGAAATGGAGCTTTTTTTGTGGATACCGGGAGTCCCCATCATATAGAACTGGTGGAGCAACATGCGGATGATTTTATCAAATTTGCGCGTCCTATTCGACTTGCATACGGTGATAAAGGGGCAAATGTAAATTCTCTAGCGCCCTTAACTAAAGGTTTTTCTATACGCACTTATGAGCGCGGGGTAGAAGATGAAACGTTAGCTTGTGGAACCGGTGCGGTTGCAGCTGCAATGGTGGCTGTAGATCAAGGTTTAACTAATTCTCCAGTTCGCATCAGTGCGCTTGGTGGAGAGTTATTGGTACGATTTAACGGCAAAGGTCCATTCACAGAAGTTATTCTGGAGGGACCTGCGTCTAGAAGTTTTGAGGGCGTTTGGGAAGTATGATTAAGGTAGGAGATACAGGGTTTTTACGTGCACTAGAAACAAGTGATTTAGATTGGCTTTATTCTATTGAGAACAATGCCGAATGGTGGCATCTTGGTATTAGTAAGGAACCGTGGAGTAAAGATGTGCTCTCAAAGTATATTCATAGTCAGCCCGGTAATTTAATGAGAGACGGGCAATTGCGCTTGATTTTGGAAGTCGAAGGTTCACCTCTAGGTGCTTTAGATATTTACGATTACGATCCTATTGCAAGGAAAGGAGGTTTAGGAATAGTAATGAATCAAGAAGCACAAGGAAAGGGCTTAGCCAAAATGGCCATGGGTTCGTTTGTACAATACCTTCTACAAACTATAGGTTTGAATATGGTCTATGCAGTCACTCCAATAACTAATGAGGCTTCTATTGCGTTATTTGAGTCTTTACATTTTAAAAATTCCGGCACCTTACGCCATTGGGTTTTACAAAAAGGTCAATTTCAAGATGCTTACCTCTTTCAACTTGTTCAGGCATGAGAAAGACCATCATAATTATTGTAGGGGTTATTATTCCCGTTGGATTAATACTCCTAGTCTATAAAGGATATAACGTACTGTTTGAGGCTAATGTTAATGAATCAATAACTCCATATACCTTATATGTAGATGAAGAGACTTCAATAGAAGAGGTGTATGCAAAGTTTATTGAGGATGAGGTATTGCTTGCTCCAGAGGGGTTTTTGCTGCTTGCGAATAAAAAAGGACTTGTATCTCCAAAGCCGGGTCACTACATTATAAAAAGCGGTCAAAGCTCAAATAGTATCGTAAATACGCTCATGGCTGGTTTTCAAGAACCTGTTACCATACAATTCAATACTGCTCATAACCTAGAAGATCTTGCGGGTCAACTAAGCAAGCAAATTATGGCGGATAGTTTAAGCCTATTAGAGGCGTTGAAAACGGAAAGGAAGGGTTGGGAAGGTGCAGCTATTTATGGTGCATACTTTCCAGATACGTATGAAGTTTATTGGAATGCCTCAGCAGAGGAAATTGCTGAAAAAATCTATCAGAATACTATAAAGTTTTGGTCACCAGCACATTTGGACAAAGCTGCTCGACTAGGACTTTCTGCAGCGGAGGTAAGCACATTGGCTTCCATAGTAATGAAAGAAAGCAGTAAAACGGATGATAGACCACTAGTCGCTAGATTATATCTAAATAGATTAGAGAAAGGCATGAGTCTTCAAGCAGATCCAACCGTAATCTATGCGCTCAAGAGAAAGAATCCGGAAATGGAGGTTAGAAGAGTCTTAAAAAAGGACTTATTGATTGATGATCCTTATAATACCTATAAAATAAAAGGGCTCCCCCCAGGACCTATTTGTGTTCCTGAAAGAGCAGCCCTTTTGGCGGTCTTAAATGCTCCTTACCATGATTATCTCTATATGTGCGCTAATCCTGACAAGCCCGGTTATCACGCCTTCGCAAGGAATTATGCCGGGCATTTGATCAATCAACGCAAGTGGACTGCGTATTTGAATAGACGCAGGATCTATCGTTAAATACTACTTCTTTTCAGGGGCAGTTCCACATTTCTAAACACAAGTTTGTCTTCAAAGGCGTCCAATAATATGACATCATCTGCGCTTACTTCGCCAGCAATAATGCTTTTAGATAAGGCGTTTAATACAAGTTCTTGAATCGCACGTTTAATGGGTCTTGCTCCATATTGAGGTTCATATCCTACTTCAGATAGAAAATCAACGGCTTCAGAGGAAGCCTCAAGGGTAATTTGCTGTTTAACCAATCTATTTTTCACAATCTCCAATTGCAGATTCACAATACGAGCCATATGCTGTTTACCTAGGGGAGCGAATACATTAATCTCATCAATCCTGTTGAGAAATTCAGGTCTCATTGTACTCCTCAACATCCCAATAAGTTCAGGCTTAAGTCGTTGCATTAGCGTTTCATTCTGCTCTCCTGTCCAACTTTCAAGCGCCTCATTAATTATAGAAGAGCCCACATTACTGGTCATAATGATTATGGTATTCTTAAAGTTGACCACACGCCCTTTGTTGTCTGTGAGATGTCCATCATCCAATACTTGAAGGAGTACATTGAAGGTGTCAGGGTGTGCTTTTTCTATTTCATCAAGCAATACTACACTGTAAGGCATACGTCTTACGGCTTCGGTTAATTGACCGCCTTCATCATAACCCACATATCCTGGAGGCGCACCTAATAGTCTACTAACGCTATGTTTTTCTTGGTATTCGGACATGTCTATACGAGTGAGTTGTCCTTCGTCATTAAACAGATAGCTTGCCAGTGCTTTTGCCAACTCTGTTTTTCCAACGCCCGTGGTTCCTAAAAACAGAAAACTACCAATTGGCTTATTTGGGTCTCCCAAGCCGGCTCGTGATCTTCGTATTGCATCACTTACGGCCACAATAGCCAAATCTTGTCCCACCACACGCTTTTGCAGTTCTTCTTCCAAATGAAGCAATTTAGAACGTTCACTTTCTAACATTTTATTCAAAGGAATTCCGGTCCAGCGACTGACTACTTCTGCAATGTCTTCGGAAGTAACTTCTTCCTTAATCATGGTGCGATCCGATTCTTCAAGCTCTTTTTCTGCTTTCTCAAGATTTGCTTCTAAGTCTTGCATTAATCCGTAGCGTATCTCAGCTACGCGTCCATAATTTCCATTGCGTTCTTCACGTTCTGCTTCTGTACGAAGATTTTCTAATTGCTCTTTAGTTTCTTGTATTTGGTCAGCATGTTTTTTTTCGCGTTCCCAGACTGCATTCAGTCCATCGCGTTCTTCGTATAACTCGCCCAGCTCTGATTTAATGGTAGCCAACTTCTTCTTATCGTCTTCACGCTTGATTCCTTCTTGTTCAATTTCTAATTGCAATATTTTGCGATCAAGAATATCTAATTCTTCAGGCTTAGAATTGATTTCCATACGAATTTTTGAGGCTGCTTCATCCATCAAGTCAATGGCTTTATCTGGCAGGAATCGCTCACTAATGTATCTAGCACTCAACTCAACGGCACTGATCACTGCAGCATCTTTGATACGGACCTTATGGTGCGTCTCATATTTTTCTTTTATACCACGTAGGATACTTATACTGCTCTCAATATCTGGTTCTTCTACTAGAACTTTTTGAAATCTTCGTTCGAGCGCTTTATCCTTTTCAAAATACTTTTGGTATTCATCCAAAGTTGTCGCACCTATGGACCTTAGTTCTCCTCTGGCTAGAGCAGGTTTAAGGATGTTGGCGGCATCCATGGCTCCTTCGCTTTTACCGGCTCCGATTAGCGTATGAATTTCATCAATAAAAAGCAAGATGTTTCCTTCACTAGCTATCACCTCTTTGACAACGGATTTTAGACGTTCTTCAAATTCTCCCTTATATTTTGCACCGGCAATAAGTGCTCCCATATCCAAACTGTAAACGGTTTTATCCTTAAGATTTTCTGGAGCATCCCCTTTTAGAATACGCTGTGCCAATCCTTCCGCGATGGCTGTCTTACCCACTCCTGGTTCGCCAACAAGAATAGGATTGTTTTTGGTCCTTCTTGACAAGATTTGTAACACACGGCGTATTTCATCCCCTCTGCCTATAACAGGATCTAAACGACCTTCTTCCGCCATCTTATTGAGATTCTTGGCGTATTTCTCTAGACTATTGTAGGTGCTTTCCGCGCTTGTGCTATTCACTTGCCTTCCTTTACGCAATGAAGAGATAGACTCTTCTAGAAGTCTTTTAGATAGTCCAGTATCATGTAGTAATTTACCTGCCGTGCCTTTATCCTCCATAAGTGCCATTAGCAGATGCTCACTAGCTACATAATCGTCTTTCATTTTATTTGCGATTTGCAACGATTTTTGAAGTATGAAGGCGGCATCTCTTCCCATTAATGTTTCTGACTGATTGCTAAGAATAGGTAGGCTTTTAACAGCAGCTTCTACTGTCTTTTGAAGCACTTCTTTATTTACTTCAGCTTGCTGTAGTACAAATGGTAAAACGCTAGTATCCTCTGTAATAAGCGCCTCCAAGAGGTGCAGAGCTTCAACGTTCCCGTGTTTTTTGTCCGTAGCTGAAAACTGAGCAGCTGCAATAATTCCTTGGCTCTTGGTAGTGAATTTATCAATATTCATCATTATAGGTTTTGGATTGCATAGAATTCACCAATTCTCATGCCTAGAGTTAAACTACTGACAACCTATCAGTTAGGTGTTTGCGAACCGGAAGATTTGTCTTAAGTATTGAGTCAATACTGACAAAATCGCACAAAAAAACACCCCCGCCACTTCAAAAGAAGAAGGCGAGGGTGAAAAAAATAGTTGCGTTGATTGATTATTCAACAATCAGTCTTTGTACGTCAGTTCCTAGAGGAGATAAAGTTTCTACTATGTACATACCTGATGCCCAACCACTAGTTTCAATAGGGTAGGTGTTGATACCTTCCTTACCGTGTACCGTTTGGGTCATCATCAATTGACCTTGGGTATTTCTTATAGTGATAGTCACGTCGGCTTCACTTTGGAATGAAATAGGTAATTGAGCATAGCCTGATGTTGGGTTCGGATGAATCTTTCCTACGCCAATGTAATGTTCAAGTTCTTCTTCTCCGATTACATATACACGGTCTTGACTATCGCTCTCGTAGAAACAGAAATCATCTATTGCCCATCCAGCCTTATTAATAGTCTCATCAGAAGCAAATCTGAATCGGAAGATAGCATTGCGTGCCGTATCTACGCTCAAATTAATTTTGGCAGGTATCCATCCACCACTTAATCCGCTCCAACCAGGGTTGTAAACATCTAGAGAGGTTACAAAGCTTGTATTAAACCAAGTAGCTCCATAAAGATTGGTACCAACAGTATGCCAGTTAATACCACCGTCAAATGTAATGTCTACTGTACCGCCGTCATGGTACAATTCTGTAGAGAACTGATGCATGAATTCGTAGGTATAAATTTGGCCTGAATCAATGGCAAATACCGGCGTAAACAAAGATGAAGAATCTCTCTTTTCATAGTTCGCATTTAGATCGGTGACCCATGCATTGGCTCCTGAATTTGTACTTACAAGAGGGGCATTGTTTGGTGTACCTTCTTCCCAAATAGAATTTCCATCTTTAACAAAAGTATTTAGCGTTAACCAAGGGTCTATTGTAGGATCGTCAAAATTATTACAGTAGGAACTGTCTACTGACATGTCTATTTTACCTAAAACCGTAATATCCTTGCAGATTAAATCGTCAGAGGTGTCATTATCTGGCTTGCTATCGGGTAAAGAAGTTCGAACACAAATATTATGAACTCCGCTGGTAGGGTTCACCCAAGGGGCGTTAAAGTCATACCAAGCGGTCTTGCGTGGAATCAGCGGTGGGTCAAAGACCACCTTTTCTGGTGTAGACCAGGTCACACCTCCGTCAACACTATATTCTGCCATACAACTATCCAAAACCTTTGCTCCCGTATTCTTAATGTTCACTGTGATGTGATTATTTTGATCCGGTACCGCTAAGTATTCTATGGTAGTTAGATTAATGGGTGCTGCACTGTTTTGAGGGGGCACATAGACTTCTACTTTATCAATGTTCCATCCGTCCTTATTACCGCCTACGGTTAGTAAACGAGCCCTTAAGACCAATGGAGCTGCAGAGAAATTATAGGCATATAATGGCCAAATACTTGTCTGCTGACCAATGGTCCCTATCCAAGCATCCGCCACCACGGAAGTCCCCGTATTATACCAATTGGTACTAATAATTCCTTGTGGATCCCATAGACCTAGTGTAGTCCATTGTCCACCAGCTTGGGTTTCTAAAAGCGCAACGTCTCCGGCTCCTAAATCAATGTCGTGGGTGATGCGTAATTCTGCACCGGCTATAGTGTCAAAGCCAATGAAT
>Ga0181600_10001464_pt1 | contig 18424 bp, 20 predicted proteins | sample 041ome_2_FD_132982 | JGI IMG/M metagenome (GOLD analysis project Ga0181600, IMG submission 132982) | Coastal salt marsh microbial communities from the Groves Creek Marsh, Skidaway Island, Georgia - 041406US metaG (megahit assembly) | ecosystem: Environmental > Aquatic > Marine > Intertidal zone... | reverse complement strand
TAAGCAATGATCAATTCTATTCCAGATTGCTCTAATTTTTGCGCAATTTTGTCAGATATACCTGTATCGGTTACCAATACTTCAATGTCTTCAGTATCTACTATTTTATAAAACCCTGAATGTGTCCTTCATCAAATGATTTGAGAATCCATTGGCCTATTTCATAAGGAGGCTTTGATCTCCTATTGGTGTTAATATTAAGCTACGATCTTGCGATGTTGCAAGCGTCTTTGTTTAATTGTTTTGTTTTTAATTCTTCTCCTTTTTTCCAGAATTGATTGATCTCTGCCAAAGTAAACATCGGCAGGCGTTAGGTTGTTGATGCTTTCGTGGTAGCGTTCGTGATTATAATACTCAATGAACTGAGTTATTTCATGTTCAAGCTGGCTTGGCAGGAAGTAGTTATGAAGCAGAACACGGTTCTTTAATGTTTGATGCCATCTTTCAATCTTTCCTTGTGTTTGCGGGTGATAAGGCGCACCACGAACATGACCCATACCTTTAGTTTCCAGAAAGACAGCAAGTTCTTCAGCCACATAGGATGCGCCATTGTCCGATAATAGTCGTGGTTTGTGAATGACTTTAGCACCGTCACAGCCAGAAGCCTCAAGAGCCAATTCAAGCGTATCTGTTACATCAGATGCTTTCATAGTGGTGCAAAGCTTCCAGGCGATCACATAACGACTGTAATCATCCAGAATGGTCGACAGGTAATACCAGCCCCAACCTATAATCTTAAAATAGGTAAAGTCCGTCTGCCATTGTTGGTTTACTCGTGTCGGTTTGTCCTTGAACTCATTCGCCGCTTTAATAACCACGAATGCAGGGCTGGTGATTAAATCATGGGACTTGAGTAACCTGTAAATACTGGCTTCCGAGACAAAGTAATCCTGTGTGTCGGTAAACCGCACAGCCAGTTCACGCGGAGATAGTTCCGGTTCCTCAAGAGCTAATTCAATGATCCTGTTGCGTATTTTATTGGGAATACGGTTCCATACCCTAGAAGGACGTGAAGATTTATCTTCCAATGCCTCAGGTCCACCATCCAGATATTTATCATACCAACGATAAAAGGTGGGACGTGGGATACCGATCTTGTCCAATGTTTGTCGAGCAGACAGGTGAGATCGTTCAACAGTGCGAATGATTTCTAGTTTTTCTGATGCAGGATATCTCATTCGTCGTCTACCCCATCCCCGATCATGCTTTTTTTAAGAAGGCGCAGTTCTAAGGTCTGCTCGGCAACCACTTCCTTGAGATCACGGGCTTCACGGCGAAGGTCTTTGACTTCATCTGTGGTTGCAGCACGGGCTGTATCACCAGCAAGGCGTTGCTTACCTGCCTCAAGGAACTCCTTGGACCATTTGTACCCCAAGGGCAGGCTGCGCGCTAATACATGCTTTGGGCAATGCCTTCTTGACGACAAAGTTCTGCAATGGTGGTTTCACCACGTAAGCCTTCAAGGACAATCCGTATCTTCTCTTCTGCAGAGTAGAGTTTACGATTAGCACGGCGAATATCTTTAACCATCTTGGTGGCTTTTGAATTAGTAGGTTTAGTTCTCATCTTCATTCCTTACGTCATTACGATGAGATCAAAACCTCTCTTATGCAAATACTTTAAATGGTCTCATAAGCTTTGACGGGGTACAATTATTAATACGTAAGGATTAATGGTATGGTAAATGGAGAACAAGTTTTAAATAGCTATCCAGTAAAAGGTGACTTTGAATATAAGCGTGAACTCGCACATCAGCTTATCAAAAGGTTTGGGGTTACGGCCGCGAGGCAAACGTGCATCGAAAATAAATGGGAAGAAGTCTTACAAGCTGTCAACCTAGTAAGATCGAGATCTTAAGTTTTTTGCATATATTTTATGTAAGTATATTATAATGAGAGACTTTATTGGGTATTGTCTTTCGTTGTAATATACTTTTTCTTTTTTGATACTGCCAGTGGTGCCGACCTGACAACCTGTCCAAAATTAGATTAATTATTGCGAATCTCTTAAAATTTTAGTTTTAAAAAGCAACGATTCAGTCGTTTCTCAATTTTATATATATGTTTTTTAGTCAACTTTTTGTGATCACTGATTTAATTTTCACATTTAAAATCATTAACAAATAATGAAAATTGTGTACGTTTAAGCTATTGTAATTAAATAGTTTTAATGAATCTATGATGTTTGATATAGGTGCGAATCTTTCATAAAAATAGCACATTTCCACTTTTTTTTATGTTTGACTAAAAGCAGCTCTTGAAATTAGAATGGTTATTGAGGTAGTGTTTGCGCAGTCCGAGATAAAAACTCTGGGAGGAGCTGTGACTATCTTATTTATTTTTATCGATAAAAACATAAATTGAACGATAAAGTAAATTTGATTAAAGGTTTTAATATAATCAATATTATTATTAGAAGCCGAAAATATTTAACGTATATTTACTAAGGGAAAGAGTAAGTGATAGGGATAGAGAAACAAAATGGGCGCAGATACTTATCTGCAACAGACGATTCTCTTGATCGTTTAATTACAATTTCACTTAGTATTTTTAATGCCGCCCTAGGTGGCTTAACCATAATAACTCAAAAAAAGCTGTAGGAAGACGCATGATTAAGCATCGAGTAAGAACAGTTGTTCTTTCCGCCTTTGTTGCAGCAGGATCCCTTTCATTAGGAACTGCGGCAATGGGGCAAACTACATTAGATGAGGTTCTTCAAGAAGGAATTTCAACAAATGTACTTGCACAAGAATCACAAGAACGTATCAACGAAATCGTCGGCGATACTGATAAGCTCATCGATCAATATAAAAATGTATTGAAAACTGTAGATGGACTAAAAGTATATAACGCTCAAATGGAGAGATCTATTGAACGTCAAATGCAAGCCATGGAAGAATTAACAGAAAATATTAAAAACGTGACTGACGTTAAACGTCAGGTCGAACCACTATTGGTCAGAATGATTGATGGATTAGAGCAATTCATTAGAAATGATCTTCCTTTCCAGTTGGAAGAGCGTCTCGCAGGTCTTGATCGTGTTAAAGATCTTATGACAAATCCTGATGTTGATTCATCAGAGCGTTTCCGAAGTGTGTTTGAATTATATCAAATCGAAAATGATTATGGTCGCGTATTCCAAAGCTACCAGCAAACTATGGATGTGAATGGTCAAGAACGTATCGTTGATATGTTAATGGTTGGTCGTGTTGCGCTACTTTATCAAACAACTGATGGAACTGTTTCAGGTGCTTATAATAAAGAAACGAAGCAATTTGAAGTTGTTGATGAAGCGACATACCGTAAGTCAATTACTTCGGCTATTCGTGTTGCAAACGCACAAGAAGCTGCTGATAAAATCCTAATTCTTCCAATTTCTGCGCCGGAGAGAATGTAATGAGAAAATTACTTAATATTGTAATCGCTGTTGCATTAAGCGGTTTTGCTTTTGGTGCTAACGCACAACAGGCTACTAATTTGGATGAATTACTTGAAGTTGTTCGTCAAGGTAAAGTGAACGAGACGGCTGAGTTCCGTCAACGTGAACAAGAGTTCCAAAGTGCTCAAGACCGTCAAGCTGGTCTTCTTGCTGACGCTGAAGCTCAACAACGTGCAGAAGAGCGTCGCTCTGATACACTCGAAAATCAATTCCAAGTGAATGATGAGCAATTGGCTGAACTTGAAACTGAATTTACAAATGAACTTGGTGCTCTTAAAGAAGTGCTTGGTGTTCTTACAGCGGTTGCGGGTGATGCTCGTTCACAAATGGAACAATCACTAACAGCAACACAGTTTGAAGATCGTGATGAGTTTATCACAGCTTTAATTCAAAAAACATCTTCTGGTACTCAATTGCCAAGCATTGAAGAAATTGAACGCCTTTGGTTCGAGGTGCAACGGGAAATGACTGAACAAGGTCGTGTTGTTACTTATGATCGTTCTGTAAAAATGACAGATGGTTCAGAAGAAGTTATTCCTGTAACACGTATTGGTGTATTTAACCTAGCTACCGCTGGAAAATACCTTAAATTCGAACAAGGTCTTGTTGCTGAACTAGATCGTCAACCTGAAACTCGCTTCACAGATTCGACGGCTTCTTTACAAAACGCAACATCTGGTGTTGCACCATTTGGTGTTGACCCATCACGTGGATCAATTTTAGCACTTCTTATTCAGGCTCCTAGCCTACGTGAGCGTGTTGATTTTGGTGGAACGATTGGTTATTTAATCTTAGCTGTTGGTGCTGTTGGTCTTCTACTTTGGGTCGAACGCGTAATTTACCTAACTGCTATTTCAGGTAAAGTTAAGTCACAAATTAAGTCTGATACAATTAACGAAAATAACCCTCTTGGTCGTATACTTGCAGTGCATGAGCAAAATAAAGGTGCTGACGTTGAAACGTTAGAACTTAAAATTGATGAAGCTATCTTAAAAGAAATGCCTCCACTTGAGCGTTTCTTAACAATGATCAAACTTATCTCTGCTATCGCTCCTCTAATGGGACTACTTGGTACGGTGACAGGTATGATTAATACTTTCCAATCAATGACACTCTTCGGTACTGGTGATCCAAAACTAATGGCGGGTGGTATTTCACAAGCCTTGGTAACTACGGTTCTAGGTATTGTTGTTGCGCTTCCGATGCTTTTCCTTCATTCAATCGTGAATGGTATGAGCCAACGTGTTGTGCATACACTTGAAGAACAAAGTGCTGGTATTATTGCTGTTCACGCTGAACAGAATAAGGGAGCATAATCATGTATGCCCTAATAGATATATTTGAACAAGTTCGCGATTTTATGGAAAAAGGGGGACCTGTCCTACTCGTGATATTCTTTGCTATCTTGGTATTATGGGCTTTGGTTTTGGAGCGTGTTATTTATTTTAAAACGAGCCATAACCGTCAGGTGAATGAAGTTTTGGGTACATGGGAAGCGCGCACTGAGCGCACTTCCTGGTACGCACACAAAATTCGTGAAGCCATGATTAGTCAAATTTCAATGGATCTTAGAGGTTCTCTTGGTCATATCAAAACACTGGTTGCTGTTATTCCGCTTATGGGATTATTAGGAACTGTGTGGGGTATGATTGAGGTGTTTGACGTGCTTGCTGTTTTGGGTTCTGCTGATGTTAAAGCGATGTCGGCGGGGATTTCCAAAGCAACAATTCCAACAATGGCAGGAATGGTAGGGGCGCTATCAGGCGTTTTCGCATCATCCTACATTGAGGGGCGCGTTAATCAGGAATCTGAGTTGGTTGAAGACCATTTAACAATGGATCATTAAGAAAGTATAGATATGCGTAAACATTCCGCAAAAAATCAAGATGATGCAGCAATTGATATGACACCGATGCTTGACATCGTGTTTATCATGCTGATTTTCTTCATCGTTACAGCTTCCTTCCTTAAGGAAGCTGGTATCGAAGTAGACCGTCCTGAGGGTCGATCTGGTCAGCCACAGGAAAAAGCGAATATTATGATTGCAATAACTTCTGACGATGAAGTTTGGATGGAAAAACGCCGTGTTGACGTGCGTGCCGTTCGTGCGAACGTAGAACGCTTGAAAGCTGAGAACCCAGAGGGTACTATAGTAATTCAAGCGGACGAAGAATCTTCAACAGGTATTGTTGCAGAAATCATGGATTCGCTCAACCAAGCAGGATTTACGGATCACGTGCTTGCTACTGACATTAACTAAATTAAGGAGGCCATTATGATTGCACGTTATGCTATTTCATTTGCGTTTGCTGCACTAATTACATTCGGATTATTTTTTGGAATGCAGTGGCTCATTGCTATGAATAAAGTTGAGGTTGCTGATGATGAAGAAAGAATTCGCGTGGAAATGGCTCAGGTTCGTGATGTTCAGGAAGTTCGCGAAGTAGAGAGAAAACCTGAAGCGCCTGCTGAGGTAGAATCTGCACCTGAAGTTAATATTGATATGTCAACAGCAATTAATAATGTCTCTGGCGGCGGTTTAGAAATTTCTGCTAACGCTATGGAAACAGCTCCTATCGATACCGGTACAGGTGGGTTCTCGGCAACAGACGGTGAATATTTGCCGATTGTTCGTGTAAACCCTCAATACCCATCACGCGCTGCGGAAAACGGCGTTGAAGGTTTTGTGTTAGTATCATTTACTGTTACCCCTGAAGGAACGACTGATGCTGTGACTGTCGTAGAATCTAGTCATAAAATGTTTGAACGTGCAGCCGTAAAAGCAGCGGAAAAATACAAATATAAACCACGTGTGGTAGACGGCGAGCCGGTTCCTGTACTTGGTGTACGTGTTCGTATTGAATTCAAACTAGAGGGTAGATAAGAAAGGATTAAATAAAATGAATAATTTTAAAAAGCTTTCGAAGACACTTTTAGTGGCAACGGCTTTATCAGGTGTTTCTATAATGACATCTGTAACTCCAGAATTAAGTAAGGTTATGGGTTCTGAGGCGATGGCACAAGTGGCTTTTGCTTCACCTGAACGTGCTGCACAAGCAACAGCAGCCCGCGCAGCCCGCCCTAAGTTAAGATCAACTTATGGTATCGGTGAACGCGCTGGTAAATTCCTTACGAAAGTTCAGGAAATTACGGCTGAAGAAGAACCTAATTACCAAGAAGTGATTGATATTCTTTCTGATCAACGTATGGATCGTTTAAATCCTGCAGAGACTCTGGCGGTTCATCAGTATCTTGCGGCTGCTTATTCAAATATAGGTCGTATGGACCTAGCACTGGAAAGATACCAGACGATCCTAGCGATGGACACTATATCTTATACTATGCGTGATCAATTGACTTTTGTTGTTGGTCAAATAGAATTTTCTAACGGTAACTATAACGATGCTATTAGTTATTTCTATGAATGGTTACAGTATCAACCTGACCCATCACTTTCACAAATTGTTATATTTGCGAACGTTCATTATTCAATTGGTATAGCGGATGGAATTTCTGCAGCTGAAAAAGAAAAGAACTTTAGATCAGCTATTGAATTTTTGAACTGGGCAATCGATAAAGCAAAAGCTGAAGGTAAACCAGATAAAGAAGAATGGTACGGTATCCTTCGTGCTGTTCATAACAGTCTGGAAGAAATGGATAAGACTCTTGAATATACTGAATTGCTCGCATCTCGCTGGCCAAAGAAAGATTATTGGACGCAGTTGTCTGGACTTTATGCTCAGAAAGCATCAGAGGCAGGTTTAAGCGAAGCTGAAGCCATTAATTATGAAAAGAAGCAAATGGCGGCTTTTGAACTACTGTTGCGCCAAGACCTTCTAGAAAGCGGTCGAGAGCTTGAGACAATGTCTCAACTTTATTTATATCATGAATCACCATATCAAGCGGCGAAGACATTGAATTCATCAATTGAAAGTGGGAAATCTGAGAAGAATTATAAGAATATGAATCTTCTTTCGATGGCATATATGAATGGTAAAGATTTCGAAGATTCTGTTGAACCTTTAATCGCAGCCGCAGAACTTTCTGACGATGGTAATGCTTATATCCAACTTGCTAATATTTATCTTAACCTAGATAAGTATGAAGAAGCGACAAATGCAATTGATAAAGGAATTGCAAAGGGCGGTGTTCGTCGCGAAGACCAAACTCGTTTACTGCAAGGCCAGGCATACTTAAGTCTTGAGCAATTTGATAAAGCACGTGAATCTTTCCGTGAAGCAGCTAGAGATGACAGATCGAGAACAAATGCAAATAATCTACTGCGTTATACTGATAATGAAGAAAAGCGTATTAATGATATTAAAGAATATCTTTCTTAAATCAGTATTATCATAACTTATTTAAAACAGGGTAGTTAAACTATCCTGTTTTTTAAACCATTACCCCAACTTGACTTTTTATCGGATATATTATCTTATTAAAGTCAACCATATAGGATAAGAAGGCTCAAAATATGCGCAAAAAACATTCTAAAGCTGAAGATGATGCAGGCATTGATATGACACCTATGTTAGACATAGTGTTTATCATGTTGATATTTTTCATTGTGACAGCATCATTCCTGAAAGAAGCAGGAATAGACGTGAATCGTCCTGAGGGCGGTGCTCCACCGGATAATCCAGAAGATGCACGGAATATCATGATTACTGTAACAGCAGAAAACGAAGTATGGATGGATAGCCGTCAAATTGACGCTCGTGCTGTTCGTGCGAACGTGGAACGCCTTAAAGCGGAAAACCCGGAAGGTGCAATTGTAATACAAGCAGATAGAGAAGCTTCAACAGGTGTTGTTGCTAGGATTATGGATTCCCTGAATGTGGCTGGTTTTAGAGATCACGTTCTTGCTACCAGTAATTAGAAATAAATAAACTTATAAATATTCTCTACAAAAACAGATTTTTTCAAACAGGGTCAATGGCCCTGTTTTTTTTGGTTCCTTAAAAACTTGACTAATTAAAAGAAATGTTATAATATATCTTTAATGCTTTCTCATGAAGCAGATGCCCAAGTGGGACGTCCCTTAACTTGGTTGTAACTTGAAAACGGTAGTACCGGTTATCATGGAACGACTAAGGTCAGGCTATATCAAATAGAAACTGATTAAAAAAGGAGACTAACCATGCTTACACGTTATTTTATCTCATTCAATTTTGCTGCGATTATTACTTTTGGCTTTTTCAATGCTATGCAAGCTTTAATTTCTCAGGGAGAAGTAGAATTAAACAAGGCTGACGAACGAATTGTTATCAGATTGTCACCTGTAAGAGATCCGGTGGAAACAGTAAAAAGGGACAGGATACCCGAAAAGCCTATTATTGAAGAAGCACCAAAAGTAGTAATTCCTCAACCTAGTGGAAGAGGTGCTAATCCACAAGTACCAATTAGTGTAGCTAAAATTCCGATAGTGCCAAAAAAAACGGACCATACAAATTTTACGATTATTGAAGGAGTTGAGCAACCGATCTCCCGTGTAGCGCCACAATATCCAACAAGGTTGCTTGAAAACGGAACAGAAGGGTATGTAAGAGTAATGTTTACAGTGACAGCAGTCGGCAATGTTACTGATGTAAAGGTTATAGAATCTAGTCACCCAGGATTTGAAAGAAATGCGGTTAGGGCAGCTGAAAAGTTTAAATATAAGCCTAAGGTTGTCAATGGCATTGCCGTAGAAGTAAAAGGTGTAACCAATCGAATAGAATTCAATCTCGAAAAATAAAATCATATAATTTTTAGAGGGCGCGAAAAGCGCCCTTTAATCATATTTATCAAAAAGCTTTACAATCTTGATTGCTATAGAGAATTGCTTTATCTTGTTTACTTATATAAATAGTTTTTATCATTATAAAATTATATCTTATCGGGAAATCATATGAATTTAGCAACGCATATTGTGCTTATATTAGGAAATATTATAATTTCTGTTTTTGCATCAATAGTAGCACTTAGCTCATATCCTGAAATGGGTTTATATATTTCATATGTCATTGGTGGCGGCGTTTTTCTTTTAGGCGCGCAAATTCATATTGTCTATGCAATCAAAGCCCGCAATGAAGATATAGAAGCGCGTTTACTAGCCCTTCATCAAGATAATCAGGTATATTTAGATGTGATTGAGCAAACAAAAGAAGAAACTTCGTTGCTCAAAGAACAAATTAAAGCCACTGATCATGGCAGTAATAAAGCAATAGTCAATGAAATGCGTTTGTTGCAAACGCTATTAAATCAGGTTGTTGAGAAATCGAGTAAATCATTTTCAAAAGTATTAAAAGAGCCGAATTCAGAATAAAACTCACACATCATAGAGCGTGAAGCGGATGAAATATTAAATATCATGCATTATGCGCTTGAAAATAATCGAATTGATTTATATCTTCAACCGATTGTATCTTTACCTGCACGCAAAGTAGTTCATTATGAAGCGTACTCAAGAGTAAGGGATGACCAAGGAGAGGTCATTTTTCCATCGCAATATATTAAACTAGCAGAAGATTCAGGTCTTGTGAGTACTCTTGATAATCTGTTGCTCTTTAGTTGCATACAAGTGATTAGACGTTTGGGTACACGCAAACCGAATATGCGCTTTTTCTGCAACATCTCTTCGGTTTCATTAAATGACAAAGACTTTTTCCCGCAATTTGTAGATTTCATGCTCAATAATCAAGAGCTTGCCGACAGATTGGTTTTTGAGTTTACGCAGCAAGACGTTCTTAGTCAACCAAATGAGATTTGGGGAAAGTTAGCGTCTCTTGGGAAAAAAGGATTCTGTTTTTCTATGGATAATGTTCATGTCTTAAAACATGATATTTCCGAATTAGCGGCAAGATATTTTCGTTATGTTAAAATTAGCTCTGATTTACTGCTTGGTGGAGATTTGGATATTGACAGGAATGATATTAAAGAAGCATATGCTCGCTTTGATATCGAATTGATAGCTGAAAAAATTGGAGCGGATAATAAGCTCGTTGAGATATTAGATTGCAGTATAGAGCGCGGGCAGGGATATCTTTTTGGTGAACCAGTATTGAGCAGTGATATAACAAGCAATCCTTAAATAAACCATTCTAAATATATTAAAGATTGCCAATTACTATATTATAAAAACTATGCGAACAGACTATCAATATCGTTCTGTGAAGTTTCTTCATTTTGATTGCTAGCGGGAATTTCCGCTTCTGCATTAGCTGCTTTCTTTTCTTCCTGCTTACTTTCGACAACTTCGGGCGTTTCCGCTTCTTCCATATTATTTTCTGCTAAAAGATCGTCATTTTTGATTTCATCATCACTAGTTTCTAAGGCCATTTTCTTTATTGCAGGCCCTTCAGCCGGCGTTTCTTCAGAAATAGGTTCATTTGTTTCTGTTACATCGTCATTAAGTAATGAGTCTATCTCACCTTGATCAATGCCTTCTCCAGCTAATGCTGGGCCATTTAGTAGATCTTCGTCATTAGATTCACCATTTAATTCTCCGGTTTCCGGATCAATTATAGGTTTTGCTCCATTTGACGTAGAACTATCACTGGTAATGCCCAAAATAGAGATAAGTTTGCTAACACGGTCTTCAACATGATTTAAAGTTTTAACAACTTTGCTAATCCGCTGACCTGTGATGTCTTGAAATGAACAAGCTTCAAAGATTTTCATAACTTCGTCATTGATATGATTTTTATATTCATCAAAATCTTCAGTATCGAAACTCATTAAATCTTCGGCGGCTTGCATAATTGTGTCAGTTGCAGATTCAGTTGCTTCTACGATCGCATCAAGTTCCTGTCCAGCGCGAGGAATGCCCGCGCTATCATCATGATCGGGAGAGAGAGATGATATTTCAGCGCGAGCGTCTTCGATATAATCGGCTAAATCCTTGCATTCTTTATAAAGTGTCAGATCTATTGATTTAAAGTAACTTTCAAGCGACCGCATTAAAATTTCAGTTACAGCCGCCACATCAGGTAATGCTATTGGCAGATGGTCGCCCGCTCGTAATCTATCTACAAGTGGCTCAATATGGTCTGGCAATAATCCTGATGACATTAAAATTCCCCAAGTACGCTAGTGAGCTTGGATTTAAGTGTCGCTGCATTAAAAGGTTTAACAATATAATTATTAACACCAGCTTTTTTGGCAGCAATTACGTTATCTGTTTTAGATTCCGCAGATACCATAATGAAAGGAAGGGCCTTAAGCATATCATCAGAACGGACCTCTTTAAGGAGTTCGTACCCTGTCATAGGCTCCATGTTCCAGTCTGATATGACTAAATCGTAATTTTTAGAACGCAATTTATTTAGGGTTTCTGCGCCATCTGTTGCTTCATCAACATTGTGAAAGCCTAGTTGCTTAAGCAAATTACGAATAATTCTAAGCATTGTTTTATAATCATCTACTATTAAGATGGATAATGACATATCTACGGCCATTTTTTCCCCTGTCCTTATTTCTGTTTAACATTACTTAGCCGAGGTTATTTTCTCAGCGAATGTACATAATGTAGCCAGAGAGCCTAAAAAAAGAGTTAATAGAATGGAAAATGATGTAAATTTTATAAAAAGTAGATAAAATTTGTTCAAAAATACCCATAAAAATTACTGTAATAAATCACTTACATGGATTAGTGTGTAATTATATTTTTTCAATAATTGAAATGGCTAAAGTCCTACTACATGAAAATTATCAGACATCTTGATACTATTCCTGATGACGTCAGAGGATCTGTTGTTGTTCTTGGAAATTTTGATGGTTTCCATAAGGGCCACCAAAAAGTTATCGGCACGGCCGGAAGAATTGCGCATGAGATGGGTACCACACTTTCTGTGCTTAGTATGGAACCACACCCTCGATTATTTTTTAATCCTACCCAAAAAGAGTTTCGCCTAAATTCCTTCAAAACTAAAGCTCATCTTCTTGAAGAATTCGGTGTCGATCATTTCGTCGTTTTACCATTTGATAAAGAATTTGCATCTATGTCGGCGCAAGACTTTGTTATGGACTTGCTACTTAAAAAACTAGGAGTGCTTCATATCGTTGTGGGGTATGATTATTGCTTCGGTGCTGGTCGAGGGGGAGGGGTAAATGTTCTTGATTGGCTATCAAAACAAGAACAATTTGGTCTAACGGTTGTTAAAAAAGTGATGGATCAAGATCATACATATTCTTCAAGTAGTATTAGAACGATTATCGAATCCGGTGACGTGAGAAAAGCTGCTGAACGTTTAGGCCATTGGTGGCATATTGAAGGAGAAGTCAGGAAAGGTGATCAGCGCGGGCGTACTATTAATTTTCCCACAGCTAACATTTTTCTTGATGGATATATAGAGCCAAAATATGGTGTATATGCCGTAAGAGTAATTATTGAAGATGGTCCGCATCAAGGAACTTTGGATGCTATAGCGAATGTAGGTAGGCGCCCGACTTTTGATAAAGAAGACGTACTTTTAGAATGTCATATTTTTAATTTTTCACATGAAATTTATGAACAGTCTATTAAAGTAGAATTTGTTGATTTTATCAGAGAAGAAAAGAAGTTTGATGGATTAGAGGCCCTGAAAATTCAAATTGAAAAAGATTGCATAACGGCCAAAGAATTGCTTTCCAATTCAGAAAACCAACAATCCTATATTCCGGCACCAAAATTAGCCAATCACTTAAAGTAAAATAAGCTCGACATATAGGTGTTCTAATTGCTACATAGTGTAAAATTTTTATTTATATATATTAAGTGAAGACATGACCAAAGATTATCGCGATACCATATTCCTGCCTAAGACAGATTTCCCAATGAAAGGAAACCTGCCTAACCGTGAACCTCAGTGGCTAGAACGCTGGAACGATATTGGAATTTATGACCAAATTCGTGAACAGGCAAAAGGGCGTGAGAAATATATTCTTCATGACGGTCCTCCCTATGCTAACGGTAATATTCATATGGGTCATGCGATGAATAAAATTCTAAAGGATATCATCGTACGTACGCAACAGATGTCCGGTAAAGATGCGCCTTACGTCCCGGGTTGGGATTGTCATGGATTGCCGATCGAATGGATGATCGAAAAGAAATACAAAAACGCGGGCAAAAATAAAGATGAAGTTGATCCTGTAGAATTTCGAAAGGAATGTCGTGATTTTGCTTCAAAATGGGTAGGAGTTCAAAAGGAACAATTCCAAAGGCTTGGGATATTTGGTGATTGGGATAATCCATACTTAACCATGAAATATGAAAGTGAAGCACAAATTGTTCGCGAACTTTTAAAATTTTTGATGAACGGTGGTTTATATCGCGGTTCAAAGTCGATTATGTGGTCAGTTGTTGAGAAAACGGCTCTCGCAGAGGCTGAAATCGAATATATGGATCATACATCACATATGATTGATGTCGGTTTTAATGTTGTTAAGTCACCTGTTGAAGCGATTATAGGTTCGAAAATTGTCATTTGGACCACTACTCCGTGGACTATGCCTGGAAACCGCGGCATCGCTTATGGGAATGATTTTGATTATGTAGCAACTGAAGTCACAGAAGTGGCTGAAGAATCGCGTGTGAAAATTGGTGAAAAACTCGTTATCGCCAGAGCATTATTTGAAGAATTCTTTAAAAGAACAGGTATTATTGGATTTAAGGAATTCGCCGAATTTAAAGGAAATGAACTTGAAGGCACAATCTGCCACCATCCCTGGAATGGAAAGGGTTATGATTATGATGTACTTGTTGTCGAAGGTTTTCATGTAACTACCGATTCTGGTACTGGCTTCGTTCACATCGCGCCTAGTCATGGCCAAGAAGACTATGAAGTTGGACAGCAGTTTGGTCTAGAAACGCCTTTCACTGTGGATGAAGGTGGCCTTTATTATGAAAATATTCCGATGTTTGCCGGCGAACATGTTTATAAGGTTCATGATCATGTATGTGAAGAACTAATGAATGTGGGCGCATTGTTAGCACGATCAAAACTCGTGCATAGCTATCCGCATAGTTGGCGTTCAAAAGCACCACTCATTTTCCGTAATACACCACAATGGTTTATTTCTATGGAAAACAATGACCTTCGTAAGAATGCTATGAAGGCAGTTGATAGTGTGCGCTGGGTTCCGGGTAATAGTAAAAATCGCATAAGTGCGATGGTTGAAGATCGTCCTGATTGGCTTATTTCTCGTCAACGTGCTTGGGGTGTGCCCATAACTGTTTTCGTTCATAAAGGAACAAATGAGCTTCTTAAAGATCAAGACGTTAATGAACGTATCGCTGCAGCGATAGAAAAATCTGGAGCGGACGCTTGGTATACAGAAGATGTTCAAGCAATTTTAGGTGATAAATATAACGCTAACGATTATGAGCAAGTAACAGACATTCTTGATGTATGGTTTGATAGTGGTTCAACGCATGCCTTTGTTATTGAAAAACGTGAAGACCTTGATCGTGGAGAAGGAAAGCGCAGTGCCGATCTGTATTTAGAGGGAACGGATCAACATCGCGGTTGGTTCCAATCTTCGCTACTCGAATCTTGTGGTACACGTGGTGACGCACCTTATGATCAGGTATTAACGCATGGATTTACCGTAGATAAAAACGGTAAAAAAATGTCTAAATCACTTGGAAATGGTGTTGACCCTCTTAAAATCATAAAACAATATGGTGCTGATATCTTGCGCCTTTGGGTTACATCGACAGATTATTTTAGCGAACATCGTATTGGTGATGAAATCATTAAAAACCAGGCTGAAGCATATCGCAAATTGCGAAATACAATGCGTTTCATGATTGGTAATCTTGCAGACTTTGACGAAGCAGAAATTCTTCCCTTTGATGAGTTGCCTGAATTAGAAAGATGGGTGCTTCATCGCCTGACTGAAGTTGAAGAAAAAGTGCGTAGCGGATTTGATGATTATAATTATCATCGCGTTTATAACGCGCTTTATAATTTCTGCGCGATTGATCTTTCAGCTTTTTATTTTGATATTCGTAAAGATGCGCTCTATTGCGATGCAAAAATGACAAACCGTCGTCGTGCAGCAAGAACCGTTCTGGATGAAGTGTTTAAAGCCGTGACAAAATGGTTTGCACCAATTTTAGCGTTTACTGCTGAGGAAATTTGGCAATCAAGATTTCCAAGTGAAAAGGACAGTGTGCATTTACAAACTTTTCATGACATAGCATCAAATTGGCGTGATGAAATCTTAGGCGTGAAATGGGAAAAAATAAGAACACTACGTAAAGTGGTCACAGGTGCTCTTGAGGTTGAACGTCGTGAAAAAAGAATTGGTTCTAGTCTGCAGGGTGCCGTTGATGTCTACGTAAAAGATGCTGATTATATTGCTGTAATGGATGGTATTGACCTGGCAGAAATAAGCATTACTTCATCAGCTAAATTGTTGCATGGTGAGGCACCAGATGGTGCCTTTACGATGGATGATACGGACGGTATTGCCGTAATCAGTACATTAGCAGAAGGCGGTAAATGTGAAAGATGTTGGCAAGTATTGCCAGAAGTTGGCACTATTGAAGGTCATGAAGATATCTGTAATCGCTGCGCAGACGCTGTTAAGGCCTTATAATTTATGATCCGTATTGGTGCCATATCAGCGCTTATCGCATTCTTACTCGATCGCGTAAGTAAATGGTGGTTCATAGATGTTTATGAATTACCTTTAAAAGGTACCGTCGAAATTTTGCCTATTTTTGATGTTGTAATGGTTTGGAATCGCGGTGTTAGTTTCGGTTTCCTATCAGCAAATGATGACTTAGGTCGTTGGACTTTAGTAGCCATGAACTTGGTGATCGTTGCGGTTCTTTTATATTGGTTAAAGTCGGCAAAAAATATAATGCTTTCGAGCGCAATAGGACTTGTTATTGGTGGCGCTTTTGGTAACATCTATGACCGGATAAAGTTTGGTGCTGTTGCTGATTTTTTCCAATTTCATTGGCAAGAGTGGTATTTTGCTGTTTTTAATGTAGCAGACAGTTTCATCTTTATTGGGGCTATGCTATTAATATTTAATTCTACATTTGGCAATGATGCTGATGATGATAAAGAAAAAGAGTGAGGTCGCTATTAATGAGAAATAATATACTGATTTTTGCAATAACAGTTATGACACTTGGACTTTTATCTGGTTGTAGTGGCAAAAGCTCACCGGATGAATTTCTAATTCTTAAAAACGCCCCTCTTTCAATGCCACCAGATTACCATCTAACGCCAGGTGGTCCGACTTCAGATATTGATGAAGTTGTCGATCCAAAGATAATCGCGCAAAGAGCACTTTTTGGTGTAGAACAGTGACACTCATCTAAAGTTACAAGGTGGGTGTACTTTTTAAAAAAGTTGAATTGGAGCTTACCACGTTGACCATTCGTCTGCTTTTAGAAAATACCATTAACCAAATTGCTGCTGGCGAGGTCATCGAGCGTCCTGCAAGTGCGGTAAAAGAGTTGGTGGAAAATTCAATTGACGCCGGTGCTAAGAATATAGATGTGGTCATGGTTGAAGGGGGGCGTAAGCTTATTCGTATAACTGATGATGGCCATGGAATGTCGCCCGATGAACTTGCTCTCGCTGTTGAGAGGCATGCGACTTCTAAGTTAAAAGAAGATGATCTTTCAGATATTAAAACTATGGGGTTTCGTGGTGAAGCCTTGCCTTCTATTGCATCAGTCAGTCGTTTTACGTTTAAAAGTCGTGCTGCTGGAAGTGATCAGGCTTGGAAAATAGAAATAGAAGGGGGTAAAAAAGGTGATGTTGAGCCAACAGCACTTGATTGCGGCTCTCAAGTCGAAGTGCGTGATTTATTTTATTCAACGCCGGCTCGATTAAAATTTCTAAAAACAGACCGAACAGAATTTTCACAAACACTTGATGTTATCAAACGCTTAAGTATGGCAAATCCTGATATTGCCTTTTCTTTATATGATAATGAAAGAAGAGCATTTCAGGTATCTGCAGCACAAGGAGAGTTACTTGACAGTCGTATACGCCGTCTTGGTGCGATCTTAGGCGCAGAATTTACTGAAAATGCTTTACCGATTAATGCAGAACGTGAATTAATGAAGTTAACAGGTTATGCCGGGCTGCCTACTTATAACCGTGGCAATGCGCAGCATCAGTATTTATTTGTCAATGGTCGTCCCGTTAAAGATAAACTTTTAAATGGTGCTGTCCGAGGTGCCTATATGGATTTTCTTGCTCGTAATCGGCATCCCGTTTTGGCCCTTTTCCTAGAGGTGCCAACCCATATGGTGGATGTGAATGTACATCCGGCCAAAGCAGAAGTTCGCTTTCGTGAAAGTGGCGTTGTACGTGGTTTAATTGTAGGTGCGCTTCGTCATGCATTATCAGAAGCAGGCCACCGAGCGTCGACCAGCGTATCAAATGCAGCACTTGGTTATTTTACGCCTGAGGCAGGACGTTCTACCATGCCCTTTCATAGCGGAAGTGGACAGCAAAACTTTCAAATGCCACCAAGGCTGTCGGGTGAATTATCAGAAACGAGTAAATCATATTATGCCCCGTTAAGTGATAACCATTCTTCATTTACGCCGCCAATGGGTCGCAATGAAGAGCTAGAGCGTGAAACTTCTACTTCATTTGAAACACAACAGGATCTAACTCAGTTTCCTTTAGGGGCCGCTCGAGGTCAGCTCCATGAAACATATATCGTTTCGCAAACGGAGAATGGTATTATTATAGTTGATCAACACGCCGCACATGAACGACTTGTTTATGAACGTATGAAAAAACATATGACAGAAGGTCAGGTACCTAGGCAGGCATTATTATTGCCTGAAGTCGTAGAAATAGAAGAATATGCTGTCGCACGATTGATGACGAGACAAGAAGAATTATCAAAGCTCGGTTTAATCTTTGACGCGTTTGGTGACGGTGCAATAGTTGTAAGAGAAGTACCTGCGCTTTTAGGGGATACGGATATTCATGGCTTAATTCGAGATCTGGCTGATGAATTAGCGGAATTAAATCAG
>Ga0181600_10001458_pt1 | contig 18478 bp, 14 predicted proteins | sample 041ome_2_FD_132982 | JGI IMG/M metagenome (GOLD analysis project Ga0181600, IMG submission 132982) | Coastal salt marsh microbial communities from the Groves Creek Marsh, Skidaway Island, Georgia - 041406US metaG (megahit assembly) | ecosystem: Environmental > Aquatic > Marine > Intertidal zone... | reverse complement strand
TCAGGTAAACGCGTCCGTCCCAGAGAATCGGCTGGGACCAGCCTTCGCCCTGCAGTGGATACTTCCAGCGGATGTTTGTCTGTGTCCCATCAATCTCTGACCAGGCCAGCGGCAATGGAGACGCAGAGATGGCGTTGGCTTCGGCCCCGCGAAACTGCGGGTAGTTTTCGGCAGCGATCACAGTGGCAGAGAACGCCAGCACGCAGGCTGCGATGGCACAACTTTTCACGACGGAAACTCCTCGGGGTGACATCGTCTTTGAACCACAGGGCCCTTGCCCGCGACGGTGTGTTCATGCTGCGGCCGTCCCGCGACCGGCAGCATCGCCCGACGGCGAGAACGTCTGCAGCCAGCGCTGAGTTTAAGCCTGTGATGGGAGACACCCAACCGGTGATTCTCGAAACGGTCAGCCGCCGACGCAGGCGTGGGGCCGACAGGCATTCACGGGTATTGACCGCGCCGTCGGTGGGATGCCGGTGGTATCGTAGTGGAGGCCGGGAAAAGGTGAGCGTTGGCACAGGTTTTTTTGGAGGTCCATTGTCGATGAGAGTAACGATTGCACGCGTGGCTGCGGCCATGCTTTTGAGTGGTCTGTTGGCTGGTGCAGGAGCTCCCGTGGTGGCGCAAGAGCCCGGGCCGCCATCGTCTCCCCCTCGTCCGACTCAGCCTGAGCACCGTGGCCACCCTGACCACATGGTTGATCGCCTGGCGGAGGTGCTTGAACGGCTCGATCGTCTGGCAGATCGTCTTGACCGAGCACATGGCGAGCCTCGCCCGGAGCATCCTGCCCCACATCCACAGGGCCACGCACCGCAGCATCCCCAGCACGTTCCACCCCAGCCGCACGAGAACCATCCTGGTCCACACCCTGGGCCGTTCCCCCCAGGCATGAGCCCTGAGGCGATGGCACACCGCGGGATGCCGCCCGGCCAGCTGCCTCCTCCATTGGTTGAGATGCTCGAGGGCCGCGAGCGGCAGTTTGCTGAGATGCGAGAGAGGTTCGAGGTGCAGACGCGGGAGATGGCTGAGACTCATCAGCAGCAGATGGCTGCCATGAGTGCGTCGATCGACGCCCGCATTCGTGAAATGGCCGCAGGTGGTGATCAGCGTGGGCAGGCCATGATGGCCGAGATGGGGAAGCAGGTTGCCGAGACTCGCCAGCATGTGGAGAAGGTGATCCAGGGCATGGGAGCCTTCAAGGGACAGTTCGAAGAAGCGCGACGAGCGATGGGGATGTTCAAGGAGCGGATTGAGCATGACAACCACCGCTTTGAAGAGATGGCCGATCGTATGGGGATGCTGGAACGAGAGATCGATCGACTGCATGCCGAGCTGAGGGAACGTCGTGAACGCGATGACGACGATGACGACGACGATGACGACGACGGCGAGGGTGACGATTGAGCATGCTTCGTCACCTCCTGTCGGGCCTCTGGCTTCTCGCGTGGTGTGTGGCCGTTGTGACAACGGTCCACGCCCGTGAGTCAGGGCCCGCTGTGACGGAAGCTGCAGGGACGCAAGCCGACGTCCAGCCGCCACAGCAAACACCAGCTGCTAAGGTCTCACTCGAGACGACGAGTGTGGAAGAACTCGTGTCGGTTGTTCGCAACTCGATTGTGACCATCCGGCACACAGGCCGCGACGGTGATCAGCAAGGTTTGGGGACCGGCTTTGTGGTCGATCCTGACGGCCTGATTGCCACCAACCTGCATGTGATTGGTGAAGCCCGCCCGATTCGTGTGCAGCTTGCTGACGGTTCGCAGCACGACGTGACAGCAGTGCATGCCTCTGACCGGCCTGGCGACCTGGCAGTCATCCGGATTGGTGCCACAGGGCTTGACCCGCTGCAGCTGGCACAGCCTGACAGCCTGGCTGATGGCCAGGAGGTGGTCACCATTGGAAATCCACGTGGGTTTGAGCGGAGTGTGGTGACGGGGCGGGTGTCGGGGCAGCGAGAGATCAATGGGATCGAGATGATCCAGTTGGCGATGCCGGTGGAACGGGGCAACAGCGGTGGCCCGGTGCTCGACCGGAATGGTCGCGTGCACGGAGTGGTCTCGCTGAAGTCTTTGGTGACTCCAAACCTCGGCTTTGCGGTTGGCGTCGATCGACTGCGGCTTCTTCTGGAACGGCCCAATCCAGTCGTGATGGACCGCTGGCTGACGATCGGTGCGCTCGATCCGGCTGAGTGGAGGCCACTGGGAGGGGCGCGTTGGCGGCAGCGTGCAGGCCGGATTTCTGTGACCGCGCCTGGGAAGGGCTTTGGAGGCCGTTCGCTCTGCTTGGCGGTGGAGCCACCGCCTGCCGATGGCTACGAAGTTGCGGTGTGGGTCAAACTCGACGACGAGGCGGGCGCCGCCGGGCTCGCCTTTGAGTCAGACGGTTCCGACCGGCACTACGGCTTTTATCCCAGTAACGGCCGGCTGCGGCTGACCCGGTTTTCCGGCCCAGATGTGCTCTCATGGGAAGTCCTCAAGGAGGAGCCGAGCCCTGCGTACAGAATTGGTGAGTGGAACCATCTGCGTGTTCGTCGTGCCGACGGAGGCATCGAATGCCTGGTCAATGATCAGGTGGTGTTTGCGGTGGCGGACGACCAGCTGGCCGCAGGTAGCGTTGGACTCGTAAAGTTTCGAGACACCGAGGCGGAGTTTCGTGGGTTTGCGCTGGGGCGTGAACTTCCCGAGGTGATGCCTTCTGAGTCGCTGCGGACCCGCGTGAAAGAGCTCACTGCTGGGCTCGCGGCCAGCCCCGTGCTTGAGTTGCCGCAGACCGTGATCGGCAGCCTCGCAGGGGAAGGGGTTGACGCGGTTTTGGCTGTGGAACAGCGGGCATCGGCACTGGCCCGTGAAGCTGAGGCTCTGCGGGCGGTTGCCGCAGCGGTGCACGAACAGCAGACGCTCGATGCGTTGGCTGAGGCCGTTAGCTGTCCCGATGCCGAGATCGACCTGTTTCGAGCGGCGCTGTTGATCGCTCGCCTCGACAACCCTGAAGTCGATGTCGAGGCTTCGTGTGCAGAGGCACAGCGACTCGCATCGACGGTCGCAGAGCGGCTGCCGGAAGATGCAGATCAGGAATCAACGCTCGCGATGCTGGAGACGGTGCTCTTTGAGGAGCTTGGCTTCCACGGCAGTCGAGGCGACTTCTACAACCGCTCCAACAGCTATGTGAACGAAGTGCTCGACGACCGCGAGGGCATCCCGATCACGCTCGCAGTGGTCTACATGCAGCTCGCAGGTGAACTCGGTGTGGAGATCGAAGGTGTCAGCTTTCCCGGCCACTTCATTGTGAGAGCTGCTGGTGATCAGCAGGAGTCGATCTGGATCGATGTTTTTGAGGCAGGTGAGCGGCTCACGAGAGAGGATCTCGCGAAGCGACTGAAAGAACAGTCAGGCATGGATCTCGCCGAGCGTCATCTGACGGTAGCAAGTTCGAGAGAGATCCTCGCTCGCATGCTCGGCAACCTGGAAGGGATCGCCAGCCGGGAGCAGGATGCACCGGCGATGCTTCGCTACCTCAGCGGCATTCTCACGGTGACACCTGGGGCCACGCGTGATCGTGTTCTACGGATGGTCACGGCTGAACGGCTGGGTCGTCGGGAGATGGCCTTGGCGGATGCTCGTTGGTTGCTTGAGGAAGCCCCTGAAGAGATCGATCTCGGACAGGTGCAGCAGTTCATCGACCGTGTGGAAGAGCAGCCGTAGCGGCGGCGCGGGTCGCCGCGTAGCGTTTGGATGAAAGCTGTGCTGCACGAACAGTGGCCGGCCCCTTGTGGGGACCGGCACTGTATTGGGGATGGCGACGTTTGTCACTCACGATGGAGTCGTGCAGCGCAGATCGGGACGCTTATGGTGGAAATCCCAGCGAGCCAATCTTACGGTTTGGCCCAGTAGTCAACGACGCAGACATCCTCGACATGCGGACCGACGATTGAGACAAAATCCTGATGGGCTGGATGCGGCAGATAGGCGTCACGATCGGCTGCTGACGCAAATGTCACAAAGAAGCAGTGCGTGAATCCCTGTGCCTTGCCTTCAGGCGAGACGTCGGTGCCCCACTCGAAGTCTTTGATCTGAGAAATCTTCGCAGGCAGTCCACGGAATGCAGCCACAATCTTGGCGATGTCGGCATCCGTCGAGGACTCCTTAAACGCAAAGAGCACGACGTGTCGGAGCACCTTGCCTTCTTCAGCGGCCGTTGCCTCACGGGACATCGTCATCATCCCGACGAGTGTGGCGGCAACGACGAGCAATGCTGTTGCGGTCGAGGCGAGGGTGGCGGGGGAAACGGCTTTGGCAAGCTGGGCGATGAGCATGAAGTGGCTCCTCCAAACAATGCTGGACTCGTGGCTGTGGCGTGAACGGGCAACAGGCCGACCGTAGACTGCGGAGTCTATCATCGCGATGCGTGGAGAGCCGGCAAAGGCGTCGCTTACACGATGCCCTTTTCTTCAAGCAGGCTGATGACCGCATCAACGCATTCGCCAAACGGCTTCTCATGCGTCGGCAGCACGAGATCCGGGTTGGCCGGTGGCTCGTACGGGGCGGAAACACCGGGGCAGTTGGTGATTTCACCAGCATCTGCCCGGGCGTAGATCCCTTGAGTGTCGCGTTCACGACAGACCTCAACTGGAGCAGAGAGGTGGATCGTGAGGAATCGCTCACCGCCGATGCGATCGGCGACCTTCTGGCGGACCGCTTCTTCTGGTGCCACGAATGAAGCCAGGCAGATCAGTCCGGCATCGTTCAACAGCCGTGCCACTTCCGCACTGCGGCGAAGGTTTTCACTGCGATCGGCTGCAGAGAAGCCGAGGTCGCGGCTGATTCCCAGACGCATGTTCTGGCCATCGAGCACGGTCACGGCTCGCCCCATGTCAAACAGCCGTCGCTCAACCGCCTTGGCAAGGCTCGTTTTTCCAGAACCTGCCAGTCCGGTGAAGAGTACGGTTGCCGGCTGCTGTCCGAAGCGAGCCTGGCGTTCTTCCAGCGACACGCCACTCTCTTCACGCTGCAGATGCTCAGCGGAGGCTGTCTCATCCCAATGGTCAGCGTCGTCACCGTCACCACGGTCGAGAATCATCCCCGCGGCGACCGTGCTGTTGGTCATCCGGTCGATGATGATGAAACCGCCTGTGCCACGGTTGCGGCGGTAGGCGTCAAAGGCGATTGGTTCGGCGAGGGTGACCTGGCAACGCCCAATTTCGTTGAGCGCCAGACTGGGGGCGGGCTCGCGGTGCAGGGTGTTGACGTCGATCCGATATCGCAGCGAAGCAATCTGGCCAGGCGACACCTTTGTCGCCTGCTTGAAGAGGTACTGCTTGCCGGGCAGCATCGGCTCTTCGGCCATCCAGACAACTGTGGCATCAAACCGCCGTTCGACGCGTGGCACGTTGCCTGGTCGCACGAGCATATCGCCGCGGCTTGAGTCGATCTCATCGGTCAGCGTGAGGGTGACCGACAGAGGGGCAAACGCCTCCTCGAGTTCACCGTCGTAGGTAACGATCGATTTCACACGGCTCTTCTTGCGAGAAGGCAGCGTCATCACCTCATCGCCCTTGCGGATGATGCCGCTGGCAATCGTGCCGGAGAAGCCACGGAAGTCGAGGTTGGGCCGCAGCACATACTGCACAGGGAAGCGGAAGTCTTCCATGTTGCGGTCTGAGCCGATGTAGACCGTTTCCAGCAGCGGCATCAGGGGGCTGCCGGTATGCCAGGGCATGTTGGGGCTTGGCGTGACGACGTTGTCGCCCTTGAGCGCCGAGATCGGCATGAAGTGCACATCGGGTAGTTCGAGTCGACTGGCAAAGTCAACGTAGTCCTGCCGAATCTTCTCAAAAACCTGCTGGTCGTAGTCGACAATATCCATCTTGTTGACGGCGACGACGATGTGCTTGATGCCCAGCAGAGAAACGATGAATGAATGCCGTTTGGTCTGTGACAAGACTCCATGCCGGGCGTCGATCAGGATCACAGCCAGGTCGGCGGTCGATGCCCCGGTTGCCATGTTGCGGGTGTACTGCTCATGGCCGGGCGTGTCGGCGATAATGAACTTTCGCTTATCGGTCGAGAAGTAGCGGTAGGCCACGTCGATCGTGATGCCCTGCTGCCGCTCATCTTCAAGGCCGTCGGTAAACAGAGCCAGGTCAACCTCTTCGCCAGTCGTGCCGTAGCGGGAAGAGTCTTTCTTGATTGCGGCAAGCTGATCCTCGTAGATCATCTTGGACTCATAGAAGAGTCGGCCGATCAGCGTGCTCTTGCCGTCGTCGACGCTGCCGCAGGTGATGAACCGCAGGAGTTCCTTTCGCTCGTGCTGAGCGAGGTATTCGTCGATATCGGAAGCGATCAGGGCGGATTGGTGTGACATGCCTAGAAGTATCCCTCTCGCTTTTTCTTTTCCATCGAGCCTGCTTCGTCGCTATCGATCAACCGGCCTTGCCGCTCGGAGAAGGTTGTCAGCAGCATCTCCTGGATGATCTCCGGCAGGGTCGTTGCCGTGGAGTCGACGGCGCCACTGAGCGGATAGCAGCCGAGTGTGCGGAAACGGACCTTTCGCATCTCAGGCGTTTCACCCGGCTCGAGTGGGAGGCGGTCGTCGTCGACCATGATCATCACGCCATCCCGCCAGACAATGGGCCTCTCTGCTGCGAAGTAGAGCGGCACGATCGGAATCTGTTCGAGGTGGATGTACTGCCAGACGTCGAGTTCGGTCCAGTTCGAGAGGGGGAAGACCCGGATGCTCTCCCCTTTCTTGACCTTCGTGTTGTAGAGGTTCCAGAGTTCGGGCCGCTGGTTCTTGGGATCCCAGCGATGAAACTCGTCGCGGAATGAAAACACCCGCTCCTTCGCCCGGCTCTTCTCTTCGTCTCGGCGGGCGCCACCGAAGGCCGCATCGAAACGGTGTTTGGTGAGCGCCTGCTTGAGCGCCTCCGTTTTCATGACGTTGGTGTGAACCTGACTGCCATGGTCGATCGGGTTGATGCCCTGAGACCGGCCCTCCTCATTCACATGGATAATCAGGTCGAGGCCAAGTTCTTTGGCGACGTAGTTGTCCCGCATCCGATACATCTCCTGGAACTTCCAGGTCGTGTCGACGTGCATCAGTGGGAATGGAATTTTGGCTGGGTAGAAGGCTTTTTCAGCCAGCCGCAGCATGCAGGCCGAATCTTTCCCGATGGAGTAGAGCATCACCGGGTTTTGAAACTCGGCTGCGACCTCCCGGATGATGTGAATGCTCTCGGCTTCGAGCTGCTTGAGGTGGGTCAGCGAGTAGGAGGACATACCTGTTTTTTCGCGGGTGGAGCGGATTCAGGACGTGTTTGTAGGTGGGCAGCACGAGGGCGGCAACCCGAGTCGTTTCCCGGCAGAATGGGAGCCCATCGACAGCGGCAGAAGTCTGCTATGATTGTCCGATCGCTCACACGGTGGTGGTTGTAGCTCAGTTGGTTAGAGCGCCGGTTTGTGGTACCGGAGGTCGCGGGTTCGAATCCCGTCAGCCACCCTTTTTGCGGGTGTCTCTCTTGTGGGCCCATTTCTTTGGGCCTTCTTCCATACCTGGGCCTACTGACGGTTGCGAAGTGTTCTGCCTGACTGTGCTGCCAGGTAGAGCGTCGTCATCATGTCGTAGACGGTCACCTCGTGCAGGAGTTCGGTGACTCGTTCACGGGCCTCCTCCGACAGGAGCGGCTCGACCTCTCGCATCAGGGCGACGACCCGTTTCTGCTGCTCTTCGAGCTCAGAAAAGTCGACTTTTCCGTCGGCGACGGCCTTGAGAAACGACGACCGGGTGCGGGCGTGCTCCGCGAGCAGCGGCGACTCGGAACGCTCGTCAAACCAGGCAACGGCGTTGCAGTCAGCCATAGCTGGGTCCTTTCCGAAGGTTGGAGAGTGAGCAGCTAGTCGAGCCAATCTTTCTCGGCGAGCCGCTCTGGGGCGTAGGTCTCAGTGACGTAGCTGATGTCTTTCGAAATCAGTGCTTCGACTTCCAGTTTAAAGCCGTTGGAGAGCATCTGGCCGATTTCTTTCTGCCAGGGTTTTTTGTTGACAAACCAAGGGTAGGCGGCGATCTGCTTGGCCCGCTTGATGTCTGAGTCGGAAAGGGCGATCTGCACACTTGGTGAGAGCTTGCAGAGGTCGTAGTCACGGCTTCGCAGGCCGAGGAACTTCGCCTCTGGGATGGCCATACGCTTGGACTCGTAGGCGAGGTTGATCGAGCCCTGCTTGAGAACGGAGTAGATGTAGTATCCCCACGGATCGTTATCGAGCAGGCAGTAGACAGGCAGTTTCAGTTCGTGGTGCAGGCGGTTGAGCAGCCGACGCACGCCTCGCGGTGGCTGACCACCGCCGTGGGTCAGCAAGCAGCCATGATTCCGCCAGAACTTGTCTTCATTGAACCGCCGCCAGACGGTGTCTTTTTCGACATGCAGGATGAAGCTCGCGTCGCACTTCTTGAACTTGATCACATCCGCTTCAACGATCGACGGGATGCTGTAGCCGCCAGACCCCATCCGGGAGCAGTCGATCTCGTCGCCGGAGTCTTCCAGCACGATCGGGCCGACCATGCCACCTCGATTGCTGGCATACACGTGGAGTTCTTCCCGCAGGCTCTCGAGGGTCACCTCGAGATCTTCGATCATCGGGTCGCACTCGTCCTGTGTCGCGAAGGTCTCCTCCCGGGTGCCTTCGATCGTGTGCTTGAGTAGGTAGTAGAGACCTCGGATGCTTGTGGTCTTCTGTTGATCGATCAGCTGCTTGCAGCCACTCGCGACGAGCAGCGTCTGCATGTAGCTCTTCGCCTGAGAGAGGTTGAAGAGCTGGCGGCAGTTCTTCTGCGAGCCCATCTCGATAATCCGCTTTGTCTTGTTGAAGCGGACGTTCGAGAGGCTGCGGGTGGGGATGTCGAGATGCGGGTCGCGTCGTTTGGCGGCTGCGGAGGCCACTCCGTCGGCGAGGCCAACAATCAGATTTCGCGTCTTTTCGTCGACAGGGGGAAGCTTGGGGCGGGACTGCTTGCCAACGGTCGACTTCGAACGCTTTGATCCGGCGGGCATCTGCGATAATCTCCTGAAAGCTGCGGTGGTGACGTCTGCCGCTCCAGACAGCCTACTTTCGCCACCTTTGCGGAAACACCACCATCATGATCAAAACAGGTATCGCCTACATTCTGATCGTGCTGTTGATGGCTCTCGGCATCCTCATTGTCGGCCGCTCGGGTGGTCGCCTTGCTCCTGGCGAAGAGCCACCAAAGAAGCGATAGCTTCGCGAAGGCAGTGTGCCGCCGAGCACAGAGAAACCGAGCACAGAGAACAGGGCCAGACACCCTTGGCAGGCGACGGCTTCAGTGGTGGCCGCGTGCAAGTCATGACTCGCACGAGTTGTCGGACCGCAGCCGGTTAACAGCGGACATCGTCGGCACGGCCAACCGCGTTGATCCGGCGGAGAAAACGAGGTGGCTGAAGCCCGCTGTCTGTCCCCTGCCGATCGGCGAGTGCGTCGGTGACCGGTGGAGGCGGTGCGAGCTCAAAGTACTCTGCGATCCGGCCGACCACGGTCCGCTGTTCGTTAGCCGTCAGTTCAGGGAAGATTGGCAGGGCCAGCGTCTCACGGGCCGCCTGTTCAGTCGCCGGCAGGCTTCCCTCTTGGCATCCCACATACGCAAAACACTCCTGCATATGCAGCGGCACCGGATAGTAAATCTCTGACGCGACGCCCTGCTCACGCAGATGAGCACGCAGACTATCCCGATGGCCGCCGAGCACGCGGATCACAAACTGATTCCAGACGTGACGGCCGCGTGACTCGTCGGTCGGCAGGATCACCTTCCCGTCGAGACCGGCTGCAGCAAAGAGTCCACAGTAGGTGGCTGCGTTGGCCTGACGCTGACTTGTCCAGGCGTCGAGGTGAGGCAGTTTCACCCGCAGCACGGCAGCCTGAATCGAGTCGAGCCGGCTGTTGATGCCCACGACCTTGTGGTAGTACCGCGGCTCCATGCCGTGCACCCGCAGCAGGCGGAGACGCTCGGCGATGTCGTCACGGGTAGTGGTCAGGAAACCGCCATCGCCAAAGCCACCCAGGTTCTTTGTGGGATAGAAGCTAAAACAGCCGACATCACCCAGGCCTCCGGAGCAGCGGCCGTGCCAGGTTGAGAGGATCGACTGGGCGGAGTCCTCAATCACTGGGATGCCGGCGTGCTCGGCAATCGGCAGGATGGCGTCCATATCGGCGGTGCGGCCGAAGAGGTGGACCGGGATCACCGCCCGTGTACGAGGTGAAATCTTCCGCAGCAGGTCTGTGGGATCGAGCAGGTACGTTGCCGGATCGATGTCGACAAACACCGGCGTCGCGCCGAGGCGAGTCACCGCACTGGCGGTGGCAAAGAAGGTGTAGCTTGGCAGCAGCACCTCGTCACCTGGTTGGATATCGACCGCCATCAACGCCAGCAGCAGCGCGTCGCTGCCAGAGGCGCAGCCGATGGCATGAGGAACGCCCAGCATTCTGGCGAGTTCGCTCTCCAGTTCTGCAACATCGGGGCCCAGGCAAAACTGTCCAGAGTCACAGACACGAAGAATGGCTGCCTGAAACTCTTCTTTGAGGGTCTCGTACTGCCGATCGAGAGCGAGCAGGCCGACCGAAGGGAGCAGCTCGGTGCTGGATGCGTCTGGACCGTCGAGTTTGGTGCGAATCATGAGATGCAGCGACTCCGTTGCCTCGAAACCACTGCCTCGGGCGAAAGGCCCTCAAACGACAACGATTTCGTTGTGGTGACCGTCCGTTTGCCAGCGAGTCTGCGGAAAGCATCTCGCTCGACTGAAACGATCGGAGGTGAGGAAATAGGAAACTTCTCTCCCCACAACAAGGCCAGGTACGCGGGTGTCGCCGGGCCTGAAAGGCGGTGGTCGACCGGGATTGCCCCGCTCCACTGAATTGACACCTCTGCCTGTCGAACCCTAGATTCACACGCGAAGATGGGCGGCCGGCTGCGTTCGTGGAAAGCAGTTGTGAGTCGTACGGCATATCGCCACGGATGTGCCCCGAGTTTTGTCGACGGATCAACGCCCCGTCTGTCGACGTGCCTTATCGAGAGTAGTGCGGCTCGGCTTGCTGAGCCGCGAATGGCATGGGTTCTACAGGTGCCAATCCGCCGTCAGCATCTGCTGCGGCCTCGACCGTGCAGGTTCCGATTGACCTGCGTCGTCTTGCGGATCGACTCGGGCTGCCCGAGGCCGGTGTTGTGGAGGCGATCGCGTTGCTCGACGCGGGAAACACAATCCCGTTCATTTCTCGGTACCGCCGAGACCAGACAGGCGGCCTCGACGAGGTGGCGATCCGGCTGGTGGCGGATGGAATTTCCAAAGCACGACAGCTTGCGGATCGCAAGCAGACCGTGCTCCGCTCGATCGAAAACCAGGGGAAACTCACTCCGGACCTGACTGCCGCAGTCCTCGCGGCTCAGGCGGGCAAGGAACTGGAAGACCTCTACCTTCCATTTAAGCCGAAGAAGCTCTCGCTGGCAGAGATCGCTCGCCAGCGGCGACTGGAGCCATTGGCCCGCGAAATCCTCGCGGCGGATCCAGCGGCCACTGATCTCGACAAGCGGGCGGCAGATTTCGTGGATGCCGACGGGCAGGTCGCGACGGCTGCAGACGCCCTGCTGGGTGTGGGCCACATCATCGCCGATGAACTTGCCGCTCGAGCAGATGTTCGCAAGTGTGTCCGAGCGATTCTGGAAAAGAGTGGGCAGCTGCGTAGCCTGCGGCTGGAGGCGGAAGGCAAGCCAATCTCCAAGGATGCCAAGCACTACCGCGACTACTTTGATTACACCGAGCATGTGCAACGGGTGCCCCCGCATCGAGGCCTTGCCATCAATCGAGGTGAGCGTGCCAAGATTCTCCGCGTGCGGGTGGAAGGGCCGGTCGATGAGATGCAGGCCGCTGTCGAGCCGCTCGTGGTCACGGAAGGGCATCCACACAGCGATTTCCTCAAGGGCTGTGTGCGGGACGCGATTGCGCGTCTGATCCTTCCCAGCCTTGAGCGTGAGTTTCGCCGAGAGATCACAGACCAGTGCGAGCGGCATGCCGTTGAGGTGTTTGCCCGCAACCTGCGACACCTGTTCCTGCAGCCTCCCGTCGCTGGACGCCGTGTGCTGGCGATCGATCCCGCGTTTAAGAGCGGCTGCAAGGTGGTCGTGGTCGATCCCTACGGCAACCCGCTGGAGCATGATCTGCTGCACATCGTCGGCAAGTCGGAGAAACGTGAGGAGGCTTCTGCCAAGCTCGCCGCACTTGTGGAGAAGCACGATGTGCAAGTGATTGCGATTGGCAATGGGGCAGCAGGTCGTGAGACCGAGAACTTTGTTGCCGAACTGGTGGCAGGTCCTCTGGCGGAGCGTGGCCTTGAGTATGTGATCGTCAATGAGGCAGGTGCGAGTGTCTACTCGACCAGTCCGCTGGGCCGAGAAGAGTTTCCGCAGCACGACGCCTCGATTCGGAGCGCTATTTCTATCGGACGACGGCTGCAGGATCCGCTTTCCGAACTGGTCAAGATCGAGCCGGCCAACATCGGTGTTGGGCTCTATCAGCACGATGTCCGCGCGAAGCACTTGCACGCATCACTCGATGCTGTGGTGGAGAGCTGTGTGAACTACGTCGGGGTCGACGTCAACACAGCCAGCCCGGCGTTGCTGCGTTATGTCTCTGGCCTCAATCAGGCAATCGCCAAGGGTATTGCCGAGTGGCGGGCAGCCAAGGGTGCCTTTGAGAATCGCCAGCAGTTGCGGGAAGTGCCTGGCTTTGGGGAAGCCACGTACGTTCAGGCGGCGGGGTTTCTGAAGATCGGTGGCGGCAGCAATCCGCTGGATGCCACCTGGATCCATCCAGAGAGCTATGCCGTGGCTGAGCGGGTGCTCGAGCGGCTCGGAGCGAGTGTCGCAGACCTTTCAGGACGCGATCAGACGGAGAAGCTCGCCCGCGAAGTGAAGTCGGTTGATCTCGACGCGATGGCAGCGGAGTTCAACGTTGGGCGATTGCTGCTGGAAGACATCGTCGAGCAGCTCTCGCGGCCGGGCCGCGATCCTCGTGAAGACCTGCCGCGGCCGTTCTTCAAGAAGGGAGTCTTGAAGCTTGAGGACCTCGAAGTCGGCATGGAGCTGATGGGGGCGGTTCTGAACGTGGTGGACTTTGGAGCATTCGTTGATATTGGGCTCCACGACAGTGGGCTGGTGCACATCAGTCAGCTCTCGCGTCGTTTTGTCCGGGACCCTCACGACCTGCTCTCGGTTGGCCAGGTCGTGAAGGTGTGGGTGCTCGAACTCGATAAGAATCGCCGACGGGTAGCCCTGACGATGATTCCGCCGGGGCAGCCACAGCAGCAGACTGGTCGTCGCCAGGGCGAGCGACGCGACCGACCCGGACGTGCTGCCGACCGTGAGGCGGGCGGTGGAGGGAAGCGGCCGCGTCGGGGGCGTAAGGGTGGTGCTCCAGCAGGGGGGCCGCGTGGTCGCACGGCCAGTGTGTCGACGCGTGGTCCGCGAGTGCCTGCCCCTCCGATCACCGAAGCGATGCGTGAAGGTCGTGAGCCGCTGCGAACATTTGGTGACCTGTTTCAGTTTGTGAAGCAGAGCGACGAGCCTGAGCCGACACCGGCGAAGAAGAAACGCCGGCGACGCTCAAAGAAGAAGGCCGCTGACGAAACAGCTACTGCTACGGAAACGGGCGTGGAAGCAACGGCCACAGGGGAGGCAGGCGCAGTAGTAGAGACAGGCGCCGTAGAGACAGTCACTGTGGAGCCGGCCGCTCCGCAGGACAAAGCTGACGCCAGCGAGGATGGTGCCGGCGCTGCAACACCGCAGGCTGAGGAAACGAAGGCAGCCGACACAGGCTCTGCAGCCACAGAGGTATCTGATGCTGGTGACGAATCCGCTCGCGTTGAAAACACCCCAGCCCCAGCGAAAGAGGAAGCAGCCACGCCTGAAGAAGGCAGTGACACCTGACGAGTGTCGGGCTGAAATGTTCCTCAGCGTGTGGGGTGCCGAGAGCGGTGTGGATTGCCGAGAGCGGGTCGCGGACTAACGTTCGCGGAAAGTGATGCGGCCCTTTGTCAGGTCGTAGGGCGAGAGTTCCACCTTCACTTTGTCACCAGGCACAATCCTGATGAAGTTTTTTCGCATCTTTCCGGCAACGTGTGCGTTAACGATGTGTCCGCCGTTGATCTGAACGCGAAAACGGGTGTTGGCTAAGGCCTGGGTGACCACCCCTTCCACTTCAAGCGCCGCTTCTTTTTCGGCCATGTATTCCTGCAAGGTGAGAGTTGAAGAACCAGTGTTTCTGAAAAACGGCAGGAGCGGCCGCCTTTCAGACCTTGCAACTATGACGCACCGGGCCTGAATCGTCCAGCAGGATGAGGCTTTTCGGGCCCCTGGGCTTGAGCCGCTAGGGCGTCACGCCTGTAACGCCGGTGAGCGGCTCATGCGTCGTCGTCTGCTGCCGGCCCATCGGCCGGGAGGGCATCGGAGGCTCTCCACTTCAGGTAGGCATCAAAAAAACCATCCAGATCGCCGTCGAGCACGCTCTGAAAGTTGCCCACCGCGTGGCCCGTTCGCTGGTCCTTAACCCGCTGATCCGGGTGGAGGAAGTAGTTGCGGATCTGGGAGCCGAAGCCGGTCTTAGGCTGTTGTTTGTAGCGGGCAAGCTGCTCTGCTTCTTTCTTCTCCTCCTCGAACCGAGCCAGGCGGGCACGTAGCATCTTGCGGGCTGTCGCCCGATTCTTGTGCTGGCTCCGTTCGCTTTGGCACTGCACAACGATATTGGTTGGCAGGTGAGTCAGCCGGATCGCACTCGAGGTTTTGTTGACGTGCTGTCCACCGGCACCGCTCGCTCGAAACACATCTTCGCGAATCTCTTCGTCGTTGAGTTCGATTTCCGTGTCGTCGTCTGCAATTTCCGGGGAGACGTCTACTGCCGCAAAACTCGTCTGCCGTTTGCCTTCGGCATTGAAGGGGCTGATCCGGACAAGCCGGTGCATGCCCATTTCCCCCTTCAGGTAGCCGTAAGCCCAGGGGCCACGGATAGCGACTGTGGCATGCTGGATCCCAGCTACGTCGTCGTCTTGCCGGTCGAGCAGCTCTATCTTGTAGTCATGTTTGCTGGCCCAGGAGGAGTACATCCTCAACAGCATCTCAGCCCAGTCGTTGGCATCGGTGCCTCCGTCTCGAGCATGCAGGGAGATGATGGCGTCGGCTCCGTCGTGGGGGCCGGAGAGAAGCGACGTCAGCTCGAGGGCCGCGACGAGTCGCTCGAGCCGATCGGTTTCACTGGCGAGTTCTGCTTCGAGCGACTCATCCTCTGTCACCAGTTCCGCAAGCGCTTCGAGATCAGCACTCACCCCCAAAGCTTCGTCGAGCGGCTTGAGCACCGAGTTGATGCTCTTAAGCTCGGCAACGGTGGTCTGTGCTTTTTCAGCGTTATTCCAGAAATCGCCCTCTGCCATCTCTGCTTCAATACGGGTGGCGGCTTTCTTGCGACCAGCCCAGTCAAAGAGAGTCCCGCAGCTGAAGCAGACGGGCCCGAATGGTTTCTGAGCGGGTAATCAACGCGGTGTCCATGCAACAACCAGCAGGTGTGGGGCAACGAAACTCTCAGCGACGTGGCTGATTCTAGGGCCCGGCGAGAACCGAAGGGAAGGGCGGGCCGGCAGTCCCGCTATTCAGCGACGAGTGACACGGCTTCCAGGAAGTCGCTGAATCAGTCGTCGTGTTTCGAGCATGCTCAGCGCCGCGAGCACGTCTGCCGCGGTCAGACCAGTCTCCACGATCACCTGATCAATCAGGCTCCCATGCGTTGACGTGGGAATCACGTCGAAGACCAGTTGCTCAGCTGCTTCGAGAAGCCGTTCGGCCGGGCGGCCTTCCGTTGGGTGTGCTGGAGACGCCGTCACAGTTACAGGAGTGGGATCGACACCGACTGTCGATTGGCAGCCAGCAGGGCTCACGACGGTCTCGGAGAGAGGCCCCAGTTCGTCGAGAATGTCATCGATGCTTCCAACCAGCTTGGCTCCATCCTGAATCAGCCGATGGCAGCCCTGCGACATCCGGCAGTGGATCTCCCCGGGGACTGCAAACACTTCTCGCCCCTGTTCGCCCGCCAGGCGAGCGGTGATCATCGCGCCTGAGCGATCGGCTGCTTGGATCACCACAACGCCGAGAGACAGGCCTGAGATGATGCGATTGCGTTGTGGAAAGGCTCCCGCGGTGGGGGCTGCGAAAGGCGGGCACTCGCTGAGCACCGCCCCAGCGTGGCTAATGTCATCGGCCAGACCACGATGTTCTGGCGGGTACGTTTTTAAAACACCGCTGCCGAGCACGGCCAGAGTGCGGCCTCCGGCAGTGAGGGCCCCCCTGTGCCCGGCAGCATCGATACCGCGAGCGAGGCCGCTGACCACGGTGTAGCCTGCGCGGGCGAGGCTGCTGCCGAGCTGTTCGGCAACTCGGGTGCCGTAGGCTGTGGCATGTCGCGCACCGACGAGGGCCACCGCGAGCCCATCGCAGGGCTGCAGCTCGCCACGGACAAACAACACCCCTGGAGGGTCGTCAATCTCACGGAGTAGCGAAGGGTAGCGTGGGTCGCCTTCGAGCAAAATCTGAACCTGCTCCCGCTCGCAGGCAGCGAGAAGCTCTGTGGCGTCTGCCGAGGAGGACGACTGAATCGCTTGAGCAGCGACAGGGCCGATGCCCTCGATGGCCAAGAGTTGCGGCTCCGTGGCAGCGAAGACGGCCTCGGGGCAGCCAAACACCTCCAATAACCGGCGCCTATTCCGCGGTCCAATACGAGGAACCATCGCCAGCTGCAGATGGGCGATGACGGTCTCCGTGTCAGCAGCGGACCGAGAAGCAGCTGCAGGACTCTCCGTGGCTGACCTGCCTGGAGCGACACTGCTTGGAGAGGCACTGCCGCACACTGTGCGGCGGGAAGTGGGTGAACTCCGCATCGCAGACCTCCTCACGGGGTACGTGAACATTTGTCACGTTGTACCCCCGGTTGGTAGGCTGCGTCAACTCGCGGCGGCCTTCAGTTCGGCCAGGTGTTGAGCGGTTTCGACGAGCCTGTCCCAGTTCTTGTCGACGTACTCAGGAGGTCCGCCCATCTGGGCCACGGCGACTGCGACTTCTTCGGTGGGCACCATGTCGATCGCATCCCAGGGACAGACCTTCAAGTCGTAAGGATTCGACTTTTTGCCCGGGATATGCACGCAGACTTCACAGCCCACGCACCGCTCAATGTCGATTTCGCACCAGCTCTGCAGGTTGTGGAACTGGTCGTACTGCTGGATCTTGATGATGCAGTCGACAGGACACACCTCCAGGCAGCTTTCGCAGCCTGTGCAGTTGTCAGCGGTGATCACCGCCAGTTCCTTCGGGAGCTTTTTGCGAGGACCTTGCTTTGCCATGGTGTCAAACTCGGCACATGAGGACGCGGAACTTCACTTGACCATCCTAGCCGCCATCTATCCGGTGGCAAAACCAACGTCAATCCGCACGATCCGCAGCGTCCGACGTCCCACAAGCCGGTGCGTCAGACGGTTTCACCGCGAAACAGGTCTGCGGGCGTCTGGCGGGCTCGCACGAGCCGATGGCTGCCGGCATCGACGAGCACTTCTGCCGGCAGCGGTTTCGAGTTGTAGTTGCTGGCCATCACGAATCCATAGGCGCCGGCGATATCGAGCGCAAGGTAATCCCCCACGTCGGCTGGAGGGAGCGGCCTCGTCGTCACGAACCCCCCCTCTTCCTGGGTGAAGATGTCACCCGATTCGCACAGCGGCCCACCGACCACAACATCCTGTGGCTCGCCGGAGGCCAGCCGGCCGGCTGCGGTGACGACGCGAATCGGGTGATACGAGCCGTAGAGCACAGGACGGGCAAGAGTGTTAAAGCCGGCATCAACGAGCAGATACCGCTTCCGCCCCATCCGTTTGACGGCTCGCACTTCGGTAATCAGCGAGCCCGATTCCGCGGTCAGGTAACGACCAGGCTCAATCTCGAGACGAATCCGGTGGCCGAAGCGTTCTTCGAGGCGGCGTCGGGTGGCGTCCCAGAGCTGGAAGTACCCGCCGAGGTCAGCATGCGTCTCGTTGGGCTTGTAGGGGACGGGAAGTCCACCGCCTGCAGAGATGGTTGTCAGCGAGCGACCAATCTCGTTGGCGATCCGCTCCAGGGCCCCCGCAACTTCGGCGAGATGCTCGAGGTCGGAGCCACTGCCGATATGCATATGCAGGCCTGAGATCATCAGTCCTGCCCACTCGGCACGCTTCAGAATGTCGGGGATTTCTTCGTGCCAGATGCCGTGCTTCGAGCCTTCTCCCCCGGTATTGGTCTTCTGGCTGTGGCCATGACCAAAGCCAGGATTCACCCGCAAGGTGACCGATGCCCCCGGCATTCGCTCAGCGAGCTGGGTCAGCATGTCAGCCGATCCGCAGTTGACATGAATCCCGTGATG